>WBZO01000710.1_pt1 | contig 63789 bp, 58 predicted proteins | sample 5204261 | NCBI WGS metagenome assembly WBZO01 (sample SAMN12412400, study PRJNA552823) | activated sludge metagenome | isolation source: activated sludge from anammox sidestream of wastewater treatment plant... | place: USA: North Carolina | collected 2017-09
AGCCCGTCGGGGTTGATGAGGATCCGGTGAATGTCGCAGTCACAGGTCAGCCGTTGTGCTGTCTGCGCGGAAATGATGGCCGTGCCTGGCCCGTTCGTCACACCGAGGCTGGCGCTGTCAGCAGTGAACGGCAGTTTCTCTGACACTGCCGGAGCACCGGTGCTGGGCGGCACCGGGGTGAGTTGATCGTCTGGCCCCGGTGGGCAGGGATGTTCGAGGCGGTCGAGGGGTATCAGCACGGTGACGGCCGGGCGCGAACCGCCGCTTGTCGGTAGCTGTCCGCTGGCCAGCATCGGGTCGATGATCCCGGCGATGAACGCGTCGGCGCGTTGTTGGGCCGTGGACAGCGCCGGAAGCTCGGGTGCCAGATCGGGTGCCAGATCGGGTGCCAGATCGGGTGCCAAAGGTGGTGTCAGGTCTGGTTCGGGATCCGGTTGCAGTGCGGTTGGCGCGGCATCGGCCGCGTTGGCGGCCGTGGCTGGTGTGGTGGCCGCGGCGGTGGCCGGTTTCTGGTGCCGCCGGGCTTGGGTGAGGGCGGCGTTGAGGGCGGCGATGACCTTCGCGCCTTCGTCGTGGCTGAAGAACCCGTCAATGTGCACGCCGTCGGCGAGCAGGTTGACGTTCAGGTAGCGGCGCGAATGCGCCTGCTGTTCGTCGCGTGCGGTGCCCAGCGGGTCGATTTGGTCGGCCCACGCCCGCAACACGGTCTTCAGCGTCGATACCGGTTGGCGCCGGGCGACGTCGACAAAGATCGGCATGAAGTCGCCCAGATGTTCACGGCGAGTGGGGTTGGCTTCACCGATCGCCACGATCGTGTCGATGTGTGCCCGGGAGATCGCACCGGCCTGCGCGGCTTCGCGCAGCACCGGATGAGCGGCAACAGTGCGCGCGGCCCGCAGATCGGCGGCCGCGGTGCGGTGATCCATTGCGTGTCGGGCCCGCAGCCACGAATTCGCCGTCGCGTTCACGTCGTCGCGCCACACCTGACTGTCCTCAATGCGTGACACCAGCTGCAGCCGCAGTGACTCCAGTTGGCCGGTCAGTGCCGTGACCTCGGCCAGCACCGCCGATGCTGACTCGCCATCAAGAAACTCAGCGTCCTCGCGCAACTGGGCTATGTGGGTCCCGATGGCCGCGACCCGCGCCGACCGATCAACGACCCCACCGACACCAGACATGTCGAACACCCCTTTCCTCAACCGGAACCAACGGAAAGCGGTGGCAGAACAACCCCACCCAGCAGGCGCCACCCACGGCGCAAAATCAACGACTCAACGAAACCTCAAGGACGCATCCACAGCTCATCGACTAATCATTCAATCGAACGTGTGTACGAATCATATCCGGAAGCCGCGCCGTGGCGCAAGCTCAAAACACGCCCTGGGGAAAACCAGCGACAGCCCATCAAAACCACAAACGTCGCCGCCACGGCCAGCATGCCGCCATCTCGGCTCAGACATCACAGCCCAAGCAGCGGCGGCCCATACGTCAGGCAAATCCCCGCAGCAGTTGCGACTAGGAACACGCCAACCAACACGAGCGCGACGACGCGGATCCACGGTGCGCGATCCCCTGCCATGGCCGGTGGCAAGTAGGTCGGTGGCAGGTTAGATCCGCTGCGCATGGCGGTGAATTGCGGATCGGGAACAGCCGCATCGTCGGCAGCCGGGACGTCAGCGAAGTCCACGTCTGACTCATCGGCAGGATTCACTCTCAGAGTCTCACCCGTCCAACGCCAATCCGCAAGCCCCAGTTGGTTGTTCAGGACTTGTTCTGCTTGCGCTGCAAGCGGTGTTGTTGCTGGAACAGGCCAACCACGGATTCGTACTCAGGGGGGCTCTCTTCAAGGGCCCGGTCGAGGGTCACCGCAGCACTGATCAGCGCCAGGTGGGTGAACGCCTGAGGGAAGTTGCCCAACTGCTCACCGGTGAAGCCGATCTCTTCCGAGTAGAGGCCCAGGTGGTTCGAATACGTGAGCATTTGTTCAAAGACGATCCGCGCCTCCGCCAGCCGACCTGCTTTGGCCAATGCATCCACGTACCAGAACGTGCACAGCGAGAACGTTCCCTCGTCACCATCAAGTCCGTCGGGCGAGGAGGAGGGGTTGTAGCGGAACACCAAGGAGTCGGAGACGATCTCCGCGTTGATGGCATTCAAGGTCGAGATCCACCGAGGATCAGTGGGCGAGATGAATCCGGTCAGCGGCATTTTGAGGACGCTGGCGTCGAGGACGTCGGTGTCGTAGTGCTGGACGAACGCCTTCAAATCTTCGTGGAAGCCACGCTTCATAATCTGGTTGTAGATCTCATCCCGACAAGTGCGCCATTTGATGAACGGGCCTGGTAACCCCTTGTCGCGGGCGATTCGGATAGCACGGTCAAAAGCGACCCAGCACATGAGCCGGGAGTAGACGAAGTTCTTCTGGCCGCCTCGCGTCTCCCAGATTCCCTCATCGGGGCGGTCCCAATTCTCCGCCAGCCAGTCGAGAATTCGGACCATGCTGTGCCAGGTGTCGTAGTACATGGAACGGCCCTGCAGCACCAGTTGGTAGATGGCATCTACTGCCTCGCCGTAAATATCGAGTTGCAGTTGATCGGCGGCACCGTTGCCGATGCGGACTGGCGCGGACCCCATGTACCCCTCAAGGTGATCGAGCTCGACCTCTGGTAGGTCGGACGAGCCGTCTATGCGGTACATGAGTTTGAGCGGACCGGATTCTTCGATGACGCTTTCCTCGACCCGCTGACTCAACCACTTCAGGAATGCGCGGGCCTCGTCCTGATAGCCGAGTTCCATCAGCGCACTGACGGAGAACGAGCCGTCACGCACCCAGGTGTAGCGGTAATCCCAGTTTCGCTCGCCACCCACCTGCTCGGGCAGCCCAGCTGTTGGCGCTGCTACCAGTGCGCCGGTGGGGGCGTAGGTGAGCAACTTGAGCGTCACGGCTGAGCGGATGATCGTCTGCCGCCAGCGCCCCTTGTAGGTGCTCTTGCCGACCCAATCCCGCCAAAACCGGATCGTGTCTTCCAGCAGTTCGATCACACGTGCTTGCGTCAGTGCACCTGCGGTCGAGCCGACCGGACCCGTGGTCAGAATGCTGCCGACCGTCTGACCTGCTGTCAGGGTGAACTCTTGCCGGGCGTCGCCGTTGTCCAGGTGTTTGCCCTCGGAGTGGTCGAGCTTGTGTTGGGTGTGAAGGGAGATCTCCAGGTTCGGAGAACTGAAGAGGGCATGGTGGTCCTGCAATTCAAGTTGATGTTCGATCCGCCCGTAGTCGAACCTCGGTGCGCACTCCATCTTGAATTTGACCGTCCCGCGGACCACGCGGGCAACCCGCACGATGACGTGGGTATTGCTCGCGACCTCCGGGCTCTCGATCGGCATGAAGTCAATCACCTCGCCGACGCCGTCACTGGTCAGATAGCGGGTGATCAAGATCGCCGTATCGACGAAGTAGAGCTGCTTGACGACGGCGTCCTCGTCGGCACAGGTGAGCTGGAAGTGTCCACCCTTTTCAGCGTCGAGCAATGAAGCGAATACTGAGGGCGAGTCGAAGCGTGGCGAACAGAACCAGCCGATCTTGCCGTCTAGGCCGACGAGTGCAGCCGTCTGCAAGTCGCCGATGAGTCCGTGATCGGCGATCGGTGGGTACTTCGACTTGGTCATTTGGACATTGTGTCCATCCAGACCTCGCAACGCTCGATGAACTCCGATCGGCAAGCCGAGCTAGTGACGGCAGTTCACATCATGCGTGCAGCTGACACTGTTGAGTCGGCGGCCGATACCAACATGTCAACGGCGCGTGCACTCGGTGCATCGGGCCAGCGGGGTCGACTCCCGCCCGCGGTTGCAGTTGGGCTGTTGACCAAGGCCGAACTTTCACTCGCGACGAAGTCGGGTTGCGCGGCCCCACCCGTGATGATGCGCTCCGCTGATTCGAAGTCGCGATCGATATGGGCGAGCACCCGTTGCCCGTGAGTTCTGAGTGCGACCAACTGCTCAGGTGTTCGCTGCGTGCCCGATCGCAGCTCCACCTCCAGCGCAAGCGTTGCCATTGCGGCCCGTTCACAGGAGTCGAGCACGCTCATCGCTGCGGATGCGTCACATTCGGCTTCATGGGGTTCGATGACGGCAGCTTCCACGGCTGGTCGAGCTGTCAACATGCTGTCTCGGGCGAGCTGCCCAACTGCTCGCGCCTGAGTCGCGTCATAGGTGCCGCCGCTGAGGCCGGTGACCACGAAGGCCGCCCATTTCTCGTGGCTCGTCACCGCCTTTGCCACTAGTGACCGGACACTGTCGCCACTCCACAGTGGCCACAACAGATATGCCAGCAGCGAGATGACGACACCGATGAGGGTGTTCTCCAGTCGCAGGATGATGGTTGATCCACTCGGTTCGCCCGCTTCGATCAGAAGCAGCACGGTGATGCCAATCGCGAAGGATGAGAACGCGTAGTTGGCGGTCATCCAGCGCATAGTGAGTGGGGCGAAGACGAGGAGCAGCAGCACCATCAGCCACTGAGGATTGTGAGTGGCGTTTAGGACCGCGCCCGCCACGATGACTGCGGCCGTCGTCCCGATGACGCGCAGAATTCCGCGAACCATGGTGGTGCTGAAGTCTGGTTTGACGACCATCACGACCGTCAGAGGTATCCAGTAGCCGCGATTGATGTCGAACCAGAGCACGACGGCCTCTGAGAGCCCGACCGCCACCGACAGTCGCAGCGCGTGCCTGAAGCCTGGAGATCCCGGTTTGAACATGGGCCAAATTGAGGTTCTGCGCGCGGCGGCGTCAGCTTTGTTTGTTGCCTTGTCTGATTCCACTTGATGTCGCGAGTCGGTCGCACTGACGGCTGGCATTGGCTCGTCGCCAACTTGGAAGATATGTCCCTGGAAGTCCTCGGCGGTGGATTCCAGAACCGCGAGCTGTTTGGAAAGGACCTGCCAGGCTGGGTCAGTCGACGGCGCGACGTCGTTCGTCACCATTGCTTCCCGGGAGCGAAGCGGCAGTCGCTTACGGACATCGGAATCCACTGTCATCAGGGCTTGAGCCACCGTTCCGCGTTGCGCATCTGTGGGTTGCCCGGTGCCAATCCAGTTTGAGATGCACAGGCGGGTCCAGCTCAATTCAGCGAGGAGTTGGCGGTAGCGCTGATCACGACCCGGGCTCAGGCGAGCACCGTCGATGAGGTTTTCCACCCTCATCTGCGCGGTGGCGGCGCGCAGATGACACGTCGAGATCTGATCCTTCGAGATTGCCAGCAATCGCAGTTCGGTGATGAGGTTCACGATTCCGCGGCGGATCGATGCCTCGCGTTCGTAGCGCCACGCGATCAGACTGCTCACACATTGCAGCAACGAGCCGATCAGCACAAGGAAAGCCAGGTGTGCGGCGGCTTGCCAGTCGCCTGGGTCATTGGTGAAGAGGACACCAGTGACCAGTGCCATGAACGTCGTGTTGAAAGCGATGAGTCCGGCGCTCCCAATTGCCCCAGTCGTGTAGGCCAACACCATCAGCAGTGGAACAATCCACCAGGTACCTGCGAGGGTCGCCGACAGGAAAGCGATGACGCTGGTGATGATGGTGACAGCGAACAATGCCTGGGCCAGCAGCCGACGCGGAACGGCGGCATCGACCAGGCCGAGGTTGAGTGCGCCGATCGCGATGGTGGCCGCAGCAGGAAATTGTCCGGTCGCCGCGCCAACCGCCACGATCATGCCCACAAGCAGACCTCGCCGAAATGCCGATGGCCACCCCGACACTGAAGGTTGGTACGAGCCCACGGCCCGAAGGAGCACTCGGAACCGACTTGTCCCCGCCTGCGCGTTCGTCATGGTCGGCGTACCACCTCGTGGCTGGCGCGCAGGGCCGCGGTCGCCGAAAGCTCGGCCCTGGCCATGAGCGCGGCGACCCGATCATCCCCGGGTTCGTCAATGGACTGGCGGGTCAGCGGCGATGGTCGGGACAGCGCAGCATCCACTTCTGGGTCGTAGTCCTGCGAACGCATCACTGTGGCAGATTGTCGCAAGTCCGCTTCGGTTGCATCAGCAAGATCGGCTGCGGTCGAAGTCGTCGGCCGATTGTGCCGAAGGATTGCCTCAGCTGCGACAGCTGCATCGCTGGAGCGCCGAATCCAGCTCAGCACGATTCCGACTGCTCCGGTGTTCAGTGCAATGGTCGGCGGTTCAAGCAGGGCGGTGTTGAAAGTGGTCGCCACGACCTGTCGACTATCACGTGCCAGGGCCCGCGCTGAGCGGGCTTGCGTCAGCATTGCCGCTCGCTGGTCGGGGTCGGCGCGGACAGCTGCGGACAGTGCGTGAATCCAGTCTGCGACCGCGTCGGCGTAGGCCGCGGTGTTTGTGGCCAGTGACTCTCTTTTCCAGAGCGGCACGAGGAAGGCGAATCCGGTACCGATGACACACCCGAGGAGCACATCGACCCAGCGAGCGAAGGCGAGAGCTTCTGGATCCGGATACGTCAGAGCTTGAATGAGGACGACGCTGGTGGCAACCATCGCAGTTTGGGCGCTGTAGTTGACCGACACCATCGCGTAGGCAATGCAGACGACAATCGCGATCGACACCAGTTGGGCATCAACTGAACCCTGGGTGAGCCACAGAATGCCCAGGATGGCTGCCACTGCGACGGTCGTCCCGACCGCACGCATCAGGATTCTCGGAGCAGTAGGACCGCCGTCGGGCCGCAGTAGCATCATCGCGGTCACCGCAACCCATGATCCGTGCGTGAGCTGGAGGGCCGCCGCCAGCGCCTCACCGACAATCGCGGCAGCCGCCATCCGCAAGCCGTACTTGAGGGGGTTTGCTGGCCACGTCGAAGCCTTCTTGATCCTGTCGAAGAGAGGACTGGGTTGAGTTACCGCCTGTCGGCGTATTCGGCGGTCGTCAACGACTTCGTGCAGATGGTCGGGGATAGCGAGCATATTGACCAGCACGGCGGCCGCTGTGCGGGTCATTTCGACACTCGCGTAGCGCTTTCGAAGATCATTGACCAACTGCTCAAGCCGGGCCAGTTCGGCGCTTGCACGGCGTCGACCAATAACAACGGCCGCAAGGTCCAGAACGTCACCTGCCTCCCCGAACACCGCAACCGTGACGTCGTCACTCGGTGTGTAGACGCCCAAGTTACTGCGGGCGAAATACGCGCGGGCCTCCAGTCGGATGGCGTCGATGTCGGCGAGCAGGACCGTGTAGCGGGCCCGGTGGTCGGTGGCCAGGTCGCCCTTGCTGATCAGTGTGTCCGCTACGGACATATTGTTGGCGGCTGTCCGCGCGCCCTCGCGCAAGTCGGGCGCGCGAGCCGCGATTTCGTGGCAGTGGCTCGCAACCGTCTGGGCCGCAGTGGCGATCCGTTGCCGTTCAGGCAGATCGCCGATGAAAGGCGCCGAGAGCCACGCCACCAGGGTCTGTAGACCACCCGCCGCCGCCGTCAAAGCCACCGCGGCAAGCAGATTGCTGCGTTCCAACGGATTTGAGATCTGCGCTGCAGCGAGGATCGCTCCGAACAGAAAGATCTGCGGTGCCCGCGGCTCGACACCAATGCTGATGCCTGAACACAGGGCCAAAGCCACCAGCAGTATCAGTAGCGCAAATGTCGAAGAGGTAAGGCCGCCGTAGAGCGTGACCGCGCAGAGCATCGCGGTACCTACCGCCATCGTTCGCCACGTCGAGCGTGGTGATCGGCCTTTGTCTAAGAGACCGACGAGGAAGGCTGCCATTGCCGCATTGATCGCTGCGTGCGGACCTATTGCGATGATTCCCACCGCGAGTACCGCGACGACCACGAGCCCTCGACGGATGGCGGAAAACAACCGAACCGCGGACAGGTCGGCTTCAACCGTCTTGAGGGTGACGCGATGAGCGAAGCCAGGCACGCCGCGATTCTCCACTCGCTGGCCCATCGGATGCGCGCCGCAGAAGTTTGGGCGGCGAACGCTGTTGGGCTGATCGCACCGATACGCTTCGGCGGGTGGGTTCGGAACAGGAGTCATCGTGGCGCGCGCCAATCACGGCGCCCGGGCCCCGGGGTGGTGACATGCTTCGGGCCATTGGCCCAATCCGCCACAACCCGTTGGATTTCCTGGCGCGAACGTGGCAGCGCCACGGCGATGTCGTGCAGTTTCCAATACCTCGACCGGCAACCTACCTGGTGAGCAGTCCCGCGGATGTGCGCTCGCTGCTCGTCGCGGGCGCGAAGACCCAGAGCAAGCGCACCTTGCAGTACGACAACCTGGCGACAGTTACCGGCAACGGCCTGCTGACAACTGACGACCCGCCGTGGCGCGATCATCGAAGGATCGTTCAACCCGCCTTTCACCACGCGGAGTTGGCGGGTGTGTGCGAGCACACGGCCGCTGCCCTGTCGCCGTGGCTGCACTCCTGGCGAGCGGGCGGCGATTCGGTCACGGTTGACCTGGACGAGGTCATGATGCAGATCTCGCTGCAGGTGGTCGCGACGGCGCTCTTTGGATCGGATTGGCAATCTGCTGCCGACGACCTGACGAAGTCGACGGTCGTCGCACTCGATGCCGTGGTCGCTCGGGCGAGAAACCCGCTCCCACCGCCCCGTTGGCTGCCGACTCCCGGAAATCGGCGGCTTCGCACTGCGGTCGCCCGACTCGACACCGCAGTCGACGCAGTTCTTGATCAGCGCGCGCTTTCCGGATCGCGCGGGGGAGACCTCGTCGACCTACTTGTCGCCGGTTTGCGCACTCGTGGTGGTGCGACGGATCGCAGGGCGGTGCGTGACGAGTTGGTGACCTTCTTGGTTGCGGGCCACGAGACTGTGGCCAGTGCGCTGACGTGGGCGTGGTACCTGCTCGCGCGCAACCCCGACGTTGCCCAGGCGTTGGCTTCCGAGGCTGACCAGGTACTCGGCGACGGGGCCCTTCAGCTTGGTGACCTCGAAAAGCTTGTGGTCGCACGTTCCGTTGTTGATGAGACCCTGCGCTTGTATCCACCGGCCTGGGTCATCACGAGGAAATTGACCGCGCAGGCGCGATTGAAAGACTACCTACTGCCTGCGGGTGCGCTGGTGATCATGAGCCCGTGGATCGTGCAACGGCATCCAGCTGTTTGGGTCAACCCAAACGTCTTCGATCCCGGACGATTCGTCGGCACGCAAGCCCGCAGTCACGCGGGATACCTGCCGTTTGGTCTTGGTCCAAGGATCTGTGTCGGTCGGGACTTCGCCCTAACCGAAGCCACCGTCGTTCTTGCGATGTTGGGCCGGGAGTTTCGCTTCGAACTGCAGGACAACGCCGCGATTACTCCGCTTGCATCTGTCACCTTGCGCCCGCCGAACGGCTTGTCGGTTCGGGTGGTCACCAGGGGAAGCGGGCCGCAAGTTAGCGGTTGAGTAGGCGGTTAATCGCCTGCACGAAGGTGGCACGTTCGCGGGGGCGCTCCCGCATTTCCGGCGAGAACCAGGCATAGCGCGCGCGACCGGCCTCCTTGGCCGCATACATGGCCGAATCAGCGTCGCGGATCAGATTCTCGACAGTGCGAATACCCGCTCGCGGCACTCCGGAGGAGATGACCAGGCCGATACTCGTACCGGTCTTGGCACTGCCCTGTTCCAACACCACGGGTTCGGTGAGCGCCTCAATGATGCGTCGCGCTACTTCCTCGACCTCGCCGCGGCCTTCGACATCCTCCAGGATGATCACGAACTCGTCACCACTGACTCGGGCGACAGTGTCCGAGGAACGGCAAACGGCTCGAAGTCGCTTCGCGATCGTGACGAGCAGCCGGTCGCCTGCAAGGTGGCCGTAGGTGTTGTTGACGTTGCGGAAGCCGTCGAGGTCGCAGAAGAGTAGACCGACCTGGGTCTTGGTGCGTGCCGCGCGCGATAGCGCGTGAGCCAGTCGGTCGGCCAGCAAGACTCGGTTTGGAAGGCCGGTGAGGGCGTCATGGGTAGCTCGGCGGGTGAGTGCGGTCTCGGCCTGCTTGCGGGCAGTGATGTCGACGTGGGTGACGACGGCACCGGCCACTCCCGTCGAAAGGGGAACTGCGAACAGTTCGGTCCAGTAGCGCTTACGCCGTCGGACGGTGGCGAATTCCGTGCGAAAGTCAGGACAGTCACCGGTGAGCATTTCCCGGAGATCCTTGGCGGCATCGTTCTCAACGGATTCGTGTAGCCAACCGATGTAGTCGTCACCAATGGCAGGACCCGTTCCCTCGCCAGCCCCAGCAGGTCCTTCATCGCGGTACCGGCGGTTGACTGCCACGACGGTGCCGTCGGAGTCGATCACACAGGTGCGACCTGGCAACGACTCCAGAACGGCGTCGGCAAACTCAGTGCGCTCAGCTGCCTCACGTTCGGCTCGCCGCAATGGCGTGACATCACGAGAAAGGAACAGCGCGCCGCGCATCGTCGAGTTCTCGTCGCGCAACAACGTGACGGTGGCGTCGATATCCAGTATTTCGCCGTCCGCTCTGCGGTGGCGCACTCGACCTGACCAGAACCCCTTCCCATGGAGAATCTGCTCATTCGCGCGCTTCATTTCAGCGTCCCTAGTGGGGTCCTCGTCCAACTGGAACAAGCTGATCACAGAAGTGCCCACCACGTCGGCAGCAACGAAGTCATACAGCGCCTCGGCGGCCGGATTCGCGAGCCGGATGTTGTAGTCAGCGTCCGTTGCGACCGCAGCGTCCGGCAGAGCCATCACCAAGTTGGCCTGGAATTTCAGATCAGCCCAAGGGTCCGGGATCACCACCGGACGCGCGCCCAGTGGGTCTGCATCAGAAAACATGATGAGCTCCGGTCCCTGGGACGCACATGAACTTCGATCTAGATGATCTTGAATTGTAGTCTCTTCGTCGGATTCAACAACTCGAAGGGTGTCGGTTTGGACCACTCTCGGGGCATCGGTTGGGGCGAGTCGGGGGGAGTTCCCCAGACCCGAGACTGGTTTCGTCCTCGTGTCAGTCATCCGGATACAAACTGTGGCGGCACTATGGCTCGCAGTCAAGGAATTTAACTCGATTCGATGGCAAGATCCTGTAAGTGAGCCAACACGATCAGACTTCTACTCTTGTTCCCCGCGGTTTGGCGCAATCTGCTGCCTACGCGTGGCGAATTCTGGCTGTTCTGGCGCTTGCGTACGTAATCTTGTTTGTGCTAGGGCAGCTCGAACTCGTCGTCATCGCGGTGTTCGTCGGGTTGATCATCGCGGCGATTCTGGGCCCGATTGTGAATCTATTCCAGAGATTCCTTCCGCGCGGACTAGCAGTTGCGCTGGGCTTGATCACGCTCTTGGCGGTCCTTGTTGGCATCGTTGCCTTTATCGCCGGCTCGGTGAGCGGGCAGTGGGAATCGCTCGCCGCCCAGTTCGGCAACGGGGTTGGTGAAATTCAACGCTGGCTTGAGGGCCCACCGTTCAACATCGATTCGGGCGACTTTGGCGTTTGGTTCGACAACGCCCGGCAGTGGGTACTCGACAACCGCGGCAACTTGGCCGCGGGTGCCGTGGGTAGTGCTGGGCGGGTGCTGGAGATTGTTGCGGTTATGGCGTTGGCCGTGTTCTGCGCCGTCTGCTTCCTCGGCGGCGGGTCCGGCATCTGGCACTGGGCGTTGAAAGCGTTCCCGCAGCCAACTCGCGCGCGAGTGGACGGGGCCGGACACGTGGCTTGGCGCAGCTTCGCGGGCTACACGCGAGGAATCATCATTGTCGCCGCCTGCAACGCAACCTTCGTTTGCATCCTGCTGCTGGTCCTCGGGGTGCCTCTGGCGCTTCCCTTGGCCCTGATCGTGTTCTTCGGAACCTTCATTCCGCTTATTGGTGCACCAGTTGCCATGTTCATCGCAGTCGTGGTGGCGTTGGCGGCAAAGGGCCCAATTATCGCGCTGGTTGTGTTGGTGGGGATCGCGTTGTTGGGGCAGCTCGAAGGGCACGTGCTGCAGCCGCTGGTTATGAGCAAAGCCGTGAACATCCACCCGCTGGCGGTTGCGCTTTCAGTTGCTGCCGGGACCATTCTGGCTGGACTGTTCGGTGCAGTGATCGCTGTTCCCGTGGTGTCCGTTTGCTACGGGGTGGCGAAGTTCTGGAGCCAGACCAAGCCGGCCGATGACCCGGCTGCACCGCTCGACGGCGATGACGGCCCTCAGCCGGTCCTAACGTCGCAGTAGCTCGCTGACGGCAGCGTGCAGGTGGCCATTGGTGGTGAAGGCGCCGTCGGCAGTCAGTGCGTCGCTGCCGTCGTAGCCAGTCACCTGGCCGCCCGCCTCTGTGATGATCGGGATTAGCGCAGCGATGTCCCACGCATTGAGTTCAGGTTCGGCCGCGATGTCCACTGCTCCTTCGGCAACGAGCAGATGGGAGTAGAAGTCGCCGTAGGCCCGGGTCCGCCAAACCGCATCGACGATGTTGTCAAAGCCGTGAGCGGTTCGATCGCTCCAGCCAATGCGGTCCGAATAGGAAAAAGACGCATCGGTGAGCTCACTGACCGCACTGACACGCAATTGGCGCGGGGCCGATGTCTGCCCGTTGACCCGCAACTGTGTCCACGCGCCTGCGGCCTGTGCACCCCACCAGCGCCGACCAATTGCCGGTGCTGATGCCAGGCCAACGGTCGGTCGGCCGTCGATCACGAGGCCAATCAACGTCGCCCAGATCGGGACGCCCCGCACGTAGTTCTTGGTGCCGTCGATCGGGTCGATGATCCAAACTCGCCCTGCGGGCACGTTGCCGTCCGTCAGGCCACCGAATTCCTCTCCGGCGACGAGGTCGGTCGGAAAGCGTTTTGCGATTGCCGCACGAATGCCCTGTTCGACCGCTCGGTCGGCTTCCGTGACCGGTGTCAGATCGGGCTTCGCCTCGACTTGCAGGTCTGCGGCGAGGAAGCGATCCATGCTGATCGCATCGGCGACATCAGCGAGCTCCCAGCTCAGTTCAAGTTCGGACTGCAGCGGACCGGGAGCCGCCTCGGTGGGTGGCAGTGGGATGTTCGGCACGGCCACAGCCTAGGGCGAGTGCGCGTCATCGATCGCACGAAGGATGCGGCGCAGTGATTCCAGCCGAGCCAGACTCGCGTGGCCGTCCTGGCACCACTGGTCGAGCGAGCAGTCGGGCTCGTCATGGCTGCATGCCCGGGGACAGTTGTTGGTTCCCGTCGCCAGGTCGTCGAAGGCGTCAACAACGCGCTGGCGCTCAACATGAGCGAGTCCAAATGATCGAACCCCAGGAGTATCGATGAGCCAGCCGCCAAATGGGAGGGCAAGCGCCTGGGCCGACGTCGAGGTATGCCGTCCCCGCCCGGTGGACTCGTTGACGATTCCGGTTGCGCGCTGGGCATCCGGAATCAGGGCATTGACCAGGGTCGACTTCCCGACGCCGGAGTGTCCGACGAGTACCGATGTGCGATCCCGCAGGTTGTCGATGAGTGGACCAAGACTGCCGCCGCGAGTTACGGCGATGGCGGGCACGTCTAGATCGCGGTAGTCCGCCAGCAGTCCGGCCGGGTCGCCGAGGTCCACTTTGGTGAGGATGAGCAGGGGGTCAACCCGTGCGTCGTATGCAGCGACGAGACAGCGATCGATGAGGCCGATCCGCGGGGGAGGATCTGCGACTGCGACGACGATGCCCATTTGGTCAACGTTGGCCACGATGATCCGTTCGTAAGGGTCGGTGTCATCGGCGGTGCGGCGCAATTCCGTCTTGCGGGGATCAATTCGGACAAGCCGGGCGAGCGTGTCGGGTTTGCCCGTGAGGTCGCCAACGAGGCCAACGTTGTCCCCGACCGCAACCGATTTGCGGCCGAGTTCGCGGGCCTTCACCGCCGTCACAAGAGTCGCGTTGTCTGCGGTGAGTGCGCAGGTGATGCGGCCACGGTCGATGGTGGTGACGAAGGCGTCGACCGCATTTCCGTGTGCTGGGCGCTGCTTGCTGCGTGGTCGGGTGGAGCGACCAGGGCGAAAACGAATGTCGTCCTCATCGAGTTCGCGAGGACTCATGTTGCGCTGCCGTCACTGACGAGTTCAGTCCACATTGCCGGGAACTCCGGCATCGTCTTCGCCGTGGTGGAGATGTTCTGCACGCAAGTGCCCGGGACCCGCAGTCCGATGATGGCGCCAAATGTCGCCATCCGGTGGTCGTGGTAAGTGAGGACACTCGCGGAAGTCAGCGGCGCGGGGTCGACTGCCAGCCCGTCAGGCAACTCGCGCGCCGATCCGCCGAGCCGGTTGATTTCGGTGACGAGCGCGGCCAGTCGATCAGTCTCGTGACCACGCAGGTGGGCGACCCCGCGTAGCACGCTGGGGCTGTTGGCGAAGGCCGCGACTGCGGCGATGGTTGGCGTGAGCTCGCCGATGTCCCGCAGGTCGATGTCGATTCCGGTGACCGCCTCCGGACCGGTGACTGTGAGTCCCCGTTCGTCAATCGTGCACGATCCACCCATTGCCGTGAAGACCGCACGGATCTGGTCACCTGGCTGAGTCGTGCGCTCAGGCCAATCGGGGATGGTGACAGTTCCACCAGTCACCATGGCCGCACCGAGAAACGAGGCGGCGTTCGAAAGGTCTGGTTCGACCAGGTAGTCGCCGAGGTTGATCTGCCCAGCGCGTACCGACCACCGCGCGCGTGATGCGTCAGTGGCGTCAGCCACAACCTTCGCGCCCGCGGCCTGCAACATCTGCACCGTCATGTCTATGTGCGGAAGAGACGGAACGGCAGCTCCTTGGTGAACCAGGGTGATGCCGTTTTCGAACCGGGGCGAACTCAGCAGCAGCCCACTGACGAACTGACTGGACGCCGAGGCATCGATGTGAATCGTTCCACCGGGCACGACGCCGTCGCCGTGAACCGTGAACGGCAGCGCCTCGCGGCCATCGTCCGTGACGGCAACTCCCAGTGACCGCAGCGACGCAATCGTTGTCGCCATTGGCCGACGGCGTGCACCTTCGTCTCCGTCAAACTCGACGTCACCATCGGCGGTAGCGGCCAGCGGTGGCAAGAAGCGCATCAGAGTTCCAGCGAGCCCGCAATCGATCCGCGCTGGTCCCCGCAGTGGATGCTGGCTGATGTCTACGGTCGTGGCGTCGAGAAAATCCATCCCAACGCCGAGGGCCCGTAGGGCCTCGATCATCAACTGGGAATCGCGTGAGACAAGCAGATTCGAGATCCTGCACGGTTCGGTGGAGATCGCCGCTAGCACCAGGGCTCGGTTGGTGATCGACTTGGATCCGGGGACGGTGACGGTTCCACGGACGGGCCCGTTCGCTGCCGGAGCGGGCCATAGCTGGTCAGTCATTGGGTTGAGCGTACCGAGCTAAGAGCCCTCACCGCATGGTTGTTGCGGTCAACCAACACCCGAACGAGGCACACTAGGACCATGTGTGGGCGATACGTGTCAGCGGCGAAGCGGTCGACAATTGAGCAGCAGTTCGACGCGAAGCCGGTTGATGAGCACGCGTTGGCCCCCGACTACAACGTCGCTCCGACCAAGAAGGTTTATGCGGTCATGGACCGCCACGACGAACGCGAACTCAAGATCGTTCACTGGGGTTTGATCCCATCTTGGGCGAAGGACCCGAAGATCGGCGGCCGAATGATCAATGCTCGACTCGAAACGGCAGCCGAGAAGCCGTCGTTTCGAGCAGCGTGGAAGAAGCGGCGTGCGTTGATCCCCGCTGACGGCTACTACGAGTGGTACACGTCGCACGCGGAGCCGCTGCCTGGCAGGAAGCCCGCGAAGCAGCCGTACTACATCCGCCCACGCGACGGCAAACTGATGTCGATGGCTGGGTTGTACGAGATCTGGCGTGATCCCACGGTTGCTGATGAAGACGACCCCGGGGCCTTCAGATGGACCTGCACGATTCTGACAACCAACGCCACTGACGACCTTGGTCGAATCCACGACCGGATGCCGCTGCTGGTCGGCCCCGAGAACGTGGCCGAATGGCTCGACGCGGACAATCCGAGTCCCGCACCGGAGATTCTCATTCCAGCTGCACCTGGACTGCTTGAGGCCTATCCCGTTTCCACCGAGGTGAACCGTGTCGGCAACAACAACCCGCACCTCATCGATCCGCTGCCCGCCGCGTAGCCGCCTTGGCCAGCAGCGCACATCCAGCGCGGCACGTGCGCAGAACAAGAATTGCCGCTGCCGTGCGGGAATCACCCCGCCTGCTGTGGCGTTAGACCAGACATGCTCGTGACGACTGAGTTTGCCCCTGGGTCCATCGGATCGGTATCGGCGCTACCCTCGCTACTTATGGAAGCTGAGGAGCTAGAGGTTGTCGACGTTGAGTCGGAGACGCCCGAGCAGCGCACCGAGCGCTTCGAGCGGGAGGCGCTTCCGCTGCTCGATGCGCTCTACGCCGCAGCACTTCGGCTGACCCGCAACCCCGATGACGCATCGGACCTCGTTCAGGAGACAGTCGAACGGGCCTACAAGTCGTTCCACCAATTCAAGCCGGGTACAAACCTCAAGGCGTGGATGTTCCGGATCCAGACCAACAGCTACATCAACAACTATCGCAAGAAGCAGCGCCAGCCGCTGCAGTCCTCGGCGGATGACGTCGAAGACTGGCAGATGGCCCAGGCAGAATCTCACACCTCAACGGGTCTGCGTTCAGCCGAAGCTGAGGCTTTGGATCAGCTGCCCGACGGTGACATCAAGGAAGCGATGGCGAACATCCCGGAGGAGTTCCGCTTGGCGGTCTACTACGCCGATGTCGAAGGCTTTGCCTACAAGGAGATTGCCGAGATCATGGGTACCCCGGTGGGAACTGTGATGTCGCGACTTCACCGCGGGCGGCGCTTGTTGCGTGAGCAACTCGCCGAGTACGCCCGTGAGCGAGGGTTCGTGAAAGAGACCGACACAGCGGAGGCGACGTCATGAGCGACGACGCGACCAAGCTGCCAGCCGACGCCGGGCCGTGCAGCGAAGGGCCATGTACAGAGGCGCAGGAACACCTGTGGGACTACCTCGACGGTGAACTCAGTGATGGAGACTGCGCGAAGATCAAGTCGCACATCGAGAAGTGCCCGCCGTGCGAGGAGCAGTTCAAGAACGAGCGGAAGATAAAGGACGCTGTTCATCGGGCGTGCGGATGTGAGCACGCGCCGCAGGATCTGCGGAGCCGGGTCGTCTCAATGATCGCGGCGTTCAAGGTGGAGGCCTGCGGCGGGAACAGAACCGGAGCCACCGAACAAGAGAAGAACCCCTCGCGCTAGCGAGGGGTTCTCTGTGCTTGCAACGTATCGACTTAGTCTCGGGCGATAGCCCGAGGATCCATCCGCCGAGGTGCGCTAGGCGTTTGGACGGTTACCGTGATTGGCGCCATTCTTCTTACGAGCGCGACGCTTACGTCCTCGCTTGCTCATATCTACTCCCTATCGGTGTTCTGGGCCTGACTTTGTTGTCGCTAATCGTCCCACAACTGGTCAGCGGGAAAGTCGGCGGTTCAAAGCGGAGAGTACGGAGCGGGCGGTGGCGTCTTCCGCATCTCCGCGAATGACAGCGCTCCCCACCAGAATCTCCTCCGGATCTTCGGAGTCGAGGCGCAAGATCGCGATCGCAACACCGCGTCCGCCAACATCCAGCAGCGAGGCAGTCTCCAGGATGGCTTCGGAGTCCAGCAAGGGTGACACGGCGCCAAGCGTCGCCGAAGCGATGATCGACGTTCGAGCATTCACATCGCCCATGCTCTGACCGGTAAGAACGCGACCGTTGAGTGCGAGCGTCGCGGTCGCTTCAACGCGGTCGCCGTCGACCTTCACCGCGATGGAGGTCAGCGCGGGACGGGGGGTGCCATACGCCAACGGCTCATCAACCGGGTCCGAGATCCCGCTGCCGTCAATCAAGGAGAGGGGTCGGCTGGAAGCCAACCGCAAGTGCTCGCGATTGTCAGTGTGCTCGTCCACGTCCTTCAGAGTAGAGCCTCGTTGGTGATCAGTGGGGTCTATTCGTTCATGTTGTGTCGCGGGCTAGGCTCTGACCTCGTGTTGGAATCGCTGCTTATCGCAAACCGTGGAGAGATCGCCCGCCGCATCATTGCCACCGCCAAGGGAATGGGAATCCGCACGATCGCGGTCTATTCCGAAGCAGATGAGCAGTTGCCATTCGTCCGTGAGGCCGACGAAGCCGTGTTGCTTGGACCAGCAACCCCCGCCGAGTCTTACTTGGACGTTGACGCGGTGCTAGCCGCCGCAAAGCGCACAGGTGCGCAGGCGATCCACCCGGGGTATGGCTTCCTGTCAGAGAACGCTGACTTTGCCCAGGCGGTCGGTGATGCCGGGCTGGTGTGGGTCGGCCCGTCGCCGGAGGCAATGCGGTCGATGGGAGACAAAATCGCCGCGCGCAACCGGATGGCGGCAGCCGGAGTGCCCGTCGCACCGGGGACTCCAGACCCCGTGCCGAACGTGGAAGCCGCTCTAACGGCCGCGCAGGAGATCGGTTACCCGGTCATGGTGAAGGCTGCTGCTGGTGGTGGCGGAATCGGGATGTCGGCGGCGTTCAATGACGAAGAATTGGCGTCGGCCTTTGAAACGGCGCGCACGCGAGCGGAACGGTTCTTCGCGCATCCAGCGATCCTGCTTGAGAAGTACGTCCCCAGCGCCCGGCACATTGAGGTGCAGATCCTCGGACTCGCGGACGGAACGGTAGTGGCGCTCGGTGAGCGGGATTGCTCGGTGCAGCGTCGGCACCAGAAGGTTGCTGAAGAGTCGCCATCGCCCGCGGTGAGTGCGCGCACGCGCGAGGTGATCCTCAAGGCGGCGGTGAAGGCCGGGGAGGCAGTGGACTATCGCAACGCCGGAACGGTTGAGATGTTGTTCGACACGGCCACCGGCGACGCTTGGTTCTTGGAGATGAACACTCGCCTGCAGGTCGAGCACCCCGTTACCGAGGCGGTGACCGGCCTTGACCTGGTAGCCGAGCAATTGCGCATCGCTGCTGGTGAACTTCCGAGTTTCGATCCTCTCAACCCCCCAACGGCCTCCGGGCACGCCATTGAACTTCGGATCTACGCGGAGGATCCGAAGCGATTTCTTCCGGGGCCTGGCGCGATCACCGAGTGGGTTCAGCCAGCGGGCGACGGGGTGCGCGTTGATGCGGGCTATGAGGTGGGAAATACAGTCACGCCGTTCTACGATCCCTTGCTCGCAAAATTGATTGTGCACGGCTCGGATCGTGTCGATGCGCTGGCAAAGGCACGCGAGGCCGTTGCCGGATTCATCGTCGTTGGCCCCAAGAACAACCTGCCGTTCTTTGCCGAGTTGCTGACCAACGACGAGTTCGTACGCGGTGACTACGACACTGGCCTTATCTCCCGCATGCGCCCATAGGGTAGGTCGAGTAGCGTGGCGACCCAACCGCAAGTGTCAGGTTCGTTGCGAAGGGATCACCGTGGCTGAAGTTCGTGCAGAAATGACCGCAAACGTGTGGAAAGTCTTGGTCGCCGCGGGGGATGCCGTGTCGGACGGGGATACGTTAGTGATCCTGGAATCCATGAAGATGGAGATTCCGGTTGTCGCCGAAGAGGCTGGAACGGTCAGCGAAGTCAAAGTCGCCGAAGGTGACACCATCAACGAAGACGACGTCATCGCCGTCATTTCCTAGTTTCTGGGGTCAAGCCCTCGCCTCCTGCGCTAGGCCGATCGATCGCCGTGTTCCTTGCAGCGTGCGGTCCAGCCAGTTGGGGTTACCTGCACGATCATTCGACGCCTGCAGATCGCGCAATAGCGCGGCGGCTCAAGATCAAGCGCTTGCTGACACGCGGTATGGCTGCCACTGTCCAATTCGCCACCACAGCGCGGGCAAAACACCGTTGGTGACTCCGAGACGGCTCTGGTGTACGTCTGCAAGGTGACTCCTTCGTTGGCAACCCAATCCCGTTCGGGCTGGCGGGTGAATCCGAGTTTGCGGTACAGGTTGTGGCCGACCGCGTTGTGTTCGGCGACGCAGACAGTGACTGTTTGCATGCCGTTGTCCCGGGCCCAGTCTTCGCTGGCAGCGATGAGTTTGGCGGCAATGCCCTGCCGAGCTCGATCCGGTGCGACCGCGAGGACACGAGGTTCGACTTCTCCTGGGCCGCACACCTGGGTCAGCGCGGAACCAAAGGGGCACAGGGTGACGGTTCCGGCCAGGCCATCGCCGTCGGTGAGAACGAGGACCTCGGCCTGTGGATCGGACACGCGCTCGGCGGTATCCCGCAAGAACGGCAGGTAGGGGTCGTCGGGTTTGACGGTTCCGGCGGCGAGGTACGCATCCACGCACAGTTGGCTGACGGCGTCGTACTCGTCGGGCTGAACTGGTCGAATCACGCGCGGTCGTCGGTCGTGTCTCGTCAGACCAGGCTCACCATAACTGCCACTCCGAGGGACAGCACCAGTACGACGGAGACGACGGCTACGAATTTCTTGTTCATCATGGTTATCTCCTAGAGGGTGTCTGAAAGTGCCTTGACGGGCATCTTCAATTCGGTCAGCAAGTCGAGGTCGTTGGTTGCTGGTCGGCCCAGGGTCGTCAGGTAGTTGCCCACGATGACGGCGTTGATTCCGCCTAGTAGGCCGTCCTTCGTGCCGAGGTCTCCGAGGGTGATCTCGCGACCGCCTGCGAACCGCAGGATGGTCTTCGGCAGCGCCAACCGGAAGGCGGCGATTGTCTTGAGCGCCTCGTTGGCAGGCATCACTGGCACGTCGGCGAACGGTGTCCCCGGCCGAGGGTTCAGGAAGTTCAGTGGCACTTCATGTGGCTGCAGAGCAGCGAGTTGGGCAGCGAACTCGGCACGTTGCTCAGCCGATTCACCAAGGCCAACGATTCCGCCACAGCAGACCTCCATACCGGAGTCGCGCACCATCTCCAGAGTTTCCTGGCGCTCTTCCCACGTGTGCGTGGTGACGACCTTCGGGAAGAATGATCTGGCAGTTTCAAGATTGTGGTTGTAGCGGTGAATCCCCATGTCGACGAGGTCGCTGACCTGATCTTCGGTGAGGATTCCCAAGGATGCCGCGACGTTGATGTCGACCGCTGCCTTGATTGCCGCAACTCCATCCCGAAGTTGGGTCATGAGCTTCTCATCCGGCCCGCGAACCGCCGCCACGATGCAGAACTCGCTGGCTCCCGACGCGGCGGTTTGGATCGCGGCGTCGACGAGGGTGGGAATGTCGAGCCAGGCCGAACGCACAGGCGAGGCGAACAATCCTGACTGCGAACAGAAATGGCAGTCCTCTGGGCAGCCACCGGTCTTCAGCGAGACGATGCCTTCAACTTCGACCTCCGGTCCGCACCAGCGCATCCGGACCTCGTGGGCCAGAGCTAGGGCTTCCGGAATTCGATCATCGGGAAGTTCGAGGATTTCCAGCGTTTCTGATTCGCTGAGGCCTTCGCCCTTCTCGAGCACTTGCTCGCGGGCACGGGCCAAGATGTCTGTCGTCACGCTTTCCTCCGATATTCGAAACGCTGGCGAAAGTCTGCCGCATCAAAGTGTCCGCCGAAGGCTGGGGATAGGCCGGCGTCGGCCGCGGCGAGGAATTCAGGCTTCGAAAGATGTCCGGCGCGCTCGCGAATCGCTCCCGAAAGCGGTCGCTTGGCAATGGTTTCCAGATCAACAATGTTGCTCTGGCAGATCATCTCGGGCTGCTTGGGCCAACGCCCAATGACGACTCCAGCAAGTGGCAGGTCTCGGTGCTCGAGGGCTTCGATCGTCAAAGCGGTCTGGTTCAGCGTCCCGAGGTTGGGCAACACGGAGACCACGGTCTCGGCGCCCGTCATGCGGGCGAGGTCGGCAATCGTCTCGCGTTCGGGGTTGTATTCCACGAGCAGTCCGCCGGCTCCTTCGACCAGTATGAGGTCGTTGGTCTCTGCCAGAGCCGTTACCTGTTCAGCTGCTTCGCGCATGACGAGAGTTGGTTTGCCGCTGATGCGAGCCGCCGCTGCTGGGGCGATCGGGTCCGGGTACCGAACGCATTCGCGAACATTGGTGACGCCGGACAAGCGTCTGATGTCGTCGACATCGCCAATGTCGTCGCCGTCGACACCCGTTTGGCCTGGCTTCACGATGGCGACGCTCTTGCCGGCTTTGGCGGCGAGGCTGGCGATCGCCGCAGTGACGACCGTTTTTCCCACACCGGTCCCGGTGCCGGTAATAAGCAGGATTCGACCGCTCACTGGCCCTCCTCGTGCTCGGAAAGGTTGATTTCAGCGGCCGCTGCCGCTAATGCCTGCACCGTTCGTGCGAGTTCACTGTCGTCCAAGTTAGCCCGTGCGGTCAGGCGAAGGCGAGAAACTCCATCTGGAACCGACGGCGGCCGGAAGCAGCCAACCCAGACTCCATGGTCGGCACAGGTCGCAGCGGCGGCCACTGCGGTGAGTGGCTCGCCAACAAGGATCGAAAGAACCGCGCCGTCCGGGGTGGTGGCTTCCCAGCCGATTTGGTCTGCGGCCCACCTCAGCGCCGCAGCGTGCGTGCGGACGGCAGCCACTAGCTCCGGCTCCTTCTGGACGATGCGCAGCGCTGCCAGGGCAGCACCCGCACTTGCCGGTGCCAGGGCGGTGTCGAAGATGAAGGTCCGTGCTGCGCTGGTGAGGAGTTCGATGATCGCGGGGTCACCAACGACGGCTCCACCCTGACTGCCCAGCGACTTGGACAGCGTCACGGTTAGCACGACATTGGCTGCGCTACTGATCCCCGCTTTGGCGGCCGCCCCCTGCCCTCGGTCGCCGATAACACCGACTGAATGCGCCTCATCCACGATGAGCATTGCGCCGTGAGTGATGGCGAGCGCCTGCAGTTCTGCCAGCGGGGCAAGGTCGCCGTCAACGCTGAACAACGCATCGGTGACGATCACGGCCTTGGGCTGGGAACGATCGCGCAGCGCCTGCGCGACGGCGTCAACATCAAGATGCGGCACGACCATGGTCTTGCCCAGAGACAACCGGATGGCGTCGATGAGGCTTGCATGATTGAGCGCATCCGAGATCACCAGAGTGTCTGTGTCCACCAGGGTGGTAATCGCCGCGAGGTTTGCCAGGTAGCCGGAAGAGAACACTCTGCCGGTCGCGCCACCGATATGGGCGGCAAGTTCCTGCTCAAGTTCCACATGGAGTTCGGTGCTGCCCGTCACGAGCCGAGAACCCGTGGAACCGGCGCCCCAAGTGCGTGCGGCGCTGACAGCGGCCGAGATGACTCGTTCATCGCCCGCCAAGCCCAGGTAGTCGTTGGATGCCAAGTCGAGTAGGTCTGACTGGCTGCTGCGCACGCGGGGCACCCGTTGCAGGCCACCGGCGGTGCGCTGGGCGTTCTGGTGCTGAACCCAGGTCAGGGTGGAGTTTTCGGTCACGCGAGGACGTCTTCAATCGACTCGATGACCGTGGTGGTCAGAGTGGTCACGTCTGCGCTGCCCATGGCTAGCGGTGGCATGAGGACGACGACGTCGCCGAGCGGGCGGACCCACACTCCTCGTTCGCGGGCTCGCTGGCAGATCGCGAATCCCGTTCGTTCACCGACCGATTCGACCTCTATGCCGGTCATGGTGCCGATTTGGCGGACTTCCTTAATGCGTTCGTCAGCTGCCAATGGCGCTAACTCCTTGGCGATCTGATCGCCGATTGCCGCAGCGTTCGCGATGGTCTGGTCCTTCTCGATGAGATCGAGGTTGGCGATTGCGGCGGCGGCACACAGCGGATTTGCGGTGTACGAGTGTCCATGAAAGAACGTGCGGCCAGAGGTCGCGGAGCCGAGGAATGCGTCATACACCGGTTCGGTCGTAAGCACCGCGGACATTGGCAAGTAGCCCGCCGTCAGGCCCTTTCCGCAGGTCATGAGGTCAGGGGTGATCTGTGCATGGTCGACCGCCCACATCTTCCCGGTACGGCCAATCCCGGTGGCGACCTCATCGCAAATCATGAGGACGCCGTATTCGTCGCACAGCGAGCGGACGCCGCGGACGAAGCTGACGTCGTGGGTCAACATCCCACCAGCTGCCTGCACGAGGGGTTCGAGGACGACCGCGCAGATTTCGTGACCTTGCTGTTCAAGGAGTTCGCCTAGATCCGTCAGAACCTCGGCTGCGCGATTGAGCCGCCGCTGACCGGGCTGCAGGATGCCCGGTGAACCGATCATCTTTGTCTGCAGCAGGATCGGGCGGTACGTCGCGTGAAACAGGTCGATGCCACCGACGCTCACTGCCCCCAATGTGTCGCCGTGGTAGCCCTCGGCGAAATGGGCAAAGTACGGCCGGTGTTCCCCGCGTTGAGCCTGAGCTTGGTACGCCATCTTGATGGCGGCTTCGACTGCGCTGGCACCGTCCCCGGCGTAGAAGACCCGACTGAGGCCATCGGGTGCGGTTGCCAACAGCCTCTCGGCAAGCTCAATTCCCGGCTCGTGGGTGAGGCCGAGGTACGTGGTGTGATCCAACCGCCCGAGTTGGCTGATGATGGCTTCATTGATAGCTGGGTGGTTGTGCCCGTGCACATTGACCCACAGCGATGCGACCCCATCGAGGTATCGGTTGCCATCGGTGTCCCAGAAGTACATGCCATCGGCGCGATCAACCACGATCGGCTCGTCCTCGACCCACAGGGATTGCTGGGTGAAGGGATGCCACACCGACTTTGCGTCACGGCGAATCAAATCCGCCGTCGTCTCGGAGCCCGAACTCATACGAAGATGGTCGCATCCGGCCGAATCGGGGCTGCCGCCCCGTAGGCTGGTTGACCATGGTTGAACGCGGAAGGCTGTTGGCAGATCGAACGGACCTTCGTCCGCGCGACCGCGATCACCTGCGCGCGTTGATTGCCGACTGGACCCTCGTTGCTGACCTCGCCTTCGCCGACTTGGTGCTGTGGGTTCCGACGTGGAACCAGACAGGATTCACCGCTGTTGCCCAGATTCGTCCAGCGACTGGGCCCACCGCAGTGCCGGACGACCTGGTTGGTCGATTTGTTGCCAAGGGTAGGCGGAGCGAACTTGACAGGGCCTACGCCAGCGGAAAGCCCGTCCGTCGAACTGCGGTCGCCACTGAAACGGCTTCCGGCGGGCGACCGGGCACGGGGAAGCGCAAGGCGGCTGATGAAGCAATCCCCGTGTCCTTCCAGGGAAGGGTGATAGGGGTGGTTGCGCGTCATGCCGCAGCGCGCGACGGGCGCCGCGGTGCTTTGGAGGAGGCGTATTTGCGCAGCGCCGACGATTTGATTGACATGATCGCCACTGGGCAGTTCCCTTTGCCCGAGGGTTTGGCCACGACCGATGCGCCACCACGAGTGGGCGACGGGCTTATTCGCCTTGATCAGAAGGGGACCGTCACCGTCGCATCTCCGAATGCCATTTCGGCCTTCCACCGCCTTGGCCTCGCAGCCGACCTCGTCGGTGCGAACTTGACGGCGACGGCCACCCGCCTGTCCCGGACACCGGGCTTGGTGGACGAGGCAGTGGCGCTGGTCGCGGGTGGGCGCTCACCCGGTTCGGCGCAAGTGGAGAACGACGACGCCACTGTGACACTGCGCAGCATCCCGCTGCGCAGCGGTGGCGAATACCTGGGTGCGCTGGTACTGGTGCGTGACGTGACGGACTTGCGTCGGCAGGAGAAGGCATTGCTGACGAAGGATTCGACCATTCGGGAGATTCATCACCGGGTGAAGAACAACCTGCAGACCGTCGCCGCGTTGTTGCGGCTGCAAGCCCGCCGGATCGATGAACCGGCGGGCCGGGCGGCGTTGGCTGAGGCCGTCCGACGCGTTGGGGCGATCGCAGTCGTGCACGAGACCCTTTCGCAACAGGAAGGGGAGGAGGCAGATTTCGACGAGGTCGCCGATCGAGTCATTGGGCTGACCCGGGAACTGGCGGTGGACGCGCGGGTTGAGCGAGTGGGATCGGCGGGTCTGCTCCCAACCGACGTGGTGACACCGCTCGCGATGGTGATCGCCGAACTGCTGTCGAATGCGGTTCAGCATGGGTTCCCGGACTCCACCAGGAAGCCGCGGGTCTCTTTGCAACTTGCTCGTAACGGTCGTCGCCTGACGGTTGAGGTCGCGGACAACGGCGCGGGGCTACCCCCCGATTTCGACCCCGGTGTCGGCAACGGCTTGGGTCTGAAGATCGTGAAGACCCTTGTCACTGAAGAACTCTCCGGCGCCGTGAGTTGGGAGCCTCGTCGCCCAGCCGGCACTCGCGTGGTGATCGACGTGCTATTGGCCTGAACCTTTCGGCAACGTGGCGACTGGCAGCCCTATAACGACGTGAAGTCGTCCCATTGCGCGTTCAGGCACTGATGAAGTCTGTCGACTCAAGGGCAGCGGGGGAAAGGTCGCGGTGGAACCGCTCGCGAATGGTTTCGATCGCGTCGGGGTTCTCGTCGACAAGGACGAAGCGTCGGTTCGACTTGGCTGCGACGGCGCCGAGGGTCCCGCTGCCCGCGAAGAAGTCCAAGACCCAGTCACCTTCGCGGCTGCTGGCTTTCACCATGCGCCGGACGATTCCCTCTGGCTTCTGAGTCGCGTACCCGGTCTTCTCTTTGCCCGTCGGCGACACGATTGTGTGCCACCAGACATCCGTCGGGAGCTTGCCGCGCTCGGCCTTTTCCGGTGTCACGAGGCCGGGAGCCATGTACGGCTCACGGTCGACGTCCTCGTTGCTGAAGTAGTAGTTCTTCGGGTCTTTGACGTACACCAGAATGTTGTCGTGTTTGGTGGGCCACTTGTTGTTGGCTCGTGCACCGTAGTCATATGCCCAGATGATCTCGTTGAGGAAGCAACCCCGGCCGAACAGTGCGTCGAGTAGGACCTTCGCGTAGTGGCTCTCCCGGAAGTCCAGGTGCAAATAGAGTGTCCCGTCGGGCCGTAGCAAGCGCCACGCATGCGTCAATCGCGGTTCAAGAAATGCCCAGAAGTCATCGAAATTGTCGTTGTAGCCGAGCACTCTGCCTTTGACCGTCTCGTAGGACTGGCCTTTGAAGCCGATGCGATCCCCGCGGGCGGATTGACGGGTAGTGACGTTCTGGCGGCTCTGGGTCTTGCCAGTGTTGAAGGGTGGGTCAAGGTAGATGAGTTGAAAGCTCTCGGGTTCTAACTGAGGCAGAACCAAGCGGTTGTCGCCTTCGATGACGAGGTTCGGGCCGCCTGCATTCCACGACCAGCCATCGACATTCCGCACGTTTCTCCTCGAGGTGATTCGGGAGTCCTATGCGAAGACAATCGGCCCAGCGGAAAGCCGCTACGCCGATTGGACGCGTACTGTGCGGCGACGAGCTAGTCGACGATCGTCTTCGCTCATTCCGCCCCAGACGCCAGCTTCTTGGCTGGTGTCCATTGCCCATTGCAGACACGAATCCATGACGGTGCAGCTGCGACAAACGCGCTTAGCTTCTTCGATCTGGATCAATGCCGGCCCAGTGTTTCCGATGGGAAAGAAGAGTTCCGGATCCTCGTCACGGCAGGCAGCCTCGTGGCGCCAGTCCATGCGGTGCTCCTCCCACTTGCCGCGTCGGTGTTGACGCGGGTGTGTACCTCGCCGTCGGCCACGCGGATATCTTGCCCAACCGTGGGGTCGAAGTTTGATGCTCAAAACCGGTGGCGTATGGTGCCGCCTCTTTCGTGCTCAAATAGCGTCACACACCCGCGTTTGTGTGACAAGGCCATTCGAGACGGTGTCGTCTCATTAGGGTGTCTGTTAGGTCACAATGCAAGCGAAATACCCCCATTTGAGGGACATTCTCGGCTCTGAGTTACCGAATCTGCACGGCCTGTAATCGCCGCCGCCAGCCTGGCTCAGACGAAAACGCGCAACGCATTGCGGTGTGCGGTAAACCGAATCTCATCAATATCGCCGAGGCCTTCGCCGTCAACTTGTAGGGCAGTGGGCCGCAAGCAGACGATTGTGAACTCATCTTGATCATGAAGTGACAGGACACTGTCACTGTTTGGGGCACGCTTGTTCATCAACATTCGCCGCGAGTTGATCAACCCCGACGCGACGCTCATCGAACGCAGCGCCCACATGTCGAGCCCGGTGTCGAACGAGGCATCGGGGGATGGGTTTACCGGAATCGCTCCGAGGTAAGTCCAGGGCGAAGTGTTCTGGACGATCGCCAAGAAGACTCGCCGCACTGGATCATGGCCGGGTCGCAGGAGCACCATTGATGATGTTCGTCGGTCCGTCCCGCTGAAGAACTGCCGCAGTGTCGTCATCAGGTAACGCGTTGGCGTAGCGGACTTGCCTTTTGCGCGCGCAGCCTCCATCGCCTTGATGATCTCCGCGTCAATCCCGAGGCCCGCATTGCAGAGGAACCAACGATTGTTTGCGCGGCCCAGACCTATGCGCCGGGTGCGGTGGGCTCGCAGCGCGGAAATGAGTTCGCCCGTCGACTCGATCGGGTCTTGCGGGAACCCGAGCGACCGTGAAAACACATTTGCACTCCCGCCGGGCACGATTCCAAAGGCCGGGACATCGGCACCAGGACCTTCGTCGCCGAGCATGCCGTTGACGACCTCGTTTGCCGTGCCGTCGCCACCGAGGGCGATGACGGCGTCCACCCTGTCTTTGCGGGCTCGCGCGCCAAGTTCGGCGGCGTGACCTCGATGGTCGGTGGTAATCGTTTCTAGGTGGAATTGGTAGGTCAGTGCGTTGATCAGCACTTCGCGTGCCCGCGGAGTGGTGGTGGTTGCGTTCGGATTCACAACCAGTAGCCCACGCATAGGGGGCAGCGTACTGCTTTGGCTAGGGTCGCGGGTGTGAGCACGCAACCGATTGGGATTTGGCGTACTGCGGGTGCGCTCGCTGCGATTGAGGCAGTTGGGTTGGTCGTGTACTGCGTGGCCCTGGGGATTGCCGCATTCGGCAGTCAAGGCGCGAAACTTTCGGCACCGATCGTCGAAATCGTCATCTATCTGATCTTCGCAGCGGGAATTGGTCTGATCGCCAACGGAATGTACGCCGGTCGTGCTGGTGCCCGACCGCCGTACCTGCTCGCGCAGGTATTCGTGCTGATCGTGGCGTACACGCTGTTCGTCGGAGACGGCACCGTCGTCAAGGTGTTTGGAATTGCGATCGGGTTGCTCGGTGCGGCTGCGATGACGGCGGGCATCCTGACGATCGTCAAGGAACCCGAGCGGGAACTCAACCAGCCCTGAGAGCACGCAGAGTCCATCGAATCGTCGCTAGTGAGTTGCCAGTTGCGGCGCTAGAGGCGCTAGAACGCGTCGTCTGTCAGACCGGAGCGCAGTTCGAGTAGTGCCTTGGTGAGCAGCCGGGATACGTGCATCTGGGAGACACCTACTTCTTCGGCAATCTGCGCCTGGGTCATGTTCTTGAAGAATCGCATCGTGATGATCTGTCGCTCCCGATCGCTGAGGGCAGCCAACAGGGGCTTGAGGGATTCGCGGTACTCGACGCCTTCCAGCGCGTCGTCCTCCGCACCAAGCGTGTCTGTCAGCGACGAGGATTCCGAGTCGTCGTCTCCTCCGCCGGAGGAGTCGATGGACAAGGTCGAATACGCCTGCGCCGATTCCAGGCCTTCGAGGATTTCTTCTTCGCTGAGGTCGAGGGCCTCAGCGAGCTCGGCCACAGTCGGTGAGCGTCCCGATTTCTGTGAGAGTTCCGCGGTTGCCAGACCAATCTGCTGACGCATTTCCTGAAGTCGGCGCGGGACCCGGATCGACCAGCCTCGGTCGCGGAAGTGCCGCTTGATTTCGCCAACGATGGTCGGAGTTGCGTAGGTCGAAAACTCCACGCCGCGGCCGGTGTCAAAACGATCAACCGCCTTGATGAGGCCGATCGTTCCAACCTGCACCAGGTCATCGTGGGGTTCGCCTCGATCACGAAACCGACGCGCCAGGTGTTCGACGAGGGGTAGGTGCATCGTCACCAACTCGTCACGAGCACGGGAATAGGCGACGGAGTCCTCCGGCTCTGTGGCCATCGTGTCCAGCAGGACGCGTTCGCGGGCTCGGGCGGCGTCGTCCCACCGGGTAGTGCGCTTAGGTGCGCCGCTGGTCACGCTCATGAGGCCACCGCAGAATCGCCACGAGTGGCCCGCAGCGCGATGATGACCTGGCCATCTTCCGCTGACGTGGAGACGTGTTCGACGAGGGCGCTAAGCACCGTCCAGGAGAATGAACTCCGCTTGGGAGTCTTTCCGTGTCGCGTGGTAGCCCTCACTGAGACGTCGAGTTGGCCATCGTCGCCAGGTTCCAGGGTCAGGGTGAGCATCTGCGTTGCATCGGTGTCGCTGAGCAGTAGCGAGCACGCCTCGTCGACCGCCAACTTGACGTCTTCAAGCCGGTCGAGTGGGTAGTCCAGCCGTGCACACATAGCTGCTACAGCCGTTCTGGCCAGAACCAAGTAGCCACTTGCAGCAGGAAGTTCAAGACGCACAGTTGAGCTACTCACGCCAACCCTTTCCGATTGCTGACTGCCGGTTTTGAGTAGACGCTACCGGCCATGACGGCCGGAAGGCATGCGGAAACGGATGCCAGTGGCAATTCAGCCGGTCCGGGACTGAGCGCGGTACCGAATTCCCGCCTTCGCGACGGCACCTTGGTCAATCTGCCAGCGGGTGAGGATGTCTCGGTAGACGCCTGAATCGATGAGTTGCTGGACGGCTTGCTGGGTTGCCACCGTCAACTGCGGATAGCGAGGACTCACAGCGATTCCGTATGGACGGATGTCGACAGGACCGCCAACGGCGACGAGCTTTCCCCCACTATTCGCGACGGTGTACTGGACGGTCGGCGAGTCACCCACCATCGCGTCCGTCTTTCCTTCCTCAAGCAAGCTGCTGGCGCGGTCCTGGCTGAGTGCCGGTCGGATGTCGATGGGTGCTTTGCCCTGCTTCGTGCAACGTTCGGACATTTTGACGAGGGTGTCGATGTACTCGGTGCCTTCCTCAACCGCAACTGACTGGCCGCAGAATCCGCCAGCCGATGTTGCGCTGCCCACTTCTGGCTTCTTCGCTGCGGCTTGGGTACCTGCCTGGAAGTACGTCACCATGTTGACCATCGACGCCTGCGGGTTGTCTGCCCAGAGTGCCGAAATACCCAGTTCAAATTGTTGGATTGCCACGGCCGGGACGACGTTGGAGAAGGCGGTCACGTCATAAGTGGGCCGGAGCCCGAATTTCGCCGCGATTGCCCGGCCGAGGTCGATGTCCGCGCCGACCGGGTCAGTGATCGACGCGGGCTGGTTGGGGTCGATGAACTCCAGTGGTGGGTAGCTGGGGTCAGTGACGATTGTCAGGGTGCCGTCTCGACGAACGTCGTCGGGAAGCAGATCCCGCAGAGCCGGATCCATGGCGACGTTGGGGTACGGCTCGCTTGAGGCCCTGCCAATCTCGCTCGTGCAGCCGCTCACTGTCATGGCGACCGCAAGGACGGCGGTCGCGCTCAATGCGGTTGCGATTCGCGGAGAACGCTTGCCGCTGCTCCGCTGAGGTGCGCGGTTCGACGGCCAGATCTTCACATATGGGAGAATCCCACACTGCGGAAGACTTTTCCGCTGCTGAGTCGGCGATCGCGTGACTTGTCGTTGGCCCTTACGTGTGCGTAGCGAAAGGATTCAACGTGTCCGGAACCGACCGAGGCGAAGATCTCGACCGGGCTCTGGATCCGGCGTTCCCACTTCACCGCGGGGGAAAGATCGAAGTTCGCCCGGCCGTCCGAATTCGCGATGAGGAAGGTCTGGCGCTCGCCTACACGCCAGGCGTGGCGCGAGTGTCAAAGGCCATTGCGGCCGAACCGGAACTCGCCTACGACTACACATGGAAGTCCAATACGGTCCTGGTCGTGACAGATGGCACTGCGGTCCTCGGCCTCGGAGATATCGGACCGCTCGCGGCGCTTCCCGTTATGGAAGGCAAAGCGCTGCTCTTCAAGGAGTTTGCCGGAGTCGACGCGGTGCCGATCTGCCTGGACTGCACCCGAGTGGAAGAGATCATCGAAACCGTCGTGCGGATTGCCCCCGCATTTGGCGGGGTCAATCTGGAGGACATCTCGGCTCCCCGCTGCTTTGAGATCGAGAGGCGACTGCAGGATCGGTTGGACATTCCGGTCTTCCACGATGATCAACACGGCACTGCCATTGTTGTGCTCGCCGCTTTGCTCAATGCCGCAAAGGTCACTGGCCGCAAACTGTCGGATCTGCGAGCGGTCGTCTCCGGGGCAGGTGCCGCCGGCATGGCCGTAACGAAGATGTTGGTGGACGCTGGCATCGGAGAGATCGCCGTGGCGGACTCAAAGGGCCTCATCCACGTGAGTCGCCATGACCTCAGCGTTAGCAAGGGTGAACTGGCTGAATTGACGAACGACTCAGACCTCATCGGCCCAATCGAACGCGCACTCGTTGGTGCTGACGTATTCATTGGCGTCTCAGCCGGCAAGGTTCCAGAGGCTGCGGTTGCGTCAATGGCACCTGGCTCGATTGTGTTTGCGCTGGCGAACCCGCAGCCCGAAGTCGACCCTGAGATTGCTAGCAAGTACGCAGCGGTCATTGCCACCGGGCGATCCGACTTCCCGAATCAGATCAACAACGTCTTGGCATTCCCCGGAGTTTTCCGCGGGGCCATGAATGTTCGCGCATCACGAATTACGAATGGCATGCAACTGGCGGCCGCTCACGCCTTAGCCGATGCCGTGGGCGACCGCCTCGCGCGCAACCACATCATCCCGTCGCCGTTCGATGAGCGGGTGGCGGTCAATGTCGCGCATGCGGTGGCGGATGCTGCGCGCGCAGACGGAGTTGCGCGACTCCACTAAGAGCGGTGCCGACTTTGTCAACCCTGAGCTCAGTGGCAGTATCAGTGGATGCCAACAACATCAGATGCTGTTCTCATCACAGGCTGCTCGACTGGGATCGGGCGGGCAACAGCGATCCTGCTCGCCGAATCCGGTCGACCCGTGTACGCAACCGCCCGTAACCTGTCTTCCATTGCGGACCTCGCCGACTTTGGGTGTGAGTTGCTGGCGCTTGACGTCACCGACGAGGATTCGATGGCCGCCGCCGTTGACGCGGTTGTCGACGCTCACGGAGCGGTGGGCGCATTGGTAAACAACGCCGGGTACAGCCAGTCAGGCGCAATTGAGGATCTCCCGATGGATTCGATTCGTCGGCAGTTCGAGACAAATGTGTTCGGGCTGATTCGAATGTCCCAGTTGGTCTTGTCAGGGATGCGCGCACAGCGTCGCGGCCGCATCGTCAATATCGGATCGATGGGCGGCAAACTGTCATTCCCCGGCGGCGGGATTTACCACGCAACCAAGTACGCGGTGGAGGCTATCTCCGACGTTCTGCGCTTTGAAGTTTCCAATTTCGGGGTTGACGTGGTGTTGGTGGAACCTGGGCTCATCAAGACGAACTTCGCGGATACTGCGACAGCAGCGATGGATTTGCCGAGTCAGACCGACGGTGCGTACGACGAGTTCAACGCGACCGTCGCAAAGAACACCGCGAGCGTCTACGAGAACCCGGTGTACTCGCGGTTCGGCGGTGGGCCCGACGCCGTCGCGAGGGTGATCGAAAATGCCCTCACTGCGAGCCGTCCCAAGACTCGCTACAAGGTGACTATTTCCGCCCACGCGTTTTTGAACCAGCGCAAGTTGATGACTGATCGAATGTGGGATGCGTTTCTGCGCACCCAGTTTGAGGCACCAGGCAGGGACGACTAGCCAGCGGCTCGCCTGGCAGCGGGCGCCTCAGTTTGTCAGAATGATCTTGCCGAAGAGTTCGCCGGATTCCATCAGTGCGAAGGCCTCACGGGCGTCTGCCAACTCAAACTCGGCTTCAACCGTCGGACGGATGTCGGCGATGGTGCACAGCGCAATGAGATTGCGCAGATCTTCGAGCGTGCCCATGGTGGAACCGACGATCGACAACTGCTTGAAGAAGACATGGATTAACGGCGTTGTCGCATTCGGCCCGCTGGTGGCGCCGGACACGACGATGGTGCCCCCGGACTTCAAGCTCTTGACGGAGTGCTCCCACGTCGCCTCACCGACGGTTTCCATAACGGCATCGACGCGCTCTGGAAGTCGGTCACCGGCTTGAAATACGTCGTGTGCACCAATCTCCAGTGCGCGCTGGCGTTTGGCCTCGCTTCTACTCGTTGCCCACACCCGTAGCCCCATCGCGTGGCCTAGGGCGATGCAGGCGGTGGCGACTCCGCCACCGGCGCCTTGGACCAGGACGGTGTTGCCCGGTTGCAGACCCGAACGAACCGCAAGCATTCGGTACGCGGTCAACCAAGCGGTTGGCAGGCACGCCGCCTGCGCCCACGTCCAGTTGGGTGGCTTGGGAATGAGGTTGCGGGCCGGAATCGCGAACCGTTCGGAGAACGTGCCCGGGAATCGCTCGGACAGGATGCTGCGGCTTTCGTCGATCGTTTCGTCGATGCCGATTGGAGCATCCGACACGATGGAGTAGACGACGACCTCTCGGCCGTTCTCGTCCAACCCAGCTGCGTCGCAACCCAGGATCATCGGCAGGCGCTCGGCCGGTAGCCCGATGCCCCGCAGGCTCCACAGATCGTGATGATTGAGGCTCGCAGCCTTCATCGCGACGGTCGTCCAACCGGCGGGAACCTCGGGTTCGGGGACATCACCCACAACAAGTCCGGAAAGCGGATCATTGAAATCGGCGGAGGTCGCATACGCAGCAAGCATGTTCAGACCCTATTCGCACCACACGTCGGTAAGGGCGTGCGGTCGGCCGAGCGTGTGTACCAACGTGTGGGTGAGGCGGCAGGATCAGTCTGCGTCGTCGCGGGCAAGCCAGGTGGCGAATCGCTCGATCGCGTCTTCGAATTCCGGGTGGGTATCAACGAAGACCCGCATTCGGTCGGCGAGATACCCGGTTGCGAATTGTTCCTCAGCGCGTCGCTCTGCGAATTCCTCAATACCGCGGTCAGTTGCATACATCGGTGCTCCAGCGTCAGTTATTGAGCGAATGCGCGTTCGACGATTTCAGCCTGTTCCAGTTCGAAGACGCTGTGGAGCCCAACGGCCGGAGATGCCGATGGTGGGCGGCTCACGCAGGTCAACACACGGTCGAGGTGTGGAACAAGGTTGAGCAGCATGTACGGCCAGGCACCCTGGTTCTCCGGTTCCTCCTGTACCCACGTGTAGGTCGCGTCATGTGGGAACTTCGCGAGCGCCTCACGGACTTCGTTGGATGGCAGTGGGTAAAGCCGCTCGACGCGCACGATTGCCACATCATCTCGGCCCGCAGCCGCGCGCGCGGCCGCCAGATCCCAGGTGACCTTGCCAGTGCACAGCAGAACCGATGTCACCTTGTCCGGGTCAACGGAATCATCACCGATCACTGGTTGAAGTTGACCGTGGGTGAAGTCATCCTTCGCCGACGCTGCCGCTTTGAGTCGAAGCATCGACTTGGGCGTGAAGATGATCATCGGCTTGTGGTGAGGGGCTTTGGCCTGCCATCTCAAGAAGTGGAAGTACGAGGCCGGCGTGGACGGCATCGCGATCGTCATGTTGTCCTGCGCGGCCATCTGCAGGTAGCGCTCGGGACGGGCTGAGGAGTGGTCTGGCCCCTGGCCTTCGTAGCCGTGGGGGAGGAGCAGCACAACACCGCTCTGCTGGCCCCACTTCTGCTCACCGGAGGTGACGAATTCGTCGATGATCGTTTGCGCGCCGTCGGCGAAGTCTCCGAACTGTGCCTCCCACAGCACCAGGGCCTTCGGGTTTGCCACGGAATACCCGTATTCGAACCCCATGGCGGCGAACTCGCTGAGCAGGGAATCCCAAACGTAGAACTTGCCCTGGTCGGGCGACAGGTGCTTCAGCGGGGTGTATTCAGAGCCCGTTCCCCGGTCGACGATCACGGAATGGCGTTGACCGAAGGTTCCGCGGCGGGAGTCCTGACCGGAAAGGCGCACTGCCTGGCCGTCGAGCATGATCGAGCCGAAGGCCAATGTTTCGCCCATTCCCCAGTCGATTGTGCCGTCTTCCACCATCTGGGCCCTGCGCTGCAACTGTGGCAGCAGGCGGCTGTGAACGACGAGATCTTCGGGCAGGTCGATCTGGCTTTCAACGATGCGCTTCACCGTCTCGTCGCTGATCGACGTGTCGATGTTGGCGGGGTACTCGGCCGGTGGCTCCCACTCGGCTTCATGGTGCTCGTGGTCTTCCCTGGTTTCCGCGAAGACGCGCTCGAGTTGGCTCTGGTAGTCCCTAAGTGCCTGCTCGGCCTCCTCGACGGTGATGTCGCCGCGACCGATGAGGGACTCGGTATAGATCTTCCGCACGCTGCGCTTGGCGTCGATGATGTTGTACATCAACGGTTGAGTCAGCGATGGATCGTCGGCCTCGTTGTGCCCACGCTTGCGGTAGCAGACCATGTCGATGACGACGTCCTTGTTGAAGCGTTGGCGGAACTCAAATGCCAGGGTTGCTACCCGGACACAAGCTTCAGGGTCATCACCGTTCACGTGGAAGATCGGCGCCTGGACCATGCGCGCGACGTCCGAGGCGTAGACCGTTGACCGGCTCGCGTCCGGTGCGGTGGTGAACCCCACCTGGTTGTTGACGATCAAGTGGATGGTGCCACCGGTTCGGTAGCCGCGCAGTTGGGACAGGTTGAGCGTCTCGGTAACAATGCCTTGCCCAGCGAACGCCGCGTCACCGTGCATCAGCACCGGCAGGATTGGGAATTCGTAGCTGCGATCCAGGAGGTCCTGCTTGGCTCGGGTGATGCCCTCAAGAACCGGATTCACGGCCTCCAGGTGCGACGGGTTCGCCGCCAGGTAGACCGCGCACTTCTTCCCGGACAGCGCGGTGAAGGTTCCCTCGCTGCCTAAGTGGTACTTGACGTCGCCCGAGCCCTGAACGGAGTCGTCGTCGACAGTGCCTTCAAATTCGCGGAAGATCTGGCCGTAGGACTTCCCTGCGATATTCGCGAGCACGTTGAGGCGCCCGCGGTGTGGCATGCCGATGCAGACCTCCGCAAGGTTGTTTTCGGCTGCACACGTGAGGATTTCGTCCACAATCGCGATTGCCGATTCGCCACCTTCAAGGCTGAACCGCTTCTGACCGACGTATTTGGTCTGCAGGAAGTTTTCAAACGCCTCGGCGGCGTTCAGCCGCCGAAGGACTCCGAGTTGGTCCTCGCGGCTCATCGGAGTCCAGCGCCGCTCGATGCGGTCCTGCATCCATTCGCGCTCGTCGGGATCCTGCATGTGCATGTATTCCACGCCGATCGTCCGGCAGTAGGAATCGCGGAGCACGCCCAGGATGTCGCGAAGCCGCATGAATGGCTGGCCACCGAATCCTCCGGTGGCGAACTCACGGTCCAAGTCCCACAAAGTGAGACCGTGCGAGCCGATGTCGAGGTCCGGATGCGCACGTTGGTGGTACTCGAGTGGATCGATGTCGGCCATCAGGTGGCCGCGGACCCGGTAGGCGTGGATCAGCTGCTGCACACGCGCGGTTTTTGACACCTGATCGTCGTGCGCGTGGGCGATGTCGCGAGCCCAGCGAATTGGTTCATACGGGATTCGCAGGGAGCGGAAGATCTCGTCGTAGAAGTCATCTTCACCCAGCAGCAGTTCATGAATTCGTTTGAGGAAATCGCCGCTTTGCGCGCCCTGGATGATGCGGTGGTCGTACGTCGACGTCAGCGTCATGACCTTGCTGACGCCCTGCCTCGCGAGGGTCTCTTCGGCGGCGCCCTGCCACTCGGCGGGGTACTCCAAGGCTCCAGCGCCAACGATGGCACCTTGCCCGGGCATCAGCCGTGGCACCGAGTGGACGGTGCCCAGGGTTCCGGGATTGGTCAAACTGATGGTGGTCCCGGCGAAGTCATCGACACCCAGACGCGCTTGTCGTGCTCTCCGAACGAGTTCGTCGTAGGCCGTCCAGAACTTCGCAAAGTCCATCCGCTGCGCATCCTTGATGTTCGGGACAAGCAGCTGCCGTTTTCCGTCTGGCTTCGGGAGGTCGATCGCGAGCCCGAAGTTGACTGAATCGTGGGTGACGACGGCTGGCTTGCCGTTCACTTCGGCAAATGCGGAGTTCATCTCCGGGTGCGTGAGCAGCGCCTTGATGATCGCGTAGCCGAGTAGGTGAGTGAAGCTCACTTTGCCACCGCGGCGACGGGCGAGATGGTTGTTGATCACGATCCGATTGTCGATCAGCAGCTTGGCTGGCACCGCCCGCACGCTGGTCGCGGTGGGAATCTCCAAGCTGGCAGACATGTTCGCCACGACACGGGCAGCGGGACCGCGCAGGACGGAGACTTCCTCAGTCTGTCCGGGCGCGGGCGGAGCGGGTGCAAGCGAGTTCCGCTTCGGCTTTGTCGGTGTTGTTGCAGTTGGCGAGGTTGCGGCTGGAGGAATAGTTGCCGGTGGCGGCTGCTTCGCCTCGACTGTTGGGGCGACGACCGTGGCCGTTTCTATCGGTGCACTTGTAGCGGGCGCTGATGCGGTGGAGCGCTCGTTGGGTTTGTAGTCGGCGAAGAAGTCCCACCAAGCCGGGTCGACGGAGTTCCGGTCGGCCAGGTACTGGTGGTAGATCTCATCGACCATCCACTCATTGGGACCGAAACCATCAGCAGGATTACCGTTTGGCGATTCGGCAGGGCTCACGGGGTCAGCCTAGTCCGCCTCGCTCGGTTCGTGCGTCTTCGACCACCCGAGCAGAGGGCGGAAAGACCGCGCTGAACCTTCACGCTCGGTAGTCGGACGTCAAACATCTGTCCAAATCCACGGAATCGTGCAGTTCTGCCTGTACAAACGTGAACGCGAGCGAGGAACGTTTGGTTCGTCAAGCACCCAATCCAAGGAGCTTCCCGCATGTCACTGCGTCGATTCCCCCGACTGCTACTCACAGCCGGACTCGCGTTTTCCGTCGCGGTAACGGGTCTCGCTGCCAGCGCTTCGGCAGCGGGTGCGGACGGGCCCGATGATCACGGTCACTTCGGCTCAGACGGTAGGGCGCTGGCCGGTGACGATTGGAACGGGACGAACAAGCCTGCGACTCGCGCCGCGTCCAGCAACTGGCCAAGTGCTGCCACGGTCATAACCCGACTTCAGGCCCACGGGGTCAATCCGATTTTGACGGCCGGATTTGACGACCCGGTGTATGAATACAACGCGCGCTTTGCCGGAAGCGACACCACACCGCGCGCCGTGATGATGCATGACACCGGCACCGGGGTGCCAGCTTCCAAGCTCAAGAACACTCACTCGCTGAACTGGATCCTCAGCGGGGTCAAGAACTCAGACGGCAAGACCGTTCGCGCGTGCCATTTCTACGTCGCCCGCGACGGCAGCGTCTACTTCATCTATGCCCGCCGAACCTGGCACGCAGGTGCCGGAGACGCAATGTTCGGCATTCCGGCCAACAAGATGAATGGATACTCCTACGGAATCGAGATCGAGTCGCAAGGCGACAGCGTTCAGGATCTGACGGCGGCGCAGATTTCCTCGGCATCGAAGGTCGCGGCGGCCGCACTTGAGGCCAGCCAGTTGCCGATCGATCGATTGATTGATCACAAGCTCTACGCCGGTCGGGTCCAGGGCAAGGTTGACACCGCCTACGACTTGGGCATGTGGCGCTCACTTGTTGCGGGAGAGATGGGAACGACCTACAAAGCGCCGTATGTCTCGAAGAATCCAAAGCACATCAGTATGAAGATGATGAAATGGGCGGCGACCGGGACCTACGTGAAGCGCTACCAGAACGCGCTGCGGAAATACGGCGCCAAGCTTGGGCTGAAGCTCAGCCGCTACAACCCGTCTGGCTCGACCGGGTACTACGGGTCGGAAACCAAGGCGCTCACCCGGGCTGTTCACGCCAAGCTGAAGGCGAAAAGCAAGGCATGGCGGATCTTCGTCAACAAGAAGAAGGACAAGGGCTTCCCAGCTACGAACCTGGTGAGGAAGATCGGGATGACACCGATCGCGTAGCCGCTTCGTTAGCCGCGAGGCAACGAGATGCTCGGCTGGGGCTCCTCAGCAAGTGCTGCTTCGGCTCGCCGACAAACCACGTCAACGGCCGCATCTGTGGAGTGCAGGGTGCTCGTGACTGGAATTGCTCCGGCGGCGCGAGCCTCGCTCGCAATCCTGTGGGAAAGAACGCCCGGGGCGATCACGAAGGGCGCAACGACGATTCGTTCAAGATTTGATTCGCGCAGTGTCGCGACGGCATCGGCGACGCGCGGACCTGGTCCCGATGCGAATGCGACAGCAGACCCGCCCCAGCCGTGGGATCGCCACTCAAGGGCGAGCGCGGCATGACGGGCGCGGGCGGATTCAAATGCCGAACCAGCTGACGCCAGCACGACCCCAGTCTCGGGACTCGGGCGGAAGCCCGACGCCTTGAGGACAGCATCCAGACCCTTCAGCAACGTGGCGTCGGCGCCAATCGGTCGCGCGACCCGCAACTTGATGCCTGGGTAGCTGACCTTGACCTGCGTCGTCTGTTCTGGCACGTCGGACGTTGCGTGGTACGCAACGTTGAGCAGCAGTGGCACCACAACGATGTCGTGAATATCGCGCTCTTGCAGGTGGGCGACCGCGCCGTCAAGGCGGGCCTGGTCGTGATCGAGGGAGGCCAGCGAGACTGCTGCGTTGAGCCGGTGTCCGACCCTGCGCGACAGCAGATCATTGGCAAGTCGGGCACGGGGGTCGGGGCTGCCGTGCGAGAGCAGTACCACTCCATAGCTTGCGCGCGCGGTCGGCAGTACGACCAAGTCGTTCTTCCGGCTTCGTGCCACGGTGGCACCTCCTTGTCCGTCTGCGGGTAAGCGTACGTGCCCAGGTGAGCAAAGTTCGGCAGATTTGCCGTTCTATGCATGCCTCGCGTCGGATGATGACTTCGCGAGGTCTCCCAACTGGTCACGAAGCCGCACAACGTCACCGATCACGACTACCGCAGGAGGTTTGACGCGCGTGGTTCCCGATTCGGCTTCACCCAATGAGGTGATTGTTGTTTGTTGTTCGTTTGTCCAGCCCGATTCGACGATGGCAACGGGGGTCTCGCGGCTGCGCCCGGCACCGATGAGAGCGCCTGCGATGCTCGGGAGTTTTCCGGCACCCATGAGCAGGACAAGGGTTGAGGAATGAGGCGCGTCTGAAACCGCTGCGAGGACTCCTTCGGGTCCTTCATGAGCGGACGCAACGATGAAGGTGGAGGTCACTCCGCGGTGCGTTACCGGGATTCCGGCGGCAGCGGGCACGGCAATCGCGCTGGTGATCCCTGGCACTACCTCGACTGAAATTCCGGCAGCCAGACACGCGAGCGCCTCTTCGCCACCGCGCCCCAAGACGAAAGGGTCGCCGCCCTTGATTCGAACGACGTGTTGGCCTAGTGAAGCCTCAGCCACCAGGATGTGGTTGATCTGATCCTGAGATATCGCATGGCTACCCGGTTGCTTTCCGACGTCGACCACCTTCACGTCTTCCCCGACGTCTTCCCATAGAGCGGCGGGTGCAAGTCGGTCAACGACAAGGACGTCGGCGACTGCCAGAGCTTGAGCGGCGCGGACCGTCAGCAGCGCTGGGTCGCCAGGCCCTGCCCCGAGCAAGGTCACGTGGCCTGGGCGTGACGCACTTCGACGCGTAGGTCGAATCGGCAGTTGTCCCGCCTTCAATGCGACGTCGACGGCATCGCGAAGTGCCCTGGCTCTGCCAGGGTCCCCGCCACCGTAGATGCCAATCTGGATTCCGTCAGGTCCGTCAACCCGAGTCATCGGTGCGGCGCTGGAGCTGCTCGCATCGGCTGAATTCAGGCACCAGACACGGGCTTGTTCGGCGGCCTGGCTGACCTTGGAGTCGACCTCGGGCAACCCCGTGGCCGTGACAACCAACCAGGCGCCATCGACGTCACCGGTGGCGTATGCGCGCTGATGCCAGGTCAGGCTGCCTGCCTGAGCCCACTGCTGCACCTGCGGGCTCGCGTCGGGTGAGATGACATCGACAGAAGCGTCCGCCGCAAGCAACTGCTCGATTCGCCGGGATCCGACGCAGCCCGCTCCGACAACGAGGACGCGTCGTCCCGAAAGGTCAGGAACGAGGGGAAATCCAGGCATTGCTACAGCTTGTCGCTGAGTAGCCCGCGTTGTCGCAGGACGCGTCGCTCTAATGGCGCGAAGAAACACAACTCAACGAGGATTCCGACGAGCAAGATCGCGATGATGGTCGCCATGACTGCGGGCATGTCGCCCAGCGTCCGGTTCTGGTCAAGGACTTGGCCCAATCCCAAGCCGAGTACAGGTGAGAAGACGATCAGTTCAGCCGCCATGAGCGAGCGCCAGGCAAAGGCCCACCCTTGGCGCAGCCCCGCGAGGTAGCCCGGCAACGACGCCGGCAGGATCACGTAGCGAATCTGACTGAACCCGCGGGCGCCGAGCATCGTGCCAACCCGGGGGTAGAGGGTCGGAATCTGGTCCACGCCGCTCTTGATTCCGTTGGCGATCGACGGGGTTGCGCCCATGATCACCACGAATAGCATTGCCTCGTTCGACAGTCCGAACCAGATGATCGCGGCGGGAACCCACGCGACTGACGGCAGGATCTGCAAACCCGTGATGAGTGGCCCAAAGCCTCGGCGGAAGATCGAGAACTTCGTGAGCGCCAGACCGATGACGGTGCCGAGCACCACGGAAATGAAGAATCCGACAAATGCGCGCTGGAGGCTGTTGAAGATGGCACGTTGGGTGGTGCCGGATTCGACACCGTCCAGGAATGACTGCCACGCCGACGCGGGGCTTGGCAGGACGTATTCGGGCTTGAGCTTGAGTGCGTATGCCGCCCACCAGAACGCGATCAGGACCACGATCGCCAACACCGGCGGCCACACACTGCTGAGGATTCGGCGGGCGGCCGCCTTCTTGTCCGTCGGGTTGACGGGGGTTTCCAGGGCGTCCAGTCCAGCTTCCAGGCTGGCAACGTCGTCGGGCAGGGTCGGTGTACTAGCGGCCATGGCGGCGAATCTCCCGTCGAAGGTCCTCAGTGATTTCGGCGGCTAAGGCGGACACCGCTGGCGACTCGATGCGTCGTGGGCCTTCGATGTCGACCTGCCACTGGCGGACGAACATGCCGGGCCGTGATGACATCAACTGGACGCGTTGTCCCAGCCGGACCGCCTCGCGGACGTTGTGGGTCACGAAGATCACGGTGAGGTCCGCCTCGCGCCAGATGCGGTAGAGCTCTTCGTGGAGCACGTCGCGGGTGATCGCATCGAGGGCCGCGAAGGGTTCGTCCATGAGCAGGATCCGTGCCCGTTGCGCCAGCGCGCGGGCTAGTGCCACGCGCTGGCGCATTCCACCGGACAGTTCGTGCACTCGCTTGTCGGCTTGACCCGACAAGTGCACCAATTCCAGCAGTCGGTCGATCTCCGACGCCCACTCCGAACGCGGAACACGACCAAGGCGAAGCGCGAGCTCGATGTTCTTCCCGGCGGTCAGCCAGGGGAACAGGGCAGATTCCTGGAACATCAGAGCGGTCTTGCCACCGGGAACCTCAATCGTCCCCGAGGTTGGGGTTTCCAGGCCCGCCACCAAGTTCAACAGGGTCGACTTGCCGCAGCCCGACGCTCCGAGCAAGCAGACGAACTCGCCCGCGGAAACCCGCAGTGTGAGTTCCTGAAGAACTGGTGGCACACCGGCCGCATCGTTGAACACCTTTGTGACGCGTTCAAGATTGACCGCTATTGGCTCGGTGTCCGGTGGCAGATCGGCAGAGACTCGAGGTATCTGCGCCGTGACCGTCTGGCTACTCATGATTGATTACTGCTTTCCTAGTCCCCCCGCAGAGACCGGGGCTTTCCCGGCTGCGGTCAAAATGCTGTTCAGGATCGACAGGTCGTAGATCCCATTCAGATCGGCTGGCTTTGAGATCCCTACGTCAACAGCGTGGTCGAGGTCGGTCTTGAGTGAGCTGGCGACTGGATCGACTGTGACTTTCAAGTTGTCCCAGGACCGAGCCAGGACGGTGTCGTCGAGCGCCTTCCCAGTCAGCGTCATGAGGGCGGCATTGATGTCGTTCTTCGCCTTCGCCGGGTTTGCCTCGATCGTGTTCTGAGTGTTCACAACACCCTGTAGCAGTGCTTTCACCTGATCGGGATTCCTCTCCAGAAAGCTCTGGGAGACGATGAGGTGAGTGGTGACGAACTGTCCGGCGGGCCACAGATCCTTCTCGTTGACCAGAACCTTGCCTTTGCCCTCTTGCACCAGCCGGGAGGACCATGGCTCTGGCAGCCAGGCTCCGTCGATCTTCCCCTGCTTGAACAGGTCGAGAGTCTGCGAGTTTTCCTGCGGTGCGACGTTGACGTCACCGCCACCCTCCTTTGGCGCTGAGAGACCCTTCTGCTTCAGCCAGTGGCGCAGCGCGACGTCTTGAGTGTTTCCGAGCTGCGGTGTCGCGAAGGTCTTGCCCTTCAGGCTGTTGGGATCGGCCGTGACTTCCTGCTTCACAACGAATTCCGCCCCACCGCTGGTCGCACCAGAGATGATCTTGATGGCACTGCCATTGCTCTGGGTCCACGCACTGATCGCCGGATTGGGCCCGATGAATGTCGCGTCGATTGCGCCGGAGTTCAGAGCCTCAATTGCAGCCGGGCCTGCGTTGAATGTCTGGGTCTCCAATTTGGTGCTTCCAAGCGCCTGCTGGAGCTGGCCATTCGAAACCCCGAGCACGGGCAGGGCGTGGGTGAGGTTCGCGAAGTAGCCGAGCCGCAGCGTCGGAGTGTTGTCCGCTGCGCTACCTGCGCTGCACGCGGTGAGTGCGGTTGCAGCCAGCGCCAGGGCAGCAACCGCCGTTATAGCGCGCTTGAGGCCACGCAGCGGTCGATTGTCGGTAGATCGTGTAATTCTCACTTCGGATACCTTTCATATCTTATTGGTAGGAATAGCGTGGAAAGTAAACCACACGGTCGATGCCGCTAGGCATCAACATCGGGTCATGCCACCTGCCAACGTGGATCCGTCTTGATCGTCAATAAGAATGAACGCACCAGTGGTGCGAAGTTCGTCGTAGTTGTCCACTGCGGCATCACCGGCCAGCCGAATCGTGACGGTGCCGACATCGTTGAGCTGTAGTGGGCCGCTATGCGGTTCGTGCGCGAGTGAATTGAGGTCAAGGCGATCGACGACGGTGGTCACTATTGCGCGCACGGTCTTGGGTCCGAACCGGGCGAGAACCCGCTGACCAGGCCCGATCGGCGCATCGGCCAACACGCATACCGTGGCGTTGATCTCGCGCGTTGTCGTGGGTGTGGACTCAGTAGACGAGATGACATCGCCACGGTCCACGTCGATGTCATCGGACAGCAGCAGGGTGATCGACTGTGGCGCGAACGCGACGTCAACGGGTTTCCCCAGAACCTCGATCCCGGTCACAGTGCTCTTGTGACCAATCGGGTTGGCGACAACGTCATCGCCCACTCGCACCACACCTGAGGCAATGCGCCCCGAGAACCCGCGGAAGTCGGGATGTTCTGCGGTTCGGGGTCGATTGACGAACTGGACGGGTAGTCGGAATGCCGCGTCGCGCGGGTCTGTCCCAACGGGAACAGTCTCGAGGAACTCAAGCAGAGTCGGGCCGTTATACCAGTTCATGTTGGTCGATCGATCGACGATGTTGTCGCCGATGAGTGCGGAGACCGGAATAATCGTGATGTCCGTGATTCCCAGCGGTTCTGCCACGCTCAAGAAGTCGTTCTTCACGGACTCGAAGTTGTCCTCGGCGTACGCGACAAGGTCCATCTTGTTAACGGCTACGGCGACGTGGCGAACACCAAGAAGGGCTGCGATCGCGGCGTGACGTCGGGTCTGCTCAACAACACCATGGCGGACATCGATGAGGATCAGCGCTAGCTCAGTGGTTGACGCACCGGTGACCATGTTCCGGGTGTACTGCACGTGACCAGGGGTGTCGGCCAAAATGAATGACCGCTTGTCAGTTGAGAAGTAGCGGTAGGCGACATCGATGGTGATGCCTTGTTCGCGTTCGGCCCGCAGACCGTCGGTGAGCAGGGCCAGATCAGCGGCTTGCATCCCGCGTTCGCTGCTGACGCGTTCGATCGCTGCGAGTTGGTCGGCCAAGATTGATTTGGTGTCATGTAGCAGGCGGCCGACCAGGGTGGACTTGCCATCATCGACGCTGCCCGCCGTCGCGAAGCGCAGGAGTTCGTGGGTCATTAGAAGTAGCCCTCCCGCTTGCGGTCTTCCATCGCGGCTTCAGACAACCGATCATCGGCCCGGGTCGCACCGCGTTCGGTGAGTCGGCTGGCGGCAACCTCAACAATCACGTCGGCGACCGAGGAGGCGTGGGACTCAACCGCGCCAGTGCAGGACATGTCTCCGACTGTTCGGTAGCGAACCCTTCTGCGGACGACATCTTCGGTGTCCGTTGGGCCGCCCCAGTCGCCGGGAGTGAGCCACATTCCGTCACGGGAAAAGACATCGCGCTCGTGGCTGAAGTAAAGCTCGGGAAGGTCAATTCCCTCACGCTCGATGTAGCGCCAAACGTCGACCTCTGTCCAATTCGACAACGGGAAGACCCGAACGTGTTCGCCTGGACGGTGTCTGCCGTTGTACACGTCCCACAGTTCAGGACGCTGGCGGCGTGGATCCCACTGGCCGAATTCGTCACGCAGGCTAAACACGCGTTCCTTTGCCCGAGCCTTCTCCTCGTCCCGACGGCCGCCACCGAATACCGCGTCGAACTTGTTCGAGACGATGGTTTCCAGTAGCGGAATCGTCTGCAGTGGGTTTCTGGTTCCATCTGACCGCTCCCGCAGTCGTCCGTCGTCGATCCAATCCTGGACGTGGGCGACGACCAAGCGCACGCCGAGGCGGTCGACCGTCTCGTCGCGGTAGGTGATGACTTCCGGGAAGTTGTGGCCGGTGTCGACGTGAAGCACCGGAAACGGCACCGGGGAGGGAGCGAATGCCTTGACTGCCAAGTGCAGCATGACGACGGAGTCCTTACCGCCGGAGAACAGCAACACGGGACGGTCGAATTCGCCGACGACCTCCCGGAAGACGTGGACCGCCTCGCTTTCCAGAACGTCAAGGTGATCGAGCGTGTAGTTCGCAACGTCGCTCATGTGTGCAGCCCGCATTCCGTCTTGTCGGACCCGGCCCAGCGTCCAGCGCGTGGGTCTTCGCCTTCAGCGACTGGCCGGGTGCAGGGTGCGCAACCGATGGACGCGAATCCCAGTTGCCGCAGTGGATTCACGAGAACGCCGTGTTGTTCGATGTAGTCGTCGACTTGCGCGGAGGTCCATTCGGCCAGCGGGTTCAGCTTCACCTTGTCGCGCTTGGCGTCGTATTCGACGACGTTGATGTCTGACCGGGTTGGCGCGTCCTCGCGGCGCATCCCTGACACCCAGCCGCGGTAGCCCTCAAGCGCTCGGTTGAGCGGCTCGACCTTGCGGAGGCTGCAGCAGAGGTTTGGATCGCGGTCGTGCAGCGCTTGACCGTATTGCGCATCCTGTTCTGCGACGGTCTGAATCGGGGTGATGTTGATGAGGTTCAGTGGTCGGGTCGCGGCAAACGCGTCGCGCGTGCCGAGGGTTTCGGCGAAGTGGTATCCGGTGTCGATGAAGACGACATCGATGCCGGGCACGGCGTCGCTTGCCAGGTGCACAAGTGCTTCGTCACCCATGCTGGACAGCACCGCTAGAGAATCGCCGAACTGCTCGCGCGCCCAAGTCAATGACACGTGCGAAAGGTCCTCGGCGCTGGCTCCCTGACTGCGGGCGCGCGCGATCACCTCACTGCCCACGTCGGCCAATTGCTTGGCCGTGATGGTCTGACTCATGAACACTCCAGTGCATATTCGGTGGCGGAATTGCAGGTCTTCCACAAGCGTGGTGCTCGGTGGACTACGCGGCGGGCTTCACTTTGGTTACGACGAAGGCTCTGGTGCACGAGCGACATCGCCACGCGCCCTTGGGCTCCTCCTGCGGCCAGAGGTCTTGGTCGCCGCAGTAGGGGCAGTACTGAGTTGGGCTCATCGCAGATCAGACTCCTGTGCGCGTGCGGTCCACTGTGCGAACGATTCACCGTCATTGCGCTGCGCGAGGTACTGCCCAGTGACACGCTCCACGTATTCAGGCATCTCGGCTGCTACTACTTTGTGGGCCCGCAGCTTGCGACCGAAGTCGGAATCGGGTCCAAGAGATCCACCGAGGTGGACTTGAAAGCCCTCTACGGTTTCGCCGTCGTCGTCGGTGACGAGCGAGCCCTTGAAGCCGATGTCGGCAACTTGGAATCGAGCGCATGAATTGGGGCAGCCATTGACATTGATGGTGAGGGGTTGGTCGAAGGTTGGCAGTCGATCTTCGAGTTCGGCGACGAGGTCGCTGGCCCGCGCTTTGGTTTCAACGATCGCGAGCTTGCAGTATTCGATGCCGGTGCAAGCCATGGTGCCCCGACGGAATTCGCTCGGATTCACCTTGAGGCCGAGCCTCTCAAGATCGGCCACTGCGGCGTCAACCTTGTCGGCCGGAACATCGAGGATGACGAATTTCTGGTGAGCGGTGAGGCGAACCCGGTCGCTACCGACCTGCTCGACGATGTCGGCAATTGCGTGAAGGGTCTCGCCAGAGACTCGGCCAACGGTAGGGGCCGCACCTATGTAGAAGTTGCCGTCGCGCTGGGGGAAGACGCCAACGTGGTCGCGGCGCCCCTCGGCAGCTGGCTCCGGCGCGGGGCCGTCGATCAGCTTGCGGTTGAGGTAATCGCCTTCAAGAACGTGTCGGAACTTCTCCGGACCCCAATCGGCCACGAGGAACTTGATGCGAGCCCGAGTGCGCAGTCGGCGGTAACCGTAGTCGCGGAAGATGCTGATGATGCCCTCCCAGACATCAGGCACCCCTTCGATCGGTACCCACGCACCGAGCCGCTTTGCGAACATCGGGTTTGTCGAGAGTCCACCGCCCACGAACACATCGAAGCCTGGGCCGTGCTCCGGGTGAACGACTCCGATGAAGGACACATCGTTGATTTCGTGAGCAACGTCTTGGTGAGGTGAGCCTGAGATTGCCGTCTTGAATTTGCGCGGCAAGTTCGAAAAGCGAGGATCGCCGACGTACCGCTTGACGATCTCTTCTACGGCAGGCGTGCCGTCGATGATCTCGTCAGCGGCCACACCTGCAACGGGGGAGCCCAGCACAACACGGGGCGTGTCGCCGCAGGCCTCGGCGGTTCCCAGCCCCACAGCTTCGAGGCGTTCCCAGATTTCGGGAACATCTTCGACTCGGATCCAGTGCAACTGGATGTTCTGTCGATCCGTGATGTCGGCGGTGCTCTGGCCGAACTCAACGGAGATCTCAGCGATCGTTCGCAGTTGCTCGAGCGACAGCTGGCCACCGTCACTGCGTACGCGCATCATGAAGTATTCGGCGTCGAGTTCCTCTGGTTCCAGGGTGGCGGTGCGTCCGCCGTCAATCCCGGGGGCACGTTGGGTGTAGAGCCCCCACCAGCGGAATCGCCCGCGCAGGTCGCCTGGATCGATGCTGGCAAATCCGGCCTTCGAATAGATGTTCTCGATGCGTGCCCGGACGTTGAGCCCATCGTCGTCCTTCTTGGTTCGCTCGTTGGGATTGAGCGGTTCGAGGTGCCCCAACGCCCACTGGCCCGCGCCCTTGGGTCGGGACGGGCGGGCACCACGCTGTGGTGCTGCTGACGAATCGGACGGTGCCGCCACGGCGGACATCTCCTTCAGGTGAATGACTTGGCGCGAAGCACACGGCTAGGCAGTCACCAGGAGGAGGTGGATGCGCTAGTCAGGAACTTTGCAACCGGGTTGGTGGCCAAAGGTCTTGGTTGACTAGCGACAGCGACAGATGGCGCTGGAGACACGACCGAAGTCGATGTGGCGACGAGCCACCAGAATGTTCACTCCATTGCGCACGCGGTAATGGTGCCACAGGTCCTTTGACGTGGCCAACTCCGGCACTGTTTGTCGCCAATGCTCCCGCCCCGCTGTCACGTTGGTAACGGCGCGCGGCCGACGCGGGTTCATCCAACGTGTTGGGTTAACCAAGAACCCGCCACCTGCGCTGGGCGCGGATGGCGGGTTCTTGGTTTGCTCGTTAGGACTGCGGTTTTGCCTTGGCCCCGTGGTCGAGGTGGACACCCTCGAGTGTCTCCATGTCCTCGAGTTCGACGCCCTTTGTCTCCTTGACGAATTTGAGTACGTAGAAGAACGACAGGAGCGCACATACCGTGAAGATGCCGTACGCCAGCCCCAGCGAGATACTGACGAGGGTTGGGAACGACTCGGATACAACGAAGTTGGCTAGCCAGTTGGCCATGACGCCGATGGACAGGGCCGCCGCGCGGATCTTGTTTGGGAACATCTCGCCGAGAAGCACCCAAACGATCGGTCCCCACGTTGCCGCAAAGAACGCAACGTAGACGTTCAGCGCGATGACGGCAATCCAACCACTACTAGCGCTGAGCATCGGGTTGTTGAGATCCGCATCGAGCTTGCATGTGTCACTGGTCCCGGCCGCGATGAGTTGGCTGGTGCACTTGGGGGCCGTGACGAACGTGATCGCGAGGACCCCGAGTGAGACGAACATTCCTGCTGAACCGACCAGCAGAAGTAGCTTGCGTCCGACTCTGTCAATAAATGCGATTGCCACGAACGTGAAGATGACATTGACGGCACTGATGATGGTTGAGGTGAGGAATGCTTTGCTCTCGCCGAATCCGACAGCGCTCCAGATGAGGTTCGAGTAGTAGAACACCGCGTTGATGCCGACGAACTGTTGGAAGATCGCCAGGATGATGCCAACCCACACCAGTGGCAACAACCCGAGTCTGGGTCCCTTGATGTCCTTCATGCTGGGTTTGTGATCGCCAGCGAGGGATTCCTCGATTGCGGCGAGCTTTTGGTCGATGCTCTCTACGTAGATCGTTTGAAGGACCACCTTCGCTTGATCCGACTTGTCTTGGGCTACCAAATAACGAGGCGACTCAGGGATCGTCAGTGAAAGGACCCAGTAGATGACTGCTGGCACAACCATGCACAAGAACATCCATTGCCAGGCCTCAAGCCCGAGCGCGAGGACGTTGTTCGCCTCAACTGGGGGGACCTTCTCACTGAGCAGTGGCTGCTCGATCGCATCGGGGGTCAAGGCGACGATGATCTGGTTGACCAACTGGGTTGCGAAGATGCCGATAACGATCGCCAGTTGGAACAGCGAGGACAGTCGACCACGAAGGTGGGCTGGCGCGACCTCAGAGATATACATGGGCGAGATGACCGCTGCGAGACCAATCGCGAAGCCGCCAACTGTTCGCCACAGCATGAAGTCAATTTGGCTGAAGGGGAACGCTTGTCCGATACCGGCGACCAAGAACAGGATCGCCGCGATGACCATGACTTTCTTGCGACCGATCTTGTCTGCCAAACGACCGCCGAAGAACGCACCAATCGCAGATCCCAATAGAGCGATTGCGACCACGAAGCCTTGCATCGTGGTGTTCTCGATTTGGAACTGGTAGAAGACGGCCTTGTTGGCGCCGTTGATCACTGAGCTGTCATAGCCGAATAGGAAACCACCGAGCGCGGCGATGATCGAGATACCGATGACTTTGCCGGTATGTACTTTCTCGACTTCTGCTGGCTCGGAAGACTTGGTGATAGGTGCAACCATGACCCAGTGCCTCCTCGATAGTCAGAAACGGTTCGACGTTCCTGAAGCACCACGACCCGACGCGCGGCTGCTGATTTTGGAGCGTATCGAGTTGATCATGGCGTTTGCGCGTTAGAGCGCGGCTGCTTTGGCAAAGGGGTTACCTCATTTACGGTGAATCAGCCGGTTGCCAGAATCGCTAAAGGAGCGTCACCATGAGTCACACGGTCAGGCCGACACCTGGTTGGTACGCCGACCCAGAGGATTCCCAACTGCTGCGGTGGTGGAGCGGAGCCGAGTGGAGCGATCACACCCAGCCGGTACCGGGAGGTGGGGTGCTGACTGCGGAACGAGTCGAGCAGAAGTCGGACCACGATGAGATCTCCGTCCACACGCACCTACCGGAGCCTGAGAGCACCACGCAGGACCCTGTGGCCATGTCGGCCGACGACGAGCCACCCGTCAGCCCGTCGCCCAAGGCCGTGCCGCGGCCCGGCAGGACAAAGCGGATCCTCCTGGTCCTATTGATTGTGTTTGCCCTCGTCGGCGTTGCAGCCGGGGCTGGCTGGTACTTCTGGGTTCGCCCCAGTTCGACCGGTGCCAGCGCGCAGGTGACAACGCCAGACCCGGCGCAACCGGCACCTGCGGCACCCGCTGTTCCGGCTGATGCTCCAGTCCCGGGCGCCTGCGCCGACGTCGTTTCAGCTCTAACCGCAGACGGAACGTCGAGCCAACTCGCCACCCAGTTGCAGAGCGTGGCCGCCGGGGGAGATCTGGGAGAGACCGCGTCCTTCTTCGCCTCGATTGGTCCGGTAGCCGCTGACCTGTTGGCAAATAGTGGGGCGGCGTGTGTGGCAGCCGTGAACAACGGGCAGGGCCCCGCCGCATATGCAACCTTCGTTAATGCTTTTCAAGCTGCCATGACCACTGGCACTGAGACCGTGAACGCAGGGCTCGCGCAACCCGGCGGGTTGACACCGGAACAGAAGGCCGAATTGACCAAGCAGGCCGGGGAGCTAAACGCCGCTACAGCAGCGGTCGTCAAGGACGCCCCGATAGCGCCGGTAGGTCCTCCGGCAGGATGAGCGCTGTGACCGGAGTAGAGGGCAATCAGCCACAACCCCTTTGGCAGCCGAGTCCGGAGGATGTGGCGTCGACATCGATGGACCGTGTGCGCCGCGATATCGCCGATGCGACTGGGCTCCCACTCGCTGACTCCCGAGATCTCTACAACTTCAGCTTGGAACACCCAGGGGATTTCTGGGACGTTATCTGGGGCGAGTGCGGCGTGGTCGGAGACCGCGGCGACGGGCCCGCGTATGTGTTGCCTCCGGCCGACAAAGACATGCGGGCCGCACAATTCTTCCCGGCTGCATTGGTCAACTATGGCCAGAACCTGATCGCAGGTGGCGATCGACCGGGCGCCAATGAAGAGGCCATCGTCTACTGCCGGGAAGACGGCGTTCGACGAACCCTCAATTGGGCGCAACTGCGCGACGATTCGATCGCTTTTGCGGCATTCCTGGCAGGGGCCGGAGTTGGGCCGACGGACAGGGTCGCCGCGTGGATGCCGAACGTCCCCGAAACCATTGTCGCCATGATCGCGACCTCGCTACTGGGCGCGACCTTCACTTCGACCAGCCCGGACTTTGGGGTCGCGGGTGTGCTTGATCGATTTGGCCAAGTCGAACCGACGGTCCTGGTGGCGGCCGATGGTTACGTGTACGCCAATCGTCAGCATCAAAGGACTGAGCGCCTTGCGGATGTGGTGGCCGGGCTGCCCTCACTCAACGCGGTCGTGGTCCACGGTGAACTCAGCGACGAACCCCCGCTGGAGGATCTGCGGACGGCCAGTCGCGGCTTGCCCATCTTGAGCTTCGCTGAGGCGTTGGCAGCCGGACGTGGGTCGGTGGCAGAGGGTCGCGGGATTGACCCAGACGTACGGTTCCCCTTCGATCAGCCGTTGTACATCCTGTACTCGTCCGGAACCACGGGCGTTCCGAAATGCATCGTTCATCGCGCGGGTGGGCTGCTCCTGAAGCACCTGGTCGAGCAGCAACTGCATTGCGATATTCGCCCCGGTGACCGGGTCTTCTACTTCACTACCTGCGGCTGGATGATGTGGAACTGGCTGGCGAGCGCGTTGGCCAGTGGAGCGACGATTGTGTTGTTCGATGGGTCGCCGTTCCATCCGGAACGCGACGCGATGTGGGACCTCGTCGATGCCGAGCAGGTAACCCTGTTCGGAACCAGCGCCAAATACCTTGATGCGAGCGCGAAGGCTGGGGCAAACCCTGGGGCAACTCACAATCTGGAAAACCTCAGAACAATCTGCTCCACCGGTTCGCCGCTGTCCGCTGAGGGATTCGACTTCGTTTACAAGCAGGTCAAGTCGGACGTTCATTTGGCATCGATTTCCGGTGGAACGGATCTGTGTGGTTGTTTCGTAATCGGTGACCCGACTCGCCCGGTGTTTGCTGGCCAGATTCAAGGCCCCGCGTTGGGGACGGCCGTCGATGTGTGGGATGCCGACGGCCACACCCTCAAGAGTCACCCCGATCAGCGGGGCGAACTGGTGTGCACGATGGCGTTCCCGTCAATGCCCCTCGGTTTCTGGGCGGACCCATCCGGTGAGCGCTACGCCGCCGCGTACTTCGGGCGGTTCCCCGGTGTTTGGGCCCATGGAGACTTCGCCTCTTGGACCGCCCAGGGTGGGCTGGTCATTCACGGGCGATCAGATGCGACGCTCAACGCCGGTGGTGTGCGGATCGGTACGGCTGAAATCTATCGCCAAGTCGATTACTTGCCTGAGGTCGTCGAGTCCCTAGCTATTGGGCAGAGCTGGGACGACGACACCCGAATCGTGCTGTTCGTTCGACTGGCACAGGGGCATTCGCTCACCGAAGACTTGACCGCGACCATCAAGACACGGTTGCGTGAAAACTGTTCACCGCGCCACGTGCCGAGCCGGATTGTGGCTGTTGAGGACCTCCCGCGAACCCGGTCGGGAAAGCTTGCGGAATTGGCGGTCTCGGATGTTGTCCACGGTCGCCCGGTTCGAAACAGTGAGGCCTTGGCTAACCCGGAATCCCTCGATCTATTTAGGGATCTGACCGATCTTCAGACCTAACGAGTGTCCGACACGCGATTAGCGAATGCGACGGGGTATCCGCGCATGACAAGCTTCGGGCTGTGACAGATACCGCACTCCACGCTGAGGCAGTGGAGCTTCCAGCGCAACCGCGCGCGCAGCTGAACCGTAAGTACGTTCCCGGCGATGGTTGGGAAGCCAAGGTTCCGCGAATCCTGTCGTGGTTCTGCTACGGGGTTTCGGCGGTCAGCCTGGTTACGGCGCTGATCCCGGTGACGCGCGCGCCGCTGTCGTGGCTGCGGATCTCACTCGACCTCGTCTTCATCGGTGTCCCGCCAAACCTCGCGTGGGCCGTGCTGATGGTGATTTTGGCCAGTGCCCTTGGTAAACGAAAGCGGGCGGCCTGGGGCCTGCTGGTCGCGCTAGAGTTCTTTGAAGTCGCCGTACTGATCATTGCCTGGTTCTTCTTCCCGTCGGCGTACCCGAGTGTTCTCACACCGCTATTGATCGACCTTTCGTTCCTCGGGGTCTTGTTCCTCAGTCGTCGGGAGTTCTTCGCGATCTCGCAAAGAGGCAACGGTTGGCGAGCGATTGTCACGTTCCTTATTGGAATGGCTGTGACGATCGGTCTGGGTGCCACGCTAATCAGCATCTTTGCCGACGACGCCATTCGGCCCGAGCGGGTCAGTTACGCAGCAAGTCAGTTCCTCGGCGTACTCGGACAAGACCAGGGCTTCCAGGCGGGGCTTGAACCGCCTCGCGAGATCACCTTCACCCTCAGCGTCCTCGCGGCTGCCACCTTTATTGCCACGGCGTACGTGTTCTTCCGTCCTCGCCGCAAGGATCTGTTGCTGACTGGTGAGGATGAGGTGGAGATCCGTACTCTGCTTCGCGAATACGGAGACCGCGATTCGCTGGGTTACTTTGCCACCCGTCGCGACAAGTCAGCGGAATGGTCACCCTCGGGCAAGGCAGTCGTCACGTACCGGGTGGTGTTCGGAGTCAGCCTCGCGAGTGCGGACCCCGTGGGGGACCCGCAAGCGTGGCACGCGGCAATCGAAATGTGGCTGGAGGAGGCGCACCACCAGGGTTGGGCACCCGCTGTCATGGGCGCGAGTCTGGAGGGGGCGGAGGCCTACCACCGGGCCGGACTGGGTGCCGCTGCGCTTGGCGACGAAGCCATCATCTACTTCCGCGACTTCCAGCTTGATGGTCGTCACATGCGCGTCGTGCGCCAGGCGGTGAACCGCATTGAGCGCGCCGGGTATACCGCGAAGGTCCGTCGCCACGCGGAAATCTCCGATGAAGAGATGGAAGGCATCATCGCTGATGCTGACGGCTGGCGCGACACCGACAATGAGCGCGGTTTCTCCATGGCGCTCGGTCGTCTGGGCGACCCGCTCGACGGCCGTTGCGTGCTGGTGGAAGCGTTCGATGGTGAAGGCAACCGCGAAGCGATGATCTCGTTTTCGCCGTGGGGTGACAAGGGGGTTTCGCTGGACTTGATGCGTCGTTCGCGCGATTCCGAGAACGGCGTCATGGAGTTCATGGTTGCCAGCCTGGTCGCGGCCGGTCCGCGGATTGGTGCCGACAGACTCTCGTTGAACTTCGCTGTTATGCGTGGCATCTTTGCCGAAGGTGAGCAGATCGGCGCTGGGCCCATTCTCCGAATGACACGCGGGTTGCTCGTGTTCGCATCGCGCTGGTTCCAGTTGGAGTCGCTGTACCGATCGAATGCGAAGTACAACCCCGACTGGGTTCCTCGATTCCTTATGTTTGAGAACACCGGTGACTTACCACGGGTGGCGATCGCCTCCGGCATCGCCGAAGGGTTTGTCACGCTTCCGAGCTTCCGCGAGTGGCTGAAGCGGCGTCGTAATCCGAACCTGTCGCCCCTCAAGGAAGCCTGTGCGCACGCACCCGTCGAGCTCTATGCGGCAGAAGAAGAGCGGTTGCGACAGATCGAGGCCGAACGCGCCGCCGCGGCAGCAGCGGATCCATTCGCGGGACTCCCCGACCAGGAGAAGACTCGACGCACCAAGCTCGCCGAAATGCGCGAGCACGGGATGGACCCGTATTCGACGAGTTTTGTTCGGACCAAAACAAACAAGCAGGTTCGCGACGAGTTTGGGGACCTCGGGCCAGACGAACACACCGGTAAGACAGTCAGCATCGCCGGGCGCGTCATGCTCAACCGCGTCACCGGGAAGCTCGTCTTTGCCAGCGTGCGTGACTGGACGGGCGACCTGCAGGTCATGGTCTCGCTGAATGACTCCGGTGAGAGCTACCTGACGCAGTGGAAGGAGTACGTCGACCTTGGCGACGTTGTCGGGGTGACCGGTGAGGTCATCACCTCAAAGCGCGGTGAGCTATCCGTAATGGCGCACGAGTTCGTCATCACCTCCAAGTGCTTGGTGCCCTTGCCGGACAAGCACAAGGGCCTCAACGACCCCGAGGCTCGCGTTCGTCAGCGCTACGTTGACCTCATCGTCAACCAGGATTCTCGCGACCTGCTAGCCATGAGGTCAGAGATGGTGAAGGCGATTCGCGAGGAAATGTGGTCTCACGACTTCCTCGAGGTCGAGACTCCAATGCTGCAACGGGTGCACGGCGGTGCTAACGCGCGGCCATTTGTCACCCACATCAACGCGTACGACATGCGTCTGTACTTGCGCATCGCCCCGGAGTTGTTCCTCAAACGACTGTTGGTCGGTGGGGTTGAGAAGGTGTTCGAAATCAACCGCAGCTTCCGCAACGAGGGTGTGGACGCGACCCACAATCCCGAGTTCACCAGCATGGAGATGTACGCCGTTTATGGGAGCTACGACACCATGCGCGTCCTCACCCAGAAGCTGATCGTCGCGGCGGCGACGGCGGTACACGGTTCCCCGAAGGTGCTCCGTCCAGTTGCGGGTCCTTATGACGGTTCGAAGGGGTACGAAGAAGTCGACATCTCGGGCGAGTGGCCGGTGATCACTGTCCACGACGCGATCTCGCAGGCCTGTGGGGAACCGATCACGGTCGACACCGATGCTGCGGTGCTGCGACGCATCATGGACAAGGCGGGGATTCCGAACGACCCGGACTGGACGACCGGCAAGATGACAGAAGAGCTGTACGAGCACTTCTGCGAGTCTCGAACGACGATGCCGGTCTTCTACAAGGACTTCCCGACCGAGAGCTCGCCGCTCACGCGAAAGAAGCCGGGCGAACCGCGCCTTGCCGAACGCTGGGACCTCGTTGCCTGGGGCGCCGAGCTTGGCACCGCCTACAGCGAGTTGACTGACCCGCTGGATCAGCGTGATCGGTTGACCTTGCAGTCCCTACTCGCGGCCGCCGGTGATCCCGAGGCGATGGAGGTTGATGAGGACTTCCTGCGGGCACTGGAGTACGGCATGCCACCAGCGGGTGGTCAAGGGATGGGCATCGACCGGCTCTTCATGATGCTCACGGGCCGAAACATTCGTGATTCGTTGCTGTTCCCGTTGACGCGGCCCGACGTAAACAAGCCCGACAGTCTTTAGTGCGTGACGGCCAACTCCTGAGCCGATCGCGGGCGGAGCGCCCAACCTGCCATCACGTTGGTAACGGCGCGCGGCAGGCGCGGGTTCTTACCAAAGTGGTGGCTTAATTGGGCAAGTGACACCAGTGGAACCTCCTCGAATGACTCCGTCGGGTGTTCGGCTGCGGCTCTGGGCGCAGCGGCCAGGCGCGTTTGATTGGCTATTCGTTCCTGGCGGCCCAGGGCTTGGATCCGAGAGCCTGGCCGGACTTGTCGATGTTGTCGCGGTTCCCGGGCGTTCGTGGCTGGTTGACCTCCCCGGCGATGGGTCGAACCGGGACGGTGTTGGTGTGGATCCCTACGAACGATGGCCGGACGTGCTCGCCGAAGCAGTGGACGACTTTGCGGCCCCGGTGATGGTCGGTCATTCCACAGGAGGCATGTACGCGCTGTCGGTGTCTGAGTTGGAAGCGTCGCTCGTTGATCTTGCGCTTGTTAGCTCGGCCCCGGACGCGCGTTGGCGGGAGCTGTTCGCCGCGAACAATGAGGCCTTGTTCTCGGATGACATGGTTCGGTTAGCCCAGGCATATGAAGCCCATCCGACCGATGAGAACCTGCGCGCGCTCACGATCGCGTCGAGCCACCTCAACTTCACTGACGCAGGGCAGGAGGCGGGTACGAAGATCCTCGCAGGGCTGCCCTTCAACCACGGGGCGACGGACTGGTCGGATCGGAACTTCGACGCCGATTTCGAATCGAAGTGGTGGCCCAAGACGATGCCGACGCTCATCGTCAGCGGTAGTGATGACAGGGTCGTTGACCAGGCGCTGTGGGATGAGGAGCGGTTCGCCGGCCCCAACGTGACCCGGACCATCATTGACGGCGGTGGTCACTTCCCTTGGGTTGAGGCGGGCGGGCGGGTTCACGCGGCATTCGCTGCTTTCGCCGCGGTTCTGATACGGTCACGCCCTTGACAGGTCCCGGCTGCCGAAGATTGATACAAGTTCTTTACCTTCACTGCACGTGGCGGCAACCTGTTGGGCCCCTTTCGCAGCGAGGATGGTCTCGCAACGCTCGTTAGACATCCTTTGGGGGATCTTGTGGACAAGCCACAGCAACAATTCAACGTGACACTGCCGACGGTCGTTGACCTACGCAACTTCATCGACACCACGGCGCTGCCCACCCGGCTGGCTGCAGTGGGGAGTATCTCGAAGCACCTGACTGCCGTCTACCTAACTTTCGGGCAAGTGGCGGCCGATTCCGTGACTAAGCGTTCGACGCTCCCGCGCGGAGCGTCCTACGAAGATTCAGTCTGACCAAGACCGCAGTTTCTGACCAAGACCACAGTCTGACCAAGACCGCAGTTTCGGCCTACGAAGACGCAGTCTGAGTAACGACATCCGGTGAGGCAACTGGACCACGCAGCTTCATCAGTTGCGGCAGCGCCACCCAGATCACGCAGGCGATCGTGGTGATGACAAAGCTCGGCGGCCACGGCTGATAGGTGGCAACGAGGAGCCCGCCCCACACGCTCACGAGCGCAATTGCAGATGCGATCGCGATCACGAACATCGGCTTGGCGGTCAGTCGAATCGCCGTCGCCGCGGGTGTCACCAGCAGCGCGAAGATGAGCAGCACCCCGACGATCGTCACGGAGATGGCGACGATGAGGCTCATCGCGAGCAGAAACACCGCGCTGATGACCCGGATGTTCAGTCCGCGGGCAGCGGCGACGTCGGGGTCCACCGACGCGAATAGCAGGCGGCGCCCGAAGAGTGCCAGGATCCCCAGCACCACCACGACAATGACGGCGAACGCGACGACCTGGTCGGTGGTGATCGCCAGGATGTTGCCGAACAGCAGGTTCGTCAACAGACTCGATTGCGCCGACCCGAGGCTGTTGAACAACAGACCGAGCCCAGTTGCGAAGGCCAGCACGGTACCGGTGACCACCTCTCGGTTTCGTGCTCGATGCCCCATCGCCCCGATCGCTATCCCGCCCGCCACGCACGCGACCACCAGGCCAACCACCGGTGTCACGCCAATCAGCACGGCGAGCGTCGCACCGGGGAAGCCAATGTGCGCCACGGCGTGAGTCGCAAACGGCAGGTCACGAAGCAGGACGAAGTAGCCAATCGCGCCCGCTGCCAGCGCGATCAGGGTCCCAGCGATCAGTGCGTTGATCATGAACGGCGTCGTCAGCAGCGAGAGTCCACTATTGGTCTGGGTGTCGTTGACGAGGGTCGCGATCAGCATCTACTCGGCCCTCGTGAATACGCAGCCGTCAGCAGTCCGGGTGACCTGGACCGGGGTGCCGTAGAGCTGGGTGAGTAGACCCGCGTCGACAACGTCGTCAACGGTGCCGAACCGCGGAACGGCGTCGATGAAGTAAATGAGCGAATCAATATGGGCGAGCAGCGGATTAAGGTCGTGCGTAACAAACAACACGGTGACGCCGCGGTCGTGGTTTATGTGGTGAACGAGTTCAACAATGTCAACCTGGCCGGACAGATCCAGCCCGGCCAGTGGCTCGTCGAGCAGCAGCAGGTCGGGCTTCGTGACGAGCGCCTGGGCGATCGAGATGCGCTGCTGTTGCCCACCGGACACCTCACCGAACCGTCGGTGGGCGAAGTCCTGGGCATCAACGGCCTCTAGGGCCTCGTCAACGGCGGCGTCGATCGCGGCGCCCCGCAGGCCGAATCCCCAGCGAGGACCAGCGACGCTTAGCGCCACTAGGTCCCGGCACAGGATTGAACCCGCGTGATCCAGCGAGTGGTTTTGAGGCACCAGGCCGATGCGTGGGTTTCCGGCGGCGGCTGGCGCACCGAGCACTTCGACCGAACCATTCGTCGCGGGGAGAACGCCGAGAAGCAGATTGATGAGGGTCGATTTGCCGCTGCCGTTGGGGCCGATGATGGCGGTGTATGAACCGGCTGGGACCTCGAAGTTCGCGCCGCTCCACACGTGCCGTCGGCCGCGGTCGATTCGTACGTCACGCAGGGCCACGGCGGGCGCAGATCCCGTCGGCTTCACGCTGGGTAGCTTATGTCACCGGGGTCAGCAGGCGATGGTGGTTCCCGTTGCCGCCTCACTCATCTTTGGACTATGCGCATCTTTGGACTGTGCGCGGTTGTCTGCCGCGGTTCTTCACGATGCGTGCGCTGAGTGGGCAATTCCCTACGAGTAGCTAAAGAGCGGCGTGTCAAAGCGTGTCGTGGCACTCGTGACGGTGAGGGCAATCATTCCGGAGTAGCCGCCAGTTACAGGCGCGGAACTAGGCTCGCAGGTGATAGTTGTCGGACTTGTTCCACCTGTTCCGCCAGTGCGACTAAAGGTTGCGGTGACATCGCTTCCACCCGCACCAGGGGTGTTGGTGAACGCGCTGATGGCTGCGGCTGTAACCGTTCCACCGGTATTCAGCGCCACCGCTGTGCCACAGGCAGTTGAAGAGGCTGCGCCGGTGATATTGAGCAACCGGGCAGTGCAGGTGGTGTTGCAGTCAACAACCGCAGCGATCCCCGACGTGCCGGTGGCGTTGGAGTTAAGGATGATTCCCGCGTTGGTCCGGTCGGTACCAGAAAGGTCGACTAGCGGGAGATTCATGGATGCAGTGGATTTGCGGGTGAGCCACGGGACAAGCGCCGTTGCGTAGTTGGTTCCGCCAGTCCTGATGGCTCCGTCCGTAGCGTTGCCGCTGCCGAACCAACTGCTCGCGTCAGCTGTTCCGTTTGAGTACGTTGTCCAGTTGGGTGCCGGTGTAGTGAAGGTTCCCGACCCATTGTTGAATGTCGCGGTTCGATTGTTGATCGTGCCGGTTCCGGGGTTGGTGAACTGATCCCGCACCTGGGCGACCGGGGTGACCGTCCCACTTGGCTTCTGGACCATGAGGGAGTTATTGGCGGCGAAGGTGAGTGTTCCGAGTGATGATGCGGAGCCCAAACTGGTGCCTGTGATGGTCGCACCAACTATCGCAATGGTGGCGAGCACGGCAAAGAAGGTGATGGTCATTCGCGGCACTCGCCGCGAATGAGACCGCTCGCGACTGCGGGCTTGGCCTTCCTCGGTCTCGTTAGCCACGAACGATCACCAGGAGATCCACAGTGCTGCTTCCGCTGTCGATGTTATTCAACAGCGGCCCGTCGCCGAGGGCCCAAGCTTCGATGTTGTTGTTGGCAGCGGTGAAGGTCACTCCGGTAAGGGCACCATCGTTGGGCGCAGCCTTGCCGTTTCCAATGGCGTCGAAGGGACTGGCGGTGTTCAGGACCGTAATTCGTACGGCCTTGTTGAGGCATAGGGCATCGATGCTGTCGTATTCAGCCTGAGCTATCTCGTAGCGGCTGCCACTTGTGACGAAGCGCGTCCGGATGGAGCTGCTTTGATAGGTGAAAGAGTCGTTGGCGCAGAGTTTGGTCTGTGCAACTGCCGAGGTTCCGATGGTTCCAGCGGAGATGCTGAACGAGGCAGCGTAAGCGGCGACGCAGATTGTCAAGATCGCCCCCGCCGTCACTCCGGCGACGAAGCCCACGGTACGAAACCGGGTTCGCTCGTGCTCTGGTTGATCGTCGGGGTGAGTAGCGTCGCCCTCACGCCCACCCACTGGGCTCAGGTCGTCAGTCATAGACCGTCACCGTCAATGATCCAACACCCAGCGTCGCGCTCGGCGGTGCGGGGATCGTGCAGCCGTCTGAGCTCAGCGCGATGGTTGCAGTGTTACTGGCGACGGTCAGATTTCCTGATCCCTGGGCAATGCACACTGGGTTGGTAACTGATCCCAAGGTGGCTTTCCAGAACTTACCGTTACACGTGCTGTCGACATTCTGAAGCCGGTACTCGACGACCGTCGTCCCCGGGCTGGAGCCGACGGACCAAACGAGTGTCGGGATATCGACCGTGATGGCGTTGCTGTTGCAACCTGGGGTCCCCGTTGCGCCAGTGCCGAGCTTCTGCGCGCTGATGGTGAAGGAAGCGGTGAAGGCGGCCCCGGCCGCGAGCACGATCAAGCCCGCCGCGACCGCGATGATGATGGCGGTCCGACGGCTGACGTCTCGTATTCCGTTCATTGGCTACTCATAAATCACGATGATGATCTGTTCGATGTTCTTTGAGGTCGTAGCAGTCAGCGTAAGTGTCAGGCTTGTGGCAGAAATGGTCCCCGAGAAGCTTTGTATTGGCGCGCCAGTCGAGCCAGCCACCACAGCTTTGTAGCTCTGTCCGCTACACCCTGCTGCTATCCCCGTCAGGTGCAGTTTCGTCACGTTGTATGTCGAGTTGGCAGGGGTAGTTCCGTTTCCGACCCAATCCGGGCTGGTGGCGCCGTCGTCCCAGCTTGCAGCGATGGAGGTGTCGCAGGACGCGATCACGGTTGCCGATGTCCCCAGAGTTTGCGCGGTCAGGTTTCCTAGCTGGGCAGCAGAAGCGGTGACCATGCCGCCCAGCAGCAGGCCAGCGCAGACGCCGACCACAATCTGGGCAACGTGAACAGGCCGCATTGACTCAGCATACGGTCGCTATCGATCTTGATGTTGTGCGTTCAAGCTAGTGTGCTTACTCGGAGTAACGGCTAGCTCGGCGGGTCGGCGAGGACTGTCGGCACGTCCGCTGCGCTTGCTTCTGCGGAGGATTCACGCCGTTTA
>WBZO01000711.1_pt1 | contig 63681 bp, 54 predicted proteins | sample 5204261 | NCBI WGS metagenome assembly WBZO01 (sample SAMN12412400, study PRJNA552823) | activated sludge metagenome | isolation source: activated sludge from anammox sidestream of wastewater treatment plant... | place: USA: North Carolina | collected 2017-09
CGATTCCCATTTGCAGTCGGTACTGGTGGTAAATCAAATATGCCATTGATATTCGGATTGCTGGCTGTGGCTGCAGGTGCTGGCGCTTTCTTCTTTATGAAAAAGAAAAAAAATAGTAATGCTTAAGTTGATATTTGATCTGGTTTAACAGTAATACATGTCAAATAGAGCTTCCAGTTGATAGGGATCTCACCTCTATCAACTATAGCTTGAGTTCCAGGAAATAATCTCATGGGAAATCTTTCACAGAACATCGTGAAGTTGTAGGCTAGGGAAGCTTTACACGCTAAAAATTACATTAGAAAAATTGAATTTGGCCTGACAGTTACTTTCACCGTATCGGATAACTGTCAGGCCATTTTTACTACAAAACAAATTTAAGGTGTTGTCTTTTCAGTAGAGGTGTTTTCTTCTTGCACACTTACTTGATCTCCCAGATACTTGAGCGTTCCGGCTCCAATACCCTTTACGTTAGTGAGCTCTTCTACTGATTTAAACATGCCATGTGTGTTCCGGTATTCGATGATTGCTTTTGCTTTTACAGGCCCTAGTCCCTTTACAGATTCAAGATCTGCCTGACTGGCTGTGTTGATATCGACGCCAGCCAATACCGAAAAGCTAAATCCCAGTAATACTGCCAGAATTACAAAAATTTTCTGCATTCGTTCATCTCCAAAAGAAATTAGAAGAAAGGTTTCGTGATTGATTCAACGAAATTCTGGACTGGTGCATATCACCCGACCACAAGTCTCATCGGCAATTTTCTTGTTGTCTTTAGCCGAGTCATTTGGAGAAAGCATGCGATGGTCAAGTAATTTCGGATACTTCAATAGGCTTTTAGATACTGACATTTTGTCTGAATACATCTGTTTCATTTTGATTAATGACTTTACAGCTTTGTTTGCAAAGTTTTTAGCAATAACCATGGCAAAATTGCAGATATTTTTTATTTGGGGTAGCCATGAATCAGTTAATCAAATGGGCAGGCTGGTTACTGTTTTCTCTGTTGGGGGCGGCAGCAATAGGTGTTATTGCTCTCAATCGGGGAGAATCAATCAGTGCAATCTGGGTTGTGATTGCAGCTGTCTGTGTATATGTAATCGCCTTCCGGTTTTATAGCCAGTTTATAGCGAATCGGGTACTGAAGCTGGATGCCACAAGAATGACGCCAGCGTATAAGTACAACGATGGATTGGATCATGTCCCAACAAACAAATATGTGCTGTTTGGTCACCATTTTGCTGCAATAGCTGGTGCCGGGCCGCTGGTCGGGCCGATCCTTGCGGCGCAAATGGGATATTTGCCAAGTATGTTGTGGCTACTCGCTGGTGTTGTTTTTGCCGGCGCCGTACAGGATTTCATTATCTTGTTCATATCAACACGGCGCCATGCACGTTCACTCGGTGATCTGATCAAATCGGAACTGGGATATGTTCCCGGCATGATTGCGCTATTTGGCACATTTTTCATCATGCTGATCCTGCTTGCCGTTTTATCGCTGATTGTAGTCAAGGCGCTGGCTGAATCGCCATGGGGAACATTTACCGTGGCTGCAACGATCCCGATTGCAATGTTCATGGGTATTTATTCACGCTACCTCCGGCCATGTGCCATTGCAGAGGTATCACTGATCGGATTCGTGTTGTTGATTCTATCGATCGTGGCCGGCCAGTATGTGCAGGAAAATCCTGTATGGGCAGCATTTTTTACAGCAACCGGCGAACAATTGACCTGGGTATTGATCGGCTATGGTTTTATCGCTTCGGTATTGCCGGTATGGCTGCTGCTGGCTCCGCGTGATTATCTGTCAACGTTTCTCAAGATCGGCACTATCGTAGGTCTGGCTATTGGGATCATTATTATTTCGCCGGAACTGAAAATGCCCGCATTGACGCAATTCGTTGATGGTTCGGGTCCGGTCTGGTCGGGTGATTTGTTTCCGTTCCTGTTTGTGACCGTTGCTTGTGGCGCGATTTCCGGCTTTCATTCCCTGATTGCATCGGGTACCACGCCAAAAATGATTCAGAACGAAGCTGATGCACGCTTTATTGGTTACGGCGCTATGCTGATGGAATCATTTGTAGCGATCATGGCACTGGTGGCCGCGTCAGCTCTTGAGCCTGGTATTTATTTTACGATGAACAGTCCGGCTGCCATCATCGGCACTACGGCGGAATCGGCTGTACAAACCATCTCGCAATGGGGATTCCATATCACACCGGAAATGATCGCGCAAACTGCACAGAACGTCGGCGAGCACAGCATTATTTCACGTACTGGCGGTGCGCCGACACTGGCGGTCGGGATGGCGCAAATTTTGTCTGAAGTAGTGGGAGATGGCGCGATGATGGCGTTCTGGTATCACTTTGCCATTCTGTTTGAAGCGTTGTTCATCCTGACGGCAGTGGATGCCGGAACGCGCGCTGGGCGTTTTATGCTGCAGGATCTGCTGGGCACGTTCATCCCAGCAATGAAACAGACCGATTCGCTCGTGGCCAGCCTGATTGCCACGGGTATTTGTGTATCCGGCTGGGGATATTTCTTGTACCAGGGTGTAATTGATCCACTGGGCGGTATCAATACACTGTGGCCGCTATTTGGTATTGCCAATCAGATGCTTGCTGGTATTGCGCTAGTTTTGTGTACTTGCGTGTTGTTCAGGATGAAGCTTGATCGTTTTGCCTGGATTACGGTGATTCCCGCCGTATGGGTTTATACCTGCACCCTGACCGCCGCCTGGCAAAAAATATTTCATGACAACCCGCGTATCGGTTTCCTTGCACATGCTGGGAAATATCAGGATGCGGTGATGCAAGGTACCGTACTGGCTCCGGCCAAATCCGTGGCACAAATGCAGCAGGTTATATTCAACGACTACATCAACACCGTATTGACAACATTGTTTATGGTCGTGCTTGTCAGCATGCTGGCATTCGGTATCCGGACCATTCTACAGGCGCGCATTGTCCGTCACCCGACAACCAGTGAAGCACCTTTTGAATTGTTACCTGTTTACGCAGCCAGTGAAAAATGATCGAGGGAAATCATCGCGATGAATAATGTAATAAACCATGTCTGGAAACAGCTCACCCAGAGTTTGCGGCTGATGGTTGGCGTACCGGAATATAGTACTTATGTCGAGCACATGAGAAGCGCGCATCCCGGTCAGGCAATCATGTCGCAAGAAGTATTTTTTCGTGAACGTCTGGAAGCACGTTATGGCAGCAAGGGCAGGATGAATCGTTGTTGCTGATCTTTGGTGGCTGGAGATGCTGGAACTGGAACGATGCAATAATCCTGGCCCCCGGCCTTTGAAGAACAAAATACCGCTATAACAGGGCACGCATGATTGCAATTCCGGCTCTTATCAAGCTGGAACAGGGATGTTATTACCTGGGAGTTGCCGAAGAAAATCCGGTTTTAGCCGGGGCGTGCCATAGTAGGGTAGGTGATGAGGTCGGGTGGCTGAATAGATGCGCTTTCCGTCAAATGGGCGGTTTCTATCCTGTTATGTCCCATCAGGTGCAAAACGGTTTCACCGTGTATCAGCAGGTAGTCGGAAATGATGCGCCGGTGACAGCGCCACCAGACGGACTCGGAACACATGATGGCACATCTGTGTTTCCGACCCAGTGCGATCAGTTTGCCAAGGCCATCATGGAACGTGTCGGAAAGCGCGTAATCGGCAAAATTGTGAAAGCTCTGGTTCTCCCAGAAACCGTTGACATCAGGCGATACTGTTTTTGACTTGGCGCGTAAACCACCCAGTTGTGAAATATGTTCGTAGCCAATGCTGGACCTGGTCAGGCTGGCAGGGAATGTTTCCTGGTTGTATTGCGGATTGGTACGCGAGCGTGGAACGGTGCGTACATCTACCACCCATTCCACTTTTGCTGTGCGCAATAATTCGACGAATTCTTCCAGCGTGCGAGTGGAATGCCCAACGGTGTAAAAAGGCAGATTCACTTTCCGCCTTGCGTCCGGAAGATCAGCATGGTTGTTGCGCCATCAGCGCCCGATATTCAAGTGCCTGTTTGTCGCGACCAATGGCGGCAACAGCAATCGTCCTGCCTTCTTTCTGGTAACGGATCAGGCAGTCATGCATGTCCAGATCGCCTTCGATTTCGAGTTTGTCCCATGATCGGGCATGGCCGACATAGCGAATCGAGATGTCATAATGTGCGCTCCAGAAGAAGGGAACATCGCAAAAGGCTGTGCGCGCCCCGAGCATGTTTTCTGCTGCAGCTTGTCCATGCCGTTCGGCCAGCACCCAGTGCTCGATCCGCTGCTTCTGGCCGCTGCCCGGATCGTGCCAGCGTGCTGCATCGCCGGCTGCAAAAATGCCGGGTACGCTGGTTTCCAGGTATTCGTTCACCAGAATGCCGTTATCGACGGTGATTCCAGCAGCTTCTGCCAGTGATACGCGCGGCCTGACACCTACGCCGAGGATGACGAGTCCAGCTGCTAGTTCGTTGCCATTGTTCAGCACAACCTTGCTTGCATCGATACGGGTAATGGAGGTGCCCATGTGAAATTGCACGCCATGTTGCTGGTGGAGATTGCGGATAAATACACCCAGTTTGGTGCCAAGTATTTTTTCCAGAGGTTCCTGATCCAGCGAGATCACATGCACATCCAGTCCACGCGCACGCAACGCGGCAGCGGCTTCCAGGCCGATGAATCCGGAGCCCAGTACAACAGCGGATTTGGCGTGCTTTGCCTGTTGGATGATAGCGCGGCTATCGGCCAGTGTACGCAGGGTGAAGACGTGATTCTGGCCGGCGCCGGGAATAGGTGGCCGAACCGGCTCAGCACCCGTTGCCAGCAGCAGGCGGTCAAATGGAAAAACTTGTCTATCGCTGGTCAGGACGGTGCGCGCGACGGTATCGATGCTTGTTACTTTTGTTCGAAGATGAAGATCGATATGATTTTTTGTATAAAAACTGCCGGGCTTCAGCGGAATCCACTCTTCCGGCGCATTGCCCGCCAGATAATCCTTTGACAGATTGGGGCGGTCACAGGGGGCGTCAGCATCGTCGCTCAGCTGAGTGATCTGTCCCTGATAACCGCGTCGTCGCAACATTTCTGCGCAGGAAAATCCCGCAGCGCCACCACCGATAATGACGATATTGGCAGGCGGATCAGGTGTTACAGCAGGAGAGGGAGAAAACGGTTCCGGCGTGATTTTGTTTCGCACGATGATTCGGCCTCCATCGCATTCAACCTGCCAGCATGGGAGTGAATCAAATGCGGGAGCGCCAAGCGCTTCACCATCGCGCAGTGAAAAACAGGCGTGGTGCCAGGGGCAGCGTATCGTTTCGCCAGCAACCAGTCCTTCTTCCAGTGGAGCGCCATAGTGTGTGCACGATGCGCCAACCGCCATGATTTCATCACCTACACGAACCAGGATGACCGGCTCGTCTTTCACATGTCCACGTAGCAGCGGCTGATCGCCAAAATCCTGGAGGGAAACCCCTTTTGTCAGGTCCGGGCCTGTATTTGCAGATAAGTATGAAGCCATTGTAATTCTCCTTCCCAAGAGCTGTTACCGGCAGCAATACATGTCATCTGGTCAGCCTGAATAACAGCGGTAAACGATGCACCTGAAAACCCTCTTCGCCGTGAAGCCGTTTGTAGGATAGCACGGTAGCATTTTGTCTGCCGACATTACCCTGGCATGTTTTTGGATGATCCAGTGTCTGTGAGTAGACCGTGGTATCAGATCAGATTCCACCTTCGAAACCGGCTTGTCGCCAGGCTTCAAATACGATCACTGCAGCGGCATTGGAAAGATTCAGGCTGCGGGAAGTGGGGCGCATGGGAATGCGGATACGGCGATCCTGCGGGAAGCTTTCCAGCACCTGTGCGGGTAATCCACGGCTTTCGGAGCCGAACAGAAACGCATCTCCGCTGATATAACTTACCTTGTCGTGATGTTGTGTTGCCCGGGTGGTAATTGCAAAAATACGGTGGCCGTCCATCAATTTCAGACATGCGGCCAGATCTTCATGCACGGCGAGACTGGCCCATTCGTGGTAATCCAACCCGGCGCGTCGCAGATGCCGGTCACTCAAATTGAATCCCAGTGGCTTGATCAGATGCAGTTGTGCGCCAGTATTGGCGCAGAGGCGGATGATGTTGCCGGTATTGGGCGGGATTTCTGGTTGGTGGAGAATGATATGGAACATGTTGATGGATGAAGATTTTTTCTGGTTATCCGGTAGTTCTGTTTTTGGGCGAATGTGTTTGCTGATTTGCAGGGAAATGACCCGGAAATGCTCTGGCAATCACCCAGGCGTGGACCCCGGTTGCACCCTGACGACGTATGACTCTGGCCAGTTCATTCATCGTCGCGCCACTGGTCATGACATCATCGACGATGGCTATCCGTTTGCCAGAAAAATCGCGCGAACAGGTAAAGGCATTGCGGACATTCTGCTGCCGGTTTTTCCACGGCAACTCGGTTTGCGAGGGTGTGCTGCGGGTGCGTGCACAGGCGGCAGGCAGCAATTCACAACCTGTTTTTTTGCATAAATGGCGGCTAATTTCCAGTGCCTGGTTGAAACCCCGGGCCTGCAGCCTGTCAGGATGAAGAGGTACCGGAATGACATAATCCGGCAAGGGTTCGTTGCGCAATCCGGCCAGCAATAAATCGGCCAGTATTGGTGCCAGAGGTAAATCGGAGCGGTATTTCAGTGCCTGTATCAATGCATCAGCCGGAAAAGTATAACGTAGGGCGGCACTGACATAATCCCAGGCAGGTGGGTTGCGCAGGCAGGCTCCGCAAATTTCGGGAGTGGGCACCGGCAACAGACAGGAAGGGCAGTGTACAGGCGATAGCCTGGGCAGATCCTGCAGGCAGGCATGGCAGATATTCTGATGATCCGGCGCCAGACACAACACACAGTGCTTTTGTCTGAAAAATTGTGCAAAATTTAATCGCCTGTTCAGATTTTTGGTGGAAAAAATTGACAACTTGAGGGGTTATCCGTGATGATCATCTGTTATTTATTATAGCCTGGAGCAGGCGAGAGCCGAGGATGATCATGGAAAGTGGAACGGGTTTAACTTCTGAACAACAATGTGGATGTGCATGTTCCGGTGCGGGTTCGGCTGCACAGCAGGAATCGTCATTGCGCTGGTCGATAGCAGCGATTGAATCACTACTGGATTTGCCATTTGCCGATCTGATTTTTCAGGCGCAAACGCTGCACCGCCAGTATCACGATGCCAATGGCGTGCAATTATCCACCCTGATTTCTGTAAAAACCGGCGGATGTTCGGAGGATTGTGCCTATTGCCCGCAAGCTGCGCGTTATCACACAGGCGTGGAGAATCAGGCCATTCTGTCGCGCGAGGAAGTCGTGGCAGCGGCATTGCAGGCCAAGGAAAGCGGTGCCACTCGTTTTTGCATGGGTGCCGCCTGGCGTGGACCCAAGCAGCGCGATATCGAGCACATGACCGGGATCATCAGTGCCGTCAAGGAACTGGGCATGGAAACCTGTGCCACACTCGGTATTCTGAAACCGGGGCAGGCAGCCCAGCTCAAACAGGCCGGATTGGATTACTACAACCATAACCTCGATACTGCACCCGAATTTTATGGCGAAATCATTACCACGCGCGAATATCAGGATCGGCTGGATACGCTGGAAGAAGTACGCAGCGCCAATATCAATGTCTGCTGTGGCGGCATTGTCGGCTTGGGCGAATCCCGCACTGCGCGGGCAGGGTTGATTGCGCAACTGGCCAATCTCGATCCTTATCCCGAATCGGTACCGATCAATTATCTGGTGCAGGTAGAGGGAACGCCTTTGCACGGCACACCTGAGCTTGATCCATTCGAATTCGTTCGCACTATCGCAGCTGCGCGCATCACTATGCCCAAGGCGATGGTCAGACTGTCTGCCGGACGCAGACAAATGCCGGAAGCGATTCAGGCATTGTGTTTTCTGGCAGGAGCCAACTCCATTTTTTATGGCGATAAACTGCTGACAACCGGTAATCCGGAAACAGAAAGTGATCTGGCATTATTCGAAAAACTGGGGCTGCATGCATTGTAACGAGTGGATTGCGTAGCAATATGCTGGCAGATCTGAGCGAGGCACTGCAACAGCGCCAGCAGCAGGGACTGTACCGCTCGCGCCCGGTGCTGGAAGGGCCACAATCGCCACATGTCACGGTTGATGGCAGGGAATTTCTCGCTTTCTGCAGCAACGATTACCTGGGGCTGGCCAATCATCCTGCTTTAATCGAAGCAATAGCAGAAGGGGCGCGGCGTTACGGCGTGGGTTCGGGAGCATCGCATCTGATCAGCGGCCATTCACAAGCGCATCATATGCTGGAACAGGCACTGGCTGCGTTTGTCGGGCTGCCACGCGTATTGCTGTTTTCTACCGGCTACATGGCCAATCTGGCTGCGGTTACTGCACTGGTTGGCCGCGAAGATGTGATTTTCGCGGACCGTCTCAACCATGCCTCGCTCAATGATGCTGCTTTGCTATCACGCGCCCGGTTTATCCGCTACCCGCATCTCGATCTCGCTACGCTGGAGAAACAGCTGGAGAAGACAGATGCACGGCGCAAGCTTGTGATCACCGATGCGGTATTCAGCATGGATGGCGACACAGCACCGGTTGCCGGATTGCTGGCGTTGTGTCGGCGTTTTGATGCCTGGCTGCTGCTGGATGATGCGCACGGCTTCGGTGTACTCGGCGAACGGGGCAGCGGCAGCCTGTATTCTCTGCAACAGGAAGAGCGGGCTGCGCCGCATCTGATTTACATGGCGACACTGGGCAAGGCGGCGGGCGTATCCGGTGCTTTTGTGGCGGCACAGGCGCCCGTTATCGAAACACTGATCCAGCACGGCCGCACTTACGGATACACTACAGCAGCCGCTCCTTTGCTGGCACATGCTTTGCTGACCAGCCTGCAGCTGATCGAACAGCACTCCTGGCGGCGGGAACAGCTTGCACGGTTGATCGGACGATTGCGCAACAATCTGCAACCGCTACCCTGGCAGCTATTGCCTTCGGAAACACCGATACAGCCTTTGCTAACAGGTGAAAGCCAGGAGGCTGTGCGACTGGATCTGGCGCTGCGTGAACAGGGTATCTGGGTGCCGGCCATCCGCCCGCCGACCGTGCCGGAAGGCAGGGCGCGGTTGCGCATCAGTTTGTCTGCCGCGCATACCGAAACGGATATCGATCGGTTGAGCGCGGCTTTGCATGCGCTGGCCAGACACTGACATGGCCGGTATCCATATTGAAACGACCGGAAACGGCCCTGATCTGGTGATGCTGCACGGCTGGGCCATGCACAGCGGGGTGTGGGATAGTGTGGTGGAACCATTATCGCGGCGTTTCCGCCTGCATCGGGTTGATTTGCCGGGTCACGGGGCCAGCCGTGATTGCGTACTGGAATCACTGGAACAAATGACTGCAGTGATTGCGGACCGTTTGCCCGGCAGTTACAGCGTGTGTGGCTGGTCGCTTGGCGGACAGGTGGCTATCCGGCTGGCGCTGCAGGCGCCGGAACGCGTGCAGCGGCTGGTGCTGGTAGCCAGTACCCCTTGTTTTGTCAAACAGGCAGACTGGCCATGGGGAATGGAAGCGACTACCCTGACCCTGTTCATGGAAAACCTGATGCGCGACTACACCCAGACGCTCAATCGCTTTCTGACACTGCAGATTAGTGGTAGCGAGGATCAAACCCGTGTGCTGGCACGGTTGCGCGAGAGTGTTTTGTGTGACCAGCCACCGGATGCCGCCACCTTGCAGACCGGGTTGAAAATACTGCAAACCAGTGATTTGAGAGCTGAATTGAACCGGATTGGGCAGCCTGTGCTGCTGATTCACGGCCAGAACGATGTCATCACCCCGGCCGGTGTTGCAGAATGGATGCAGCAGCATTTGCCACAAGCGCACCTGAGATTGTTTCCTCATTGCGGCCATGCGCCGTTTCTTTCCTTTCCTGAACGATTCGTGAGTTGTTTCGATGCATTATGATCATATCCTCGACAAGCGCCTGTTGCGCCGGTCATTTGAACGGGCGGCAGCCGGCTACGACCAGTCTGCCGTACTGCAGCGGGAAATATGTGATCGCATGTTATCCCGGCTGGAATACATCAAATATGTTCCTACCCGTATTCTCGATGCGGGTAGCGGAACCGGCTACGGCACACGCAAGCTGATCGAACATTATCCGGATGCGGAAATCATGCCACTGGATATTGCACTGACGATGCATGACTGTGCACGGGCAGCAGCTCCAGGGCAAGTATCCGGATGGCAGCGCTGGTTGCCGTTCAGCCGTCCCCGAACCGGAAACTATTTATGCGCGGATATCGAGCAATTGCCTTTGCGCGAGGCCAGTGTCGGGATGATCTGGTCCAATCTCGCGATTCAGTGGTGCAATGATCTCAAACAGACGTTTACCGAAGCGCATCGTGTGCTGGAAAACGGCGGGCTGCTGATGTTCAGCACGTTCGGGCCGGATACGCTGAAGGAATTGCGGCAGGTTTTCAAGTCAGTGGACCCGTTCAGTCACGTCAACCGTTTTATCGACATGCATGACATTGGTGATGTGCTGGTCAATTGTGGTTTTTCAGTCCCGGTCATGGATATGGAATACATCACGCTGACCTATGAGGATGTCAAAAGTGTCATGCAGGATCTGAAAGCGATTGGTGCCCGCAATGTGACGCATGGCCGGCGCCGCAGCCTGACAGGAAAAACCGCATGGCAGCAAGTGATCGACCAGTATGAAACGCTGCGTCAGCAAGGAAGGTTACCCGCCACGTATGAAGTGATCTATGGCCATGCCTGGAAACCGGAGACGCGCACAGTGCAATTGAAACCGGAGACACGGCGCAAGCTTGGCCTGGCACCCTGACCATGCCGATAGGATTTTTTATCACTGGCACCGATACCGGGATCGGAAAAACAACAGTGAGTTGTGCTTTGCTACATGCGTTTGCTGCGCAAGGCCGTAGTGTGATCGGCATGAAGCCGATAGCAGCGGGCTGCGAAAACGGCTTCTGGCAGGATGTGGAACACCTGAAGGCTGCCAGCAATGTCAATCTGCCGCAATCGCTGATCAATCCTTACGCTTTTGATGCACCGATTGCACCGCATATCGCCGCGCAACACACCGGTGTCCGGATTGATCCGGAAGTAATCCGGCAATCCTGTGAAAAATTGCAGTCGGTGGCAGAAGTAACGATCGTCGAAGGTGTTGGTGGGTTCAGAGTGCCGCTATCTTCATCAGGTGTACCGGGTAAGCGCTACGATACCGGAGATCTTGCCGGAATGCTGGGGCTGCCGGTGATTCTGGTGGTGGGCATGCGGCTGGGTTGCCTTAATCATGCCTTGCTGACCACCCGGGCGATTGAATCTGCTGGACTGAAACTGGCCGGCTGGGTGGCTAACACCATTGATCCAACCATGTTGCAATTGGAAGCCAATCTTCAAACACTGACTGAATGGCTGGATTGCCCGTTGCTGGGTGTGTTGCCGTTTCAGGAACAGCTTGATGTGCGGCAGCTCGCCGGGCTGATGGATCTGTCCCGGCTGGAGTGAAGCCGGAACAGAATCGGAGTTATACACGCACTTTGTTACTGTAACTGCTTAAATTTCTCGGTGGCCTTGACGAGTTCGGTGAGAATGCCGGGCTCCCAGGCTGAATGACCGGCATCGTTGACAACAATATAGTCTGCTTCCGGCCAGGCCAGGTGCAGATCATAAGCACTGGCGATCGGGCAGACGGCATCGTAACGCCCTTGTACGATGACGGCCGGCAGGTGTTGAATCTTGTGAATGTTTTCAAGCAGGCTGTTCTCCGGCAGAAAGATATTGTGCCGGAAATAGTGCGCTTCCATCCTTGCCAGACCGAGGGCGACGGTATCACTGGCGAAATAATCGACTGTACCTGGGCTGGGTAGTAGGGTAGAGCAGCTTCCTTCGTAGCGCCCCCATGCTTTTGCTGCAGGCATGTGCACAGCAGGGTCGGGATCCATCAGCAAACGGTAGTAGGAAGCCAGAACGTCACATTGTTCGATTGGTGACAGGCGGGCGGTAAATTCGCGCCAGACTTCAGGGAAAAAATTGCGCAAACCATACAGAAACCAGTTGATTTCACCGGGCCGGCAAAGAAAGATGCCGCGCAGGATGAATCCCAGACAGCGATCAGGATGAGCCTCACCGTAGGCAAGCGCCAGTGTGCTGCCCCAGGAGCCACCAAAAATTAGCCATTGTTCAATCCCGAGATGCCGCCGCAATGTTTCGATATCCTCGATCAGCAACGGAGTCGTATTGTCCTTGATTTCACCTAGTGGCACGGAACGTCCAGCGCCACGCTGATCGAAAATAACAATCCGGTAGCGGGCGGGATCAAAGAAACGCCGATGGGCAGAGGTGGCACCTGCACCTGGCCCGCCGTGTAAAAACAGGACAGGGATGCCGTTGCGATTGCCCGATTGTTCCCAATACATGGTGTGAATATCATCCAGCTGGAGCATACCGTGATCATAAGGCTCTATGGATGGAAAAAGGCCAGTGTGTGTCATTGTGCGCTCTCCTGGTTATTGTGGTTATTAGAAAAATGAACCGTGCCGGGGCATTTTAGCACTGTGGCATATCGGGATTGCATTCGGGGCGGGATTGACTATCGCGGGATTTTTTACACCCTATTTTCTGGTTGAAAAAATCTCGCGAAAATGGCAGTTGTTGTATAGTCGCGCGGGTGTCGGCGTGATCTTCAGTCTGCTGGTTCAGGCAATCCGCAGGAATTTTGTGTGTCAGGCATTGTCTGCGACATGGGGAAACCGGAAAAACAAGAAAGGAGCGGAAGGATTGATGCTGGTAAAAATCGGGGTGAAGTAAATTGCCCGTAGATAAAATGGCCGTGCAAGATCCACGACCATCGAGACTGGGTCTGGTTCTGACCGGAGGCGGGGCTCGTGCCGCCTACCAGGTAGGCGTATTGCGGGCCATTGCTGAAATGTTGCCGCCCCACGCACGCAGTCCTTTTCCAGTGGTCTGCGGTACTTCGGCCGGAGCAATCAATGCTGCAGGCCTTGCCATGGCCGCAACCCATTTTTCTACGGGGATCAAGCGGCTGGAAGGGGTCTGGGGCCATCTGCATACCAGCCAGATTTATCGCTCCGATTTGGTCGGGGTGCTGCATAACGCGCTGCGTTATTTTGGCTCGATCGTATCAAGTAGAATGGCAGGCAGGCCGGTTTCTCTGCTGGACAATACCCCGCTCCGGCAGCTGTTGGCTTGTCATCTGCCTTTCAGGGGAATACGTAGGAGCATTCACGCTGGGGCGTTGCACGCACTCGGAATTACAGCTTGGGGATATGCCTCCGGGCAGTCGGTGACTTTCTATCAGGCTAATCCCAGCATTATTCCCTGGAAACGGGCGCAACGCATCGGTGTTCCATCGCGCATAGGCATTCAGCATCTAGTGGCATCGGCTTCGATTCCATTTGTTTTTCCGGCAATCCGGGTGAATCGCGAATATTTTGGTGATGGCTCCATACGGCAGATTGCACCGCTGAGTCCGGCATTGCATCTGGGTGCGGATCGTGTGCTGGTGATCGGTGTAAACGAGAAGAAAGAAATGGATTGCGAGCGCGTCAAGGTAACGGGTTACCCACCGATGGCGCAAATAGCCGGGCACATGATGAACAGTATTTTTGTCGATAATCTGGATTTTGATCTGGAGCGCCTGCGCCGTATCAACCAGACGCTTTCCCTGATTCCGGAGAGCCAGGTGACAGATACACCCAGATTGCGCGTGGTGGAAAGCATGGTGATCACCCCCAGCGAGAAAATTGAGGATTTTGCGCGGGAATATGCCAACAGCCTGCCGCGTCCGATACGTTATTTCTTTCACGCAGCCGGTGCAATGGGGCCAAAAGGTTCTGCCATGCTCAGTTATGTATTGTTTGAAGCTCCTTTTTGCCAGGCGCTGATTGATCTGGGCTACCGGGATACCTTGCGGCGGCAGGATGAAGTATATGCTTTCATTTTCGAACGACAGGAGTAAAAAATATGGAAGTCACCGATCCGCAGTTCTGGATTGCTGTTTTGCAGATTGTTGCCATCGATATTGCGCTGGGTGCCGACAATGCCGTGGTGATTGCGCTGGCTTGCCGGCATCTGCCGGAGCACAAACGTAATCAGGGAATCTTCTGGGGAGCGGCAGGGGCGATCGGCATACGGGTCCTGCTGGTTTTTTTTGCGCTTCAGTTACTAACCTTGCCTTATCTGAAAATTGCTGGTGGAGTGTTGCTGTTATGGATTGGCGTTAAATTGTTGTTGCCGGAGCCAGCCAGTGAAAGCGGGCCGATTGTGAAGGGGGGCGCTACCACTCTGCCGGGTGTGATCAAAACCATTATCATCGCCGATACTGTGATGAGCCTGGACAATGTCATGGGAATCGCCGGTGCGGCCAGGGATAGTCTGGCACTGGTAATATTCGGCTTGTTGTTCAGCGTTCCTATCATTGTCTGGGGAAGCAAGCTGGTGATGAAGTGGATCGAGCGTTTTCCAGTAATCATCATTATTGGCGCCGGTTTTCTCGGTTGGGTTGCCGGTGGTTTGCTGATAGGCGATGCTGTCAGTCAGGAATGGTTTGACACACAGTCGGCTATCCTGCAATGGGGTGTACCGATAACCTGTTCACTGCTGGTGATAGGCGCCGGAAAATGGTTGGCTGCCCGGATACAAAAGAAAGCGCGGGCGTCCATGGATTTGCTGGAAAAAGACTGATTGCTGGATTGTTTGTGTGGTGATGCGGACCGCATTGAGATCCGTGATTGAAACCAGCCGCAATCCTGCTATTCCAGTTGTGGAACAAAATGTAGTTTATGGTGAAACACACGTGAGGGAGAAAAATCCTATGTTAAAAATGTTGCTACCAGTTGATGGTTCCGAAGCGTCTGCCCGAGCGATCGAGGAATTTGTGAAAAGGCTTGATTGGTATCGTGAAAAACCTGAGGTTCATCTGCTGAATGTACGGATGCCGCTGACCGGCAATGTTTCCATGTTTGTCAGCAAGGAAGAGATTGGTGATTACTACCGGGAGGAAGGGCTCAGAAGCCTGCAGCAGGCACGCGATTATCTGGAAGAAAAGGGAATTGCCTACCGCCATCATGTCGTTGTGGGAGAGGTGGTGGATATGATTCTCCAATTTGCCGACGAGATAAAATGTGATCAGATTGTCATCGGGCCGCGCGGACTGGGCGCGGTCAAGGGTTTGTTGCTTGGTTCGGTAGCCAGTAAGCTGATCCAGCTTTCGACGATTCCGGTATTGCTGCTCAAATAGCGAAAAACGGCCGTAATCCTCCATCTACTACAGCAAATGGCCTGCCGGAGGTTGCTGTTAAATCCATGATGGAGGGTTAATAAATTTGAAATTAAAAGTACTGGGTTGTGACGGTGGAATCGGGAGCAATTCCCATACCACTGCAATGTTGCTGGATGAGGATATTCTGATTGATGCTGGTACCGGGGTGGGTACGCTCTCTCTGGATGATCTGCTGAAAATCGATCATGTATTTGTGACGCATTCCCATCTGGATCATATTGCCTTTATTCCTTTCCTGATCGATACGACTGGCGGTTTGCGTAATCGCCCTCTGGTTGTACATGCCTTGCCAGAAACACTGGAAAGTCTGCAGAAGCACATTTTCAACTGGCATATCTGGCCGGATTTTTCATGCATCCCTGATGTCGCTCATCCCTATTTGTGTTACGAGCCGATTGCGATAGGCGATACGGTGGTGCTGGGTAGCCGCAGGATCACGCCTTTGCCAGCCTGTCACATCGTTCCATCCGTAGGATTTCAGCTGGATTCCGGTCAGGCAAGTTTGGTGTTTACCGGAGATACCACAGCCAGTGACGCATTATGGGAAGCCATCAACCAGATTGCCAACCTGCGCTACCTGATTATTGAATCCGCTTTCAGCAATGCCCAATGCGATATAGCCAGGCGATCTAGACATTTTTATCCTGCCTTACTTGCGAATGAGCTGAATAAACTGCAACAAAATGCCGAAATATACATTACCCATCTGCGCCAAGGCGAGGCTGAGGTCACTATGCGGGAAATCGTTGCCAAAGCAGCCCACCTTAGCCCACATAGATTGATGGGCAACCAGATATTTGAATTTTAGGATTGCATGAACATGAGTACACCTCTGGCTTTTGGAATCAATCCCGGCATTGTTGTGAATTCCGGAAATTCGTTGGGTGTTGCCGGATATTTACAGGCGGTGATTGACAAAATCCACACTGCCAGCAATGTAGATGAGATCATTTTTGAAGTGAGCCGGGACATCTGCGAAATCTTTAATGCAGATCGTCTGACAGTTTATGCCGCGAGTGATGATAAAACCTGTTTGACCTCGCGCGTTAAGACCGGGCTGGATTCCTGGCAAGATTTGAAATTGCCGATCAATGAACACAGTATTGCCGGTTTTGTCGGTTTGCACAAAAAAACGGTCAATTTCAAGGATGTATACGATCGTGGTGAGCTCAGAGAGCAGAGTGAATATCTGCGCTTTTTGCAGGAGGTGGACAAACGGACGGGTTACCGGACCAAACAGATGCTAGTAGTGCCGGTGCTGAATGCTGCTGACAACAGTCTGCTGGGTGTGGTGCAGCTGATCAATAACAGGACAGATGAACCTTTCCCGCAGAGCGTAGTGGATGGTCTGAGTGAAATCTGTCAGGCACTGACTGTTGCTCTCAAGCAGCGTCAGATGCAGCAGATACTGGGCAGAACCCGTTACGATCAATTGATCGTTGATGCCTTGATCAGTGCCAGTGAATTTGAACTGGCAACCAGGCAGGCTCGTGAAACGGGCCATGATCTGGAAGATGTATTGATTGATGAATTTGGCGTGAGTGTGGTGCAGGTGGGCGAGGCGCTGGCTGCTTTTTACAATGTGAGATATGAACGTCACCGGCCGGACCGGATCAAGCCGATGGATCTGCTCAGGAATCTCAAGCGTGAATTTGTCGAGAGCAGCAGCTGGTTACCAATAGATGAAGGTAATGACGGGTTGGTGGTGCTGGCGCTTGATCCCGAGCGGATCAAGGCGTTGCGGATCGTCAATCAGATTTTCCCAAAACGCAAGGTAATTTATACGGTTTGTACCCGGCGCGAGTTTCAGGCTACGCTGGATTTGTTTTACGGTGGCAATGAAACCGAAAATATTGGTGGCAGTATTGATGAAATGCTCTCCAGTCTGGGAGACGGGGGAGAGGAAACCAGGGAGACGGAAGCCGATGAAGCTTCTGCGGCAGCAGATAACGAACTGGTCAAGCTGGTGAACCGCGTCATCATGGATGCCTACAAAATGGGCGCCTCGGATATTCATATCGAACCACTGCCTGGCAAGGGAAAAACCAGCATCCGTTTCCGCAAAGATGGTTCGTTGATGCCTTACATTGAAATTCCTGCCAGTTACCGTAACCCCCTGGTGACACGTCTCAAGATCATGTGTGATCTGGATATTTCGGAAAAACGCAAACCGCAGGATGGCAAGATCAAGTTCCGCAAGTTTGCACCGCTTGATATCGAGCTGCGGGTTGCAACCATTCCTTCGGCGGGCGGGGTGGAAGATGTGGTCATGCGTATTCTGGCGGCGGGCGAACCGATTCCACTGGAGAAAATGGGATTTACCTCTGCCAATCTGCAACAGTTGAAATCAATCATCAGTAAACCCTACGGTCTGTTTTTTGTCTGTGGCCCGACAGGTTCTGGTAAAACGACGACACTGCATTCCATTCTCAAATATCTGAACCGCCCGGAAACCAAGATCTGGACTGCGGAAGATCCGGTGGAAATCACGCAAAAAGGATTGCGTCAGGTTCAAATCAATCCCAAGGCAGGCCTGACTTTTGCCACCATCATGAAATCTTTTCTGCGGGCGGATCCGGATATCATCATGGTGGGGGAAATGCGCGACAAGGAAACAACCAGTATCGGCATTGAAGCCTCGCTTACCGGCCATCTGGTTTTCGCAACCCTGCATACCAACAGCGCGCCGGAATCTGTCATCCGCTTACTGGATATGGGAATGGATCCATTCAATTTTGCCGATGCATTACTGGGAATCCTGGCGCAACGGCTGGCTAAACGGCTGTGCAAGTGCAAAAAACCGCATGTCGCCAGCCAGGAGGAAATTCGGACATTGTTGGCGGAGTATTGTGAAGAGCTGAAGAATATCGAACATTTCAAAACTGATCCCAAGGCCGCCATGCGTGAAATTGAAAGCCGGTGGATTCAGCAATATGGTGATGAAAAAGGGCAGATTGTTTTGTATGAGCCGGTTGGTTGCGAACATTGTTCGGAAACCGGTTATGCTGGCCGGGTGGGATTGCATGAATTGCTGACCGCCACCGATGCACTCAAGAAAAACATTCAGGAGCATGCGCGTGTTGCTGAAATGCTGGTGACCGCGCTGCATGACGGCATGCGTACCCTGAAACAGGATGGGATCGAAAAAGTGTTGCAGGGCATTACCGATATCCATCAGGTGCGGGCGGTGTGTATCAAATAGTGCATCCAGGGCAGCTGTAAGGCGTATATGTGCGAAAAGCTGTGGCTACGCCTGGCCGAGTATATCCGCCCAAGCTAACCCGCAGTGATTGATCATGAATTTATTGTGTGCAGATGGGTTTTCTCAACAAAGGCATAGCTTGATAACCGGCATGGTTTTCCCCTAATTCCACCTTTTGTTCCTGAGTGAATCTGCTAGTCTTGCAGCTAAAAAATGCATACTTCGAGTAGTGCTCGTTCGGTTCCGGAGTGTGCTTCACAAGCAATCAGTTCAAATAATTACAGCCAAGTTCAGGAGGATGATCATGCAGGTTAACGATGATGACAACGTATTGCAGCTGATCAAATCTGCAACTACCGGCAAGAAAAAAGCCAGAGGAACAACAAAAAATCGAGAACCGGTGGTGGGTGCGGATGAATACAGCCAGCAGGTGGAGCAATATGCACGCCGTATCCGGGAAACCAGTGATGTAAACGAGATTATCAACATTCTGGGTACTGTATTGGGCGAAACGAGGAGTCTGCGTTATAGCAACGAGGTTTATAGTGCGCAGGAGCAGGTGCGACATGCAGAAAAACAAATCGAATCGCTTAAGCAGGAGCTGGAGCAGCTACGGGAACTGGTGCATTACGATCCGATGACCGGTGCGTTTAACCGGCGTGGCCTGGATGCTGTTTATCAGCGGGAAGCAGCGCGTGCGGACCGCAATGAAAGTACATTGTGTGCGGCTGTACTCGATCTGGATGATTTTAAGCAAATTAATGATACCTACGGCCACCAGTTTGGTGATGATGCCCTGATTCACTTGACCAAGATTGCAAAAGAATCCTTGCGGTCAAGTGATGTGGTGGCCCGTTACGGTGGTGAAGAGTTTGTCATATTACTGCCGGACACAACCCTGGAATCGGCTGTTTGGGTGATGCAGCGATTACAGAACAATTTTTCCAAAAAAGCATTGACGAATATGGATGGAAACGCTGTGCCCATTAGTTTTAGTGGCGGAGTGGCTTGCCGGCAATTTCGGGAAAACCAGAAATCCTTGCTTAAACGTGCGGATGATGTGCTGTATCAGGCGAAAAAATCCGGAAAAAGCCGCATCTTGATTGCCCCTGTTAACGAGTATTGTTAATGAAAAATATGTTTCTGGGCAAGCAGCCTATTCTGGATCAGAACCAGAACCTTGTGGCATACGAACTTCTGTTCCGGACATCGACAGGCAATGAGGCAAGAATTTTGGATGGTTTCCACGCTTCTGCCAATGTGGTGGTTAATGCATACGGCCATCTGGGAATCCAGCAGGTACTGGGAAATCTGCGTGGATTCATCAATGTCAATCACGAGCTGCTACTGGACGATGCGATTTTGCTGTTGCCCAGCAAGTATGTGGTGCTGGAGTTGCTGGAAACGATTTCTGCCACACCCGAGGTGGTGCAGCGTTGTACCGAACTGAAACAGATGGGCTACCAGCTTGCGCTGGATGATGTTACCCGGATTGATGACAAAATCGAGCCATTGCTCCCGATCGTCAATGTGGTCAAGATAGACGTGCTGGCCATGACAGATAACGAAATCAGCGAATTGATTCAGGGGCTGAAAGCGTGGCCGGTTATCCCACTGGCAGAAAAGGTGGATAGTCCGGAACGTGCAAAATTATGTATGGACCTCGGATTCGAGATGTTTCAGGGATATTTCTTTGCCAAGCCGATCATTATTTCTGGTAACAAAATCGAATCTGGCAAATTATCTCTTCTGCGATTGCTTTCATTGGTCATGCGCGATGCCGAGATTGGAGAAATCGAGCAACTGCTCAAGCGTGAACCGGGCTTGAGCTACAGTTTGTTGCGTATGGTTAATTCCGTAGCGGTAGCATTGCCACAGAAAATTGGTTCCATACGGCAAGCCATTATCGCAATGGGTTACCGGCCTTTGAAAAGATGGGTCCAGTTGTTGCTGTATGCGACGACTTCTTCAGGGGGGCGAATGAGATCAATGCGTTGATGCAAACTGCGGCCATCCGTGGAAGGATGATGGAACTGATTGCAATTATTGATCGTCCGCATGATAAAAATTACCAGGACCGGGCTTTCATGACCGGGATCATGTCTTTGCTGGATACGCTGTTTGGTATGGAAATCCGGCAGGTCGTGGACAAACTGGAAATGCCGGAGGAAGTTATCCGTGCGCTAATACATCGTGAGGGTCGGCTCGGTTGTAAATTGCGGTTGGTCGAGGCCAGAGAAAAAGGGGATGTGGAACAGGTCGGGAAAGTCATGGCAGAGCTTGAATTTCTCGATCAAACCAATTTGGTGAAAGCAGAGCTTGATGCGCTGAATTGGGCCAACCAGGTCAGTCAATCAGCTTCTTCGTGATCGATAAGGCGCGTTGCTATTTGCCTGACATACTCTGCACAGAGCGTGGTGCAGTGGTTTTTCAGGCAAGATGAATCGTGTTTGTTGCCAGAATAGTTTTGCTTCCCTTGTCAAAAAATCTGGGTTAGAATCCTTCTCAGCTTTATGGGTTTGAGGAGGAAGGAAACACATAAAGCGAGTAATGCCGGGTATCTGGACTAGAAAATCATCATCAGTTTCCCGCGCGAATGGGAGTTTATCTGAGACAGGATAAAGCGTTTAAACATATTAGGAGGATAAGGCATGGGATACGATGCAGCGACAACCCAGAGAGAAATTGAGAAAAATGCTTCAGCATGGAAAGTAACCCTGATCAGCACAGTAGTATTCATTGTGATTGGTGCTGTCATCTGGTTTGGTGGAATCGGCGGTAAATACTAATTTACCTCGCAAACCCTACCCGGCAACCTCGGTTCTGATTGAACCCTGGTTGCCTTGTTTTTTTTTTGGGGTGTTCTTAAATTGATTCGCTTCCCGAGCAGTTGTAATACATATCTTTCCCCTTCTGGTGCTTCTTTCAGATTCCCGTCATTTTTTGTGGATCAACCCACACATCGAATTGCTCTGCAGTAACATAACCCAACCCGATTGCAGCTTCTTTCAATGTCAGCATTTCGCGGTGGGCCTTTTTGGCAATTTCTGCTGCCTTGTCGTAACCAATGTAGGGATTGAGCGCGGTCACCAGCATCAGTGATTCCTGTAAATGCTGCTTGATTCGCGTTGTATTGGCAGTAATACCGGTTGCGCAGTGCGTGTTGAAGCTGTCAGCACCATCCGCAAGCAAGCGAGCGCTTTGAAGAAAATTGTGGATGATCAGCGGCTTCATCGTGTTGAGCTCGAAATTGCCCATGGCACCTCCCAGATTGATGGCAACATCATTGCCCATCACCTGACAGGCCAGCATGACCACCGCCTCGGATTGGGTGGGATTGACTTTTCCGGGCATGATCGAGCTACCGGGTTCATTTTCCGGAATCAGGATTTCGCCGATGCCGCAGCGCGGGCCGGATGCCAGCCAGCGTACATCGTTAGCAATTTTGATCAGCGCAGCCGCCAGCGTTTTCAGTACACCGTGCGCGTGAACCAGTGCATCATGCGCCGCCAGAGCCTCGAATTTATTGGCAGCCGTGACGAAAGGATAGCCACTTAAACGGGCAATTTCAGCCGCGACACGCCGTGCAAATTCCGGATGAGTGTTGAGACCGGTTCCCACTGCTGTTCCTCCCAGAGCCAGTTCAAGCAAATGTGGCAGTGCGGATTTAAGGTGGGCGAGGCCATGGTCAAGCTGCGATACATAGCCTGAAAATTCCTGACCCAGTGTCAACGGGGTGGCATCCTGCAAATGGGTGCGGCCAATCTTGACAATCTCCGAAAATTCAGCCGATTTGGAAGCCAGGGTTTGGCGCAAGGTTTTCAATGATGGAATCAGCTGGCTGCGAATGGCCTCTACCGCCGCAATATGCATGGCGGTAGGGAAAACATCATTGGAAGACTGCCCCTTGTTGACGTGGTCATTCGGATGCACCTTGCGGCCTTTGCCGCGCGTTCCACCCAGGATTTCAGAGGCGCGGTTGGCCAGCACCTCGTTCATGTTCATGTTGGTTTGCGTGCCGGAACCGGTTTGCCAGACCACCAGTGGAAATTCGTTCGGGTGCTTTCCCGCCAGCACTTCATCGGCGGCGGAGATGATTGCTTTGGCAATAGATTCTTCCAGCAACCCAAGATCATGATTGACGCTGGCAGCAGCGCGTTTGGCCAGCGCCAGTGCATGGATCAGGGCGGGCGGCATGCGTTCGCCCGAGATGTTGAAGTTGCTGAGAGATCGCTGTGTCTGTGCACCCCAGAGAGCGTTGGCGGGCACTTGCACAGCGCCCATTGCATCATGTTCTTCGCGATATTGATCCATAAGAGGCCTTTTCAAAACAGATTGATGAAACTAGCGGGTGAGATGGATTAGCCGCGAGTATTGAATTGCTGTTCGAATGCCTCAAGAAAAACCGGAACTTGAGGTTGCCAGCCTTTTTTGCGATGTTCCGCGACCACATTGGTGAAAATACCTCCGCGTACATAAAATTTTGAAGTCAGCCGGATGAAGCGGGGTTTCATGGCAGCTACCAGATCATCCAGAATCTGGTTGGTTACCGCTTCATGAAATGCACCTTCATCGCGATATGACCAGATGTAGAGCTTGAGACTCTTGAGTTCGATACATTTTTTGTCGGGAATGTAATCCAGCGTCAGCCTGGCAAAATCCGGTTGTCCGGTTTTGGGACATAGGCAGGTAAACTCCGGTATTTCCATGTGAATTCGGTAGTCACGTGTCTGTACAGGGTTTTCGAAGGTTTCCAGTTGTTTCGAGGGTTGGGTGGTCATGTTTTCCTTGATTTTTTATGACAGGCAAATCGTTTAAAATAGGCGACTTGTTTTACTGAAATTATAACCCCTTACTTTCCAAATTGCGCCTGACCGAAATCAAGCTGGCCGGCTTCAAAACATTTGTTGATCCTGCTGTCGTTCCCGTGCCGGGAAATCTGGTCGGGATTGTCGGGCCGAACGGCTGCGGCAAATCCAATGTCATCGACGCGGTACGCTGGGTGCTGGGGGAATCGCGTGCCTCGGCGTTGCGGGGAGAATCGCTGCAGGATGTGATTTTCAACGGATCGGCCTCGCGCAAACCAGTCGGCCGGGCCAGTGTCGAGCTGATATTCGATAACAGTTCGGGCAAGGCCGCTGGCCAATGGAAAGTTTATAACGAAATTGCCATCCGGCGCGTGATCCAGCGCAATGGTGAATCATCCTGGTACATCAATAATATCCATGTGCGTCGGCGGGACATCACCGATATGTTTCTGGGAACAGGTGTCAGTGGGCGCGGTTACGCCATTATCGAACAAGGGATGATTTCCCGCATTATTGAAGCCAAGCCGCAGGAGTTGCGCACTTTTCTCGAAGAAGCAGCCGGTATCACGCGTTACCACGAGAAACGCCATGAAACCGGACTGCGCTTGACAGATGCCCGTAGCAACCTGCAGCGTGTGGACGATATTCTTGAGGAGCTGGAAAAACAGCTGCAACATCTTGAAGTGCAGGCCGAGCGTGCCACTCGTTATCAGGATTTGCACAGACAATTGATCGCAGCACAGCACGCTCTCTGGTCACAGCGCAGGCAGCAAGCTATTACAGCGCGGCAAACAGCACAGGACGAGATTGCGCGTCTGACGCAGGAAATGGAAATTATCCGGGCCGGTGTACAGGAAACCGGTGAGCAACTGGATGAGCGGCGGATGCATCATCGTGCTGTGAATGATCGCCAACACCAGATTCAGGGTGAGTTGTATGCAGCCGATGGCGAAATTGCACGCATCGAACAAGCCATTCGTCATATCCGTGCCAACAGGGAACAGCTGGATCGCCAGATTGCCGAGGCAGCGCTGCAATTGCAAAATCAGGAAGAGCAGCTCGCCGGGATCCGCCAGAATCAGATGTCCTGGCAGGATAAACTGGCACGGGCAAAGGAGGTGCTTGCTGCCAGCAAGGAAGAGTATGCGCTGGAAACCGTAAAACTGCCGCAGATGGAGCAGGCAGCACAGTCAGATCAGGCTGGATTGGCCGGCTTGCGCGAGAAGCTGGCGCTGGCAAGGCAAAACGAAAAACTGCAACAGAGCCAGCGTACATACGCTGAAAAAACGCTCAACCAGCTGTTGATCAACCGCGAGCGTTTGCTGGCAGAGCAGGCAAGCCAGCCGGAAATTGATCCGACACAACTGGAGGAGTTACAGATTGAATCTGCCGGGCTTGCTGATCTGCTGGAGCAAAAAAAGGATGCACTGGTCGCACTGGAGGCACAAATACACAGTGTGCAACAGGAACGGGACGATATCCGGCAAACCATCGAATCACTGCAACGTGATCTGGCACAGGCTCATGCCCGCTGCGATGTTTTGCAGCGGCTGCAGGATCGGATCGGGGATAACCAGGATCTGAATGCATGGATGGCGCGGTTGCAACTGGATGGATTACCCCGGCTATGGCAGCAGATTGTGGTGGAAGCGGGCTGGGAAACCGCTTTGGAAGCCGTGTTGCGCGAGCGTATCCAGGCGGTTGTTGTGGATCAGCTGGAACAGATACTGGATTGGGAGACACACCGCCCATCGGCGAAATGGTCGGTATGTGCGCCAGTTCCGCTGAATCAGTCTGTGAGTGATAACGCGGCTACTGGTCTGGGCAAACGAACGTGGAAGCCGCTTTCTGTCATGCTGAATTGTCCGGATCCGGCTGTGCAGGCTGTGTTGACAAACTGGCTGCGGGGCGTATTTGTAGCCAGTAGCCTTGAGCTTGCTCTGGCAGAACGAGTGCAGCTTGCCCCCGGCGAGATGCTGGTCACGGCAGAGGGGCACAGCATCACCGCTTGTGGAGTCAGTTATTTCGCACCTGATTCTGCAGTACACGGCATTTTGCAGCGCCAGCGCGAAATTGTGCAGATCCGGGAAGAATGCGACCTCACTGGTAAGTCAGTTTCATCCCGGCAGGAGGCATTGGCGGAAGTAGAGCAGCGTTATCAGTACATCACGGCGGAAGTTGTGCAGATGCGCCAGACGATTGAGGAAATCCGGGTGCAGCAGCATGATCGGCAAATAGAGATCGTGCAATTGATGCAACAGGCCGAGCGGGTGGCACAGCAGCAAACCCGGCTGGAAGCCGGGCTGGCTGACCTGGCGCTGCAAATCGAGGAAGAATCGTTGCAGCAGCATCAGGCAGAAACGGTGCTGGCTGCGTGCGAAGCAGAGCGGATAGAGCTGGATGCGCAGGTTAACCGTGCGGAAGCCGGATGTCAGGAATCCGGCCGGATTCTTGCAGTGCAACGATCTCTGATACAGCGTTTGTCGGACAGGCTGCATGAGGCTGTTTTCAGTGAGCAGAACTGCCAGAGCAGAGTGGTGGATTGTGAGCAGCGCATCGGCATGATCGGCCAAAACCAGATTGTTCTGACCGAAAACCTGCAGAAATTGCAATCTGCTCATGCTGATCTGGATGAATCCCGATTGATGACAGAAACGGAACACTGGCGCAATCAACGTGAAGAGCATGAGCAGTCTCTGATGGCGGTGAGGCGCGAGCTGGAAAGTATGGATGATACGTTGCGGGCAATGGAGCAGGCTCGGATGCAGGCCGAGCAACGGTTGCGCGAATGTGGCGAGGCAGTGGGGCAGGCACGGCTGCGTGAGCAGGAGGCGGGCATGACTGAAACCCAGTTTGCCGACAAACTGGCGGAGCTGGGTGAAGTGGCAGCGGAAATACTGTCGCAATCCGTGAACGAACCAGCGACAAGGCTGCAGGCACGTATCAATCGATCGACAGGAGAAATCACAGCCCTGGGTCCGGTTAACCTGGCAGCGTTACAGGAGCTGGAAGCATTAAAGTCACGCCGGATTCACCTCGAAGAACAATCACAGGATTTGCGTGAGGCCATTGCCACGCTGGAGCAGGCCATTTATCAGATCGACGGGGAAACCCGGGAGCGCCTGCAGGAAACATTCAAGCAGGTCAACCAGAACCTTGGTGAATTGTTTGCATCCATTTTTGGCGGAGGACAGGCGGGGCTGGTGTTGAGTGGCGAGGATATTCTGGATGCGGGCGTGCAATTGAACGCACAGCCGCCGGGCAAGCGCAATAGCTCCATCCACCTGCTTTCCGGCGGTGAAAAGGCGCTGACGGCGCTGGCGCTGGTGTTTTCGCTGTTCCGGCTGAATCCTGCGCCATTTTGTTTGCTGGATGAAGTGGATGCACCGCTGGATGACAGCAACGCCGCACGCTACTGTGAGCTGGTCAAGCGTATGTCCGGGGAGACGCAGTTCCTGTTTATCAGTCACAACAAGATTGCCATGCAGATGGCGCAACAGTTGATTGGTGTGACCATGCGCGAACAGGGTGTTTCCCGGGTGGTGACAGTGGATATTGGCAAAATGATGGAAGCCGGTGATTTATCCGCGAATGTGTGATGTTTATTGATGTATTACTGGAGTGTAGCCAGAACGATTATAATCGTGCCAGTTGCGCCAAATAGGGGATAACAGTTTATGAGTGACTTGCAGATCAGTCTGGTGATTATCGGGGTTGTAGTGATTGTCGGTGTCGTCATTTTCAACAGGTTTCAGCTGGCACGCTACCATCGCAAGGTTCAGAGCAGTTTCAGGCATGAACATGATGATGTTCTGTTGCATGATCCGCAAAAACCGATGTTTGGCAATGAGCGGATTGAGCCGCAGTTTGGTGACGAAGCTCCTTCAATTCCGTCTGACGGAATAACGGATTTTGCCGATGCTCCGGTTGAGCGGTCCGCTGTGGATGAGCAGCCACCGGTACAGAAAGAACCTGTTTTCCAGAAGAAAGCAATGACTACTGTTGATACGCTGATCAACTACATTGCCGATATCCGTGTCGATTCTCCCATTCCTCATGAGCGGCTGATTGATCTGCTGCAGCAGAAATTTGATTATGGCAAGCCGGTACGCTGGTACGGACTGCAGTCCGATGGGCAAACATGGGAAGAAATCGCGCTTGATACGCTTAGTCCCCGTAATACTTACACCCGGTTGAAGGGATGTTTGCAGCTGGCGGATCGTTCCGGCCCGGTAACGGAAATCAACTTGTCGAGATTCCGTGATATGGCCGAAGAATTTGCTGCACAAATTCTGGCGGAAGTAGAATGTTCCGATATTTCGGAAGCGCATGCCAAGGCTATTGATCTAGACAAATTTTGTGCCGATGTTGACGTGATTATGGGTATCAACATTATTAGCAAGGATGGTGGCGCTTTTGTCGGGACCAAGATTCGTGCTCTGGCAGAAGCTTCCGGTTTTCGGCTGGAATCCGATGGTGTTTTCAAATATCGCGATGGTGAAACCAATGAAGTGATGTTTGTACTTGGCAATTTTGAATCAGCCCCTTTCCTGCCTGCCAACATGCGGACACTGGCTACGCACGGTATTACTTTTCTGCTGGATGTCCCCAGAGTTGCCAATGGTGAAAGAGTATTTGACCAGATGGCACATATTGCCAGGCTGTTTTCATCAACACTGAACGGCATTCTGGTTGATGACAACAGGGTGCCTTTGAGTGAAACCGGCGTAAAAAGAAGCCGGCAGCGGCTGGCGGATATTCAGTCTGCCATGGCCGCACATCATATCGTGGCTGGCAGTGAAACCGCTCTGAATTTGTTTGATTGACGCATCATCAATTTATCCTGGCCTGAATCATGGATAAATCTGGGCCGGAATCTACGCTGCTTCCGGCCCAGATTCAGCTGGAAGCCAACAAGCGGTATTACTGGTGTCAGTGTGGCCTTAGTCAAATACAACCGTTTTGTGACGGTTCCCACCGGGGATCAGGAGTCAATCCGATGGCATTCTCTGTTGGGGAAACCGGTCCGGTTCTGCTCTGTGTGTGCAAGGAAACAGGTAATCCACCTTTCTGCGATTGTGATAAATCGCGTTCATAACACCAGTTTGATTTGGTGCCTATCAGCCCTCGTTGCCTATCCGAAGGCTGTGCTTTGATCAAATTCTCCTCTGTCGTTTTGCAGATCACCTGCCTAAATCGCAATGTTTCCATTGCCGACAGGATGTTGGTTTCCAGGATTGTTGAATAACTCTGGTTTTCAACCTGGATCCAGTATGAAAATTCCTGGTTTTCCCGCTATTGCACGGACTGATAATGTTTTTCGGTCTGGTAAGTAAGCTACTAAAAGCGGATGGTGCAGATCGAAGTGGGTATATTCATACATCGCTTCCCGGTTAGCACGTTATCATAATCAGCTTGGACAGCTGGCTGGTTTCATTGCCTTATATGTATGCTCATAAAACAGGAAAGGCCCGATTTTCCAGTTTTATCTGCAGCATGAGAAGAAGGATCGCTCTGATAGGCTATGCGTGTGCGATAAACCAGCCATGTAGTTATTCTGATTCAGACAGTTTGATTCGGGCTAATCGAAAAGACAGTAAAGACAAAGAGCTTGAACATATGAAAATTGCGATTGCCGGCACAGGTTATGTAGGGTTATCCAATGCGATATTGCTGGCCCAGCATAACGAAGTCGTGGCGCTCGATATCATTCCGGACAAAGTGGAAAAACTCAATCGTAAGGAATCCCCTATCGAAGATGCGGAGATAGAGAATTTTCTGCGGGATAAATCCTTGAACTTCCGGGCTACGCTGGATAAGCATGAAGCCTACGAGGGTGCTGAATTTGTCATTATTGCCACACCCACAGATTACGATCCTGAAACCAATTATTTCAATACACAATCCATAGAAGCGGTGATCCGTGATGTTATAGCGATCAATCCGCAAGCAGTGATGGTTATCAAATCCACCATTCCTGTAGGTTATACCGCCCGGATATGCGAGGAATTGGGTACCAGCAATCTTGTTTTTTCTCCTGAATTTTTGCGCGAAGGCAGAGCGCTTTACGATAATTTGCACCCTTCGCGCATTGTTGTGGGAGAACGATCCCGGCGTGCCGAAATCTTTGCTAACCTGCTCAAGCAGGGCGCCATCAAGCAGGATATACCACTGTTATTTACTGATAGTACCGAGGCTGAGGCGATCAAACTGTTTGCCAATACCTATCTTGCAATGCAGGTTGCCTACTTCAATGAACTGGATACCTATGCGGCCACCCACGGCCTGGATACGAGACAGATTGTTGATGGCGTGTGTCTTGATCCACGTATTGGCAATTACTATAACAACCCAAGTTTTGGCTATGGTGGCTATTGCCTGCCCAAGGATACAAAACAATTGCTCGCCAACTACCGGGCTGTGCCGCAAAACCTTATCCACGCTATTGTTGAGGCAAACACCACACGCAAGGACTTCATTGCCGATGAGATTATCCGTAAAAAACCAAGAATTGTGGGAGTTTACCGGCTCATCATGAAAGCAGGTTCTGACAATTTTCGGGCCTCAAGTATTCAGGGGATTATGAAGCGCATCAAGGCCAAAGGTATTGAGGTGATTGTCCATGAGCCGGTGTTAAATAGAATCGAGTTTTTTAATTCACGGGTGGTAAATGATCTGGAAATATTTAAATCTGAATCAGATGTCATTATCGCCAACCGCAAAACAGCCGCGTTGGCGGATGTGGCAGATAAAGTTTATACACGCGATTTATTCGGGAGCGATTAATTGAAAGTACTCATCACCGGGGCTGCCGGTTTTATCGGTTCTGCATTGACCCTGCGGCTGCTGGAACGGGGCGATACCGTTATCGGAATCGATAACCATAATGACTATTACGATCCCAAACTGAAGGAAGATCGTCTGGCTCGATTTGCGGATCACCCCCGTTATACGCATTTGCGTCTTGATCTGGCGGATCGTGAAGGCATCAAGGCCTGTTTTGGAACTTACCAGCCGCAACGTGTGGTGAATCTGGCTGCCCAGGCCGGGGTGCGCTATTCCATTGAAAATCCGCTTGCCTATATTGATAGCAACATCACTGGTTTTGCCCATATTCTCGAAGGCTGCCGTCACAATAATGTCGAGCATCTGGTCTATGCCAGCAGTTCCAGTGTTTACGGTGCAAATGCCACGATGCCGTTTTCAGTGCATCACAATGTGGATCACCCGCTCAGTCTCTATGCCGCCAGCAAAAAATCGAACGAACTGATGGCGCATACCTACAGCCATTTGTACAACCTGCCGACCACCGGGTTGCGCTTTTTCACGGTATATGGCCCTTGGGGGCGGCCGGACATGGCGTTGTTCAAATTTACCAAGGCCATCCTGGCCGGAGAGAAAATCCCGGTTTTCAACCATGGCAAGCATCGCCGGGATTTCACCTATGTCAGCGACATCGTGGAAGGCGTTATCCGCGTGCTGGATCAGCCTGCCCGGCCTAATCCGGTCTGGAGTGGGGCAAGCCCGGATGCGGGCACCAGCATGGCTCCCTGGCGTGTCTATAACATTGGCAACAACAGCCCGGTCGAATTGATGGATTACATCGCTGCACTTGAGAAAGCGCTTGGCAGGAAGGCGGAAATGGAAATGTTGCCACTGCAGCCGGGTGATGTGCCCGACACCTATGCCGATGTTTCCGATCTGGTAGAGCAATTTGATTACAAACCTTCCACGCCGGTTGAGCAGGGGATTGCCAATTTTGTGGCGTGGTATCGCGATTATTTCAATTTGTAGGAGAAAACATGCAACTGCAGGATATCCGGCTTGCCATCATCGGACTTGGGTATGTTGGCCTTCCACTGGCTGTGGAGTTTGGCCGGAAACGGCCCGTAACCGGGTTTGACATCAACCAGCGGCGTATCGACGAGCTCAAAAACGGGAATGACTTTACGCTGGAAACCACATCTGAAGAACTGGCGGCAGCAAAACAGTTGGCGTTTACCACCCATCTTGATGATTTGCGTGCCTGTAACTGCTATATCGTTACCGTTCCTACACCAATTGACGAACACAAGCGTCCTGATCTCACTCCGCTCATCAAGGCTTCCGAAACAGTCGGTAAGGTACTGAAAAAAGGCGATATTGTCATTTATGAATCCACGGTGTACCCCGGCTGTACTGAAGAAGATTGCGTGCCTGTGCTGGAACGTGTCTCCGGCCTGAAATTCAACCAGGATTTCTACTGTGGCTATAGCCCGGAGCGTATCAATCCGGGTGACAAGGAACATCGTGTCACGACCATCAGGAAAGTGACTTCCGGCTCCACTCCGGCAATCGCCGATCTGGTGGACAGGTTGTATAACGAAATCATTGTCGCCGGTACACACAGGGCGGAAAGCATCAAGGTGGCCGAAGCGGCCAAGGTGATCGAAAACACGCAGCGCGACCTGAACATTGCGCTCATCAACGAACTGGCGCTCATCTTCAACAAAATGGGGATCGATACCGAAGCCGTACTCAAGGCAGCTGGCAGCAAATGGAATTTTCTGCCGTTCCGCCCCGGCCTGGTGGGCGGGCACTGCATCGGGGTGGATCCGTATTATCTGACCCATAAGGCGCAGGCAATCGGCCATCACCCGGAAATCATCCTGGCTGGCCGACGGCTGAATGACAGCATGGGAACTTATGTCGTTGCCCAGCTGGTCAAGGCCATGACCAGGAAGCGCATTCAGGTGGAAGGTGCGCGAGTGCTGGTGATGGGCCTCACTTTCAAGGAAAACTGCCCAGATTTGCGCAATACCCGCATCGTGGATATCGTTGCTGAGCTCAAGGATTACAACTGCGTGGTGGATGTGTACGATCCGTGGGTATCTTCCGAAGAAGCGCAGCATGAATACGGTATTACGCCAGTCAAGGTTCCCGGACCCGGCAGCTACGACGCCATCATTCTGGCCGTGGCGCACCACCAGTTCAGAGAGATGGGTGCTGCGTCAATCCGCAAACTGGGTAAGCCGGACACAGTTTTGTATGATCTCAAATATGTGCTTGATCCACAGGAATCGGATCTGAGGCTATAAGCTTCTTCTGCGAAGGGAAAGCCTTGTTTTTCCAGTTTACCCGGCTTGCACCAGTCGATCCGTACATAGGTTTTTCTGGTTTTGCGGCAGTATTTGATATTTTTTCGCAGGATGACTGGACAAATACGCTTGCAGCCGGGATGAATCGCTCAGGCATGGGCAAAAGAATTTATATCAGGAGGCAATAAAATACCGGTAGCTGGAACCATATTTTATTACCTTCCATTGCCACCGTCTTGTATTGCTCTCAAATTGCTACAAATCAGCCCAGTTAAATTCCCAAGACCTACCTAATGCAAATATGACAATTCTGGTTACCGGTGGCGCCGGGTTTATTGGTGCCAATTTTGTACTTGACTGGCTGGAGCATTGTGACGAACCAGTCATCAATCTTGATAAGCTGACCTACGCAGGTAATTTGCATAACCTCGATAGTCTGCAGGGGGATGTGCGCCATATCTTTGTGCAGGGCGATATTGGTGACCGTGCGCTGGTGGATAAATTACTGGCAGCACATCAGCCGCGTGCCATTATCAACTTTGCCGCAGAGAGTCATGTGGATCGTTCCATCCATGGCCCAGAAGATTTTATCCAGACCAACGTTGTCGGTACCTTCAGGCTGTTGGAAGCTGCAAGGCATTACTGGCAGGCACAGGCAGATGCTTCAAAAAATATTTTCCGCTTCCTGCATGTCAGTACTGACGAGGTTTACGGTACTCTGGCCCACGATGCCCCGGCTTTCACCGAGGAGCACAAAATTGAGCCCAATAGCCCGTACTCGGCCAGTAAAGCCGCCAGTGATCATCTTGTACGCGCCTGGCACCATACCTATGGCTTGCCGGTGCTCACCACTAATTGCAGCAACAATTATGGCCCACTGCATTTTCCGGAAAAACTGATTCCGCTGATTATCGTCAATGCGCTGGCGGGCAAGAATCTGCCTGTGTACGGCGATGGTATGCAAATCCGGGACTGGCTTTACGTGCGCGATCATTGCAGTGCAATCCGTCGTGTGCTTGATACTGGTCGTCTGGGTGAAACCTATAACATTGGCGGCTGGAATGAAAAACCCAATATCGAGATTGTGCAGACGGTATGCTGCCTGCTTGATCAGCTGCGCCCACGCACGGATGGGCAGGGTTATGAAACCCAGATTACTTATGTAAAGGATCGCCCCGGGCATGACAGGCGCTATGCCATTGATGCGCGCAAAATAGAGCGTGAACTCGGCTGGAAGCCTGCTGAAACTTTTGATACCGGCATTCGCAAAACCGTGCAATGGTATCTGGATCACCCTGAATGGGTAGCGCAAGTGCAAAGCGGCGCCTACCGCGACTGGGTGGCCAAACAATATGAAGATAAAAGCGGAACAGCATGAATATTTTGCTGTTTGGCAAAAACGGACAGATAGGCTGGGAGCTGCAGCGCAGCCTGAGCGTACTGGGTCGGGTTACGGCGCTCAGTTATGATAACCAGGATTACTGCGGCGATTTCCGCCACCCGGAAGAGATTGCCGCCACTGTGCGTTCTCTGCAGCCCGATGTCATTGTCAATGCAGCGGCCCATACTGCAGTTGATAAAGCTGAAAGCGAGCCGGAACAGGCTCGTGTGCTCAATGCCACCACTCCGGGCGTGCTGGCGGAAGAAGCTGCTCGTCTGGGCGCCTGGCTTGTTCATTACAGCACCGATTATGTATTTGACGGCAGTGGCAGGCGTCCCTGGGTGGAAACCGATACACCCGCGCCGCTTTCTGTTTATGGCACAACCAAGCTGGAAGGAGAGCAGCTTATCCGGCAAGCAGGTTGCCGGCATCTTATCCTGCGCACCAGCTGGGTCTATGCCGCACGGGGCAATAATTTTGCCAGAACCATGCTGCGCCTTGCCCGGGAACGCGAGCGTCTGACTGTGATTGATGACCAGTGGGGTGCTCCTACCAGCGCGGAATTGTTGGCTGATGTGGCTGCGCATGCTATTCGTCATCTGCAACAACATCCGCAAGATGGTGGGCTGTATCACTGTGTTGCGGGAGGGGAAACCACCTGGCACGCCTATGCGCAGTATGTTATAGCGCAGGCCAGACAATGCCAATCGGCGCTGCAATTCAGGGCAAGCGAGATTGCTGCTGTATCAACCAGCGCCTTTCCCACTCCGGCGCGGCGCCCGCATAATTCACGTTTGAACAATCAAAAACTGCAAACCACATTTGGTCTTGTTCTGCCGCACTGGCAACAGGGCGTGGCGCGCATGCTCGCCGAAATTCTGTAAGGGAACCTCTGAAGTCGAGGCTGGGGACAGCTGGATGAACAGTGAAAAGATGTTCGCCGGAATTGTTTTCAATCGAAAAATACGTTCGATTGTTTCAATCGACAGTACAGGGAAAGATAGGCCGAGGCACTCGCTTTCCAGCTGAAATCCCTGTTCATCCCGTTCAGCTGGAGGGTTTTCCATAATTCGGCATTGGAATAGGTATCTATTGCCCGTCTGATTGTGCGCATAAATGTGTCGGCATCCATTGCATGGAAATGGAAACCGCTTGCCGTTCTATCGGCCATGGTTTCGGTATTGAGGTCAACTACGGTATCAATCAGCCCACCGGTGGCATGGACGATGGGAGGGGTGCCGTAACATTGGCTGTACATTTGGTTCAGGCCACAGGGCTCAAAGCGCGATGGCATCAGAAAACAGTCTGCGCCGGCATTGATCCGGTGCGACAGTGCTTCATCGTAACCAATGTGGACTGCTATTTTCCCGGGGTAAGTCTGCGCCAGCGTCAGCAATTGTTTTTCCAGCTGGCTATCTCCGCTTCCCAGCAGCACCAGCTGCGCGGGAAGATGGGTGAGCATAGGTGCAATCTGCAGCAGAATATCGTAACCCTTCTGGTAACTAAGGCGGCTGATACCGGCAAACAGCGGGATTGCCCCGTTTTCTTCCAGCCCCATTTCCCGTTGCAGTGCAAGTTTGTTGAATTTCTTTGCGGCGAGATTCCGTGTCGAATATTTCCTTGCAATGTATGGATCGGATGCCGGATTCCAGATGGCAGTATCGATTCCATTTACTATTCCAGAAACATCCTCGTTGCGGCCGGCCAGCAGACCTTGCAAGCCGAAACCCAGTGGTTCCTGCTGGATTTCCTGTGCATAAGTGGGGCTGACCGTGGTGATTCTGGTGGCGTAATAGACTCCCGCCTTGAGAAACGACAGATTGCCGTAGTATTCAACACCATGCATGCTGAAACTCCCGGGTGGCAAGCCTAATTGAGTAATTTCTTCAGGCGGGAAGCACCCCTGAAAAGCCAGGTTATGCAGCGTCATCAGACTGGCGGCTTTTTTCCCGGAATGGTAATGGAGGTAGGCGGGGGTGAGGCCGCTTTGCCAGTCGTTGCAGTGAACGATATCCGGTATCCAGGCAAGCGGGCTGGCATCGCTGCCAAGGAGCGCGCCGATTCTGGAAAGCAGGCCGAAACGTTGTGCGTTATCTGGCCAGTCCTGCCCGTGATCATCCAGATAGATGCCACCCGTGCGCTGATAAAGTTCCGGGCAATGGATGATGTACAGGGGCACGCTGACGGATTCGCTGATTTGCAACTGAGAGGAATACAGTACTGCTGGCGGGAAATGCGGCTGGAGGTTGAGTGCTGCTACTTTGCGCTTGTGCCCGATTCCGGACAACACGGCGGGATAACCGGGCAGAAGCAGGCGGACATCCGCTTTCAATTCGCGTAGTGCAGCAGGCAAGGCCGCACTGACATCTCCCAGCCCGCCGGTTTTGCAAAGCGGAAATGCTTCGGAGGTGATAAACAATACCTTCGGATGTTTGCGGGAAGAAGAGGCGGGCATAATTTTCAGATGTATGAATTTTTGTGATGTTCCTGATGCGAAAATAGTTTTACAAAATCAACCGGGTTGTTTCACGTCTGGCGGTGTTCACAAGAATGGAGGGAGTTGTCCTTGCGAAATCGCAGGCCGTGGTGATCCGGTATTGATAAACAGGGCTTGATACACATCGGGTATGGCGATTTTCTGTTTTTCCCTGCTCTGTCTGACTATCGCTGTGCCTTGTAAAAATCGATCAGGCCGCGAGTGGAAGCATCATGCTGTGCAGGCGGCTGGTCTGAAACCAGTTCGGACAAAATCTTTCCGGCAAGCTGCTTGCCCAGTTCCACGCCCCATTGGTCGAATGGATTGATTTCCCAGATAACGCTTTGTACAAACACTTTGTGTTCATACAGCGCGATCAGTTGGCCCAGGGTTGCCGGATCCAGTTTTCTGAACAGGATGGAAGTCGTGGCCTGATTGCCCGGAAAAACGCGATGCGGGAGCAGGCGTCCCACTTCATCGGCGGGTAGATGTTGATTCAGCAGCTCGGTTCTGACTTCCTGTTCGGTTTTGCCGCGCATCAGCGCTTCGGTCTGGGCAAGGAAATTGGCCAGCAGGATGGGGTGATGTTCGGGCAGGGAGTGATGGCATTGGCACGGTGCCAGAAAATCAGCAGTGAATTTTTGTGTTCCCTGATGCAGCAGTTGATAAAAAGCATGCTGGCCGTTGGTGCCGGATTCTCCCCAGATCACCACGCCGGTGCTGTAATCCACGGTTTCTCCATTCCGGTTGACACGCTTGCCGTTGCTCTCCATTTCCAGTTGCTGCAGATAGGCCGGAAAGCGGTGCATGGACTGGTCATACGGCAATATGGCCTGGCTGGTGACATGAAAGAAATTGATTTGCCAGATACCAATCAGGCCCAGCATAACGGGTAGATTTTGTTCGAAAGGGGTGGTCAGGAAATGGTGATCCATTGTCTGTGCGCCAGCCAGCAGAGAGCGGAAATGTTCCATCCCCACAGCCAGTGCAATCGGCAGGCCAATGGCTGACCACAGCGAATAGCGCCCACCCACCCAGTCCCAGAAGGCAAACATGTTGACCGGGTCGATGCCGAATTGGATGACAGCGTCGCGATTCGTGGACACGGCAACAAAATGCGCAGCAATCGATGATTCGCTGCCACCATTGGCCAGAAACCATTTACGAGCGGAATGGGCGTTGGTAAGCGTCTCCTGGGTGGTGAAGGTTTTGGAGGCGATGATGAACAGGGTGGTGGCCGGATCGAGATGCTGCAGCGTGCTAGCAAGGTGGGCGCCATCGATATTGGAAACAAAGCGCACACGCAGTTGTGGTATGTGATAGGGCTTGAGTGCTTCGGTTACCATTACCGGCCCCAGATCAGAGCCGCCGATCCCGATATTGACTACATCGGTGATTGATTGGCCGGAATAGCCACGGTGTGTGCCGTTGTGAACTTTTTCTACAAAATGACCGATTTGCTGCAGGACTCGTTCAACTTCCTGTGTTACATCCACACCATCCGTGAACACCGGGGAATTGGCACGCAAGGCAATATGCAGGGCGGCGCGGTTCTCGGTGAAGTTGATTTTTTCACCATTGGCCATGCGGGATAGCCAGTCTGCAAGTTTTTGCTGTTTTGCCAGCGCCAGCAGAAGATGGATCGTGGCCTGATCAACTGGATGTTTGCTGTAGTCGAGCAGCAAATCTCCGAATTGCAGTGAAAATTTGTCGAATCGTTGCGGATCTTCGTCAAACAGCGCGCGTAGCGGACGGTTGGCTATTTTTTCTTGGTGTGCCTGCAGCGCCAGCCAGGCAGGGGATCGGGTTAGAACAGACATTTTGTTTCTCCAGTGAAAGAAAAACAGGAATTAGAGTCTTTCGAATATCGCGGCGATTCCCTGGCCGCCACCGATACACAGTGTGACCAACGCGTAGCGGCCATGGGTGCGCCGCAGTTCATATATGGCCTTGATGGCCAGTATACAGCCGGAAGCACCAATTGGATGTCCCAGTGCCACGGCGCCGCCATTCGGGTTGGTTTTATCCGGATCGAGCCTCAGCTCCTGCGCAACTGCACAAGCCTGAACCGCAAACGCCTCGTTGGATTCGATGACATCCATATCTGCCAGTTTGAGCCCAGCACGATCCAAAGCCTGCCGCACGGCGGGTACCGGGCCGATTCCCATGTAACGCGGATCGACACCGGCATGGCCATAGGCAACCAGACGCGCCAGCGGCTGATGCTGACCACGTTCAGCCGCACTTTCTTCCATCAGTACCAGTGCGGCAGCGCCATCATTGATGCCGGAGGCGTTACCCGCCGTGACTGTGCCGTTATCGCGGAAAACAGGGCGCAGTTTGCCAAGTGTTCCCAGGCTAACGTTATCACGCGGGTGCTGGTCGGTATCAAACAGGATCGAACCTTCGCGGCTGGAGAGTTCGACAGGGATGATCTGTTCCCGAAAATAGCCGTTACGGATGGCGTGAAGGGCGCGCCGATGGCTTTCCTGCGCAAACTGATCCTGCTGTGCGCGCGTGATTCCCCATTTCTCTGCGATATTTTCTGCGGTGATCCCCATGTGCACCTGGTCGAACGGATCGGTCAGAGCACCGATCATCATGTCGGTTGCGATGCTGTCATGCATGCGTTGTCCCCAGCGCAATGCGGGCAAAAGATATCCTCCCCGGCTCATTGACTCAGCGCCAGCGGCGATGGCGGTTTCCGTATCTCCAAGCGTGATCATCTGGGCTGCAGAGATGATGGCCTGCAGTCCGCTGCCGCAAACCCGGTTCAAAGTGAGGGCGGCAACCTGCTGCGGCAGCCCAGCTTCCAGTGCGGCCACGCGTGCCAGATACATATCGCGGGCCTCGGTGGGGATAACGTGCCCGGCAACCACATGGCCGATCCTTGCAGGATCAGCGCCGGCACGGGTGATAGCCTCCCTGATCGTGATGGCAGCCAGTGTGGCGGGTGCCAGGTGTTTCAGTGCGCCACCATAATCCCCAATGGCGGTTCTTGCGCCGCTCAGAACGACGACGTGCTTCATCAAGGGCAGTTACAGCACGTAGCGGGCCAGATCCTCGCTTTGCACGAGTTTGCCAAGGCGTTCATCAACGTAAGTGGCATCAATGACATGGGCACGCCCGCTGTAACGGGTGGCATTGAATGAAATATCTTCCAGTAGTTTTTCCATCACGGTATGCAGCCTTCTGGCGCCGATGTTTTCGGTTTTTTCATTGACCGAATAGGCAATTTCAGCCAGCCGTTCGATGGCATTCTCTGAAAAATTCAGCTCGATACCTTCGGTTCGCAATAGTGCCTGATACTGGCGAATCAGGCAGGCATCGGTATTGGTCAGTATCTGCTTGAAATCTTCGGTACCGAGGCTATTCAGCTCCACCCGGATCGGGAAACGTCCCTGCAGCTCGGGAATCAGATCCGACGGTTTGGCGAGGTGAAATGCTCCGCTGGCGATAAACAGGATGTGGTCGGTGCGGATCATGCCGTATTTCGTGGAAATGGTCGTGCCTTCCACCAGTGGTAGCAAGTCACGTTGCACGCCCTGGCGTGAAACATCGGAGCCGGCAGCTTCCGAACGGCTGGTAATTTTGTCGATTTCATCAAGAAACACGATGCCGTTTTGCTCGACATTCTGCACTGCGCCCAGTTTCAGTTCTTCGTCGTTGATCAGGCGTGCGGCTTCTTCTTCGATCAACAGTTTTCTGGCTTCATGGATAGGCAGCTTGCGTGATTTTTTCTTGCTGGTACTCATGTTCTGGAACATGCCCTGGATCTGGGAAGTCAGTTCTTCCATGCCAGGCGGAGCAAAGATTTCCATGCTGGCTTGTGCCATGGCAACTTCGATGTCGATTTCCTTGTCGTCCAGTTCGCCTTCACGCAGTTTTTTGCGGAATTTCTGGCGGGTTGCATTGTTTTCTTCGCTGGGGCTGGTGTCAAAACCGAGGTCGCGCGCTGGCGGCAGCAGGGCATCAAGTATCCGTTCCTCGGCACGATCTTCAGCCAGCGGCTGGTTTTTTCTGATTTCGCGCTCGCGTGCCTGCTTGATGGCGGATTCCACCAGATCACGAACGATGGAATCGACATCCCGCCCGACATAGCCGACCTCGGTAAACTTGGTTGCTTCAATTTTGATAAAAGGGGCATCCGCTAACCTGGCAAGCCTTCGGGCAATTTCGGTCTTGCCCACACCGGTCGGGCCGATCATTAGAATATTTTTGGGTGTGATTTCATGACGCAGGGGCTCATTCACCTGCTGGCGGCGCCAACGGTTTCTCAGTGCGATGGCGACTGCGCGCTTGGCTGATTCCTGCCCGATGATGTGTTTATCCAGTTCGTGGACGATTTCCTGCGGGGTCATATACGACATGATGATATTCCTGATATGGGATGATTTCCGGGTTTAATCGAGCTGTTCGATGACATGCACCTGGTTGGTATAAATACAAATATCACCGGCAATCGCAAGTGCTTTGGTAACCATTTCCTTTGGATTCAATTCGGTATTTTCCAGCAGGGCACGTGCCGCTGCCTGAGCGTAGGCGCCACCACTACCAATGGCCGCTATTCCTTGCTCCGGCTCAATGACATCTCCTGCGCCTGTAATAATCAGGGTGGCCTCGTGATCGGCCACCACCAGCATTGCTTCCAGCCGACGCAGGATGCGATCGGTGCGCCAATCCTTGGCCAGTTCGACTGCAGAGCGCAGGAGGTGTCCCTGATGTTTTTCCAATTTGGCTTCAAAACGCTCGAATAATGTGAAGGCATCTGCTGTGCCGCCAGCAAATCCGGCCAGCACCTTGCCGTGATAAAGTCTGCGCACTTTGCGCGCACTGGCTTTGGCTACGACTGCGCCGAGTGTTACCTGGCCATCGCCGCCCAATGCTACCTGTTGTCCGCGCCGGACCGATACGATTGTTGTCATGTTTTATATTTGTGGCGAAAACGCCAATTATAGCGCCTGTTTTATAACCAGGTTCAGGCACTCGGCCGTTTTGGTTCGGTGGATATGCTAGACTTGGCCAGTTATTTGAGTGCCGGACTGTTTTCTTTTGATATGTAAATACCTGGTGGGTGCCGTGAAAATGAAGTTTGTTTTATTTGTGGTGATTTCTGGTTCTTTGCTATTTGCATTGGGTGGTTGTGCCAGAAAAAACGACTATATGCCTCCTGCCGGAGCGACTGGTGAAAAAATTTTCAAAAGCGCCTGTGTTCAATGTCATTCGCCGGTCAGCGGCAAGGTGATGATGCTGAGACCCGAGATGGCCAATAAAGAGGCTATTGTTGAAAGAGTCAGGGACGGAAAAGGATTCGGGATGCCCGCTTTCCCAAATCTGACAGGGGATTCGGTGCAAAGCTTGGCGGAATATGTGCTTGAGAACAGTGTTACCCAATAATCAGGAAGTAATCGAATTTTCCAGAAATGAACATGCTAAAACTTGCAGATGAAGCAGGAATCAGTTGTGCATAACTGCGCGATACCCGGTTTCGCCACGGCGCCGCAGCAAAAATCTGGTTGTATGACTTGCAGCCTTCGTGAGCTTTGTCTGCCAGTAGGATTGACCGATGATGAAATAGAGCATCTGGGTAATCTGATCAATCATAAATTCCGGGTGCGCCGGGGAGAGTATTTGTTGCATGCCGGATCCGATTTCCGCTCTCTCTATGCTGTTAAAAACGGTTCATTCAAGACCTGTGTGCTGAAAATGGACGGGCGCCAGCAAGTAACTGGTTTTTATATGACTGGTGAGCTGCTGGGGCTGGATGCGATCAGCCCGGAAAAGCATACGTGCGACACAATTGCGCTTGATGACAGTGAGGTTTGTGAAGTTCCCTTCAAGAAGCTTGAAGAAATCGGGCAAAGCATTCCTTCCCTGATGTGCCAGTTTCATAAAATCATGAGCCGTGAAATTGTGCAGGACAGAGGGGTCATGATGCTTTTGGGCAGTATGCGGGCAGAAGAAAGATTGGCAGCATTTCTGCTTAATCTTTCCACTCGTCTGGCCAGAAGAGGATATTCGCCAACTGATTTTATTTTACGTGCGACCCGGGAAGATATTGGTAGTTATCTCGGACTCAAACTGGAAACAGTTAGCCGGTCATTTTCCAAACTCCAGGAAGAAGGCCTGATTACGGTGAATAACAAGCATGTCACCCTGCACGATCTGGACTTGCTGAATCGTAGAATCGGTAATTCGCTTGGCTAAACCTGGCTCCATTGGCAACAGACTTTTTTTGAGCGCAAATAATGTCATGTTATAATCGCGCGCGGTTCTGCGAGCAATCATAAGCTGCAAACAGCATCTTCCCGAATCGGGAAAATCTTTTTATTCCATTAATTTTATATAGCCAACAATTCGCACTTGTCAGGATAGGGTGTCTTCCTGTGGAAGTATGTTGATAAGTAGCGGTTAACCCTAAGGAAAATTTATGTCAGTTACTATGCGGCAAATGTTGGAAGCGGGCGTTCATTTCGGCCATCAAACCCGTTTCTGGAATCCAAAAATGGCTCCATATATTTTTGGTCAGCGTAACAAGATTCATATTGTTAATCTTGAACATACGATCGTCATGTTCAGAGAAGCGCTGAGCTATGCCCGTAGGCTGTCAGCAAACAAGGGGGTAGTCCTTTTTGTAGGTACCAAGCGTCAGGCTCGTGACATTGTCAAGGAAGAAGCGATGCGATGTGGTGCTCCTTACGTTAATCAGCGCTGGCTGGGTGGCATGCTGACCAACTTCAAAACAATCCGGCAGTCGATCAAGCGCCTGCAGGAAATGGAGAAAATGGTGCAGGATGGAACATTAAACAAGCTGACAAAGAAAGAGGCTCTTGATTTTCAGCGGGAATTGGAAAAGTTGAATAACAGCCTTGGCGGTATCAAGGAAATGAAGGGGTTGCCAGACGCTATTTTTGTGATTGACGTGGGTTACCAGAAAGGCGCGATTGTAGAAGCAGAAAAGCTCGGAATCCCAGTTGTGGGTGTTGTGGATACCAATCACGACCCGGCGGGTGTCCGCTATGTGATACCGGGTAACGATGACTCCAGCCAGGCGATACGGCTTTATGCGCGTGCAATGGCAGATGCTGTTCTGGAGGGGCGTAATCAATCCATTCAGGAAATTGTCGAAATGGTTAAGTCTGACGAGGAGCTCATGTCAGACAAGGATCAATCTGCAGATGCGTAAGATGGCATGATTAGTGCCATTTTCGAACAAACAGAATCATTCGGAATTTTTTGTATTAATTTGATTTGGAGTCAGTATGGCGGAAATTACCGCGAGCATGGTTAAAGAATTACGTGAACTTACCGGTCTTGGCATGATGGAGTGCAAAAAAGCTCTGGCCGAAGCTAACGGAGATATGAAAGCGGCTGAAGATCTTTTGCGAATCAGGAGTGGCGCCAAAGCTAGCAAAGCAGCGGGTCGTATTGCTGCAGAAGGAGTTGTTAGCGGGTTTATCGCTGCCGATGGCAAGCGGGGTGCGCTGGTGGAAGTCAACTGTGAAACCGATTTTGTTGCCAAAAATGAGGACTTCATCAATTTTGCCGCTGGTTTGGCCAAGTTGATGGCAGGCAACAATATATCGGATACAGCTCTACTGGCCGATGCGGTTATGGCTGACGGAGAAACGGTTGAGTCTGTTCGCAAGGCACTGGTAATGAAACTGGGTGAGAACATAAGTATCCGACGCGGTATCGTTTATCAGACAAAAGATCGCCTTGCCATGTATCTGCACGGTAGCCGGATTGGTGTAATGATTGATTACGCAGGCGGTGATGAGGTTTTGGGTAAGGATCTGGCTATGCACATTGCGGCCAGCAAGCCGGTGTGTGTGTCAGGTGATCAGGTGTCGGTAGAATCACTGGAGCGCGAGCGCCAGATATTTACCGCGCAAGCTGCAGAAAGCGGTAAACCGGCCAATATTGTGGAAAAAATGGTGGAGGGGCGAATCGCCAAATACCTGGCTGAGGTCACTTTGCTAGGACAGCCCTTTGTTAAGGATCCGGACCAAACTGTTGAAAAATTGTTGAAGGCAAAAGCTGCCAAAGTTGACGGATTTACGCTCTATATTGTGGGCGAAGGGATCGAAAAGAAATCCGACGATTTTGCTGCGGAGGTTATGGCGCAGATCAATCAATCCAAGTAAGGCCAATTTCTGGAGATTGTTGTAATTGGTGATTTCGGAATATTGAAAATCATGGCGCCCCCGATCTCCAGAAAAACTTTCAGGTAATTCTTGTTCACAGGCGTATATGCCAGTCACCTATAAGCGTATTTTATTGAAGCTGTCGGGCGAGGCCCTGATGGGAGAGGGCCATTATGGCATTGACCGTGCTGTTGTTGACCGTATTGTGGTCGAGATCGCCGGGGTGCTGCAGCTAGGAGTTGAGGTTGCAATTGTGGTGGGTGGGGGTAACATTTTTCGTGGCATGAAGTCTGCGGGAGATGGGATGGATCGTGTCACAGCCGATTATATGGGAATGCTTGCTACCACCATGAACGCTCTGGCCTTACACGATGCGATGAGGCGAAGCGGGGTTGTGTCACGGGTACAATCCGCTTTGCGGATAGATCAGGTGGTGGAACCTTACGTTCGTGGTAAAGCATTGCGTTATCTGGATGAGCGAAAGGTGGTTGTGTTTGCAGCTGGGACAGGTAATCCTTTTTTTACTACGGACACGGCGGCGGCTTTGCGTGGTATGGAGATGAATGCCAATATCGTTCTTAAAGCAACCAAGGTTGATGGAATTTATACTAGCGATCCACTTAAGGATAAGGATGCGCAGCGTTTCCAAAGACTGACTTTTGATGAGGCAATCAGTAAAAATCTGCAGGTAATGGATGCAACAGCACTAACTTTGTGTCGTGATCAGAAACTTCCCATCAATGTATTCAGTATTTTTAAAACCGGGGCACTCAAACGGGTTATTATGGGCGAAGACGAAGGTACCTCGGTATCCATCTGAGTTTGGAATGTTTACGGACAAAATCGCTTGATCAAACGATTTAAGACAGAGTTTGCCTCCGTTGCCGTGAATGCACTTAAACATCAATAAGCCGACTTAAATATGATTGCTGATGTAAAAAAATCTGCAGAGCAGAAAATGCAGAAAAGTTTGGAAGCACTTAAAACCGATTTCAGTAAGGTGAGGAGCGGACGTCCACATACAGGACTGCTTGACCACATCATGGTCGATTATTACGGCACGCCGACACCAATCAAACAATTGGCCAATGTAACGCTGGCTGATGCGCGAACCATAGGTGTGATCCCGTGGGATAAAAAAATGTTTTCACCAATCGAGAAGGCAATACGCGATTCGGATCTGGGTCTGAATCCGATGACTGTAAGCGAGATGGTGCGGGTGCCCATGCCTTCTTTGACAGAGGAACGGCGTAAGGATCTGACCAAGATTGTCAGAACAGAAGCCGAAACAGCGCGTGTCGCAATGAGAAATATCCGGCGTGATGCTAATGCGCATTTGAAAGAATTGTTGAAGGATAAATCGATTGCTGAAGATGAGGACCGTCGCGCACAAGATGAAATCCAGAAATTGACAGACCGTTACATAGCTGAAGTGGATAAGCTGCTTCAGGCGAAAGAAGCTGAATTGATGGCCGTCTGATACATGCTTTCAATATTGAGTTCGACACGTGCAATCCCTGAAATTGGCCCGATACCTCAGCATATCGCCATTATTATGGATGGCAATGGACGGTGGGCCAAAAAACGTCTTTTGCCACGAATTGCTGGCCATAGGCAAGGCGTTGAAGCAGTAAGAGATACGCTTAAGGCCTGTATTGAAAGAGATATTTCCCATTTGACAATTTTTGCGTTCAGTAGCGAAAACTGGCGCAGACCCGCAGAAGAAGTCAAATTATTGATGCAACTGTTTCTTGCCGCTCTTGAGCGGGAAGTAGCCAATCTGCATCAAAACGGAATCCGGTTCAGAGTGATTGGTGATATTTCGAAATTTGATCCAAAAATAATCGACTGCATACAACGTGGTGAAGCTCTGACTGCCGGTAATACGCGTTTGAATTTTACTGTGGCCGCAAATTATGGCGGACGCTGGGATATCATGCAGGCAGTGCGCAAAATGATTGCAGAAAATCCGGATTTGGCTACAGATTTTGATGAATCCGATGTTGCCAGATATCTAGCAATGGCTAATGCACCTGAGCCAGATTTGTTTATTCGCACTGGGGGCGAATGTCGGATCAGCAATTTTCTTCTCTGGCAGCTTGCTTATACCGAGTTGTACTTTACCGATACGTTATGGCCGGATTTTGACGCAGCAGCACTTGATCGGGCTATTGCATCTTATCGGCAGCGTGAGCGCCGGTTTGGACGGACAAGCGAGCAGGTTGCCGATCAGCAAAGAAATAAAATTCCAACCATAACCAAGGAAAAAGTTTAATTGCCATTGTTTTATCAATGGGATTGGCACATGCATGCTTAGTATCCGGCTTCTTACCGCTTTCGTAATGTTGACCGCCTTTCTGGCGGCATTATTTTATCTGCCGGATATTTTCTGGGCGATATTATTGTTGGGGCTGACAGTGACAGCAGCGAGGGAATGGTGTCGCCTAGGGTTGTTTTCAGTTGGTCAGACGGTTCTTTATATGATTCTTACCACCTTGCTGGGGGGGGAGCTGTTATTCCTCATGAGTGTGGTTTTATCCAAAAATCCGGCAGATCAGTCGATGATCTGGTTCTATGTCGCGTCTGTCTTGTTTTGGCTGCTGGCTGTACCCATCCAGCTGGCAACAGTCCGGGCAATCCGTAATCCATGGTTGCTTATGTCGATCGGCTGGCTGGTTCTGTTGCCTGTGTGTCTGTCGCTCTATCAGCTTCGTGCGATGAACCCCTTGTTGCTGCTTGGATTTATGGGGGTAGTATGGATTTCGGATAGTGCTGCTTATTTTATTGGCCGTGCTTATGGAAAAAACAAGCTTGCTCCGCAGATCAGCCCGGGAAAAACCTGGGAGGGCGTGGTGGCTGCCCTGATTGGAGTGCTGGTATACGCTCTGATCTGGTTTTATGCGATCAATAACAACCAGCCGATGGTTGGCTGGCTGGTTCCATTGTTACTTATTCTTGCTGTGCTGGGAATAGTGGGCGATCTATACGAATCATTGTTAAAACGGCAGGCGGGTGTCAAGGATAGTGGACGTATACTTCCCGGCCATGGTGGTGTGCTGGATCGTATCGATGCATTGTTACCAGTACTTCCTGTTGCCACTCTTGCGGCAATTCTATTTTATTCGACTAAATCATGACAAAAACCCGTCATCTGACCATACTGGGCTCAACCGGCAGCATCGGTGAAAGTACGCTGGATGTGGTGGCCAGACATCCTGGACAGTATCAAGTGGTGGCACTGACTGCCGACAAGAATGTTGACAAGATGTACGAGCAGTGCAAGCAGTTTCATCCGTCGTATGCTGTCATGCTTAACCTGCAGAGTGCTGCGCGTTTGGAAGATAAATTGCGGATAGCGGGTTTGGATACCTTGGTGCTGTCAGGAATAGAATCACTGGAGAAAGTGGCATCCCTGCCGGAGATTGATACAGTAATGGCGGCCATTGTGGGCGCGGCGGGTATCCGGCCTACGCTTTCAGCCGCGCGAGCGGGAAAACATATCCTTCTGGCCAACAAAGAAACACTCGTGATGGCAGGGCGTGTCTTTATGGATACGCTCAGACAGCACAATGCAACATTACTGCCGATAGACAGCGAACATAACGCGATTTTTCAATCCTTGCCCCACCATTTTAATGGTGATCTGATGGAATCGGGAGTGCGCCGGATATTACTAACCGCTTCGGGAGGGCCCTTCCGTAATGTGGATCTGGATGTGCTGGAAACGGTGACTCCGGAGCAGGCTTGCGCGCATCCCAATTGGGTGATGGGCAGGAAAATATCGGTTGATTCAGCCACCATGATGAACAAAGGGCTGGAAGTCATAGAAGCATATTGGTTATTTAATGCGGCGCCAGAAAAAATCCAGGTTGTGATTCATCCTCAGAGTGTCATTCACTCAATGGTGGAATATATCGATGGCTCGGTACTCGCCCAGTTAGGCAATCCCGATATGCGTACACCGATAGCACATGCGCTGAGCTATCCAGAAAGAATGGAAAGCGGTGTGCAATCCCTGGATATATTCAAGGTCGCACGGCTCGATTTTGAAGCACCGGATTTCAAGCGGTTTCCCTGTCTCAGGCTTGCATACGAAGCGCTGGCAGCTGGTGGTAACATGCCGGCTGTACTGAATGCTGCCAACGAGGTGGCAGTCGAGGATTTTCTCGCTGGTGCAATACCCTTTACGGCAATTCCTGCAATGATTGAGCATGTGATGAAATCAACTGAAAGGCAGGAAGTAACCGATCTGGAAGGCGTGCTTCTGGCTGATGCACAGGCGCGTGAACAAGCCCATTCCTGGGCGGCCAGCCACGCTCGGCAGTATATAAAACAAACAGGAAGACCATCATCATTGAGTGCCAGGTAGTAAACGGATCACTCTCACCGATTCTGACATGACAGTGCTTTCAACAATTTTTGCATTTGTAATTGCTCTCGGCCTGCTGATCACTTTTCACGAGCTGGGCCATTATTTGGTTGCCCGCTGGTGTGGTGTAAAGGTTTTGCGTTTTTCGCTTGGATTTGGTCAGCCTTTCTTTAGAAAACGTTTGGGTAAAGACCAGACAGAATGGGTGGTGGCAGCAATCCCTCTCGGAGGGTATGTCAAGATGCTGGATGAGCATGAAGGTCGGGTTCCCCCAGCGGAACTGCCGCGCGCTTTTAACCGCCAGCCTGTTTCCAGGCGATTTGCTATTGTTGTAGCTGGCCCGGTTGCCAATTTTCTTCTTGCCATCCTATTGTACTGGCTGCTTTTCATATTTGGCGTCAGTGGTGTAAAGCCAATACTGGGGGAAATCGAATCTTCCACTCTTGCAGCTTCGGCTGGTTTCAGAAATGGAGATGTCATTACTGGAATTGGCGATCAGGCAATTACCACCTGGCAGGAAGCGCGGCTGTTATTGCTGGACAACGCGGTAGACAAAAATGCGGATGTCAGGGTGTCAGTGACAGGGGAAAGTGGCATTTCGCGCCAACTCAGGCTTGATTTAAGCGGTCTTGGAGCAGAAGATCTGGAGAGTGACTTTCTGAGTAAGCTAGGGTTGAGCGCCTATCAACCGGCTATTGTGCCGGTAATAGATCAGGTGATGGCCGGAGGTGCTGCAGATCTTGCGGGATTCAAGTCAGGCGACAAGATTCTGGCGATTGATGGCAAGGAAATTATTTCCTGGGAAGATGTGGTAGCAATAATCCGTTCAAATCCAAATCATACACTCCGGTTTGAAGTATGGCGGGATGGCGTGGAGCGTGATTTGTCGTTGCAACCAGAAGCGGTTACCGAGGGACATATTGAAATTGGCAAGGCTGGAGTTACCCCAAAGATTGAACACGCTGTGCTTGAGGCGCTGATGGTAAAAACAAGTTATCCGCCTGTAACAGCACTGGCCAGAGCTGTGAACAAAACTTGGGAAATGTCTTACTTTACCTTGCGCATGCTCGGCAAAATGATTACTGGCGATGTGTCCCTGAAAAATATCAGCGGGCCTATTACCATTGCAAATTATGCTGGCCAGTCGGCAAAAATGGGGTTAACGGCTTACCTGGGTTTCCTGGCTTTGATCAGTATCAGCCTGGGTGTACTGAATCTCTTGCCGATTCCGGTGCTGGATGGTGGGCACTTGATGTATTACTTGATTGAGGCGGCAAGAGGCGTCCCATTGTCCGAAAAAATCATGCAAATTGGTCATCAGATTGGCATGATTCTACTGGTGACATTAATGATTTTTGCTATTCATAACGATTTACTTCGCCTAGTTTCTGAATAAACCATGAAATTCAGATTCCTATTATTACTGTTTTCCCTTTATTCAATCGGGTGTATGGCGGATGAATCATTCGTCGTGCGGGATATCCGCGTGGAAGGGATCCAGCGTACCGAAGCCGGAACGATATTCAGCTATTTGCCTGTCAAAGTTGGCGATGTGCTTGATAGTAAAAAAGCCAGTGCAGCCATCAAGGCTTTGTATGCCACTGGCTTTTTCAGTGATGTCAAACTGAAATCGGAAGCAGGATTGCTGATAGTACAGGTTCAGGAGCGTCCTGCCATTGCGCAAATCAGCATCAATGGTGCAAAGGAGTTTGACAAGGATAAGCTCAAGGAGGGTCTGAAACAGGCCGGTTTGTCCGAATCCCGTATTTTCAGTCGATCGTTGCTGGATAAGGCCGAGCAGGAATTGAAGCGCCAGTACATCAGCCGTGGCAAATATGCAGTCAAGATCACCACGACGACCACCCCGCTGGAGCGTAACCGTATTGGTATCAACTTTGATATCAAGGAAGGCAAGACCGCTCGCATCAAACAAATTAACATTGTGGGGAATCAGGTTTTTCCTGAAGATGATCTGGTCGGGTTGTTCAGTCTTAAAACACCGGGATTGATGACCTGGTTTACCAAGGATGACCAGTATTCCAAGCAGAAACTGTCGGCTGATCTTGAAACTTTGCGTTCCTACTACCTGGATCGGGGTTACCTGGAATTCAACATTGAATCCACGCAGGTTTCAATCACACCTGATATGAAGGATATTTATATCACGGTTAATGTGACTGAAGGCCCGCAATACACGGTATCCAATATCAAGCTGGCAGGTGAATTGCTGGTGCCGGAAGAAGAATTGCGCAAACTGATCAAGCTGGAACCGGGTGGAATATTCGTGCGTGAAAAGCTGACTGAATCTATCAAACTGATCAGTGACCGATTGGGGAATGATGGTTACGCGTTTGCCAACGTCAATGCTTCGCCCGAGCTGGATAAGGAAACCCGGCAGACTGCATTTACCTTCTTTATTGATCCAGGTCGCCGTGTTTATGTCAGGCGGATCAATGTCAGTGGTAATGATCGCACACGGGATGAGGTCATTCGCCGTGAATTCAGGCAGATGGAGGGAGCCTGGCATTCTACCGAGCAAATCAATCGTTCCAGGCAGCGTGTGGATAGGCTGGATTTCTTTACCAGTGTAAATATCGAGACGCCTCCGGTTGCAGATGTTCCGGATCAGGTGGATATCAATGTCAATGTTGCCGAGAAACCAACCGGGGCTATTATGTTTGGTGCCGGTTATTCTGATCGTGAAGGAATCATCCTGAATGGATCAATTGCCCAGAATAATATTTTTGGAACCGGAAACTTCCTGAGCTTGCAGGTAAACACGGGTAGCGTTAACAAAGTTATTTCTGCTTCATTCAATAATCCCTACTATACGATCAATGGAGTGAGTCTTGGACTGGAAGCGTTCAAGCGCGATATCAACACCCGTTCCCTGAGTAGCGTGGGTATGTTCAACACGGATACAACCGGCGCCAATATCCGTTTTGGTATTCCTGTTGCCGAGAACGATATCGTCTCATTGGGTTTGGGAGCCGAGCATACGGCTATTCATTTGCGTGATGATAGCCCGCAACGATTCAAGGATTTCGTCAATCAATACGGCAAGGCTTCTTACAATCTTCCCTTGACCCTGAGCTGGGCACGTGATCGCCGTGACAGCGCCATCTGGACAACATCCGGGATGACACAACGGCTGTTTGGTGAATTCAGCATGCCGGTCGGTGATCTGAAATATTACAAAGTGAGCTATGAGCAGCGGTGGTTTTTTCCCATCTCGAAAATGTTTACTTTGATGCTGAACGGCGAAGTGGGAATTGGTGATGGTTATTCCGGCCGATCCCTGCCGTTCTTCAAGAACTTTTTTGCAGGTGGTTTTAACTCTGTGCGAGGCTACAATATCAATACACTCGGACCGCGTGATAGCGATAACCGGGTATTGGGTGGTAGCAAACGTATCGTGGGAAATGTTGAGGTATTATTTCCGGTACCTTTCATGAAGGAAGATAAATCGGTACGTCTGAGCGCCTTTGCGGATGGAGGAACGATTATCAATACATTCTCTGGCTTGGGTTTTGATGATTTTCGCTATTCTGCCGGACTGGCAGCAACCTGGATTTCGCCCATGGGGCCGCTTAAATTCAGCGTTGCGCAGCCACTTAATAATCAATCGGGCGACAAGTTGCAACGCTTCCAGTTTCAGTTCGGGCAAACTTTCTAAGCATCAGGCTATTGGAAAACATGGCGAAAATGGTTGAATGCACCAGGGCAGCTAGATATCCCCTGGTTTTTCAATAACCATCATGAGTAGACATAATCTGAAAGTAATGAGATACCTATTAAATAGATGCTGGAAAAGGGCACTCTCCTGGTCTGTGAAAGTATGCATGGCCGCAGTGATTTGCATGGCCCCAGTGCATTCATTCGCCGGAGAAATAAAAATCGGGGTGGTGAATACAGAGAAGGTTTTGCGGGAATCCAGACCTGCTATCGCTGCACAGAAAAAAATCGAAAAAGAATTTCAAGCGCGCGATGCGCGAATCGGCGAACTTTCTGCCCAAATTAAAGCATTACAGCAAGAGCTTGAGAAAAATATGAGTGCTACCCACGAAGAAGAGCGGCGTCTGAAGGAGCGTGAGCTCGCCAGCCTCAGTCGCCGGTATCAGCGCACACAGCAGCAGATGCGGGAAGATTTGAGTCTGCGCCAGAACGAGGAATATGGCCTGATTCTGGAACGTATCAACCAGGTGATTAAGGAGCTGGCAGAGAAACAATCTTATGATCTGATTTTGCAGTTGCAGGATTCGGTTTATCGGAGTGCGCGTATTGATATTACCGATCAGGTGATCAAGGCATTGAATGCCATGGAATCTGCAGCGGGTAAACCTTAAGTTGACGATTACTACGAAAAAACAGGGAGACAAACAAGCCGTGATGGATATTCATGAAATACTGAAATACCTGCCGCACCGTTATCCGTTGATTCTGGTTGACCGGGTGGTTTCCCTGGAAGAGGGCAAATGGATTCATGCCTACAAGAATGTTTCCATCAATGAACCCTATTTTTCCGGACATTTTCCGCATCATCCCGTCATGCCGGGGGTGTTGATCGTTGAAGCACTGGCTCAGGCTGCTGCATTGCTGACCATCCGTTCGGAGAATATGGAAAAGGATAATGGGCAGGTGTATTACTTTGTCGGTATCGATGCTGTCCGCTTCAAGAAACCGGTCATCGCAGGCGATCAGCTGGTGTTGAAGGTTGAAATTACCCGCCAGCTCAAGGGCATCTGGAAGTACACCGCCTGTGCGGAAGTGGATGGTCAGGTGGTAACCGAAGCACAATTGATGTGCACTGCCAGAACAATTTGATCCGTATCACTGCAAGTTCAGAAAAAACAAAGGATAATTTCGGCAGTGGGTGGAAATATCCGGAAGGAAAGGTGATCTACGGTGTGGATGAAGCGGGTAGGGGGCCGCTGGCAGGGCCGGTGTATGCTGCCTGCGTAGTGCTTGATCCTGTTCACCCGATCGAAGGGTTGGCAGATTCCAAACAGTTAAGCGAGAAAAAAAGAACCAGTCTGGCTGACCAGATCAAACAACATGCCCGTTTCTGGTCAATCGCTTCTGCCTCGGTTGAGGAAATTGACCAGATGAACATTCTGCAAGCCAGCCTGCTTGCCATGCAAAGGGCAATCGTCCATCTGGAACCGGTTACCGATGCCCTGATTCTGGTAGATGGTAATCGTGTGCCTCAACTGGATTACGAGATGCAGGCCATCGTCAGGGGAGACAGTCTGATTGCCGAGATCTCGGCAGCCTCGATTCTTGCCAAAACGGCACGGGATGCCGAGATGTTGCGGTTACATGAAATTTATCCGGCTTATGGCTTTGACCGGCATAAAGGCTACCCTACCCGGGTACACCTTGAGGCAATCCGTTTGCACGGAATAACGGGTATCCACCGCAGGAGCTTTGCGCCATGTGGCGGACAACCGGCATCGGGATATTGATTAACCATTTTTATTAACCAGAAGGAAGCCTGATTCAGGCAGAAAACATGCGCATAGTGAAAGATACGGTAGTGACACTCCACTACAAAATGATTGATCAGGAAGGCAACGTGATGGAAGAAACAGAGGAGCCCATCAGCTATCTGCATGGTGGCTATGACGGGATATTTCCAGCTGTGGAAGAAGCGTTGCACGAGAAAGAGACCGGAGCCACCCTGTCTCTGGAAATGGATCCGGAAGATGCCTTTGGTGATTACGATGAAGAATTGATGCGAGTTGAACCGCGCAGTGCCTTTCCCGAGGAAATCGCTGTCGGCATGCAGTTCGAGGGCGGCGAGGAAGATTCGGATGATTTTTATATCTACACGGTGAGAGAAGTCACTGACGATGTCGTGGTGGTGGATGGCAATCATCCCTACGCCGGCATGGCGTTCCAGTTCGAGTGCACGGTGACGGCAGTGCGCCCGGCAACAGCCGAAGAACTGACTCACGGGCACGTGCATGGCCCCCATGGCCACGAACACTGATCAACCCGTTTGACTCAGCATTGATTTGATCAGATAAAGCTGTTCCAGTGCATCCCGGGGTGTCAATTCATCCGGGTGAAGCTGCTCAAGATAATCGAGCACCGGGTGCACGGAAGCCGGGACAGCTTCCCCGCTTTCCGCAGTGGTTTCAAATAGTGTCTGCTGCGGGCTTTTGCCGAGCGATTCCTGCTCCAGTCGTGCCAGTATTTTTCCTGCGCTGCGGATGACTTTATCGGGCACGCCTGCCAGTGCGGCCACATGTAGCCCGTAACTCCGGTTTGCGGGCCCTTCCTCTATCCGGTGCAGAAAAACAATACGTCTTTTGTGTTCCACAGCGGCGACATGTACATTGGCCGCCTGCGGAAATTCTTCTGCCAGCCGAGTCAATTCGAAATAGTGAGTGGCGAACAGAGTGTAACTCTGGTTCTGTGTCAACAGATGGCGAGCGATGGCAAAAGCCAGTGCAAGCCCATCAAATGTTGAAGTGCCCCGGCCAATTTCATCTACCAGCACCAGACTTTGTGCGGTGGCATTGCGCAATATCCCGGCGGCTTCCGTCATTTCCACCATGAAAGTAGAGCGTCCGCCTGCCAGATCATCAGCTGCGCCAATTCGCGTAAAAATCTGGTCGATTGGTCCGATGCGGGCAAATCGGGCTGGAACAAAACTACCGCAGTGCGCCAGCAGGACGATCAGTGCTGTTTGCCGCATATAAGTGGATTTTCCACCCATATTGGGCCCGGTAATGATCAGCATTTGCCGTCCTCCCCGGGTGATGGCGCCCAGCTGGGTGTCATTGGCGATATAGTGCTCCACCTGATTTTCCACCACGGGATGTCGTCCATCTTCGATAATCAGAACGGGATCATCGGTAAACACGGGTTGGGTGTAGCCGGACAGATCCGCGCGTTCGGCAAAGGCACACAGGACATCCAGCTCTGCAATCGAGCGGGCCATTTCCTGCAAGGGCGTGATGTCATCAGCCAGTTGTTCCAGCAATTGTTCGTACAGCATTTTTTCCCGTGCCAGCGCCTGTTCACGTGCGGACAGGGTTTTATGCTCGAAGGCCTGCAACTCGGGAATGATGTAGCGTTCCGCATTTTTCAGGGTTTGTCTGCGGCGGTAATCCGGCGGGATTTTTTCTCCGTGGATGCGGGTGACCTCGATATAAAAACCATGCACTCGATTGTATTCGACCTTGAGACTCGGGATGCCGGTACGTTCGCGCTCCCGTGTTTCCAGTTGCAGCAGGAAATCACCGCAGTTCTCCTGCAAGGCGCGCAGTTCATCCAGTTCGGCGTCGAAACCATCCGCAATCACGCCACCCTCGCGAATCACGGCGCCGGGCACTGGCTGCAATGCGCTGACGAGTAGTTGCGAGAGTGCAGCATCCGGCTGTATGGATAGAATAAAGCGCTGCATGGCCGTTGCTGTCGTGGCTGTCAGCAAGGTGATAATTCCGGGTAGTGTGGTCAGGCTGTCACGCAAGCCGGACAAATCACGGGGCCGGGCTGTTTTCAGCGCAATCCGGCTGGTGATGCGTTCGATATCGGCGATTTGTTTGAGCTGTGCCCGGAGGGGAGCGTAAAGATTTTCCGGATTGGCTGCAATCAGTGCGGAAATAGTGTCAAGCCGTTGCTGCAATGTGGCCCGGTTGCGTAACGGGTGATGCAGCCAGTGGCGCAGCAGGCGGCTGCCCATGCTGGTTGAACAGGTATCCAGCAAAGAGGCTAGCGTGGGGGTGTCTTCACCACGCAGCGTAAGCGTAATCTCCAGATTGCGGCGGGTGGCCGCATCCATCCGCAAATAGGCATCCTGCCGTTCCACCTGCAATGTGTGCAAATGGCCGGGTAGCTGCCTGGATGATTCGTCTGTTGCGGTCTGTTGAGTCAGTCTGACGTATTCGAGCAATGCCCCGGCTGCCATGATGGCAGCGTGCAGATCTTCGCAACCAAAAGCCTGAAGATCACGGGTGCCGAATTGCCGGGTGAGTTGCTGCACGGCATGTTCATAATCAAACTGCCAGTCCGGCAACCGCCTGGGCGTGGCAAATTGATGCAACATCACGGGCAGAGCGAGCGATTCCGGCAGCAGGATTTCTGTCGGGCGCAGGCGTTCCAGCTCACTGGCCAGGCTATCCGGAGCCGTTTCCAGTACACGCATATCGCCTGCGGCCAGATTGAGCCATGCCAGCCCGATCTGGCCGTGATGCAGCGCCAGAGTCAGCACGATACTGTTGTTGCGTTCTTCCAGTAGTCCGGCATCGGTCAGCGTGCCGGGGGTAATGATGCGTGTCACCTGACGCTCCACCGGCCCTTTGCTGGTGGCCGGGTCGCCGGTTTGCTCGCAGATGGCGATGGATTCACCTAACCTGACCAGCCTGGCCAGGTATTGTTCGGCTGCATGAAAGGGTACGCCCGCCATCCTGATCGGCTCGCCAGCCGAGGAGCCGCGTTGCGTGAGGGTGATATCCAGCAGCTTTGCCGCTTTCTCGGCATCCTCATAAAACAGTTCGTAAAAATCGCCCATGCGATAAAACAGCAGCTTGTCAGCATGCTGTGCCTTGATGCGCAAATACTGCTGCATCATCGGTGTGTGCACAGGGGACTCCGGTGTATTCGCCGGGGGGTGCGATCTGGATGTTTTTGCCACGATTTCAGTCGAAGAAATTTGCAATCAGTCCGGGATGAACTTCAGCACATTGCCATTGATGCAATAGCGTTTGTGACTGGGGGGCGGGCCATCATCGAATACATGGCCAAGGTGGATGCCAGAGCTGGCACTGCGGACCTCGATGCGTTGCATGTAGCTGGAATTATCCTCGTGGTAGGTGACAGCGTCTTCAATGGGTTCGAAGAAACTGGGCCAGCCGGTTCCGCTGTTGAATTTGGTCTTGCTGAGAAACAGTGTGGCACCGGTGATCGGATCAACAAATCTGCCCGGACGTTTTTCATCCAGATTGGAGGCAGTAAAAGGCCGTTCCGTCCCTTGCTGAAAAGCAATTTTCTGCTGTTCCGGGGATAGCATCTGAAAACCGAGCCACTGCCAGAAATTTTCCTTCTCTCCGTTGTAACCAGTGTAGCGGGCCACTTCCTTGCCTTGTTCAAACAATACGATCGTTGGCGCGGCAAACAGCGGTTTATCCAGCGCCCAGCCAGCAGGTGGAGCAGTGTGCAGTGTCCTGATCATGGAGATGTCTGCCTGCCAGTGATCAAGAATATCCCGGCTGAACTGGGCGCAGAATTCGCAATTTTCCGACTCGAAAATCACCAGTTGTCGGCCGGGATTCAGGTTTTTGCCATCCAGGGCTTCAGTCGGCTCTCCGCCCGGTTTGTGAGAGGTTTCATCCGGAACAATCTGGCCGGAAGCGGGATATTTCACGCCTGTTCCGCCCAGGCTGCAGTAGCCATCCGGATTCTTTTCCAGATAATCCTGATGATATTCCTCGGCAGTGATGTAATTTCTCAAGGGCAGGATTTCTGTCGTAATCTCGCCAAAACCAGCTGCAGCCAATGCCTGCTGGTAGAGCTTGCGCGTCGCCAGTGCCAGCGTTTTCTGCGCTTCATCATGGTAATAAATGGCGCTGCGGTAGTTGCTGCCAATATCATTGCCCTGTCGATTACCCTGGGTTGGGTTGTGACTTTCCCAGAATCGGGCCAGCACACGTTCCAGTGGCACCTGTCCGGGATCAAAAGTGACTTTCACCACCTCGGCGTGGTTGCGTCCGGCTGCCTTGCCGGTGCGCAATGCACGTTCCAGGTTGAGAACATCCTGATAGCCGGCCTCCGCATCATCTCCGCCTGCATAGCCACTTTCCACATCAATGACGCCGGAAAGTCCACCCATGCGCTTTTCGGCGCCCCAAAAACAGCCCATTCCCAGTACGATGTTGTCTGTTGTTGAGCTCACGCCCTGTTTTGATTCTGAAGTTTGGTTCGTCATGACGTTCTCCATTGCAAATACATTCATGGTCATTATTAAACCAGTTAAAACCGCAATAATGATTTTCATTTTTTTACAGAGGTAAAGTAGAAACAATTTTTCGACATGCCGGATGATCTCCAGTTCTGGATAATCCGGAGATCAAACAGTGATTTTTTTCTTGACGGATCATGCCATGAATTCCTGCAAAAGTGAGATCAGGGCGGGAATTGGCAGGCAATTTCCGGACAGGATTCCTTGGCAGCCTCATTATCATGATCGAAATGAAAGCATTTTTCCGCAAGTTCGGTTTAAGATCCGGGGTTCACTGTATTTGTTGGCTGTTTTTGAAGAAATGAAAAATATATATCTGGCGCCTGGCTCAGCTAATCATTGTTCAACAAGAGCGTACAACCATAATACGAAAGAAGGTGAATCGCGTTTTCAAACAGCATTTGAATATGCCACTGTCGGTATTTCAATTGTTTCACCGGAAGGGCGCTGGTTACGTGTCAATCGTAAATTGTGTGCCATCCTGGGTTATACGCAGGAAGAATTGATGGTGCTGACCTTTCAGGATATAACTTATCCCGATGATCTGGAGGCGGATCTTGAACAAACCAGGCGTATGTTGAGTGGTGAGATTTCTGTTTTTTCCATGGAGAAGCGTTATATCCGCAAGGATGGCAGTGTAATCTGGGCCAATCTGCAGGTTTCACTGGTACGCAAGCCGGATAACACGCCAGATTATTTCATCTCTGTTATCGAGGATATACAAAGACGCAAGACAGCCGAAATAGCATTGCAGGAGAGCAGGGAGCAGCTCAAGTTATTCATTGAGTATGCGCCGGCTGCGCTGGCCATGGTTGATCATGAAATGCGCTATCTTGCCTGCAGCCAGTGCTGGCGATCGGACTACGGTTTGCATGGCCGTGATCTGCTTGGGGTGAGCCATTACGAAATATTCCCGGAAATCAGCGAGGAATGGAAAGCCATTCACCGCCGTTGCCTGGCGGGTGAAACCATCCGTGCTGAAGAAGATCGTTTTGTACGGGCGGATGGTAGCGTGCAGTGGTTGCGCTGGGAAGTGCGGCCCTGGTATCAGGGCGGCGCAATCAGCGGAATAGCAATGTTTGCTGAAGATATTACTTCCCGGAAGCACTCCGAACTGGTATTGCAACAACTGAACATTGATCTGGAAGAGCGCATTGCAAATCGTACAGCGGAACTGAAAGCACTTAATCAGTCACTGGAAGGTTTTGTTTATTCCGTTTCTCATGATTTGAAAGCGCCGCTACGGGGAATTGAAGGCTATAGTCGGCTACTGGAAGAAGATTACACGGATCGACTGGATGATGAAGGCCGTCTGTTCGTTCGCAATATACGGACCGGTGTGCGGCGGATGAACGAGTTGATTGATGATTTACTGGCTTATTCACGTATGGAGCGGCGTCATCTGGAATCTGCTGTTCTGGATTTATCCATGCTGGTAAAGCAGGAAATAGAAGGGTTTCGCGAAGAAATTGCGGCCAATGGGGTTGAAATCATTGCTGATTTGCCGCCACTCCTGGTCAATGGAGATCGTGACGGATTGGCGATGGCATTGCGTAATTTGCTGGAGAATGCAATCAAATTCAGCCGCCATGCAGCACATCCTCGTATTGAATTTGGCTTTGTGCACGATGATGAGTACATTACCTTGTGGATTCGTGACAATGGCATCGGTTTTGATATGAAATACAGCGAACGTATATTCGAGCTGTTTGAACGTCTGCACCGGCAGGAAACATACCCGGGAACGGGTATCGGCCTGGCTTTGATCAGGAAAGCCGTACACCGTATGGGAGGGGAGATCCGGGCGCAGAGTACGCCCGGTGAAGGAGCCACTTTCCATTTGCGATTACCCAGGGCGCTGGAAAAAACTGCAACAGTGATGGAGCCGTAACGATGCGTGCATGCCCACCCATATTGCTTGTTGAAGATAATCCACAGGATGTGGATTTAACACTGCGTGCCTTTCAGCGGCGCAAGCTGGCCAATCCCATACTGGTTGCCCGGGATGGCGAGGAGGCGCTTGCCTGGATACCACGCTGGGAAGCCGGGGAAATCCTACCGGTGGTCATTTTGCTTGATCTGAGGTTGCCCAGGATCGACGGCCTTACCGTGTTGCGGACATTAAAAACACATACTGCATTGCGCCGTATTCCAGTCGTCGTTCTCACGACTTCCAAAGAAGATCACGACATCCAGTCGGCCTATGATCTTGGAGCCAATTCGTACATTGTGAAGCCGGTTGATTTTAATAATTTCATGGATGTGGCACAGCAAATAGAACTTTACTGGTGTGCGCTGAATAAGACGGGAAGATAACTGAAATGAATGTTCTCTACATTGAAGACAGTTCCAGCGATGCAGATCTCGCATGCCGCACGCTGGCACGTACTTCGCCCGAGATTGAGCTGACCACAGCTGGATCGCTGGCGGAAGGACTGCAATATCTGGAGAAACCGGGTAATTACGATGTGTTGCTGGCCGATCTCAATCTGCCAGATGGCTCGGGTCTGGAAATATTGGGTTATGTCAGGGAACGGCAGCTGCCTCTGGCTGTGGTGGTTGTGACCGGAACAGGCGATCATGACAGGGCGATTGCAGCCTTTAAGGCCTGTGCCGACGGTTATGTGATCAAGGAAGGTGATTATCTGCAGCGGTTGCCGCGCTTATTGCATGGCGCTCGTTTGCGTTTTCATACCAGAAATGCAGATAGTTATTCTGCCCTGCTAAGAGTGTTGTATATCGAGCACGACAGTCTTGATATTGACCTGACACGCCGTCACCTGGCGCAATATGCCCCTCATATTGAACTGACTATGGCGGCCAGTGTGCAGGATGCGCTGGCGCTACTGTCGGTCAGTCCGGATCAGGTGGCCAGTTTCGATATATTGCTGATTGATTACTGTCTGCCAGGGATGGATGGATTAGAGCTTGCCAGGGTGTTGCGCGAAGAGCGCAAGTTACTCATACCCATTGTGCTCATTACGGGACAGGAAGATGAAGTGGTGGCTGCACGTGCGCTGCATTTGGGTGTGGAAGATTATCTGACCAAACGCGATGGTTATCTGTTTGAAATTCCTGCTACTTTGGAGAAGGCACAACGACAATCCGAGCTGGCGCGTGAGCGCATTATTCTAAAACAAACCAGCTTGCGACTCTCTCATCTGCTGGCTGCCAGTCCGGTGGTGCTATACAACCTGCGTATTATAGAGGGCAAGCTTGAACTCATCTGGGTCAGTGAGAATATCGAGCCATTGCTTGGCTATACCCAGAAAGAAGCGCTTGTCCCGGGCTGGTGGGCTTCCCATGTGTATCCGGGAGATCTTGAAGCGGTATTGGCCCGGCAACCGCTGTTATTCACCAAGGGCGAGTTGGTGCATGATTACCGTTTTTATCGTGGTGATGGAAAACTGATCTGGATTTTCGATGAATTACGGTTGATACGGGATGCCGAAGGCCGACCATCCGAGATTGTCGGCACCTGTCTGGATATCAGTGAACACAAGCGTGGCGAGCTCATCAGACAGGCACATCAATCAGCACTGAATCTGATCGTTGCCAATCAGCCATTACCAGTCATTCTGAACGATATTGCCACACACCTGGAAGTGATCAACCCCGATATGCTGGTCTCCATTCTGTTGCTGGATAAGCGGGCCAAACACCTGAATCTGGGTGCCGCACCCAGCCTGCCGGATGATTATAATGCCGCGATCAATTCGTTGAAGATCGGCGAAGGGATTGGTTCCTGCGGGACGGCAGCTTTCCGTGGGGAAGCGGTGATTATCCCTGATATCGACCACCACCCCTATTGGCAGCCCTATCTGGAATTGACGCGCAAGGCGGATTTACATGCGTGCTGGTCTGTGCCTTTCAAGGATGAAAAAGGCCATGTTTTAGGCACCTTTGCCATCTATCATCGCATGGCGAGCGAACCTGGCCCGGGTGATCTGGAGCTGATTGAAGAGTTCGTCTCGTTTACAGCACTGGCAGTACAAAAGGTGTATGCAGCAGAGGCGCTGAGACTGGCGGTTACGGTATTCGAATCTATCCGTGAAGGTGTGGTCATTACTGATCTGGAACCGCGCATTGTTGCCGTTAACCGGGCGTACACGGAAATAACCGGTTACAGTGCCGATCAAGTGATCGGTAAAAATCCAAAAGTGGTCAGATCGGGGCGTCACGACAAGCCGTTTTACCAGGAAATGTGGGCCAGGCTGAAAAAAGAGGGCTACTGGAATGGGGAAATCTGGAATCGACGCAAGAGTGGTGAGGTATACCCGCAATGGCTGACCATCAGCGCGGTAAATTTCGGCTCTGAAGATGGCAAAGAAGCCGGGCCCAGCAATTATGTCGGGGTATTTACCGATGTTTCGCAAATAAAACAATCCGAAGCGCAACTGGCGCGCCTGGCACACTACGATTCACTCACAGGCTTGCCCAACCGGCTGCTGATGCAAACCTATCTACAGCATGCGGTTGAACGGGCGTACCGACACCACCAGAAGATAGCCGTACTTTATATCGACCTGGATCGTTTCAAGAATGTCAACGATAGCCTGGGTCATCCGGTCGGAGACGAGCTATTGATCATGCTGGCAGAGCGGCTGAGAAAGCGGCTGCGAGAGGAAGATATACTCGCCCGTCTGGGGGGGGATGAATTTTTGTTGATATTGGAGGATGTCAAGGATTCAAGCGATCCCGCAATTGTTGCGGCAACCCTGCTTGATTTGTTGTCAACTCCATTTTTGCTGCCTAAATAGTGTAGTCATGAGATTGAAAATATGAGATTCTTTAAAGAAACAAAAGGATTCTATATGACACAATCACATCGCAGACATGATATCTCGGATAAAGTATGGGTATTGCTTGAGGAGCATTT
>WBZO01000712.1_pt1 | contig 63616 bp, 50 predicted proteins | sample 5204261 | NCBI WGS metagenome assembly WBZO01 (sample SAMN12412400, study PRJNA552823) | activated sludge metagenome | isolation source: activated sludge from anammox sidestream of wastewater treatment plant... | place: USA: North Carolina | collected 2017-09
AGCACAAGACGCCGATCCTGCTCGTGCCGTCGCTGATCAACCGGCACTACGTCATGGACCTCTTGCCCGGCAAGAGCATGGCCCAGGACCTCGTGGCCGCGGGTCACGACGTCTACTGCATCGACTGGGGCACGCCCGGCGACGAGGATCGGTACCTGTCGTTCGACGACATCTGCGATCGCTACCTCGGCCGGGCGATCCGCCACGTCGCACGCACCTCCGAGCGCAAGAAGACGCACGTGCTCGGCTACTGCCTCGGCGGCACGCTCGCGACGATCCACGCCTCGGTCCACCAGGAGCACATCGCATCCCTCCTCTTGCTCGCGGCGCCCGTGAGCTTCGAGGACGACGGAGGCCTCCTCACGACCTGGACGCAGACGCCCAGCTTCCAGGTCGGCGACATCGTCGACGGCTTCGGGAACGTGCCGTGGCAGCTGATGCAGGGCGCCTTCCACCTCCTCCGGCCGACGCTCGGCCTCGCGAAGATGGTGGGGCTCATCGATCGCGCGGCGAGCGACGAGTTCCTCGACGGCTTCTTCGCGCTCGAGACCTGGGGCAACGACAACATCTCCTTCCCCGGCGAGTGCTACCGCCGCTACATCGAGGAGCTCTATCGGAACGACGCGCTCATGCGCGGCACCTTCACCCTCTCGGGCGCGCCCGCGCGGCTCGAGGCGATCAGGTGCCCGACCGCCGCCGTCGTCTTCACGCACGACAACATCGTCCCGGTGAAGAGCGCGGCGGTGCTCATGGACCGCATCGCGTCGACGGACAAGACGCTCCTCGAGCTGCCCGGCGGACACGTCGGCGCCGTCGTCTCGCGCGCGGCGCAGCGCAAGCTCTGGCCGTGGATGAGCGCGTGGTGGGCGGCGCGCGACGCCGATGCGGCCCCCGGCTTCGCGAAGCCGCAGCCCAAGAAGGCGCGCACGCGCACGCGCGCGACCAAGGCGCCGAAGCCGGCCAGGTCGCGCATCAAGGCCGAGGCCGCGGAGTGAGGCGCGCAGCAGGCCTCGCCCTCGCCGCGCTCGCGTGGTCGTCCAGCGCGTCCGCCGCGGGGAAGGTCACGCACGAGACGATCGGCGGCCGCACCGTCCGCGTGTACGCCCCCGAGCAGGCGGCCGAGCCGCGCGCGCTCGTCGTCATGCTCCACGGCTGCACGCAAGACGCCGACGGCTTCGCCGACGCGACGCGCATGGACGAGGTCGCCGCGCAGGAGGGCTTCGTCGTCGCCTACCCCGAGCAGACGAGCAAGCAGGCACTCAACGCGTGCTGGCAGTGGTGGGACCCGGCGCACCAGAAGCGCGACGCGGGCGAGCCGAAGGAGCTCGCGGCGATCGCCGACGCCGTCGCCCAGGCGCACGGCGCCGATCGCGACCACGTGTATGTTGCAGGCATCTCGGCAGGCGGCGCGATGAGCGTCGTGCTCGGCGCGACGTACCCCGATCGCTTCGCGGCGATCGGCGTCGTCGCCGGCCTCGAGTACCGCGCGGCGTCCTCGCTCTCGGGCGTCCTGTCGGCGTCGAGCGGCGGCGGGCCCGATCCGGCGACGCAAGGCGAGCTCGCGCACGAGGCGATGGGATCGGCCGCGCGCGTCGTGCCGGTGATGGTCATCCACGGCGACGCCGACGGCGTCGTCGCGCCGGTCAACGGCGAGCAGGTCGCGGCGCAGTGGCTCCGCACGAACGAGCTCGTCCTCGGCGAGGGCGCGATCGCCCCGCCGACGACCGAGACCGGGACCGCCGGCTATCCCTTCACCCGCGAGATCCACGCGAGCGGGAAGACCGGAGGGAGCGTCGTCGAGCGCATCGTCGTGAGCGGGCTCGGCCACGCATGGCCCGGCGGACGCGACGGCGGATCGTTCTCCGACGCGAAGGGCCCGGACGCGAGCCGCACGCTGTGGCGCTTCTTCTCTGCGCGTACCCTCACGGCGCCGATCCCGGACGGTCCGACGCCGCCGCCCGCTGCGGGGGAGACGCCTGGTGCTTCTTCACCGTCCTCCCCCGCTCCCACGAGCGAGAGCGGCGGGGACGGAGGCTGCTCGTCGAGCGGACGCCACTCGCATCCGGCGTGGGCGATCGCCGTCGTCGCGCTCGTTGCCGCCCGCCTCCGCCGCCGGCGTCACTTCTTCGTGTAATCGCCGCGCAGCTTCCCGTGGCCGATCTCGTGGGCCTGGATGGCCGCGTCGACCTGCGCCGGATCGGCGGGATCAGTCGGGGCCGGCAGCGTCGCGACGTCGAGGGCGTACACCGCGAGCTCGTAGGTGTGCGTCGTCGGCCCCACGATCGGGCACATGCCCTGGTAGCCCGTGTCGCTGCCGAAGCTCCATCGCGTCTGCTTCGCCCCGCCACCCGGAGGATCGGGCGCGAGGTCCTTGGGCAGGTCCTGCGCGAGCGAGGTGACCGACGACGGCAGGTCGTAGAGCACCCAGTGGTAGTTCGACGAGCCTCCGAGGGTCAGATCGCGCATCACGACGGCGAAGCTCATCGCGCCGGCCGGTGCGCCCGACCACGCGAGCGGGATCGACTCGTTGTCGCCGTCGCACACGGAGTGGACGACCGGGATGATCCCGCCGTCGGCGAACGCCGTGCTCGTCAGCGCCATCGCGCCCGCATCGGAGGCCGCGTCGCCCGTCGCGGCATCGGACGATCCGTCGACCGACGCGTCGCCGGGTGACGAAGCGTCGCCGCCGTTACCGCCTCCATCCGTGGTCGACGCCCCATCGGCCTGCGCGCCGGCGTCGTTGCCCGAGGCGGGCCCTCCGCTGCTCGAGGAATCACACCCCGCGAAGAGGAGCCAGGCAGCCGCGGACGCGATGAAGAAGGTGACGCGCATGTCGTGGTTCTAGCAGGCGGCGGGCGCTGCGCGTGGTGCTATGACACGGATCGATGTCTCGCTTCCGCCTCGCCACTGCCCTCGTGCTCGTGACCGCATTCGCATGCTCGTCGGAGGACGCGACGTCGTCGGCTTCGACCGACGGCGGCACGGACGCCGCGCAGGCTGCGCCGAAGGACGCATCGAACGGTGACGACGACGCGGCGACCGATCCCGACGCCGGCGCGAGCGACGCAGGGACGGGGAACGACGCCGCGAAGGTCGGCGAGACGTGCGTCGGCTACGGCGCGGGCGACACGTGCCAGACCGAGCAGGGCAAGCCGTTCGGGTACGTCTGCTTCGGTGGACCTCCGCCGGGCATCGACGGCTGCAAGGAGACGCGGACGAGCGCGTCGCTCGGCAACAACTACTGCTGCTCGGAGAACGACTGCGTCGAGCAGATCGATCAGGGCGCGCAGTGCAACGGCGTGAGCGGCAAGCCGCGGCGGGTCCAGTGCCCGCCCTCGGGCGACGCGGGCAACGTCACGCCGCCCGCGGGATGCGTCGAGCACAACTCCGGATCGACGGCGCTCGAGAAGCTCTACTGCTGCCCCTGACCGCTCGGGTTCGAGCTCGGAAGCGGACACGATCGGTTCGCGAGCGACGCCTCTGCCGCGTTCGGGTCGCGCTCGTCCCACGCACACTCGATGCTCGTCTTGATCGTCACGCGCGGCGCCTCGTCCTTCACGATGCACGCCTCGACGATCGAGTCGGCCCCTTCGCGGGCGAGACGATCGAGCAGCGGCGGCGCGACGGCGCGCAGGATCCACTCCTCCTGGTAGACGTTCGCGAGGAGCGACGGCTCGACCTCCGGGCCGTCGTACACGATCTTCGTCGTGCCCTCCGCGCGGGGCAGCGGCGGCGCGGCGGGCAGACGCGTGCAGTCGAGGACGGCCTGCGGCCCGCCCGACAGGCGTCCGCGACGCACGGCGAGCTTCAGCGACTCGCCGGCGCGGAGGCGCTTCCTCACCGTCGCGCGGAGATGACGCGAGGGCTCGTCGTAGACGAGACGCAGGCCCATCGCGTTGGTCGCGCCGGTGAGATCGTCTTCACCCTCCGCGGTCGGCTCGTCTTCGACGTCCGAGGACGCCGAGCAGCCGCTCAGGGCACCGCCGGTCACGATCGCGACGGCCAACAGAAGCCTCGGGAGCGCAGACGGGACACGCATCACGTCGCTCCGGCGAGCAGCTTCCGTACCGCGGGTAGGCGGAGGTGTGCCTCCACTGTTTTCGTACAGTTGCACGGCGATCTGGGCGAGGACTGGGCCCCACTGGTGGGGCGCCGTTTCACCACCCGGCCGCGCCCCAGGGGCCGGTTAAGTTCGCGTCATCCGCGGTAGCGCCGCCTCCCGGGAGGCGGCCGACGGTACGGACCCGGCGATGAGGTCATCGACGTTCGAGACGATCGGGTTGGTCAGCGTCCTCGGGCTCGGCGCGCTCTGGGCCGGCTGCGGAGGGAGCGCCGATACCGGCCTCGGCTCGCCCAACGGTTCGAGCGGCTCCTCGGGCAGCTCCGCCACCGACTCCGATGCGTCGACGTCGGCGGCCGACGACGCGGGCACGAGCACCGAGTCCGTCTGCACGAGCGGCACGACGTGGACGCGCGGCGATCGCGGCTCGCAGAACATGCACCCCGGCATGGCGTGCATCGATTGTCATTCGAAGCAGTTCGACGCGCCGCGCTTCACGATCGCGGGCACCGTCTATCCGACGGAGCACGAGCCCGACGACTGCAACGGCCTCTCGGGGACGTCGAGCGGCGTCAAGGTCGTGATCACCGGCGCGGACGGCAAGGAGCTCGCGATCCCGGTCAACTCCGTCGGCAACTTCTACGCGACGACCACCGTCGCCAAGCCGTTCAAGGCGAAGGTCGTCGCGGGTGGCAAGGAGCGCGCGATGAGCGCGTCGCAGACCACGGGCGACTGCAACTCGTGCCACACCGAGACGGGCGCGAACAACGCGCCGGGCCGCATCGCGGCGCCCTGAGGCCGAGCGCGTCCGCTCAGACGTTCATGTCCTTCCAGCGCTTGCTCAGCTGGGAGAAGACGAGCATGCCGACGAGCGACGCGAGGCCGATCGCGCTGAAAATGTACCAGATGGTGTAGGGGCGGTACGTGTCCCAGAGGAGCTGGTTGACGGCCTTGCCGTCCTGACCGAGCACCCTCACCAGCGTGGCGAAGGCGTTCTTGCGATCGACGCCGGAGGCGCCGTGGTCGGTGTGCTCGGCGAGGTAGCGCATCGCGAGCGTCGCCTTCTCTCCGTGCGCGCCGTAGTAGCTACCCGAGATCATCGCGCCGAGGCCCTGACCGATGGCGATCGGGATGTTGAGGTAGCCGAGGTAGAGCGCCTTCTTCCCCTTCGGGGCGATGAGGGCGAAGTACTCCGTCTTCTTCGGACCGGTGAGCATCTCCCCGAGCGAGAACAGGACGATGCCGAGGAAGACCATGTACACGCTCGGTGACGTCCCGTAGACGAACGTGCCCAGCGTGGCGATGAGGACGCCCGCGGTCATCGCCGTGAGCACGCGAATGCGCCGCACGAGATAGGACATCGCGACGACGAACAGGACGATGAGCCCGGCGTTGAGGTTGAGCGCGTACTCCTGGTTGAACTGCAGGCCGCGGATCGTCTCCTTGAACCACGCGCGGGGGAGGAAGCTCGAAAGCGAGCTCGACTCGACCCAGTCCGTGTAGAAGTTCGGCATGAAGTCCCAGAGCTGGTAGAGCATCATCCAGAACCCGCTGAAGATCGCGATGACCGCCCAGAGGCGGAGGTCGGCGAGGTTCTTGATGGTGTCGATCGCGGTCTTCGCGGCGCTCTTGCTCTTGTCCGCGCCCGACTCGACCGCCCCGTACGTGAACAGCATGAAGTAGTTGAGCGACGTGACGATTGCGCAGCCGTAGAAGACGAACTGCCAGCCGTGCGGCCGCATGAAGTTCGCGAAGTACGGCCCGATGAAGCCCCCGACGTTGACGAGCCAGTAGAAGAAGCCCCAGCCGACGCTCGAGTTCTTCGCGTTCATCGACTGCGCGAGCGTGCCCTGCAGTGCCGGCTTGAACAGCGCGGTGCCGATCGCCAGCATGATGCACGCGGTGAAGAACAGCGCGTACGAGCGGACGTTCGCCATCATGACGTACGCGGCGATGTTGATCGTGGCGTACGCGGCGATCGTCTTCTTGTAGCCGTAGCGATCGGCGAAGCCGCCGCTCACCATCGGGATGAGGCTCTGCACGAGCGCCCACACCGCGTAGATCGTGCCCTTCTGCGCGGACGTGAAGTGGAGCCCGCCCGGCTCGTCCGCCTGCATGATGTAGATGGGGAGGACGACGCGGAGGCCGTACCACGCCAGGCGCTCCCACATCTCGATGGTGCACCCCATCCAGAAGGAGCGCGGGAACGTCTTCATCGTCTCGAGGAACGGCGGCCTGTGCTCCTCCTCGGCCGGCGGCGGCAGCGCACCGGAGGTCGTCTTCGGATCGCGATCGGGCGCAGGGACGGCGGCCATCGAGAGGTGGCGTCCGTAGCACCTTTCTTGGCCCTCTGCGAAGGCTCGTGCACCTTTCCCCACATGGCCGATTCACGCGCGGGAATGGCGGCGGTGGCGATGCTCGCGGCGCTCGCGATGGGCGCGTTCGGCGCGCTCGGCGGATGCAAGAAGGAGGCGGCCGATCCTCCGGCAGCCGCCGCGACGATCACGTCGGCGCCTGCGCCCGACGGCGAGGTCGCTCTGTCGAAGACGGCCAAGCTCGCCGCGGTCGGCATGAGCACGGTGATCTACGAGAAGCCGAGCACCACGGCGAAGAAGCTCGGGTATCTCCGGCTCGGCGCGATCGTCCCGCGCTCCGACCAGAGCTACGGAAACGCCGACGGCTGCCCCGGTGGCTGGTACGCCATCGCGCCGCGCGGCTTCGTGTGCACCGGCCGCTTCGCGACGCTCGATCTCGACACGCCGCTCGTCCGCGCCGCGAACGTGCGACCCGACACGAACAAGCCGCTTCCTTACGCTTACGGATTCATCCGCTCCGTCTCTCCGCTCTACACGCGCCTGCCGTCGCGGCAGGAGCAGATCAAGAACGAGTACAAGCTGAGGAACCACTTCCGGTGGTTCGAGAACCACGCGGCCGAGGAGCAGAAGATCGAGAAGGGCGCGAACGACTTCGCGCGCGAGCTCATGCCCGACGCCGCAGAGGTCCCGCCGCAGGAAGGCCTCGCCGACGTCACGTTCTTCGGCGGCAGGACGAACGAGGATGCCCCGCCCTTCTGGATCGAGCGAGGCAACCGCTCGATCCCGAACGTCACCGGCTTCGATCAGCAGCCGCAGTCGTTCTTCCTCAACCGGATCAAGCGCCACACGGGCGTCGCGTTCGTGGGCGCGTTCGACGCCGGCCCCGAGCTCGATCACCGCAAGTTCGCCGTCACCGTCGACATGCGCCTCGTGCCCATCGACAAGGTGAAGCCGGAGACGGCCTCCCCCTTCCACGGCGTCGAGCTCACGGACGACACGAAGCTGCCGGTCGCGTTCGCGAAGCCCTGCACGCGCGGCAACGACAAGAAGGGGCCGCCGCAGCCGTGCCGTCACGTCTTCAACTACGACGGAGAGCGCATGCGCCTCGGCGATCTGCTCCCGTCGCGCGCGTTCCTCCGCCTCACCGGCACGCGCAAGGTCGTGCAGGACGTCCCGTTCTGGGAGACCACCGCGGGCTACTGGATGCGCGAGAAGGACGTCGCGCTCGCGGTGACGCCGCACACCTGGCCGGGCGCGGCCGAGCGCGGGGAGAAGTGGATCGACGTCTCGATCGACAACCAGACGCTCGTCGCGTGGGAGGGCAAGAAGCCCGTCTTCGTGACGCTCGTGTCGGCGGGGCAGGACGGCGCCGGCGATCCGAAGACCACGAAGTCGACCGTGCGCGGCGTCTTCCGCATCAAGAGCAAGCACATCACGGCGACGATGGACTCGGCGGAGCGCTCGAAGGAGTCCGGCGGCGCTGCGCCCGATCGCTTCGCGGGCGAGTCCGCGAACGCCGACGACAACCACGACTCGTCGTTCGAGCTACGCGACGTCCCGTACGTGCAGTACTTCCACGAGGGCTACGCGCTGCACGCAGCCTACTGGCACGATCGCTTCGGCCTGCCGCGCAGCCACGGCTGCATCAACCTCTCGCCGATCGACGCGATGCGCATGTTCCGCTTCACGGATCCCATCCCCGAGGGATGGCACGGCGCCTCGTTCGATCCCGGCAAGGGCACGATCGTCATCGTTCGCCGCTGAGGCGCTTCTTCAGCGAGCCGTCGGCGATCGCCGCCTTCGTCAGATCCTCGCCGCCGAGGAGCACGCCCTTCACGAAGACCTGAGGGAAGGTCGGCCAGCCGCTCCAGATCTTGATCGCGAGGCGCTTCTTCCACTCGGAGAAGTAGCTGCCGTACTCGAGGTACTCGAAGGCGACGCCGGCCTCCCGTAGCGCGTTCCTCACGTTCTTCACGTGAGGGTTCTGCGCCATGCCGACCACGACGACGTCGTGCTTTCGGACGGCCTCGCTCACCTCGCGGACGACGTCCGGGTGGAGCGCACGCATCTTCTCGAGCGCAGGCTCGGCGATCGCGGAGGGGTCGAGGCGCGGCAGGTTCGGGCTGGTCATGGCGGCGTCGAGCATAGCGCTGGGTTGGATGCCGGAGCTGGATCCCGCGTTCCCCGCACGTCGGCTGCGCCCCAGCACCGATCACCGGACAGCGCAGGGACCAGGCTCGTGAGGGCGCATTTTTCTACGTTGTCCAGGAAGCATACGGATCGAGCGCGATCCAACGGACGACGGCGCGGCGGTTGCACGACCGCATCGCGTCATGTCGCTCATACACCGTCCCGCGATGCGCACGGACCGCAGGTCCGACGCGCCGGTGTCCGTCGAGCTGACGGGCAGCGCGAGCCTGAATCCGCCTCGCGCACCGGGAGGGCTCGCCGCCACGATCATCACCCGGATCCCGCCGGCGTGGCTCGGTATGTCGGGCTATCTCGTCGCCGGCATCTTCCTCGGCCTCGTCCTGATCCTCGCGTTGACCCTCGGCCGCGGCGGCGATCCGGCAGCGGCCTCGGCGGCACCGACGACGACCTCGGCTGCGATCACCGACAACGTCACGCGCCTGAACGCGCGCCAGATCGGCGAGTCGTGCTGGCAAGGCGTCGACAAGGACGGCCCTGCGCGGCTCACCGTATCGCTCGAGGTCGGCGTCGACGGCAAGGTGCGCTACGCGGTCGCGTCCGGCGAGAGCGCGTCGATGCGCTCGTGCATCGAGACCCACGTGAAGAGCTGGGAGTTCCTTCCGCAGTCGCAGCCCACGACGATGGCGCTGCCCTTCGAGGTCGACCGGCGCTGACTATTCCCATCGCCTCGGGGCACGTATACCGTGCGCCGTCATGGCGAACCCGATTGCGATCATGGACACCTCGCTCGGCACCATCAAGGCCGAGCTCTTCGTCGACAAGATGCCGATCACGGCGGGCAACTTCGTGAAGCTCGCGAAGGAAGGCTTCTACGACGGCCTGCACTTCCACCGCGTCATCGACAAGTTCATGCTCCAGTTCGGCTGTCCGCACAGCAAGGACCCGAACAGCCGTCGCGCGGGCACCGGCGACAGCCCGTACGGTCCGATCGACGACGAGCACCCGGCGAACGCGAAGCTCTCGAACGAGCCGGGCACGCTCTCGATGGCGAACACGGGTCAGCCGCGCAGCGGCTCCTGCCAGTTCTTCATCAACACGGTGCACAACTCGTATCTGGACTGGTTCACCCCCGGCCCGTCGAAGCACCCGGTCTTCGGCAAGGTGATCGAGGGCATGGACGTCGTGCACAAGATCGAGAAGACGCCGACCGACGCGAACGACCGCCCGCGCACGCCCGTGCGGATGAACAAGATCACCATTCAAGAAGGCTGAGGGCTCCTCTTGCGGAGGGCGAGGTCCGGCCCAATGTTGGGTCGGACCTGAAGCTCTGGCGCGTTCTCGGGAGGTCCGCGCCATGAGCTCCGACGTGCGTCGACTCGGCTTGCCATGCCCGGCGAGCAGCTCAGACGTACGGGGAAGAGACCTCCATGACGACGACGACCACGTTCACGTTGAACGAGCACCAGAAGGGTCCGGCGGAGAAGCTGCTCGACCTCGTGCTCTCCTCGTCCGCGCACCTCTGGCACAACCGGCCCGGCCTCGACGTCTCTGGCACGTGGCACCCGAAGCGCGGGGCGAAGAAGGAGCTTCTCGCGCGCGGCGCGCCGGTGAAGCCGGGCCTGTTCGTGCCGGCGGCCGAGCGCCTCTACTCGCGGCTGCTCGAGATCTACCAGCTCAACGCCGAGCTCTTCGCGCGGTTCGCGAGCTACGCGCTCACGAGCACGGAGTGGCGTGACCTCAAGGTCGCGTGCGCCGCGCTCATGCTCGTGCAGCCCCACGCGGGTCAGCCGATCAAGGAAGACGACGGAAGCGTCGCCTTCCACGACGACGACTTCCGCGCGACGGGAGAGGCGATGGTCCTCTTCTACGAGAAGAAGTCGACGAAGATGCTCACGCCGAAGGCCGTCCTTCGCGTCGCCGAGCTGCTCGAGACGAAGGCCATCGCGGATCTCAACCGCATGGCGGGCTTCGCGGACGCCGGCTCGAAGAAGGCGCCGCTCGGTCGCTGGAAGCGCGCGGCCACGCGCTGGCTCGCCCTCCGCGAGAAGAACCTTCCGATGCTGCAGGGTCTCGTGAAGGCGGGCTACAAGGAGACGATCAAGGCGATCGCCCGGAAGGCCGGCTACAAGCCGGAGTCCCAGGCGTTCTTCGAGGTCCTCGGCTGGAAGCAGAAGCAGGCGAGCGGCGGTCACCGCACCGTCGGTCTCGGCGCGCTGAAGCTCCAGAAGCGTGACCGCTTCGATGGCCTCTCCGAGGCAGAGATCTGCGAGGCGATCGTCACGCAGAAGCTCTCCTACAAGGACGTCGTCGGCCGTCTGCCGAAGGACGTCGGCCTCACGCCCGCGATCATGGTCTGTGCGCTGCCGTCGCTCTCGGACCGTGACCTCCGCATGCTCACCCCGACGCTCGAGGAGCTCGGCCTCATGACCGAGCCCGAGATCCGCAAGCGGTGGGAGAAGGCGATCGCGGCGTCCACCGACCAGCGCGCGCTCGTCATCGCGAAGAACGTTCGTTCCAAGGAGCTCCAGGCGAAGCTCGAAGAGGCGTCGGACAACGCGGCCAGGAAGGCCGTCGCGGAAGCGGCGGCCGAGCAGGCCGTGGACGTCATGTTCCTCATCGACAAGTCCGGCTCCATGGAAGGTGCGATCGACAAGTCGAAGGAGGCGCTGTCGCGCATCCTCGCGGGCTTCCCGCAGGAGCGCGTGCACATCGCGTCGTTCGACACGGTCGGTACGGTGCTCAGGCCCAAGGCCCCGTCGCGCGCGGCGGTCCAGCACATGCTCTCGGCCATCAAGGCGGGAGGTGGAACGGTCCACGCGAGCGCGGTGCGTGCACTCTACAACAGTGGAGTGCGCATCCCGGCGGACAGCAAGCTGATCGTCATCGTCGTCGGCGACGAAGCCGGCGAGGACGGCGGACAGCTCGCGCGTGCGTTCCGCGAGATGGGCTACGAGGTCGCGGCGCTCGCGATCCTCGTCTCCGTCTCCGGTGCGCGTGGACGCACGGTGCAGGACACCGCGCGCGCCCTCGGCGTGCCGTACTCCGAGGTCCAGATCGATCAGCTCGACGACCCGTACAACGTGCCGCGCGTGCTCCGCACGCTGCTCGAGGCCCCGAAGCTCGGCCCCGGCACGCTGGCGGTCCAGACGGGCTGGCTCGAGAAGGTCCTCCAGACGCCCATTCTGCAGCTACCGTCCTAGCAAGGGGACAAGGAGGTCCCGCGTGGACTACTCCAAGTTCCTGAACAAGACGGAGCACGTCGTGCTCGCGTACCTCGGCGGCCCGTACGCCTACGGCAAGGACCGTAGGGTCCGGGTCGCTGGGCCGCGGCCAACCGAAGGCTTCCACCGCTTCGAGGTGCGCGGGCGTGATGCGCGCGCGCTCGAGGCGGTGGAGTCGCCGGATCCATCGCTGCTCTCGGCCCTCCCGAAGGCTCGCGGCCATCACGTCGCGGGCTGGCTGGTCGCGCCCGAGCTCCATCGCCTCTCGCTGCTCCCGGCCGAGGAGCTGCCGCCGCTCGCGATCGTCCGCGCGCGGAGGTGGCACTCCGGCGATCTCGTCTTCGAGTCGCAGGACTTCGACGGCGAGGTCGAGGAGACGGCGCGTCTTCGCCTCGAGAAGCTCGAGCCGATCACGGACGTGAAGGGCGTCGCCTCTTCGCTCCGCGTCGCGTTCGGCATCGCGCTCACCCTGGCGGTGGCGCGGCGCGAGCGCATCGCGCTCTCGCTCCGCGAGGCGGCTCCCGTCGCGGCGCGCGTCGCCGACGGCGGAGAGGCCGCCGCACGTCCCTTCGTCGAGGGCATCCAGCACCAGCGCGAAGCCCGCATCGCGATCGAGACCGTCGCTCGCGTGCAGGCCGAACGTACCGCGCGCATCGCCGCGTACCAGCGCGAGCGTCATCGCGTCCCGCCCACGCTCGAGAACGCACAGGAGCGCGCGGAGGCGGCGCTCGATGCCGCGCACGCGACCATGCTCGCCTCGCGCCGCCTCGGCGGTGGAAACCTCGAGGTCACCTGGACGTTCATGGACGAACGCTTCATCAGCGTGGTCGATGCGATCACGCTCCATGTCTACGACTCCGGCGTCTGCCTCGCCGGAGAGGACGAGCTCGTCACGCTCGACAGCCTCCCCGGAGTGATCCGCGAGGCGATCGAGACCGGCGTGCTCGTCATCACTCGCCGTTAGGAATCACCCGTCATGCGCGAGGTCTTCTTCATCATCGGCGAGGGCGACGACGTCCTCTGGTCCGACGCGTCCGAGAGCCCGGTTCGACTGCCGGACTCGCGTGCGCGGTGGGAGGCGATCTGGACGCGGCGCCAGCGCATCGTCGAGATCGCCCACTCGCATCCCGTCGGCCCCCTCGCCTTCTCGCACGAGGACGAGACGACCATGCGTGCGCTCACGACCGGGATCGGGCGGAAGCTCCGGTTCTCGGTCGTGGCGCCGAACGGAACGATCCGGCGCGACGAGGAAGGGAACGACGTCCTCGCCCCACGCGAGCGCGAGCGCCTCGAGCCGTGGTGGACCGGCCTGCTCCGCCTCGCGTCGGGGATGCCGAAGCTCTCTCTGAAGGAGGAATGAAATGGCTGTTCTCAACATCACCTATGGCGGTCTGTCCGCCGACTACCCGCTCGACGTCGACGTGAACCTGACGGACGGCGACGTCCGCCGGATCGCGGTCGAGGTCGTGCGCTCCGGCGGCGTGCGCGGCCTCCAGGTCGCCAACCTGCCGGACCGCGCGTTCGACGACTACGTGGTCGACCGCTTCCAGACCCCGCAGGGCGGAAGCCGGATCTACCTGCGTCCGAAGGTCCCGTTCGGATCCTGAATGAAGGAGAAGGAGCACGCCCATGAACAGCAAGCGAATCGTCTTCTGCGGCGTGGGCGCGCTCGGTTCCAACGCCGTCGTTCTCTGCCGCAACCTCGAGGCGCAGCTCGTCCTCGTCGACTTCGATCGCGTCGAGTCGAAGAACTGCCTCTCGCAGGCGTTCGTGAAGCCCTCGGTCGGAAAGAACAAGGCCGAGGCGCTGAAGCTGCAGCTCGCCAACTTCTGGGGCGTGAAGGCCGAGGCGTTCGGCGTCCGCGTCACCGAGGACAACGTGGCGACGCTCTGCGGCGCAGCGGATCTCGTCGTCGACGCGTTCGACAACGCGAAGAGCCGGCGCCTGCTCTCGACGTGGGCCCGCTCGGCGGAGAAGCCCCTCGTGCACGCCGCGGTCTCCGCGGACGGAACGTTCGGCCTCGTGCGCTGGGAGGAGCGCTTCGCCGCGGACGAAGAGGGCGCGCCCGGTCAGGCCACGTGCGAGGGCGGAGAGCATCTGCCGCTCATCGCGATCGTGGCCGCGACGCTCGCGCGCACGGTTCAGGACTTCGTGGTGAAGGGCGAGAAGCGCGACGCGATGGTGTCGCTGTCGGGCGTGACGGTCACCGCACAGTGACCGTCGCCTCCGTCACTGCGCGAGCTCGGCCTCGATCGCGCTCGTCAGCTCGGGGGCGTCGGGCTCGACGGCGGTGAGGAAGCGGGTCACGACCTTGCCCGTACGCGATACGAGGAACTTCTCGAAGTTCCATGCGACATCGGCGGACTGCCCTGGCTGTGACTTCAGCCAAGTGTAGACCGGCTGCTCCTCCGGGGCGTTCACGTTGCCGATGGCGAACATCGGGAAGGTGATCTTGTACTCGTTCGTGCAGAACGTGCTGATCTCCTTTTCGTCCGTGCTCTCCTGGTTGAACGAGTTCGACGGGAAGCCGAGGACGTAGAACTTCTGCGCCTTGTACTTGTCGTAGAGCACCTGGAGCGGGGCGTACTGGGGGGTGTAACCGCAGTGCGAGGCGACGTTCACCACGAGGAGCACCGAGCCCTCGAGCCGGCAGAGCGGGATGCTCTCGGTGGCGCCGAGCGCTCGCGCCGAGAGCGCATAGAGCTCACCCGGCGCCCCGGTGCACGGCGGCGCGTTCGGGTCGAGCGCGGGGTCGACCTCGTCCGGCTCGTCCGCCGGTCCGGTCCTGGGCGGAGCGGGCTTGTCGGTCGTCGGTCCGCCGGATGCAGGGGAGCCGGTGGCGTCGCCCGGAGTCGATGACGAGGTGCAGGCGGCAAGCAGCAGCGAGGCGAGAGAGAGGAGCCGGAGCGTGCGCATGACCACCCCAGAGTCTGACAGATCGCGGCCGCGTGGCCACGACCGCGGCTCTGCGCCCACTGGATCGACGGAACCGGTCTCCGAGGTTCGACGGGATGTATGCAGCGGCATGCGGAATGCTGTACGTGGGGGCATGCGCTTCGGGTGCGTCGTCCTCTTCGGACTGACCGTCGTTGGCTGCGTGGAAACGGCTGGGCGCCAGCCCCCGCACACCGTCACGGTGGCGCGGGTCGGTCGCGACGCCGAGCCACGGACGAGCGCGCCGACGATGCTCGTCTGGGCGCGCGACCGGCAAGGGGCGGCGTGGACCTACCGGGTCGAGCCGGACGGGACGGCCGAGACGCGCCTCGAGGGCATCCACCTGGCCACGAAGAGCGGCGAATGGACGTGGGTGACGCAGACGCTCGACGTCGAGACCGAGCCCTGCGACCTGTCCCTGGGCTCGAGGCAGCCCGCCCAGAACGGCACCGCGACCCGGGCGCTCCTGGTCGGCCCGGGGCAGAAGGAGCAGGTCGTCGTCGACCCACCGCTCGGCTGCAACGAGCACTGCGCGAACGAGGTCGACCACGAGGTGACGCCCCTGGCATCTCTCGGCCCCTACCTGTTCCTCGAGGAGTCGCAGTACACGTACGCGTGCGGGGCGCACGGCTCGACCGGCGTGTCCTTCCTCGTATGGGACGTGGAGCACGGACGCCCGGTCGACGTCCTGTCCACCGTACCGAGGCCGGCTGAGCTCCGGGCGGAGGCGGCGCGGCGCTTCGCCCTCGACGAGAAGGAGCTCGGGGGTCCCTTCGGGGACGCTCCCCCGGCGATCACCGAGCTCATCCCGGTCGTCGACGGCCACCGGCTGGCGTTCGAGGCGCAGCTGACGATCGACACCTGCTACGCGTGCAGCGACGGTGCCTGGAGCTCCTATACCCGTTCCGTGCGCGTCCGGACGGCTCCCCCGCCGCTCCTAGCAGCCCATGCCGAGCTCCCTGCGGGGGTCGCCGCCTTCCTCTCCCGACATCCCGAGCTGAACCTCGGCGGGTGGAGCGAGCCAGAGGCGAGGCGGGCCCGGCCATGACCCGTGCCAACGTCGAAAACGCTCCGACAACCTTGAACAAGCTCCCCGTGGCGCAGCCTTGACCCGATCGTGAAACGCCGGCACCCTAAGGTGCGATGGCGAGCGATCCCCCGATCAAGATCCGGCCAAGCATGATGGCCGAGGAGGGGGAAGCCACGCGCATCACGAGCCTGTCGGCGCTCGAGACCGAGCTTCGCGCGCGCAAGCAGCAGGTCGCAGCGTACCTCGTCGTGCTGCAGGGCTCGAACGTCGGCGAGATGCACAAGATCGAAGGCCCCGAGGTGGTGATCGGCCGCGCGATGAACGTGCAGGTCCGCCTCAACGACGACGGCATCTCGCGCCGCCACTGCCGCGTCCTGTCGATCGGCGGTCAGGTCATCATCGAGGACCTCGGCAGTGCGAACGGGACCCTGGTGAACGGTGAAATGATCCAGCACTACGCGCTGAAGGAGGGCGACAAGGTCCGCCTCGGCGCGAACACGATGCTGAAGTTCACCTACCAGGACAAGCTGGACGAGACCTTCCAGCAGCAGATGTACGACGCGGCGCTCCGCGACGGCCTGACCCGCGCGTACAACAAGAAGTTCTTCGTCGATCGCCTCGACACCGAGTTCGCGTACGCCAAGCGCCACCGGTCGATGCTCTCGCTCGTGATGTTCGACGTCGATCACTTCAAGAGGGTGAACGACACTTACGGGCACCTCGCCGGTGACGCCGTGCTCGTGCATCTTGCACGTATCACGCAAGCGACGATCCGTACCGAGGACGTCCTCGCGCGCTACGGCGGCGAGGAGTTCGCCGTCATCTGCCGCGGCATCCCCCTGCTCAACGCGGGCGTCCTCGGCGAGCGGCTGCGCTCGCGCGTCGAGGAGGAGCGCTTCGACTACCAGGGGACGCGCCTCCCGGTGACCATCAGCGTCGGCGTCGCGGCGCTGCCGGAGGCGAACGTGAACACCCCGCAGGAGCTGGTGAGCGCGGCGGACGGCTCGCTCTACGAGGCGAAGCGCAGCGGCCGCAACCGCGTGTGCCTCCACGGCCTCTGATCAACGGACCGGACGCACGAGGACGTCGGGTCGTCCCACGGGACGCGGGAGCGGACGTGCGTGGCGCTTCCTCGAGCGGAACGCCGAGCTCTCGTTCCACGACGTCGCGAACGTGAGGGTCCGCGCCTCGTTGCAGGACGTCTCGAGCGACGCGGCGGGATCCGCGAAGAATGCTCCCTTGATCCCCCGGGAGCATGGGTCCATCGATCCGTGTGCGAGACCGCGCATGAGCAGGAACCTGCTCTTCGACAGCGTCTCGGTGACGTGCTCCGCCCAGTAGGAGGGCGTCACCGGATCGAACTCGCCGCCGAGCGACAGCGTCGGGACGTCCGAGGCGACGGGAGCCTTCGTGGTGGGCCGCTTCTCGCCCTTCGGCCACATCGCGCAGATCGCGAGCTCCTCCTTCAGCGCTTCGGGACTGAAGAAGCCCGGGCGGACCTTGGCATTGTTCGCGACCCCCTCCTCGAACGTCTCGTACTGCCCCGAGTCGCTGCACGTCACCGACGTGTACATGCCCTCGTTCATGCCGAGGTATCGGGCGGAGGCGACGGGGTCCTGCATAAGCGTGTCGAGCGCCTCGTACACCTCGGCGGCGGGCCCGGCCTTCGCCTCGGCGGCCCCCTGCATCGCTTGCTCTTCGGCGTTCTCGAAGTCGTCGAAGGCGGCCTGCCCGCGGGCCGCGAAGTCGTGCACCCAGAGCGGGATCTGCCGCACGCCCTCCGGCGCGTACATCGCCTCGCCGAGGACGTTCACGAAGGCGAACCAGTCGAAGGGGCCCATCGTCTTCGACGTGAACGGCTTCTCGTCGAGCGACTTCTCGAGCGCGGCGAGCGACCCCTCGAGGTCCGGGAACGCGCCCTTGCACGCGGCGTCCGCCCCGCAGGCGGCGAAGATGCGCGTGAGGTTCTCGTCGATCGTCCTCGGCGTGTCGCTGAGGAGCTTCGCCTCCGGGGGCAACACCCCGTCGATGACCACGCTCCGGATGCCCTGCGGACGCTGGCGCAGCACCTCGAGCGCGAGCAGCGTCCCGTAGGAGATCGCGTGGAGATCGATCTTGGCGTAGCCGAGCGCCCTGCGGATGTCGTCGACGTCGAGCGCGCTGTCGTAGGTCGTGTACGCGCCGAGATCGACGCCCGCGGCGACGTGGCGATCGCGGCACTTCTGCATGAGCCGGAGGAAGCTCGCGGACGGCGAGGCGGCGAGCAGCTCGTCGGCGCACGAGAGGTTCGGCTCCGATCGGCCGACGCCGCGCTGGTCGAAGACCACGTAGTCGCCGCGCTCGCGGAGGAACGCGGTCTCCTCGACGGCTTGCGGCTCGCCGGCGGCGAGGAGGCCGACGATCGGGTCGTTGCCGCCGCCCGGACCCCCGAGCAGCTCGAAGACCGGCGGCAGCTCCTTCTTGCCCGGGAACACCCCGACGTGGATCTTGATCGTGCGGCCGTCCTTCTTCGCCCGGTCCTCGGGGACGATCACGTCGCCGCAGCGCACCGTGGTTCCATCCGCGCTCTTCGGGACGATGAAGCGGCACGCCGTCGGCACGAACCGAGGAGCCGTCGCGTCGTCGCCCGGCGATTCATCCGCCGCGGGCGGCGGCGCGATCGCCGGAGTTGGCGGGGCATCGTCGGCGGACGAGCAGCCCCCGAGGAGGGCGACGACGAGCGGAGCGAAGACGAGGCGCATGCCGCCGGCCAGTGCAAGGTCGGACCCGCACTCTCTCGACCTCGATCATCCCCCGCGCGCGTGGGAAATGACGCCGGGCGCGGGATCGCCGGCGAACGAGGGCGCCGCGCGCGGCGATCCAGATCGCCCGTCAGCGACCGCGCTTCGACGGCGGCGGCGGCCGGTAGCTGTCCGAGGCCTTGATCGTGGCCTTGTCCGCCCGCTTGACCGCGGTGGAGGTCGCGGTCGGCCACGAGACCTGCGGCGGCGGAAAGGCGGGCTTCGCGAGCAGGTAGCCCTGACCGAAGCGGGCGCCGGCGGCCTGGACCGCGTCGAGCTCCTGCGCGGTCTCGATCCCCTCCGCCACGACCATCGCGTCGAGCTCCTTGCAGAGCACCACGATCGCGGACACGAGCTTGAACATGCGCGAGTCCTTCACGAGGCCCGCGATGAGATCGCGATCGAGCTTCACCACGCGCGGGTGGAGATCGGCGATGTACCGCAGGTTCGAGTATCCGGCGCCGAGATCGTCGACCACGAGGTACACGCCGCGCCCGCGGACCTCGGCGAGGATGCTCTGGCAGAGACGGAAGTGCGAGAGCGGCACGCCCTCGGTGATCTCGAGATAGACGTCCTCGGAGTGCTGGAAGATGGGATCGTCCGGCTGCACGACCCACTTCTCGTTGAGCTCCGCGGGATGGATGTTGAGGAACAGCGGGTGCCCCGGACACCCCTGCACCGCGAGCTGCCGGATGATCCGCCCGAGCTCGCCGCTGCACGCGTGCTGGACGGCGGCCGCGAACAGGCTCATCGGGCTGTCGAAGTCCTCCGACTGCGAGCGGACCAGCGCCTCGTACGCGAAGATCTTCTTCGAGCGGAGATCGACGATCGGCTGGAAGACCACCTTGAGCTGACGGAGGTCGAGGACACGACGAATCGCGACGGTGGTGCGACGGGGCTCGGCGGCGATCTTGCTCACGAGAGGGTATCGACCATTCTACGTGAGGGCGCCGTCACGAGGCGAGTGTCGCCTGGAGCTTGCCCCGACGAAAGACCCACATCTCGCCGGGGCGTCCCATGGTCCACTCCTCGTCGCGGGTCAGCGGCGCCGTCGCGACGACGGCCACGCGGTCGCGCGGCGTGGTCACCGCCGAGAAATCCACGGCAAGATCGTCGTCGGAGAGGGTCGCGGTCTTGAACGGCGCCTTCCGGACGAGGAAACAGAGCTTCGTCGCGCACCGCGCGAACAGCTGCGATCCGTCCCCGAGGAGGAAGTTGAAGGTCCCGTGCTGGCCGATCTCGCGCCCGGCCCGAGCGACCGCGCGTGCGAGCGCTGCGGGGTCGGGATATCCGCGCGGGAACGCGCGCTCGAGCCTGTGCATCATCGCGCAGAACGCATGTTCGCTGTCCGTCGTCCCGATCGGCCGGAAGCGCCCGGTCGGGTGCCGCTTCACCGCGCGCACCGTGCCGTTGTGCGCGAACGTGAAGTGCCGGCCCCATAGCTCGCGCACGAACGGATGGGTGTTGGCGAGGCTCACCGGCCCGCGCGTGCGCTTGCGGACGTGCGCGATCGCGAGCAGCGTCTTGATCGGGTTCTCGCGGATGTACTTCGCCAGCGGCGACTTGGCCGCCGCCGCCGGCTCGAGGAACGTCCGCACCGCGCGGCCCTCGTAGAGCGCGAGCCCCCAGCCGTCGGCGTGCGGACCGCGCGCTCCGCCGCGCAAGGCGAGCCCGGAGAAGGAGAACACGATGTCCGTGGGGACGTTGCACTCCATTCCGAGGAGCTCGCACATGCGCTCCGCTCGAAGGTACACCAATCGCGGCGGCGCCGGTCAGGGGTTCGCGGTCGCGGTGGTCCCCTCGACGTCCTCGATCCGGTGCGCGCCCCCGAAGTGGCTGGCGAGACGCCCGAGCGCGATCGCGCCGAGCATCAAGCCGAAGTCGCGGAGGGCGACGTCGTAGTAGTGCATCCCGATGATCAAGTTCGCGATGATGCCGAGGAGCCAGAGCGCGACGACGTAGCCGCCGATGCGCGGCCGGATCGCGACGAGGAGCCCGGCGAGCACCTCGACGACGCCGGCGCCCATCATGAATTGCCCCGACGTGATCGGCGTGTTCGCCTCGATGGCCCGACCGATCTGCGGGGCGAGGTACTGGTCCCAGTTGACGAGCAGGTGGGCGAACTTGTCGAGGCCCGCGATCACCGGGAGCGCGCAGTAGCCCCAGTGCAGGACCTGATACGCCTGGTAGAGCGGGCTCCGCGGAACGGCCACCACCTCGCCGCGCCGGGCGGCGGTCGAGCCCGTCAGTTCGATCGTGCGAGCCATGACGCATGTCTCCCTTCGCTGCCGGCAGGAGGTGCATGCGTCGCGCCACCGCTGCGCCGCGCGCTACAGCTTCGCGAGCCAGTCGCCGAGCTTCCGCATCGTGCTCGGCGGGATGCCGTGACCGCCCTCGAATTGATCGAACGTCACGTCGAGCCCGGCCTTCGCGAGCGCATCGCGGAGCTTCTCGGCGATGGCGTACGGGAGCAGCGGGTCGGCGGTGCCGTGGCTCTGGAACACGGGCGTGCGCGCGCGCCCGCTCATCCGCGGCGTCCACTCGGGCTCGGCGATGAACGTCCCCGAGAGCAGGACGAGCCCCTTCAGATCGCGCGTGGTGCGGAGCGCGACGTCGAGCGCGAGCATCGCGCCCTGCGAGAAGCCGCCGAGCACCAGTCGATCGAGCGCGATGCCCTCCTGCTGCTCGAGCGCGCCGAGCATCGCCACGACCGCATCGCGCGCCTCGGCGAGCCCCTCGGGGATCTCGTTCGACATGTCGCGGATCGCTCCCGTGCGGATCGCGCGCTCGAGGCGCGCCATGTCGATCATCCACCACGCTCGCGCGCCCTCGTAGAGCGGGCCGGCGAGCTCGGACAGGTCGTGGAGCGCCTCGGGGAAGACGAGGGTCGATCCCGGCGGGACCGGGATCATCTCGGCGAGCCCGGCGAGATCATCCCCCGGCGCGCCGAAGCCATGGAGGAGAACGATCGTCAGGCCCTGGCCGCAGTGCGATTCGGCTCCTGTCGACGCGGGGTTTCGCACGATCCGGGCACGTAGCGGCCCGAGGGTCCTGAGCTCCACGGACCGTGAGCCTACATGAACGCGCTGACATGGTGGATCGGTGGTCCATCCCTTCGAAATCCCAAGACTTTGCATTGCGACCGCGAGCGCGCGCCCGTAGACTCCTGAGGATGTCCACCGTCCGTCCAGGCGACGTCCTCGCGGGCAAGTACCGCGTCGAGCGCGTGCTCGGCCAGGGCGGCATGGGCATCGTCGTCGCTGCGCGGCACCTGCAGCTCGATCAGCTCGTCGCGCTGAAGTTCCTCCGCAAGGGCTCGCTCGAGAACGAGGAGGCCTCCGCCCGCTTCCTCCGCGAGGCGAAGGCGGCGGTGAAGCTGAAGAACGAGCACATCGCCAAGGTGTTCGACGTCGGCACGCTCGAGAGCGGCGAGCCGTACATGGTGCTCGAGTACCTCGACGGCTGCGATCTCGCCGCGCTCGCGAAGCAGCGCGGAGCGATCTCGGCGTCGGAGGCGACCGAGTACGTGCTCCAGGCGTGCGAGGCGCTCGCGGAGGCCCACAGCCTCGGCATCATCCATCGCGACATCAAGCTCGCGAACCTGTTCGTCACGCGCGGCCCCGCGGGCGGTCCGCTCGTGAAGGTGCTCGACTTCGGGATCTCGAAGACGAATCCGTTCGGCGAGTCGGAGCACGACATGACGCGCACGACCTCGATGCTCGGGTCGCCGCGCTTCATGTCGCCCGAGCAGATGCGCGACCCCCGCGCCGTCGACGGGCGCACCGACATCTGGTCGCTCGGCGTCGTGCTCTACCGTCTCGTCGCAGGTCGCGCCCCGTTCGAGGCCGACACGCTCGGGCGCCTCCTCACGATGGTGATGCACGAGAACGAGGATCCGCTCGCCGTCGTCCGCCCGGATCTCCCGCCCGGCTTCTCGGAGCTCGTCGCGCATTGTCTCGAGAAGGAACCCGAGCATCGCTTCGCGAACGTCGCCGAGCTCGCGTATGCGCTCGCCCCGTACTGCGTCGAGCCGCAGCGCGGCCATGCCTCGGCCGATCGCATCGCGGCGATGCTCTCGCTCGCGCAGCTGCCTGCGAACGCGTTCGCTCCCCCGTCGCGATCCTGGGCGCGCTCGTCGAGCGGCCGGCTCTCGGCTCCCCCGGGCCATGTCGACACGGGAACGGCCGCACCGTGGGCGGGCACGCACGGCAGCCACGCGGCGCCCGCGCAGAGCCGCGTCGGGATGATCGGCATGGGCGTCCTCCTGGCGGCGCTCCTCGTCGGCGCGGGCTTCTTCGCGAAGGTCCGTGGCGCAGAGCTGCAGCGCGAGGCCGCCGCGGCGACGGCTCGGCCGGTGCCGGCGGCGGTGGGCGAGCCCACGACCGCGCCGAGCGCGACGCCGGCGCCGCCGCCGGCGATCGCCTCGCCGGACGCGCCCGCGACCGCTGCCGCCGCCTCCGGATCGGTGATCGCCACAACGCCTGCCCCGACGCACGCACCGGCCCCGGTTCGACCGGCGGCGCGCTCCGCGGGGCCGAAGCCCAAGCCCGCGCGCCCCTCGGCGAAGAGCGACGACGGGATCCCGAACTCGCGCGATTAGGCTTTAATGGGCGGAGACATGGGCCGCCTCCCGACCATCCGACGGACGTGCGCGCTCGTGCTCGCGCTCTCGCTCGTCGCCCCCGACGTCGCGCATGCGGCCGAGCCGAGCGAAGGCAACACCGCCGCGGCCGAGGCGCTGTTCCAGGAGGCGCGCAAGCTCTCGGAGGCGAAGAAGTACGGCGAGGCGTGCCCGAAGTTCCTCGCGAGCCACAAGCTCGCGCCTGCCGTGGGGACCCTCCTCAACCTCGCCGACTGCTACGAGAAGAACGGTCAGCTCGCGAGCGCCTGGGCCCGCTTCCACGAGGCGATCGCGCTCGCGCAGCGGCTGGGCCGACCGGATCGCGAGAAGATCGCGCAGGGCCGGGCCGAGAAGCTCGAGCCCCGGCTGGTGAAGCTCACGATCGACGCGCGCGACAAGAGCGTCGAGGTGAAGCTCGACGGCAACGTGCTCGATGCCGCGGTCCTCGGCACGGCGATCCCCGTCGATCCGGGGAAGCACGCGATCGAGGCATCGGCGACGGGCAAGAAGCCCTGGAGCACGACGATCGAGGTCACGGAGAAGAACCGCGCGCCGAGCGTCGAGGTCCCCGAGCTCGAAGACGTGCCGGTCGAGGCGCCGCCGCCGGCGGCGCGCGCTCGGATCGAGACGCCCGAGGAGGGCGGCGGAGCGGGCCAGAAGACGATCGGCATCGCGGTGGGCGCGGTCGGGCTCGCGGGGCTCGGCGTCGGCGCGTTCTTCGGCATCCGCACGTCGTCCAAGTGGAAGGACGCCAAGACGCACTGCAACGCGAGCTACGAGTGCGACGCGACGGGGGTCGACCTGACCGATCAGGCGCGCACGTCGGGGAACGTCTCGACGATCGCGTTCATCGCCGGTGGCGCGCTCACCGCCCTCGGCGTGGTGCTGTTCGTCACCGCACCGAAGAGCAAGGACGCCGTGCGCGTGGGTGTCGGGCCCGGCTCGGTCGTCGTCGGGGGCGCGTTCTGATGCGCCGCGCGGCGATCGCCGTCGTGGCCGCGGCCGCATGGCTGACGTCGGGGCTCGTCGCATGCAACGCGATCGTCGGTGTCGAGGACGTCCGCCTGAAGCGGGACTCGGGCGGCGGCGACGGAGACGAGCCGATCGTCGAAGAGGACGCCGACGTGCCCGACAACACGGTACCGCCGCCGGAGAACGTCCTCGAGGTCGCTCTCGGCGAGGCGCACGCGTGCGCGCGCAAGCCCGAGGGGACCGTGAGGTGCTGGGGCGACGACCGCAGCGGGCAGACCGGATCGGGCATGACGACGGACGCGGGACTGCACGAAGAGCCCGTCGACGTCGCAGGCATCGACGACGCGATCGACATCGCGTCCGGCCGCGCGCACACGTGCGTCGTGCGGAGGTCCGGGAAGGTCTCGTGCTGGGGCTTCGACAACGACGGTCAGCTCGGCGACGGACAGACGGGCACCACGTCCCCCACGCCGGTCGATGCGCTGAACATCTCCGACGCCGTCGCGGTCGCCGCGGGCTCGACCTTCACGTGCGCGGCCCGTCGCGCCGGGGGCGTCGCGTGCTGGGGCAACAACGGCTCGGGACAGCTCGGCACCGGGAACACGACCCCGAGCCCTTCGCCGATCTCGGTACCGAACCTCGAGGGCGTGATCGCCATCGCGGCAGGCCAGGTCCACGCGTGCGCGGTGAAGAAGGACGGCTCGGTGTCGTGCTGGGGCGAAGGGGCGAACGGACAGCTCGGCACCGGCCAGGTCGGCGGCTCGACCTCGCCCGCACCGGTGACCGCGCTCCCCGAGTCCGTGAGCGTCGCGGCGACCGAGCGATCGACGTGCGCCCTCGCGCGCTCGGGCACGGTCTACTGCTGGGGCGCGAACGAGGTCGGTCAGCTCGGCAACGGCGCGGCGAACAGCGCGCCGAACCCGTCGCCGATCGTGGTGAGCAGCCTGAACGACGCGATCGCGATCGCCGCGGGCAAGAACCACGTCTGCGCGGTCCGGAAGGCGGGCACGGTCGTGTGCTGGGGCGCCGGCGGCAGCGGTCAGCTCGGCGACGGTCAATCGCGCCCCGACGCGTCCGCTCCGCAAGCCACGTTCGTGAGCGTGTCCAACGTCAACAACGCGATCGGGATCGGCGCAGGCGGAAACACGTCGTGCGCGCCGACGCGCATCGGATCGATCCAGTGCTGGGGCGCGAACGATCGCGGTCAGCTCGGGAACCGCTCCACCGTCTCCGAGATCTCGCCCGTCAGCGTGCTCGGCTATCCGTGACCCGCGTCGGATCCCCGGCGATCCAGATGCGGACCGAGAATCCCCAACGATCTCCTCGAACGACCGGCGGCACACCGTGTGCGAGCGTGTAAGCATGGCCCGGGGTCTGCGCGCGCCCTTCGTCCTGTTCGCGACGGCGATGCTGGCCGCGTGCTTCGCCGGTGAGGGCGATGCGACGGGCGGCGTCGAGGGCGGCGAGGACGAGCTCCGGTTCCGCGCGGACGCCGTCGACAAGACGCTGCCCGACGTCGACGCGCTCGGCTACGAGATCGCGCTCCGCGTCGACGACACCGAGCGGCGCGAGTCGTTCACCGCCGACGTGAAGGGGACGTACGTCGCGACGCGCACGCTCTCCGAGCTGTCGCTCGACTTCGAGGGCAACACCGTCGACGAGGTGCGCGTCGGCGGCCGCATCGCGCAGCACCGCCGCGAAGGCGCGAGGCTGATCGTCACCCTCCCCTCGCCGGTCGCCGAGGGAAGGACCTTCTCCACGCGCATCAAGGTGCACGGCGACGTGCGCCAGGCGGACGGCGCGAACCCGAACGATTTTTCCGCGTTCGGCGGGCTGATGGTCAAGCAGCGCAACGGCGACGGGAGGCGCATCTTCACGAGCCTGAACTGGCCGAGCAAGGCGCGGCGGTGGCTCCCGCTTCGCGATCACCCGAGCGACGGCGCGATGGTCGCCTTCGACGTCACCTTCCCGAAGGCGTACGTCGTCCTCGCGAACGGGAAGAAGCTCGCCGACAAAGAGAACGCAGACGGCACGAGGACGTGGCGCTACGAGGCCCTCACGCCGATGCCGACCTACGATTTTCACGTGTCGGCGTACGACGGATGGAAGATCGAAGAGGCGCGATCGCCATCGGGCGTGCCGATCGCGACGTACACCTACGCGAGCGCATCGCGACACGAGGACGCGGTCTACGGCGATCTTCCGAAGGTGCTCGACTTCTACGAGTCGCGCTTCGGAAAGTATCGCTGGGGGACGGCGGGCTTCGTCGAGGAGCCGATCTTCGGCGGCGGGATGGAGCACGCGAGCGTCGTCAGCATGGACGAGACGCTCTTCTCCGATCCGCACGGCGCGCGCGACACCGCGTTCCACGAGCTCGGCCACCACTGGAGCGGCAACCTCGTGCGCATCCGCCAGTGGAACGACTTCTGGCTGAGCGAGGGCTTCACCGAGTACCTCACCGCGCGCGCGCTCGCCGAGGTCGACGGCCCCGAGCGCAAGCGGCAGGTCTACCGCGAGTACCTCTCGAGCGCGCTCTCCGCCGACCGTTCGAACCCCCACTCGCTCGCGCCGCGCGGCGACGAGATCGACGTGCTCACGATCTTCGACGGCATCTCGTACCAGAAAGGCGCGCTCGTCGTTCGCATGCTCGAGCGCATCGTGGGGAGCGAGAGGATGGATGCCTTCCTGAAGGGCTGGTTCGATCGCCACGCGTTCGGCGCCGTGAGGACGAACGATCTCGAGCGCGAGCTGTCGGAGGCGTCGGGGATCGACCTCTCGGGGTTCTTCGCGTCGTTCGTGTACGGCGGATACCACCCCGAGCTGAAGGTGACCTTCGACGCGGACGAGGTGATGGTCGAGCAGGTGCAGAAGAAGGGGATCGCCACCGGCTTCGTCTTCCCGCTCGATCTCGACTTCGGCGACGAGACCGGGAACGTCCAGCGCGTCGTGGTCGACCTGACCGGCAAGGTGACGACGAAGCGCCACGGCCTCGCGCGCGCGCCGAGGTCGGTGGTCGTCGATCCCGACGAGTACGCGGTGGCGGTGACGACGTGCGGCCAGAACGCCGGGACGACGGCGCAATGCAAGACGGGCTATCGCTGCGCCTCGTCGCTATGCGTTCCGGAGTGACGACCTGAGGTAGACTCCGCCGCCATGTCCGGCGACAAGGAGCACGGGACCGGTCACATCATCCAGTCCCTCGCGGTCAACCTCGCGATCGCGGTCGTGAAGGCCGGGGCCGCCTTCTACACCAAGTCCGGCGCGATGCTCGCCGAGGCGCTCCACTCGTTCTCCGACTGCGGAAACCAGATCCTGTTGCTCGTCGGGGTGCGCCAGGCGAGAAAGCCGGCGGACGAGAAGCACCCGTTCGGCTATGGCCGCGCCGTCTACTTCTGGTCGTTCATGGTCGCCCTCCTCTTGTTCCTCGGCGGCGGCGCCTTCTCCATCTACGAAGGCATCCACAAGGTCATGCACCCCGAGGCGGTCGAGAACGTGTTCGTCGGCCTCGGCATCCTCGCCGTCTCGCTGGTGCTCGAGGGCGGCGCGACGCTCTCGAACGTCAAGGAGCTGAACAAGCGCCGCGGCAAGAAGCCGTTCATGCAGTACCTGCGCGACACGACCGACTCCGATCTCGTCGTCGTCTTCGGCGAGAACTCGGCGGCGGTGCTGGGACTCGGCTTGGCGATCCTCGCCCTCGGCCTCGCGGCGACCACCCACGACGGCAAGTGGGACGGCATCGGCTCGATCGCCATCGGCCTCGTGCTCGTGGGGGTCGCCGTGTTCCTCGCCGTCGAGGTGAGCTCGCTGCTCATCGGCGAGGCCGCCGATCCCGAGGTGGTCGACGCGGCGAAGGCGATCGTCCGGGAGATGCCCGAGCTCGAGCAGGTGCTGAACATCGTGACGATGCAGCAGGGCCCCGGGGAGGTGATCGTGCACGTGAAGCTCGCGATGACCCCCTCGATCACCGTCGAGCGGGCCTGCGAGCTGATCAACGAGTTCGAGGCGCGGTTCAGGGAGGCGCGGCCGGAAGCCCGATGGGTGTACGTGGAGCCTGACATTCCGAAGACGGCGTCTCAGCTGAAGCGGGACGCCGCCGCACACGGATCCCGTGCTTCGGCCTGAGGGTGACGAGAGGATCGAGCACGACGGGGTGGCTCGGATCGAGCTCGAGCCGGTGGTCCCGCACGATCATCGTGAGGAGGATCTGCGCCTCCATCATCGCGAAGTGATTCCCGATGCACGTGCGCGGGCCGCCGCCGAACGGCAGGTACGCATAGCGCGGGCGTGAGGCCGATCGCTCGGCACGGAAGCGATCGGGATCGAACCCCTCGGGGTTGTCCCAGTACCGCGGATGCCGGTGGAGCACGTAGGGGGAGATCCCGACGATGCTCCCCGGCTCGATGCGATAGCCGCCGAGCGTGTCGGCCTGCGTCGCCTGACGCTCGAAGACCCATGCCGGCGGGTAGATGCGCAGGGCCTCCTCGAGCACGAGCCGCGTCTCCTCGAGCTTCTTCACGTCGTCGAGGCTCGGATCGCGACGTTCGAGGACGCGGAGCGCCTCCTCGCGGACGCGGCGCTCGGCCTCGGGGTTCTTCGAGAGCAGGTAGAACGTCCACGAGAGGAGGTTCGCCGTCGTCTCGTGGCCCGCGAGGACCATCGTGATGACCTCGTCGCGCAGCTGCTTGTCGCTCATGCTCGCGCCCGTGGTCTCGTCGACGGCCTCCATGAGCATGCCGAGGAGATCGTCGCCGTAGCCGTCTCGCCTCGCCTTCTCCCGCCGTTCGGAGATCAGGCGATAGACGACCGCGTCGAGCGTCCTCATCGCGCGCCGGAACCTCAGGTTCGCCGGCGTCGGTACGGACGGCGGGATCCGGATGAGCGACTGGGCGTAATCGTTCGCCCAGGACATCGCGACGTCCAGCGCCTCGCCCACCTCCTTCGCGTCGCCCTCGACGTCGCGCGAGAAGAGCGTCAGGCCGACGATGCGGAACGTGAGCCGCATCATCTCGCGATGGATGTCGAAAGGCTCTCCCGCCGGCTCGCGCTTCCAGCGGTCGAGGAGGTCGCGTGTGGCGCGTGACATCTGATCGGCGAAGCCCGCGAGCTTGCTGCGGTGGAACGCCGGCTGCGCGAGCTTGCGCTGCCGGCGCCAGTGGTCGCCCTCGCTGAGCAGCAGACCGTCGCCGAGCACGATGCGCAGCCCGAGGTAGTTGCGGCTCTTCGTGTAGGCCTCGGCGTTCTCGACGAGGACGTGGCGAACGACCTCGGGGTCGTTGACGAGGTAGTAGTCGAACGGTCCGAACTTGAACCGCACGACGTCCCCGTACGTCTCGCGCTCCCGGAGGAACATCCCGATGGGATCGCGCAATGCGGGGAAGATGCTGCCAAAGAACGGGAGGCCCTTCGGGCCGGGCGCCTGGGTCGTCACGATCCCTCCCTCGCACGGTCGTCGGAACATGAGACAATCCTCACGTTCGAGATCCAGAATCTGAGGCATCCCTCATGTTTGTCAAGAAGCGACCGGAGCCGGAGCGGCGGGTACCGACGCAGGAGCGTGCGCGGCAGCGTCTCGAGCGGATCCTCGACGCCGCGGCCCTGGTGTTCGCCGAGGAGGGCTTCGAGGCGGCGACGATGGAGGGGATCGCCGCCCGGGCCGAGACGTCGATCGGATCGATCTACCAGTTCTTCCCCAACAAACGCGCGGTCTTCGAGGAGCTCGCGCGGCGCTATCGCGGCAAGCTCGAGGTCTTCTTCGACGCGTTCCTCGAAGGCCCCGTGTTCGAGCGGCCCGTCCGCGAGATCATCGATGCCGCGATCGAGGCGCTCTGGGCGTTCCACGAGAGCGAGCCCGCGTTCCGCGCCGTCTGGGTCGGGCTCGGCCTGACGGAGCGGGTCCTCGTCGAGGGCGAGGCCATGAACCGCGAGCTCGCGCGCCGCATCGAGGCCGTCCTCGCGAAGAAGCTCGGCGGACTGCCCGCCAAACAACGTCCGGTCGTGGCGACGATGGTGGTCGACGTGCTGACGGCCATGCTCATCGTCTCCGCTCGACGCAGCGCGACGCAGAGATCGCCGGGCAGCGTGACGAGCAGGGAGCTCAAGGAGGAGACGAAGACGCTCCTCGATCGCTACCTGTCGCCGTACGAGGTACGATCGTCGCGATGAAGACCGTCCGGCCCAAGCCCGCGGGCGCGAAGGTGAGCGACCTGCCGCTCACCCCCGAGGAGGGCTTCGTGCTCTCACGGATCGACGGACGCCTCTCGGTGCAGGACCTGGTCGCGCTGACCGGGCTCGAGGAGAACCGCGTCGATCAGATCGTGACGAAGCTCGCCTCGCATGGCGCGGTCCAGCTCGAGAACGCCGAGTCGTCGAAGCGCCTGCCGGACGTCGGGTCCGACCCCCAGCTGCCGACGAACGAGACCTCCCTCGCCGAGCTCGCCTCCGTCCTCGGGATGGATCCGAGCGCGTTCGCCGCGCAGGAGGTGCCCGCCGCGGTGGAGCGCGCGGTCGACGAGCAGCGGGTCGAGTCGCGCTCGAACTACCCGCCGCCGGCGGTCGCGGCCGACGATGCGGCCGCGGCCGAGGAGGAGATCCCCACGCTCGATCCCGACATCCACGGCGTGTTCGAGGAGGCGGAGCCTGCGGAGGCCGAGGCCGCGCCGCTTGCCGACGACGGGCAGGAGACGACGACGGACGAGACGGCCGCGAGCGAGCCGGACGACGCGACGAGCGCCGCGGCGGAGCGGAACTACCGGCAGCTCTATCAAGAGAAGTTCCACGTCATGACGACCGATGCGCGTGTCCAGGCAGCGCACAGCGCGCAGGGCGCCGATCTGTTCGCCCTCTGCCTCGATCCCGATCCGCGCATCATCGCCGCCATCCTCGAGAACCACACGGTCGGGCTCGATCACGTCCGGATGATCGCGTTCCACCACCGCACCGGCACCGGGCTCGAGATGATGTCGCGCCGGCAGGAGTGGCTCCGGGATCTGCTCGTCGAGCGGCGGCTGCTCCGCAACCCGATGACGCCGGAGACCGTGCTCTCGCGCGTCATGAGCAGCAAGCAGCTGCTCCAGACCTACAAGATCATGGTCGATCGCGAGGTGCCGGAGCTCACGCGGACGCGCGTGCGGGGGCACTTCCGCAAGAAGTGGACGACGGCCGCGCCCGAGGATCGTGCCGATCTCATCTTCCGCACCGAGGGCCGCCCGCTGATCTACATGACGGGCTGCACGTTCGACGCACGCACCACGCAGATCATCTGCGGCAAGACGCTCGCGTCGATGCTGATGATCCAGAACTTCGCGAAGTTCCCGGCGACGCCGCCCGGCATCCTCGCCCACTGCATGAAGCAGCCCTTCGTGCGGAAGAACCCCGGCATCAAGAAGCTGCTCTTGCAGCATCCGAACATGCCGGGCGAGGTGAAGCGCTCGATGTGATCGGCCGCCCGCGGCCGAGGACGGCTTCGAGCGTGCCTATGCGGTGATGCGGATTGGCTGCCGCGTCTGGGCCACGCGCAGCCCCATCCTGCTCAGGACCATCTCGACGGCGCGCAGGCTCACCGGCGCCGGCAGCACGCGCACACCGAGCGCGTCGAGCCGCGACGAGTCGCGGGCGAGCTCACCGAGGAAGGCGAGGACCTCCGTGTGCGCGCACTGCTCCGCCCCGCGCACGACGGACGCGATCTCCTCGCTCTCACCTTCCACCGTCTCCTCGAGGAGGACGATGTCCGCCGGCTCCCTGGCGAGCGCGGCGAAGAGCTGCGCGCGACTCTCGACGCCCTCGAGGATCACGTCGTCCCCCGGAGCACGCAGCGTGCGCATCACGACGCCTTCGACGTGGCGGCGGAGTCCGTCACGGGGTCCGAGGAAGAGCACCCGGATCGCGCTCGACGGCGCCGAAGAGAGCCGACGCGCGGTGCAAGGCGGCGGCGCGACGACGGAGGCGGCCGCCGCATCGAGCGCGTCGACGAATGCCGCGCACGTCGGATAGCGGGCCTCCGGCGCCTTCGCGAGAGCGGTATCGAACACGGCATCGAGAGGCGAAAGCTCCGGGACGATCGAAGAGACCGCCGGCGGCGGAGACTCGACGTGCGCGAAGATGGCGCGGTAGGGCTCCGTGTGCTCGAAGACGGCGCGTCCGGTGAGCATGTGGAAGGCGGTGCAGGCGAGCGAGTAGAGGTCGGAGCGCGACGATGTCGCGCCGCCGTCCTTCGCCTGCTCGGGCGCCATGTACCACGGCGTCCCCGAGATCAGAGAGCACCTGCGGCTTCCCCGTTCGGTCGGCCGCGCGAGCCCGAAGTCGATGAGCACGGCACGCCCGGTGGCCGCTTCGACCACGATGTTGCTCGGCTTCACGTCGCGGTGCAAAAGCGAATGCTGGTGCACGGAGTCGAGCCCGCTCGCCACCTGGCGAACGATGTCGAGCGCACGCTCGAGGGGCATGCGCTCCCCGCGCGCGGCATGCTCGCCGAGCAGCACGTCGACATCGCGGCCCTCGACGTACTCCATCACCAGGAAGCGGATGCTCCCCTGTACGCCGAGCGTGTAGATCTGGATCACGTTGGCGTGCCTCACCCGTGCGAGGGCCTGCGCCTCCCGGTGGAACAGTCGCATGGCATCCGGACTGTTCTGCGTCAGATCGACGAGCTTCAGGGCGACATCTCGATCGAGCACGACATCGTGCGCCGCACGAACGATCCCCATGCCGCCGTGACCGAGCACTCGTCCGAGCCGATAGCGGCCGTCGATGACGCCGTCCTCGGCCCCGAACCCGAACAGCGTCGCTGAGTCGTGCATCGCTCGCTCTCCTTCGCGTCCGCGGGCAGCCGAGATGCGTGCTCATGCACGCGGAGGACCGGTGCTCGAGATCGGGTCCGTGAACGGAGTCCTGCTTCGCAGCGCGGACGTGGCCCCTCCGCGGGCGGGGCGAAATGGCTCGACGCACACGAGCGCGACACAGCGCGTTGGGCCGTCCCGCACCGAAAACGCCGGTTCATGCGTCGCGCCGCCCGAGATCGGGCGTCGTTCGTTCGTCGAATCACGCGAGCGTCACAGGGGACGCGCGGGACGACACGCCGAAGTCGCGCGGCGCCCGCTGCTCCGCTCGGACGCTACTTCTTGATCACGTGCGTGAACTCGACTGCGCCGTTCTCGTCGATGAACTCGGCGGTGAGCTGCTTGTCCTCGACCACGATGTAGAGAAAGCCGAGCTCGAGCGACTGGAAGAGCGCCGGGTTGCTGCCTCCCAGCTCGGTGGCCTTCGCACCCGCGCCCGAGACGGCGAGCTCCGTGCCCTTGCAGCTCTCGTTCAGCCACTGCCGGCTGTGATCGTGGCCCGACAGGTAGAGATCGACGTTGCCGCAGACGACGTCCTCGAGGAACGTCTTCACGCCCTTGCCGTTCACCACCGGGACGTAGGTGAGGCCGTCGTAGCTCCCGGCGTTGCCGTGAGGGCCGTTCGACTTGTAGGGGTGGTGGCCGACGGCGATCTTCCACTTGGCGGTGGACGCCTTCATCCACGCGCTCATGTCCTTCTTCTGGTCGCCGTCCTGACCGAACATCTGCATGTTGGTGTCGAGGGCGAACAGCTCCACGTTGCCCTTCACGTGGTGGTAGTACGCCGACGGCATCTTCCACTTCTTCGACTTCTTGGCGTACTCGACCTCGTTCTTGCCCTTGGCGAAGTCGGTACCCGCGCCGTTGCCGCCGTAGTCGTGGTTGCCGAGCACGGCGAAGAAGTCGAGGTCGACCGCGGCGTACGGGATCTCGAACTTCTCCTGCCAGATCGGATCGTCGGCAGAGGAGGCTCCGCTGTCGTAGATGTTGTCGCCGAGCAACTGGACGAAGTCGCAGCCGCGCGCCTTGCAGACGGCGGCGATCGTGTTGCCCACCTTGATCTGATCGTTGGAGCCCGTGCCGGTGTCGCCCATCGCGACGAAGCGCACCGCCTTCGGGGCCGCCGGGTTGCCCGAGCTCGCGCCGCCGTCGGCCGCGCCCGGCGAGGGCGCGCCGCTCGACGAGCCCGACGAGCCGCCGCTCGACGTGTCGGACGCCGGGGTCGTCGGATCGGTGTTGCCGCTCGGCACGCCGTCTTCGGCGCCTCCGCACGCAGCGGCGAACACGAACGCGAGGGGCATGAGGAACGCACGGCCACGGATCATGGTCCGTCGGGTACGCGCGGGGAGCGGCCGCGTCCAATCTCGGCTGCGTCTCGCTCAGGAGGCCTTCTGGTCCTTGAGCAAGTCACGGATTTCGGTCAGCAATTTCTCCTGCGCCGGGGCCTCGGCCGGGGGGGCCTTCGCGCGGAAGCGGTTGTACGCGCGCACGAGCAAGAAGACGACGAAGCCGACGAGGAGGAAGTCGATGAGCGCCTGGATCGCCGCGCCGTAGCCGATCGCGACCTCCTTCACGATCTCCTTGCCGTCGGGTCCGACCTGCCCGGACTGCAGCACGATCTTGAGATCGGCGAAGTTCACCTTGCCGAGCAGCAGACCGATCGGAGGCATGATCACCTTGTCGACGAGCGCGCTGACGACCTTGCCGGACGCCGCGCCGAGGATCACACCGACGGCGAGGTCGATGAAGTTCCCCTTGATGGTGAACTCCTTGAACTCCTTCACGAGACCCATGGAGACCGCCTTTCGGAAGAGGGTTTGGACGAGGTCGAGCCAAGCGATCGAGTCGCGCGACGCGATCGCCGGCACGCCGCACTCGTTCGGCGAACCTCGAGCATCCGGCGTTCCTACAGGAACCGGATGCGCGTTGTCACCTCCCTCTTTCCGCGGCGGCTCAGTGGGGCGTCGGGAACGTCATCGGGATGGTGATGTTCTTGTCCGGGCACTTCGACGCCTCGGGGAACGGCGTGGCCTTGACCACCTTGAGCATGCACTGCGCGACCGGATCGGGGAGCGTCTTCTCGGTGATCTTGATGCTCTTGATCTTGCCCTTGTAGTCGATCGCGACCGTGACGCGGACGGTGCCTTCGAGGTTCGGGTTCTTCTTCTTCCCCTCGCGGTAGCACTCCTTGAGCTGCGGGCGCGCGCGCTTCTCGAAATCGACGCCCACCGGCGTGCATTCGTCGGACGTGTCCGCGGCGGGCGCGGAGGCCGGCTTGGCGGGCGCGGCCTCCTGGGCCACGGGCGCCCCCGCATCGGGGTTCTCCTTCGCGAGCGAGAGATCGAGGCCGGCATCGGCCCAGGCCGCTTCGTCGATCTTCGACAGCTCGCCGGCGTCGCCCTCGCTCTTCGCGGTGTCGACGGACGAAGGCGGCTTGTCCTTGCCGCCGCAGGCGAGGAGGACGAACGCAGCGGAGAGCGAGACGGCGACGTTACGCAACATGCGCTCGATTCTACTCCGACTCCTCTCGGGAGATCAGAGCAGCTCGCCCTTCGTGCCCGGACGGAGCTCGCCCGACTTCGTCTTCACGACGAACGAACGGCCGTCCCACGTGAGCACATGGACGCGGAACTTCACCGGGCGCGCGAGGAGGTCGCCCTTGTTCCGGACGGCGTGCGCGGCGCGCTCCCACGACTCGGCGGTGGCGAGGACCGAGTAGAGGCCGACGACGCCGGCATCGGTCGCCTCGCCCGCGAGCGTCTCCTTCTTCTCGTCGGGCGCGCCGATGATGAGCCGCGCCTCGAGGTCGTCCCACGAGAGCAGCGCGAGGGTCCCCGGTCCGCTGAAGAGCGACAGCTCCTTGAGCTTGCGGCCGATCGCCTCCGGCGTCGCCCCCGCGCTCGGGTCGGGCTGCACGAGGAGCTGGGCGAGGCGCGTCGCCGACAGGAGTCGCGCGAACATGCGCGGGTCGTCCGGTCCCGGAGTACCCTCGCCTCCCGCGACCTCGCGCTCGATGCGAAGCGCCTCGTCGACGCGCCCGGCACCGGCCGCGGCGTTCGCGAGACGGAGCCACGCGAGCGGGTTGCGACCGTCCAGATCGGTGAGCGTCTTGTACTGGCGGTAGGCCTGCGGATACCACCCCTGGCGCTGGAAGACGTCGCCGAGCACGCGGCGCGGCTCCTTGCTCTGGCCGTCGAACTCGACGATCTCCGAGTACGTCCGGAGAGCCTCCTCGTTCTCGCCCGCGTCGACGAGGACGTCGCCGAGCTGCTGCGCGAGCGTGGGCGTCATCATCCCGCGATCGCGGAGCCGCCGTCCGCGCGAGAGCGCCTCCTGGCGCTGACCGGCACGGGCCAGCACGCGCACGTAGCGGAGCTCGCCCTGCGGATCGTCGGGCGCGGCGAGCATCGCGGTCTTCACGATGGTGAGCTGCCGATCGAGCTTGTCGGTCGCGGCGATCTCGCCGTCGACGCGGCTCCAGTCGACGCCGCCGTGGATCGCGCGCGACACCGCGGCGGCGATGCGGAGGTCGACGGTGCGCCGGAGGAGCGCGCGCGCGACGAAGCGCTGCGCGTCGGGCTGACCGCGCAGATGCGCGAGGAACGACTCGGCCATCTGCTCGGTCGACACGCGCTGCTGCAGGACATCGAGCAGAGCGGCCTCGTCGCGCCAGTCCGGCAGCTCGCAAGCGGAGTACGCGGTGTCATGGACGCGCGCGAGATCGTCGCCGCTCGCCGCCGTCCGCGCGCGCCTCTGCCAGAGCACGATGCGCTCCGAGAGCGGACGCGCCGCGAGGTCGCTGCACAGCGCGAGCGCGCGCACGGCCGCACGATACGCGGGCGTCGAGGCCGGGGCCGCGGGCGCCTGCTTCGGGCCGTCGAGCTTCTTCTCGCGCTCGCCCGCCCAACCGCCGCCGGCGACCTTGCCCGCGGCAGCGGCGAGCTTCGGCGCGGGCGCCGGCTTCGCCACGGCGTTCGCCGTGGGCACCGCGGTCGCGGTCGCGACGCCGGGCGGCGGCGCCGGCGCATCGCTCCGCCGATCGTCGTAGGCCGCGGAGGCGGCGGCAGCAGGAATCGCGGTGGGCATGGCGACCGGCGTGCTCTGTCCCGCGGCGGTCGCCCTCGCGCCGCCCGTCGACGCGCCTTCCTCGTCCGAGGACCGCGAGCTGGTCGGGGACGACCGGCTGCACCCCATCATCGTGCCCACCGGGGTGCCGGGCAGCAGATCGTGGCCCTGCCCTGGCTCGAGCGCGCTGAGGCGGACGCCGCGGAGACGCGTGCGCTTGCGCGTGATGCCCTGCATCGCGTACGCCGCGTCGCTGTCGAGCGCGAGCGAGCTCGTGTACGGCGTGACGAGGCCGTACTCGACGCCGAGCTGGAGGATCTGGCCACGGTTGTCCTCGGTGGCGGTCCCGGCGCCCATCAGGCGGCGCACGTACTCCGCCGCCCAGAGCCGCGGGACGAGCGACGCGGTGACCGAGCTCGTGTCGACCTTCAGCTCGTGCTTGTCCTCGAACGGACTGCCGCCGAACCGACCGCGCACGGTGATCTCCTTCGGCAGCGCGTGATGGGTGCGCGCGAGGAGCACGAGCTCCTCGCCGCGCGAGAGCTTGCCCGTCGCCGAGTACAGCGGCTGATCGAGCCCGGCACCGATGTCGATCGCGAGGTCCGTGATCGCCTCGGTCTTGATCGCGCTCGCGAGACGAAGCGCCTGGCCGGTGGTCTGCCCGGCCTCGTCGACGCGCACGTACTGGCCGCCCCCGGCGCGCGCGAGCTGCGCGAGGAGCTCGTGGTTCGCGGTCGCGCCCGCGCCGATGGCGAAGAACCGCGCACGCGAGCCAGTGAGCGATCGGCGCAGGCGCTCGAGCAACGCCTCGCCCGCGGTCTCGCCGGAGGTCGCCGCTCCGTCGCCGACGTAGATCACCGCCGCATGGTCCTTGCCGTGGAGACGCGCGAGCGCCGGCTCGAACATCGCGCCGATGTCGGTCGCGCCGCCGATCGCGTGATCGCTGAGCTTCTCGAGCGCCTTCGCGATGTCGGCCTCCGTCGCCGGAGCGAGCCCGTCCTGCGGGTAGACGACCTTCGGCGCGACGTCGACGGTGACGAGCGCGAAGTGGTCGCGATCGGAGAGCGCGCGGAGCGCCGCCTCGGCCGCCGCGACGCGGAGCTGGCGCGTGCCGTCGTCGCCTCCGGCGGACGTGTCGACGACCAGGACCACGTCGGCGTCCGACGAGGGCTGGTGCGCGAAGTCCTTCTCCGGCACGTAGCGGAGCATCACGTAGTCGGCCTGATCGGCGCCCGCCTGGAAGCGCCACGCGGAGACCGGCGGCCTCTTCTTCTTGTGCGTGATCTCGACCTGGAAGTCGGAGCGCGGGACGAAGCCGCTGCGCCGCATCGAGACGACGCGCCCGCCGTTCTCGACGCGTGCGTCGAGCGAGGTCGCCACGTCGACGTCCTCTTCGCTGCCGCCCACGTCGACCGAGAGCGCGAGCTCGTCGAAGCGCACCGGATCGTCCGAGCGCATCGGGTACACGTAGCGGGTCTTGCCCTCCACGATCGGGAGCAGCTCCACGTAGCGGAGCACGATGCGCCTCGTGGATCCCGCCGGCACGGGGAAGATGCGCGCGCGATACGTGCGGCCGTCGACCCATTCGAGGAGCGCCGGATCGTTCGCCGTCCGGATGGCAGCCTCGTAGCGGGCGGCCGCCTCGCGCTTCTCGATCACCTCGCCCTCGACGAGCTGCCCGTTGGTCTCGAGAGCGAAGCTCGAGACCATCGCGGTCGGCGGAACGGTGAACCAGTACCAGCCCTCGATCGGGGAAGCTTGGGGATTCGAGAAGGTCTGATCGACCTCGGTCTCCGCGACGCCGTCGCGCACGACGGCCTTCACCACCTGCTTCGCGATGCCGAGCTTGCGCGCCGCCGAGCCGGGCGCGGCCGCGGGATCGAGGCCGTACAGCCGGCCGGTGCCGCTGCCGACGAAGCGCGAAGCGCGCTGATCGCCCATGCCTCCGGTCCAGTCGTTCCAGAACTTCACTCCGGCGACGCTCGGCCGGGCGCCCCCCTTCACCACGCCCTGTTCGCCCGCGCCGATCTCGATGCGCCCGCCGGGCGCCGAGAGGATGGCGAGCCCGCGCGCGACGTAGACCGACACCCCGTCGTCGTCCTTCCTGACGCTCATGCCGGCGTCCGAGGCGGACACGGCGTACGCGCCGCTCCTGAGCTCGAGGGCATCGCCGTCGACCTTCGGTGCGTCGATCCAGATCTCGCCCGACGCGAGATCGACGCCGCGCTCGAGGAGCTTCAGCTTCGTCTCGCCGCGGAGGAAGATCGCCGCGCCCTCGCCCGTGCGAACGAGCGCGCGCGCGCCCTTGCCCGTCGCGATCGTCGCGCCCGTCGCGAGCGGCGTGCCGCTCATCGCCTTCACGTCGCCGGCGTCGGACACCGTGACCTCGCCCGCGGCGAGATCGAGCCTCGCGCCGATGCTCCGCGCCTGCCTGGGCGGCGGCGGGCGGAGCACGTAGACGAGCACCACCGAGCCCACCGCGATGAGCGCGATGGCCGCGAGGAGCACGGATCGCAGCGGGACGCGGCGCTCGGGCGGCGCACCGGCCTGGCCCTGCGAATCCGCAGGCAGGCGGTAGGGGGTGGGCGGAAGCGCGGCGGGATCGGGCTGGATGGGCTCGTTCATCGCGAACCGAGTCCACTACGTGCGGGGCGCACGAAGGATCTCGGCGGGCGCGAAGTACGCGACTCAGCTCGAGACGACGGGCGGGGGCGCGGCGGTCACGCCGGGCACCCACGATTCGAGGCCGAGCGGCGCGAACACCTCCCTGCCCGCCGCGGGAAGCGGCGCGAGCGCGTTCACGAGCGACTCCTTCCGCAGGTAGATCTCCTCGCGGCGGCCGCCCTCGTGCTCGATCTTGAGCGAGAGCTCGTGCTCGTTCGGGCTCCGCTTCGCCACCTCGCGCACGGTCGGTGCGAACATCGCGACGAGGCGCATGACGAACGCGAGCACCAGCCCCGCCTCGAACACGGGCTGCTGATCGAGCAGCACTCCGAGGAGCTGCTCCTTCTGCTCGACGACGTCACGCGTGGCCGTGCGCAGCGCGAGCCAGAGCTTGTCGATCTGGGCGAGATCGGCCTGCTGCATCTGCGCGCCGATCGCGCTCGCCTCGGCCCCTGGCGCGCCCGGATGCTCGACGGTGCCCGAGAGGATGCCCTCCGTCTTCCGCATGTGGAAGACGAGCATCTCCTTCTCCTTCATGTTCTTACGCAGCGTGAGCTCCAGGGCCTCGTCGCTCATGTCGACCTGGGTGATGATCCAGTCGTCGACGTTCTGCTGCTTCGGCGTGACCGTCCCGCGCAGCCAGCTCTTCTCGACGCCCACGAGCAGCTCGACGCCCTGGACGAAGTCGCCGACCTTCCGCGGCGCCGCCCATCCAGGGGCATTCGCCGCGTTGAGCGTGAAGGCCGTCTGGATGTTGTCCGGGTTGTCGAACACCGCGCTCATCTGGTGGCGGAATTCCTTGCCCTCGCCCGTCAGGCGGATCGAGAGCTTCGTCCTCAGCACCGGGAGGCGCGCGACCTTCAGGAACGTCTCGAGCTGCTGGCGCTGCTCCGCCGTGCGCCGATCGGCCTCCACCCGGAGCGCCATGGACTCGCGCTCGTTCGACGCGAGGGTCGCCCGCTTGTGCTCCTCGACGTACTGCGACGCGAACTCGGCCACGCGCTGCGCGTACTCGAGCGCGTGCGCATGATGGACCTTCTGCGCGGTGTCCTGCACTGCACGCATGACCACGTTGTGGAACTGGTCGAGCGCGTCGAGGCCCTTCACGCGGTTGGCCGCCGTCTCCTCGGCGACGCGGCGCGTCGAGGTGGTCTCGTTCTCGAGCTGGACGATGCGCGTCGCCGTCGCCATGAACGACTCGAGCGTCGCCAGGAAGTTGTACCCCAGCGGAAACGGGGTCGAGTCTCCGAAGAGGAAGCGCATGGCCCGAAAAGGATAACATGGGCGTGCGTGCGACGGCCCACTCCCCTGTTCGTCCTGCGTGCCGTCGTGGCCGCTGCCCTGGCGAGCATCGCCTGCGGGGGGTGCGCCGCCGGGTCGGATCGGGTGGAAGATACACGCATTCCGGTGCGTTCCTGGCAGGCCGAGCTCCCGGGCACGCAGGCGCCGGTGAAGGTCGATTTGCCGGCGCACCTCGACGATCGCCTCCCGCGCTCGCCCTCCCGGTACGTGCTACGGACGCACGTCGAGCTCCCCGAGGGCCTGCGGGGCAAGAGCCTCACCCTCGCCGTCCCCCACATGCCCGCGATGGCGACGCTCCGGGTGGACGGAAACGAGGCGACCGCGGTCGACGCCAACGCGCTCGACGTCTACCGCGCGACCCATCCGCAGCGCTGGCGGGTGCCGGCCGACGCGACGAAGGACGGTCGGCTCGACCTCGAGCTCACCGTGCAGCACACGATGAGCCGGAGCGGCTGGTTCGACGCGGAGCCGGTGCTCACGGCCCATCCGCTCGGCGGGAGCGGCATCGCGTTCGTGCGCGCGTTCAACACCGTCACCGCGGTCGGCGCGCTCGGCGCCGCGTCCGTCGTCGCGCTCCTCTACGGGTTCCTCTTCCTCCTGCTCCGTCGCGATCGCGTCCGGCGTGCGCCCTACGGCTGGTTCGCGCTCGGCGCGACCTGCGGCATGGTCTACCCGGCGTTCGTCCTCGGCGTCACCCAGCCGGTCCTCGGGGTCTACGAGGCGCCCTTCATGATGATCGCGCTGGTGCTCGGCTCCAACGCGGCGATGTGGTTCTCGCGGGCGTACGTGAACGCGCCTCGGCCGAGCCGCGCGTGGTGGGGCATGCTCGGCGCGGTGATCGGCATCGCCGTCGTCGCGAAGAGCCCGTTCTTCTCGATCGGCGTGATGGCGGTGGTCGTCCTCCTCGTCACGATCGCGAACGCCTTCGCGCAGCTCGTCTTCGTCGCCCGCCTGAGGCGCACCGCGGAGAAGGTGCCGCTCACGTTCTACGGCATCGCCTTCGCGTGGCCCGCGACCGTCGCGCTCGGCCTGCCCGACATCCTCGCGTGGCTCGGTCAAGGCGAGCCGCTCGGCGGCGCCCGCATCGCGTCCGTCGGGATCATGTGGCTGTCGCTCTACCAGGCGGCCGCGCTCTCCCGCGAGCACCTCCTCGCGCTGAAGCGCGCCGACGACCTCGTCTCGGAGCTCGCCGAGCGCGTGCGCCTGCTTCAGGCCAAGCACCGCGAGGTCGAGCTCCTCAATGACGAGCTCCGCCGCCAGATCGCCGCACGCTCCCGCGAGCTCGCCGAGAAGCTCGCCTCGATGGACGACGAGGGCTTCGCCGCGCCTCCGCCGCCGCTCGAGCCGGGCGCCGTGCTCGAGGGCCGCTACCGCGTCGTGAAGACCCTCGGCGCCGGCGGCATGGGCGCGGTCTACGAGGTCGAGCGCATGGCCGACGGCAGGCATTTCGCCCTCAAGGCGCTGTCGACGATCAGCGATGCGCACGCGCGCGCACGGTTCGCTCGCGAGGCGCAGATCGTCGCGAACGTCAGCCACCCGAACGTCGTCTCGATCGTCGACATCGACGTCGCGAAGAGCGGGTTCATCTTCCTCGTGATGGAGCTGGTGGAGAGCGGCGCCACCCTCCACGAGGTGAGGCGCCGGCATCGAGACATCCCGTGGACGCTCGGCGTGCTCGCGCAGGTCGCCGAGGGGCTCGACGCGATCCACGCCGCGGGGATCATCCATCGCGATCTCAAGCCGGGGAACTGCCTGCTCTCGCGCGGCGCGGACGGACGGCGCCCGCTCGTGAAGATCACCGACTTTGGCATCTCGAGCCTCCAGCGCGACGATCACATGTCCTCGGCGCACATCCGCGCGCGACCGCGGATGGACTCGCTGCCGCCGGTGACCGACGCGCCCCCCGAGGGGGTGCCCGTCCTCGTCCTGCCGGAGGACGCGAAGACGATCGATCTCGCCGAGGCGAAGACCCGCGCGCGCGAGGAGGAGTCGGAGCAGCCCGAGAGCTGGGACACGCAGACGGGCGTGATCTTCGGGACCGTGCAGTACATGGCGCAGGAGCTCCACGTCGGGACGAAGCACGCGACGCGCTCGTCGGACGTGTTCAGCCTCGGCATCATCGCGTTCGAGCTCCTCACCGGGAAACGCCCGTTCGCCGAGGCGCCGGTGACGACGCGGCTCGCCGCGCGCATGCCGCCGCCGGCGCCGCCCATCCGGAACTACTGCCCGACGCTGCCGCCCGACATCGCCGCGCTGCTCGATCGCGCGATGAGCCACGACCCCCGGGCGCGCCCGACGGCGACCGAGCTCGCCGCCGCGCTCCGCCTCGCCGCCGACAAGCTCGCGCCGTGACCCCGGCGAGCTACTCGGCGACGACGTCGCTCAGCCACGCGGGCGGCGAAGGGCGACGTTCGTATACCGCGCGGAGCCAGCTCTCGTCGTCGAGGCGAGTGAAGTCGCGCGTGGTCGTCTCCGCGTACGTCGACACGAAGCCGCGATACGTCTGCGGGTGCGTCCCGCCGTCGTGCGCGATCCTCACCACCAAGACCCGCGGATACGTCGTGGCGACGTGCAGCACCTTGCCGACGATGTTGCCGTCCTCGTCGGTCGGCTGCGTGTGAACGTCGGCGATCACCGGGTCGTGACGGAGTGCGCGGTCGCGATCGAAGAACAGGTCCGCGTACCAGCCCTCGGCGGTGAGGATCGTGGTGCACCCCGCATGGCGTCCGTCGACCGAGACCATGTGGTTCACGAAGTCGAGGTCCTCGGCGGTGAGCGGCTCGTCGCGGCGCTCCCGCTCGGCCATCGCGCGGAGCCGGGCGGAGATCTCCCGGTATCGCGCGAGATACGAGGCGATGCGCGCGCGAGGGGCGCCCCCGAACGGGAGCTGCTCGACGGTGATGCGCGCCTTGTCCGCCATCTCCTCGAGCGCGGAGAAGAACCTCGGATACGGATCGACGTACGCGTGCGGGTACGCGCACGACGCGTACGCGGTCACCGACTGCTTCGCGTAGAGCAGATTGTCGTGGCGGAGCTCGGCCCAGGAGGCGAGCTGCGTCCCGAGGAGCCTCCGGCCCCATGCTTCGCTGCGGAGCGGGGCCGGCAGCGCGGCGTCGCGCTCGGGGTCGGGAGAGAGCTCGGCGAGCGCCCCGAGCCACAGATGATGGACGCTGCCCTTGAAGAGGGCGGCGCCGGCGCGCCTCCGCTCGGTCACCATCGCCTCGAGCGCACCCGCATACTCGGCGCCGTACGCGGACACCTCGCCCGCGAGCAGCTTCTTCGCGCCGGTGTTCCCGAAGACCGTGTACGCGACGTCCAGCGGCGTCGGCATCATCCGCTTCGTCTTCAGGCCGCCGTAGGTGACGCGGCTGAAGACGTGCGAATCGAACACGTACCGCTGGCCGAAGAGGACGAACGCGACGACCTGGTGCTCGGGGTCGAGCAGCTGCGTGGCGATGCGCTGCTTCGCCGCCTGCGCGAACGCGGTGAGGATCGCCTCGTCGCTGCCGCCGAGGCTCGCGGCTGCGGCGTCGTATTCGGAGAGCGACATCGAGTCGGGAGGACCGACGAACGCGCCGATCGCGCCATGGATCTGCTTCCAGTTCCGCTCCGATTCGGGCGTGAACAGCGAGCGCAGGAGCGTCACCGCGGAGAGCACCCTGCGATCGAGGCGAAGGGTCCCCGTCTCGTCGGACTCGGCGATGCGCATCTCCACGCGCCCGAGCCAAGACATCGCCCGGAAGTAGCGCTGGAGCTCGAGGCTGCGCGTGTAGTGCCCGCGCGGCTTCATCATCGAGAAGTCGAAGTCCATCGGCTTGCCGAAGAGCTGGAGAGAGCCCGCGCCGGAGGCCGCCTCGACCGAGGCGACGATCCTCGCGGCCTCGCCGCTGGCCCGATCGCCCGACAGGAGGCTCGACGCCACGTCGAGGTAGAGCCCGACGTCCGTGCGGGCGACCGGATCGGCGGTCGTCGCCTTCGCCAGCGCCGCGCGCAGGTCGGACAGGAGCGCGCTCGTCGCCGGCGCGAGCGCCGCGTGCTCGAGCGTCGCGAGGATGTCGTCGTACGACGCGTGCCACGCGTACAGGAGCGCATCGGCCGTGACGTAGACGGGCTCGTGCGCGCGGAACAAGGCGCTGTAGCCGAGGTGAAAGCTCGAATACCGCTCCTTCGGCGGAGACAGCATGACGAAGCCCTCAAGGTCGAGGATGCTCTTCGCCTCCTTCTTCAGCGGCGCCGTCGCGACCATGGGGATCGCCGGCGGAGAGTGGGCCGACGCGGCGGCGCATCCGATCGGCGCGAGGGCGAGCGCGAAGGCGAACGGACGCTTCATCGACAGGATGGAACGGACGAGCTCGTCGTTCCTTGCACTCGCCCGCGTCTCAGTCGCGTCGCACGGTCGACAACCAGCTCTTCGCACGCGCCTCGATGTCGGCCTCGTCGGCGTCGATGTCGACGGGGATCGGCGCGCCCGCGATCGTGTCGAGGGCCCGCTTCGCGTACCCGCGGACGAGCGGGTACGGGTGCGTGAGCTGGCCGGCCAGGATCGGCGCCGCGGCGCGATCGCGGGTCTGGCCGAGCACGAAGAACGCGACCGCCTGCTCGTGGGGCTTCCCGCGCTCGGCGGTCGCGCGCATGACGTTCGCGTCGAGCGCGCCGTAGAGCCTCTCGAGCGCGCCTCGCTCGAACGACTTGTTCCACCACTTCTCCATCGTCCCCACGAGCGACAGGGCGGTCTTGTCGGCGTGGCAGAGCGCGCACTCGAGCGGGCGATCGAGCAGCACGCGCGCGGGATCGGTCGGCGAGCCGATGCGGTGGTAGCGCGACAGGTCGCCGTCGAGCGACATGTTCTTCTTCGGCATGTGACACGAGATGCAGCGCGCGCCCTCCCGCGAGGGATCGTGGTGAGAGTGCGCACGGAGCGCGCTCTCGGAGGCGTACTTGTCGTGGCAGCGCGTGCAGAGCGCGTCCTGCCCGGCGGCGTCGAGCGCGCGCAGCGAGGCGGTCGCATTCGCAGCATGCGGCTCGTGGCACTCGACGCACGAGAGCTTCGAGGCGCACGCGCCGAGCATCAGGTCGCGCGCCTCGCCGGAGTTGATCTGGCTCCCGCCCGGGTTGCGCTTGCGCGAGCCTCCCTCCCACGTCGGGTCGTAGCCGCTGAACAGCACCTGATGGCAACGCGCGCACACGCGGTTGATGCGCTCGGCGCGGCTCCCGCTCTTCGTCCTCACCTCGAAGAAGGGCGAACGCGGCTCGAGCGAGGGCTTGATCGCCGGATCCTTCACGTGCTCCGCGGAGCCCAGGTGACACGACTCGCAGCCGATACCGACCTCGACGAGATGCGCTCCGCGAAAGCGCGTCCGCGTCGTCGACACCGCCTCGCGCGGGGTCGGATGCGCCTTCTTTGCCCCGAGCCGGCGGACCTCGTCCTCGAGCGCCCTGGTCAGCGCACCGGGATCGGTGACCGCGTACGTGGCGCGCAGATCGGCCGGCAGCAGCGGATCGACGACCTCTCCCTGGTACGCGCCCGCCGACGGCCCCGCGATCGCGCCGAGCACCGACGACAGATAGGGCGCCGTGTTGTGGCAGAAGATGCAGGTCTCGCTCCAGACCGGGCCGATGCGGAGCCCGGGCCGCTCCTTCACCATGACCGAGTAGCCCTTGTACCGGAGCGCTCGCGTCGCGAAGACGTACGTGACCGGCAGGACGCGCTCCTCCTTCTCGTCGCCTCCCACGAGGACGCCGGCGTAGTCCTCGCGGTGGGTCCCGCCGATGACGCGGGTGACCCGGTACTTGCCGCTGCCGAAGCGCTTCGACTCGATGGTGACGTAGCGCGCGTCTCCCTCCGTCTCGAGCTTCGCGGTGTCCTCCTTGAGCCGGAACACCGAGCCGTCGAAGGGCCCCTTGATGTCCGCGAGCCGCGCCTCGCGCGTCATGTTGTGCATCGGCGAACGGAGCCACGACCCGACGTGGTCGGCGTGACAGCTCGCGCACGCCTTCGTGCCGGCGTAGTCCGAGAACAGGATGTTGCTCGTGACCTCGCCGGGCCGCGCCGCGGCCTTCTTCGCCGCCGGTGCGTTCGTGCTCGACATGCCGGAGGCGCACGCCGCGAGCAGGATCGCGAGCGCGGCCGCCGGCGTTACACGAGCCATTCGCCCGCACGCGCGAGCGTTCGGAGATGCTCCTGGATCGTGCCGAGGAAGTTCTTCCGGAACGAAGGGTTCTTGATGCGGTTCGCGCGCTCGAGGAGACGATCGCGCGCGGCGGCGACCGCCTCCTTCGCGCCCTCGATGTCGCCCTTCGCGTACAGGCCCTCGGCATAGCCGATGCGGACCACCGACTCGCCCTCGACGGTCGCGCCGAGCCGCTCCAGGATGCGCATGGCCTCGCTCCCCGCCATGAAGGCGGCGTCGGCGTCGCCCTTGTCGGCGAGCGCGAGCGCCATCAGGCCGAGCAGGCCGGCCCGGTACGCGGGGAGCTGATCGAGCAGGGGCAGCGCCTGGACGATCTCCTCCTCGGCGGCGGCGTGCTCCTTCAGGATCTGGTAGGCGGCCGCGAGGTACGCGCGCGCGCGTCCTTCGCCGCCGCGATCGCGCTGCATCGCGTAGCCCGCGACGGCGTCGCGCGTCGTCGCGATCGCCTCGTCGCGGCGCTTCGTGCGGACGAACACGAGCCCGAGGTGCAGCCGAGCGTCGTTCGCGACGCCCACGAGCCCCAGCTTCTCGGCAGATGCGATCGCGTCGCGCAGGACCGACTCGGCCATGGTGAAGAGGCCGAGCTGCACGAGGGCGTAGCCCGCGCGATGGCGCTGGATGGCCGCGTTGCGGACGTCGCCGACGAGATCGAAGCACGCGACCGCCTCCTGCGCGAGGCTCGAGGCCTCCTCGATGTCGCCCCGCAGGTTCGCTCGCGCGACCTGCGCCGCGAGCACGAACGCGCGCGTGCCCGGCTCCTTGGCGACGAGCTCGGTCGCGTCGCGCTCGATCGGGGCCAGGAGCGCGTCGGCGATGTCGTAGACGCCGGCGACGACGAGGTGCACGACGATCCGCGACGTCGCGATCACGCGCGCGGACGTCATCGCGCCGGCGGACGCGGCATCGCGGACCGCCTCGGCCGTCGTCTTCGCCTCGACGACGTGCGCGAGCGTCATGGCCGCTTCGACCGCCTCGGCGGCGGCCGCGTACCAGCCGTCCGATCCCACGGGCAGCTCGCGCATCGCAGAGCGCGCGTGGCGGAGCGCCGAGTCGTGGTCGACCGCCCAGCGTGCGGCCTCCGCGAGGAGCAGGTGCAGCCGCCCGAGCTCCGCGCCCGTCGCTCCCGCGGCGATCGCGCGCTCTGCGCGCTGCTTCGCGGCGGAGAAGTCGTTTCCCTCGAGCGCCTCGGCCGCGGCCTGGGCATAGAAGCCCGCGGCCTTCTCCGGAGCACCGCCGCGCTCGTAGTGCTCGCCGAGGAGCATGACCTCGTCCTCGCCGGCGCGCTCGAGCCAGCCGGCGGCGAGCTTGTGCCCGAGCGCGACGTCCTCGGGCGTCAGCATGTGATAGGCGGCGTCGCGCACGATCGCGTGGCGGAAGGAGTACTCGTGCTCTCCGGGGAAGCGCGAGACGTCCCGGCGCTGCACGATCTCTGCGCGCGACAGCTCGGCGAGCCAGTCGTCGACCTCGCTCGCCTTGTACTCGCCTCCGGTGAGCGCGAGGACGCCGCCGCGCCAGAAGACCTCGCCGAAGACGCTCGCGGCGCGGAGGACGCGGCGCGCCATCGGATCGAGCCGCTCGAGGCGTGCCTCGACCATGGCGAGGACGGTGCCGGGCAGGCCCCATGAATCACCGCCGACATCGAGCGAGCCGGGGGCCCCCGGCGAAAGCCGGGGTATCTCACTCGGCGCCGGCGGCGGAGTGGTGCCGCGCGCATACGAGGAGGGTCGCGACGAGACGATGCGGCCCGTGCCCTCCGCGTACGCGCGGATCAGCTCCTCGAGGTAGAAGACGTTGCCCGCCGCGCGATCGAGGAGGCGCGAGACCTCGTCGGGCGAGAGGTCGTCCCCGAGGACCTCGCGCACGAGGCGCTCGCCCGCGCGACGCATGAGCGGCCCGAGGCGGATCTCCTGCAGGCTGCGCTGCTCCCAGAGGTGCGGGAAGGCGTCGTGCACCTCGCCGCGCGCGACCGCGAGCACCATGAACGGCTTCTCGGCGGCGGTGCGAAGGGCGGAGTCGACGAAGCTGACGCTCGGGAGATCGCCCCAGTGGAGGTCCTCGAGGACGAGGACGAGCGGCGCCGACGCGCTCTCCGCGAGGGTGATGTCGCAGAACGCGCGGCGCATCTGGTCGCCCATGAGCGTCGTGTCCTGCCGGGCCGCATGGAGCTGCACGCTCTGCGCGTCGGGGAAGTGCACGCTCGCGATCTCGCCGAGGAACTCCGCGACGCGCTGCACGTCGGGCTCCGGCACGTGCCGCGAGACGCGCGCCTTGAGCTTCTGCTGGCGCACTACGAGGGGCTCGCCGCCGGTGATGCCGCAGCCTCGCCGGATCAAACGGGCGATGAGACCGAAGGGCGATCCCTCGGTCATCGCGTCGCCGCGGGCGAGCCAGATCTCCGCGTCGTGGTCCTCCTTCACGCGACGGAGGAACTCGGCCGCGAGGCGCGATTTCCCTCCGCCCGGCTGGCCGGTGACGAGGACGGCTCGCGCGACCGGCTCGTGGACGCATTCCTCGAACAGGCCGAGGAGCGTCGAGAGCTCGCGCTCGCGCCCGACGAACGGCGTCGGCTTGCCGAGCAGCGTGCGCGGTTTCGCCTCGCGGTCGCGCAGACCGCGGATGAAGAGCCCGCGATCGTCGCCGCCGACGTCGAAGCGCATGTCGAGGAGCCCCGCGGTGGTCTCGTCGAGGAACACCGGGCTCTGGCCGCCGAGCGTCTCCTCGCCGATCTCCTGCTGCCGTGCGCGAGCGGACGCGAGGATCGCCGCCGCGCGCTCGATGACCTCGCCGACCGCGCTGCCCCTGCCCGAGACCGTCGAGAGACCGGTCGCGAGGGCGACGTGCGCGGTGAGCAGGTGCGAACGAAGCGCGAGCGCACAACGCGCCGCGTGCGCTGCCTGGTCGCCTGCGCCTCCCTTGCCGGAGAGCGTGACGACGATCGAGCCGTCCGCGAGCACCTCGGCATCGGCGCCGAAGCTCGCGACCACGGTGCGGGGATCGAACGACGCGGGGATGGTCTCGTACGAGCTCGCGGGTGCAAGGTCTTCGGGCGGCTCGCCGTACGCGGCCATCACCACGCACACGAGCTTGCGCTCGCCGCCGGTGAGCGCGCGGATCTGCGGGACGCTCGCCCGCCGCGCGGGCGCGTCGGCGATCGACTTGAACTGCTCGAGCTCGCGCAGCACGGCGGCGCCGTTGGCCGGCCGCGCCGTCGGATGCTTCGAGAGCATGCGCGTGACGAGATCGTCGAGCGCGAGCGGCACGTCGACGCCCGCTTCGCGGAGCGTCGGCGGGGCCTGGAGCAGGATCTTCGCCAGCAGCGCCGCGACGTTCTCGCCCGCGAACGCGGGCTCGCCGGTGAGGCACTCGTAGATGACGCAGCCGAGCGAGAAGACGTCCGCGCGCGCGTCGATCTCCTTGACCCCGCGCGCCTGCTCCGGCGCCATGTACCCCGGGGTCCCGACCATCACGCCGCTGCGCGTCGACGGGCGCGACTGGTGCAGGAGCCGGGCGACGCCCAGGTCGAGCACCTTCACCTGATCGACGTTCTTGCTCGGCAGGTAGAGGTTCGACGGCTTGATGTCGCGGTGGACGATCCCGCGCTCGTGCAGCACCGCGAGCGCCTCGGCGGTGCGGGTCGCGACGCTGAGCGTCTCGTGCAGGGTGAGCCCCGAGCGCTCGAGCCGCTCGCCGAGGTCCTCTCCCTCGAGCCACTCCATCGCCAGGTAGGGCCGGTTGCCCTGCGCGACGCCGTGCGCGACGTACCGCACGATCCGCGGGTGGCTCACCTCCGCGAGGAGCGTCGCCTCGCGCCGGAAGCGCTCCACGTCGCGCGCCATCGATCCGTAGAGGACCTTCACCGCGACCGGGCCGCCCGTCACCCGGTCCTTCGCTCGGAAGACCTCGCCCATCCCGCCGGAGCCGACGAGGCGCTCGATCTCGAAGCGATCCGCGATGACCTGGAGCACGGCCCTCCAGCCTACCTGCCCTCGTGCGCGCTCGAAAGGGCCGCGCCGAGGCCCTTCTCGATCGATCTCTCCAGCTTGAGGACCATCCGCCGGACCAGATCGCGGTCGTCCGCGAAGACGGCGTGCCCGGCGTCCTCGATCACCTCGAGCTCGGCGCGGCGGATCCTGGCCGCGAGCACGCGCGCGTTCTTCAGTGGAATGAGCTGGTCGTGCTTGCCGGCGACGACGACGACGGGACACTCGATCTTCGAGAGACGCCCGGTGACGAGGTGGGTGGATGCCGCGAACAGATGCGCCGCGAACGTGGCTGGCGATGTCGGGTCGTCGCGCATCGCCTTCGGCCAGTCGCGGAAGATCTCCCTCGCCTGGTCCCACTTCGACTCGGGGAGGAGCAGCCTGGCCATGTTCCGCCCGGCGCGCGGACCGCCGAAGGGCAGCGAGACGAGGCGCGCGAGCGCCTTCGCATCGGGGAGCGCCCCCATGAGGAAGCCCGCGGTCGTCGCCAGCAGGACGAGCCCGTTCACCCGCTTCGGATGGCGAAGCGCCACGTGCTGCGCGATCATCCCGCCCATCGAGATCCCGACGATGAACGCCGCGTCGATCCCCGCGTCGTCGAGGACGGCGATGACGTCGTCGGCCATCGTCGCCATGGTCCAGGGCGTCCGCGGCTTGTCGCTCCGGCCCGTACCGCGGTTGTCGATGGCGATGACCCGGCGGGGCATCGCAGGGTCCTCCGCGAGCAGCGTCGGGACGTCGAACCAGAACCGCGAGGACAGGCCGAGCCCCTGGAGCAGGACGACCGGGGTGCCGTGCCTGCCACCGTGAACGGTGTAGTGGATAGTGCACCCGCTCTTGGACCTCGCAAAGGGCATGGTGAGCACGCAGTGTATCGCCTACGCTCGGGGCATGCCGGGTCGAGCGAAGGCCCCGAACAAGAAGAAGCCGCGCACCAAGGCCCCCGTTCGCGCGAAGGTGAAGCCGAAGGTGAAGGCGAAGGCGAAGCTCGGGGTCAAGCCCAAGAGCAGAGCCGGAGCGCGACCGAAGGCCACCAAGCCGAAGCCGAAAGCGAAGGCCGCTGCGCGCACGTCGCGCGCGAAGAAGGCGCCGCCCCCGCCCGCGCCGAGCGAGCGCGCGCTCGCCGCTTCCGCGCAGCTCCCGATCGAGCGCGCGCTCACCGACGACGAGCGCGACGCGATGGCGAAGGTCGCCGACACGGCGCGGCGCTTCATCGAGGCCGTCGGCGGCCCCGATGCGGTGGTCCATCGCCTCGCCGCGTTCCTCGAGGAGGTGCGCAGCGGCCAGCGGGCCGAGCCGAAGAGCCAGGACGTACGACTGGGCCTCGGCGCCCTCTGGGGCGAGCAGGTCCGTGCGCAGGTCGGCTGGGTCTGGGTGCACCTCACGTATCCGGACGGGTTCGCGTCCTATGCCGTCGTCCCCGACGACCGCGCCTTCGCGTGCTTCCCCCTGAACCGCCTGCAGGAGCTCATGAGCCAGGGCGTGCGGGCGAACACTTCGGTCGCCGTGTGGAGCTCGATCGTCTCGGGCGCCCTGCCCGCGCGACGGGCGAACGCCTATCTCGTCATCGGCTGACGCTGCGATGCCGGCAGAGGATCCGGACACCGCACGGACTCTTCCCGATCCGCGCGCAGCGTCATCGGAGCCGCACGGCATCGCCGATCCCGACGCCGAGCTCGTGCCGCTCGGGCCGCAGGAGCGCTACGAGACGCGGGCGGCGCTGGGGGAAGGCGGCATGGGCGAGGTCCGGCTCGCGCGTGATCGGCTCATCGGGCGCGAGGTCGCGATGAAGGTCGTGCGCGCCGAGCACGCCACGCGCGCGGACTCGCGCGCACGGTTCATTCGCGAGGTGCGCGTTCAAGGCCAGCTCGAGCACCCGGCGATCGTCCCCGTGTACGACTTCGGGCTCGACGCGCGCGGCGACGCCTTCTTCACCATGCGGCGCGTCCGCGGCAACACGCTCTCCGACGTCCTCGATGCGCTGCACCGCGGTGATCAGGATGCACGAAAGGAGCATACGCGGCACAAGCTCCTCGGCGCGTTCGTACGTGTGTGCCTCGCGATCTCGTTCGCGCACGAGCGCGGCGTGCTCCATCGCGACCTGAAGCCCGCGAACATCATGCTCGGAGGCTTCGGCGAGGTCTACGTGCTCGACTGGGGCCTCGCGAAGGTGCGCGGCGCGTCGCGATCGGTCGAGCCGCGCCCGTCACAGCCCGAGCCCGAGGTCGCGGACGTGTCGGGCACGCACACCGCAGCCGGATCGGTGCTCGGCACGCCGGCGTACATGGCTCCGGAGCAGGTGCGCGGCGAGGACATCGACGCGCGCACGGACATCTATGCGCTCGGCGCGATCCTGTTCGAGCTGCTCACGCTCGAGCCGCTGCACGGCGACGGCACACCGGCCGCGATGCTCGCGCGGATCGTGCGCGGCATCGAGGCGCGGACGTCCGTGCGTGCCCCGCACCGCTCCGTTCCGCCCGAGCTCGAGGCGATCTGCGTGAAGGCCACGGCGCCGAACCGAAACGACCGCTTCGCCTCGGCGCGGGAGCTCGCCGAGGCGGTGGACGCGTATCTCGCGGGCGATCGCGACACCGAGCTCCGCAACGACCTCGCGCGGACGCACCTCGCTCTGGCGAAGGCCGCCGTGGAGAAGGACGACCGGCCCGTCGCGCTCTCCGAGGTGGGACGCGCGATCGCGCTCGCGCCGTCGGATCCCGAGGCGCTCGCTCTGCTCGTGAAGCTGCTCACCGAGCCGCCGCGCGAGGCGCCGCCCGAGGTGAAGCGCGCGCTCGAGGAAGGCGTGCGCGCCTCGCAGGGACGCATGCTCGCGCCGGCGGCGGCGATGTACTTCTTCGGGTGGCTGTCGTTCGTCCCGATCCAGGCCGCGATCGGCGTCCGGGACTGGCCGCTCGCGCTCGTGCCGCTCGTCGCGTTCGGCACGACCTCGGCGCTCATCCTGCTCGCGAAGCGCCTCCCGGAGCGGACACGGTGGCGTCTCCTCCAGCTCGCGAACGTCATGAGCTTCGTGGCGGTCGCGTGCGCGAGCGTGATCTACGGCGTGTTCCTCGCGCTGCCGGCGCTCGTCGCCATCAACACGATGGGGGTGATCCTCGTCGCACCGAAGGTCGGCCGCCGCCTGACCGTCGTGGCGAGCTTCGCGTCGCTGCTGGTGCCGATCGCGCTGGCGTGGCTCGACATCCATCCGGTGCGCCATGTCTTCGAGGGCGATCGCCTCACGATCGTCTCCAGCGTGATCGCGATGCCGCGGAACGCGACGATGGCCGCGCTCACCGTGACGTACGCCGTCATCGTCCTCGTCGCGACCGTCTTCACCGCGAGGTACCGCGATGCGCTCGCGCGCGCGCAGCTCGCCAAGGAGCTGCAGGCGTGGCAGCTCAGACAGCTCGTCCCGGATCAGGGCTTGAAGTCGATGCGGCCCGCCCCTCCACCGTGACAGCCGCTCGCGTTGCAGACGCCGTTGCCGCCGAGCGGCGTCGTCATCTTCTGCACCTTGTTGTTCCTGTCGCGGACCGCGGTCTTCGCGTCCGAAGGCACCGCGCCGCTCTCCGCCGGGAACGAGAAGAAGCCGTCCGACGTGGTCTTCACCGTCGCGAACACCTTGTCCGCCGAGTAGACGATGACCTCGCCGAACGCGAGCGGCGTCGTCGAGCCCGGCGCGGAGTACGCGAGACCGGCGAACGCGAACTTCGGCGCGCCGGCGATCGGCGTCTCGCCGTGGCACGTCGAGCAGTCGGTCGTCGCGTCCACCGTCGCCTTGCCCTCGTGGATCTGCGCTCCGGTGCGGGTCTCCTTCGGCGGATCCGCCTCGTCGTACGCCTTCGGGAACGGCGCGAAGTCGGCCGCCCCTCCGTCACCGCCGGTCGCTCCGCCCGACGTCTCGCCCGGGAAGCTCTGCTTGGCGATCGCCCCGGGGGCACCGAAGCTCGGATCCGGGGCCGCGCAGGAGGCCGCGCACCCTGCCACGACGACGAGCGCGATCGTTCTCATACGTTGCGGGGACTGAGCACGGAGCATGCCTTGGCCATGCCCGCTCACGCGACGATCCTCGCGCGTCCTCCGCGGGCGAGCGCAGATCATCCCACAACTCCGAGCCGACGTCGTGGCTGGGGCACCGATCCACCATCGCGGGCATGCCCCCTCGCCACGACGGCGCGCACGCGGGCCCAGATCGGCGGAGACATCCTGGATCACTCCGTGCTTTTCTGCCGGACGGACGCGCGCGGCGCGAGGGTTCTTGGCTCGAAGGATCGGTCTCTTCTTCGTCGTGTGGATGGCGACATCGTTGGTGCTGCTCGCGGCCCGAGACGCTGCGGCGCAGCGTCGGCCCGCGCCGACACCCGCGCCTGCGCCGGCCTCCGGCCCTCGCGGCTGGTCGAACCCGAAGGCGCTCGAGCTCGCGAAGGAGGGGATCGAAGCGAAGAAGCGCGGTGACCTCTCGCTCTGCGTGCGCAAGGACCAGCAGTCGCTCGCCTTCGAGGATCACCCGTACGTGAAGCTCCATCTCGCGAGCTGCCTCGCGGGGCTCGGGCGCCTCCGCGACGCGCTCGCCGCCGCGCGCGACGCGCTCGCCGCCGGCATCCGCACCGAGGACACCGAGCTCACGAAGGCGGCGCAGGCCCGCGTCGCCGACCTGCTCCCCAAGCTCGCGCACATCAAGCTGCAGCTCCCGAAGAACGCGGCGGGGATCAAGGTCGTGATCAACGGCGCGCCGCTGCGCCCGCAGCTGTTCAAGGAACGTCTCACCATCGATCCGGGCGACTACGTCATCGAGGCGGAGCGCGAAGAGAAGGGAGAGAGCTACAGCTTCCGCGAGAAGGGCACGCTCGCCGAGGGCGAGGACAAGGTCGTCGAGGTCCTCCTCAAGCCGAACAAGCTGCCTCTCGGGCAGGAGGAATGCCTCAAGGAGGCATCGACGTACGAGGAGAAGCTCGCGTGCATCGAGGAGAAGTCGACCAAGCCGAACTTCAAGGTCGGCCTCGAGTTCTCCGGCTACACCGACAACACCGCCGTCGACGTCATCACCCCGGCGGTCAACTTCGGCGTCTCGTCGCCGACCTCGGGTTGGAACGTCGGGGGCTCGTACCTGCTCGACGTCGTGAGCGCGGCGTCGCCCGACATCGTGTCGATGGCGTCGCCGGCGTTCAAGGAGATGCGCCACGCCGGATCGCTGAGCGGCGGATTCAAGATCGACAACGTCGGTCTCAACGCGTTCGGCAACGTGTCGCGCGAGCCGGACTATCTCTCGATCACCGGCGGCGCCTCCGCGAGCGTGGAGCTCGAGGACAAGCTCGTCGTGCCGCGCTTCGGCTACAGCCTCCAGTACGACACGATCGGCATCCGCAACACGCCGTTCGAGAACTTCAAGCGCAACTTCGCGAACCACACCATCGAGGGCGGCGTCACGTTCGTCCTCTCGCCGACCACCCTCCTCGTCACCGGGCTCAGCCTGCAGATCGAGCGCGGCGAGCAGTACAAGCTCTATCGCTTCGTGCCCATGTTCCCCGCGGACGTGGCCGGCCAGGTCCGAGCCGGCGAGCCGATCGAGAACATCAACGCCGCGCGCTTGAACCTCCGCCCGCGCGAGCAGCTCCCGCGGTCGCGCGATCGCATCGCGATCGGAGCGCGGCTCAACCACCGCTTCTCGAGCTCGACGATCCGCGTCGAGGAGCGCCTCTACACCGATACCTGGGGCATCAAGGCGTCCACCACCGACGCGCGGTACTTCATCGACCTCGGCGATCGCTTCCGCGTCTGGCCGCACGTGCGCTTCCACGCGCAGAGCGGCACGAGCTTCTACCAGCGCGCGTACGTCGCCGACTACGATCCCCAGGAAGGCGTGCTCCTGGTCCCGCGCTATCGCACGGGCGATCGCGAGCTCTCGCCGATGATGTCGCTGACGCTCGGCGGCGGGACGCGCATCGCCCTCAACTCCGAGCGAGCCTCGGTCCACTACGCGCTCATCGTGTCCGGTGACATGATGTACTCGCAGTACTTCGACTCGATCTTCATCGTGAGCCGCACCGCCTGGTACGGCACCCTCGGACTGGACGTGGAGTTCTGATGCGCCCGCACGGCCCCCACCCCATCGCCGCGCTCTGCCTCGCCCTCGCCGCCGCCGCGCCCGCGGCGTGCAGCGATCCGTCGCGCGAGCGCGCGCTCGCCGAGCTCGGGCCCGAGGACCAAGGCGGACCTAGCCCCAACCATCGCCGAGGTCAGCCGTGCCTGCTCTGCCACGACGCCACCGGCGGCGCGAAGCCCGAGATGGTGGTCGCCGGGACGGTCTACGCGACGCCGGCGGCCGACGCGGACGGGGCGGACGACGTCGAGGTGCAATTCGTGGACGCCTCCGGAGGCGGCCCGCTGAACAACCCGTTCACGCTCTTCCCGTCCGGGAACTTCTTCGTGACGAAGAGCGACTGGCCGGACCTCACCTACCCGTTCAAGGTCCGCCTCCTCAAGAACGGGCAGCCCGTCGCGATCATGACCTCCACCGTCAACCGCGAGGGCTCCTGCAACTTCTGCCACCGCCCGAACCCGCCCGAGCCGTACACCGACGAGGATCGCGAGCGGGCCCGCCGGTCGTACGGACAGATCTACGTAGGAGCAGCGCCGAGCCCATGAGCCGCTTCCTCGCCGCCCTCTTCGCCGCGACCGTCGCGCTCGCCGCGCTCACGGCCTGCGTGCAGAACGAGCCCAGCGACATCCGGGTCTATCCGAACCGCGAGCAGTTCATCAACGGCGGTGTGAGCGCCTTCATGGAGGCTCGGTGCGGCGGCCTCGACTGCCACGGCCAAGTCGGGCGCCCGCTGCGCATCTACGGCAAGAACGGTCTCCGCTACGCGACGCCCGAGGACGGCCTGCGCGATACGCGCGACACGACGCCGGAGGAGAGGCTCGAGAACTATCAGTCGGTGATCGGCCTCGAGCCGGAGGCGATCTCGGACTGCGTGCGCACGCAGGGCGCGTACGTCGACTTCCAGCTCTTGCTCAAGCCGCTCGACGACTCCGGGCGCGGCGTGCGCCACAAGGGCGGCCCGGTCCTCCGTGCGGGCTCGAACGATCCCGGTTGGAACTGCCTCTTCGGCTGGCTCGCCGGCGCGCACGACCCGCAGGCATGCGCCGCGGCCACTTTCTGACACCGCGCGCCGGGCGCGATACGATCCGGCTCGATGATGAATGCCGAGCGCGGGCCGATTCGCGTCGTGGGGCGTTATGCGCTCTACAACGAGATCGCCGCGGGCGGCATGGCGACGGTCCACATCGGCCGCCTGCTCGGCCCGGTCGGCTTCGCCCGCACGGTGGCGGTGAAGCGGCTGCACCCGCAGTACGCGAAGGATCCCGAGTTCGTCTCGATGTTCCTCGACGAGGCCCGCCTCGCCGCGCGCGTGCAGCATCCGAACGTCGTCGCCACCATCGACGTCGTCGCGACGGACGGCGAGCTGTTCCTCATCATGGATTACATCCGCGGCGAGTCGCTCTCGAAGCTCGTGCGGACCGCGAAGAAGCAGGGCCAGCAGATGCCGCCGCGCATCGCGGCCGCGATCATGTGCGGATTCCTCCACGGGCTGCACGCGGCGCACGAGGCCAAGAACGAGCGAGGCGAGCCGCTGAAGCTCGTGCACCGCGACGTGTCCCCGCAGAACGTCCTCGTCGGCGCGGACGGCATCGCGCGCGTCCTCGACTTCGGGGTCGCGAAGGCGGCCGGCCGGATCCAGGTGACGAAGGACGGACAGATCAAGGGCAAGCTGGCGTACATGCCGCCGGAGCAGCTGTCGGGCCGCGAGATCTCGCGTGCCGTGGACATCTACGCATCCGCCGTCGTCATGTGGGAGGCGCTGACCGGCGAGCGCCTGTTCAAGGGCGGAACCGAGGCCGAGACGCTGTCGAAGATCCTGCGCGACCCGGTGCGCCCCCCGAGCGCGGTGAACCGCTCGCTGCCGACCACCTTCGACGCGCCGCTCATGCAGGCGCTCTCGCGCGATCCTTCGAGCCGCCAGCAGACCGCGCGCGAGCTGGCACTGCAGATCGAGCGCTGCGCCGGCATCGCGAGCCCGACGGAGGTCGGCGAATGGGTCGAGTCCACCGTCGGCTCGATCCTCTCGGCACGCGAGGAGCAGATCGCCGCGATCGAGAGCAGCTCCGCGTCGCTGCCGCGGATCCGCTCCGAGTCCGGCCGTCCGATCCCGGGGACCCCCGACGACACGACGACGGATGTCGTCGGCGCGTTCGACCCACGCATCGACGCGCCGTTCCCCGCGACCGCGACCGTCACGGACACGCGCATGACCGGCTCGATGTCGCTGCCGGTCGATCGCAAGCTGCCCATCCTCGCGACGCTCGCCGGTCTCCTCGTCCTCGTCGTCGTCGTCGGGGTGATCGTGGTCGGTCGCCTGCGCGACCAGCCGGCCGCGCCCGGCAGCGCCGCATCGAGCGCGTCCGTCGCGGCCGCCACGACGACCGCGACCGCGAGCACCGCGCCGCCGACCGCAGAGCCCCCGCCGGCGCCGCACGCCGCCCAGCCGGCGCCTCCGGCCGCGACCGCCGGCGCGTCGGCCGCACCCGTCACGCCGCCCGCCGCTGCGCGTCCGACCGCGAGGCCGACCGCGACCGTGGCCCCGCTCCGGACGGCCGCGCCCGCCAAGCCGAAGAGCTGCGATCCTCCGTACGTGATCGACGAGAAGGGCCACCGCCAGTACAAGCGCGAGTGCCTGTAGCGGGCGCTCCGGGGAATTGGTAAGCCCCCGGCCGTCATGACGAAGACGTCATCGTTCGGGCCGCTCTCGTTCGTCTGCCTCCTCGCCGCGTGCGCATCGCCGCGCGAGCCGGCGCATGTCCCGCCCGTGACCGCTGCGCCCGCGAGCAGCGCGGTGACCGCGCGCGGCGCCGAGCCGACGAAGACCGAGGGCAAGCCGCTCGTCTACTCCGGCCACGGCGCCGACAGCGTGCCGCCGGAGATCCTCGCGAAGTTCGCGCCGACCCCGATCCCCGGAGACGTGAGCCGGCGCATCCAGTCGATGCTCGACGTCCGCGCGCCGATCGCGACGCGCATCGCTCCCGACGGCAAAGCGCTGTACTTCGCCTGGACGGTCACCGGCACGCCGCAGATCTGGAAGAGCGACGGACCGCGCCGCTTCCCCGTACAGCTGACCGGCGGCGAGGACGTCACGCGCGTCGCGACCATCACGCCCGACGGCAAGTGGCTCGTCGTCTCGCGCGATCGCAAGGGCGAGGAGAACCCGGGGCTCTACCTGCTCTCCGCCTCCGGCGGCGCGCTGAAGGAGATCCAGCACGAGGCGAAGGTGCAGACGCAGCTCCAGGTCGTGCCCCAGGACGGCAAGCACCTCTACTTCCGTGCGAACGACAGGAAGCCGGACTCGTACGCCATCTACAAGTACGAGATCGAGACCGGGAAGAAGGACCTCGTCTTCGGCGAGGACGGGCTGTGGACGGCCGAGGACCTGCGCGTCGACGCTGGGTCGACGAAGCTCCTCCTCGGCAAGGCGACGGGGGCGCTGACGAAGGAGTACTTCGAGTACGACGAGACGGCGAAGAAGCTCACGCCCCTGTTCGGCCAGAACGAGAAGGAGGAGTACGACGCCTCCTTCGGCGCGGCGCCGGGCGAGCTCATCGTCCAGACGCCGAAGTTCGGCGAGTTCCGCCGCCTCTACCGCGTGACCGGCGCGAAGGGCGGGCCGCTCGAGGCCGCCCAGGCGAAGGCGATCACGCCGGAGATGAAGCACGACGTCGAGGGCTTCACCATCGACAAGCCGAAGAAGGTTGTATACTACACAATCAACGAGGGCGGCTACACGCGCGCCCGTGCGCTGGACGCACGGACCTTCGCCGAGAAGAAGCTCCCCGCCTTCGACGGCGAGGATCACGTCACCTTCGGGGCGCCGTCGTGGGACGGGCGCTACGTACCGGTCAACGCGTCGTCCGCGCGGCATCCGACGACGTCGTCGGTCTGGGACTGGCAGACCCAGAAGCTCGTGCAGTGGGTGGTTCCGAGCACGCCGGAGATCGACACGAGCAAGTTCGCCGTCCCGACGCTCGAGCACTACGTCGCGCGCGACGGGACCAAGATCCCGATGTTCGTCCGCCGTCCTGCGCGCTGCGACAAGCCGTGCCCGGTCATCGTGCATTTCCACGGCGGCCCGGAGGGTCAGGCGAGGGCCGGCATGAGCACGTACGGTCAGATCTTCGTCGACGCCGGCTTCGTCTGGATCGAGCCGAACGTGCGCGGCAGCGACGGCTACGGCAAGGCGTGGCTCCACGCCGACGACGGTCCGAAGCGCCTCTCGGTCATCACCGACATCGAGGACGCGGCCAAGCACGTCCGTGCGGCCTTTCCTGGGTCGAAGGTCGGCGTGTTCGGCGGCAGCTACGGCGGCTACTCGACGCTCGTGGCGATGACGAAGTTCGCGGGCGCGTTCGACGCGGGCGTGGCGAACGTCGGCATGTCGAACCTCCTCACGTTCCTCCTCAACACGGCGCCGTACCGCCGGGCGCTGCGCATCAGCGAGTACGGCGATCCGGAGAAGGACAAGGACGCGCTCCTCGAGCTCTCGCCGATCACGCACATCGACAAGGTGAACGCGCCCCTCCTCCTCATCCAGGGCGCGAGCGATCCGCGCGTGCCCATCGGCGAGGCGATCCAGATGCAGGCGGCGCTCGAGAAGCGCGGCAAGGCGACGAGAATGATCGTCTTCCCCGACGAGGGCCACGGCGCGCAGAAGCGCGAGAACAAGGTCCTCGAGATCGGCCACACGCTCGACTTCTTCGAGGTGCACCTCAAGGGGAAGACGAAGAAGTAGCGCGCTTGCCGTTCCTCGACGGAGCGGCGGCGACGACCTCCGCGACCGACGACGACGCGCCGACCGGCAGGGCGCCGAGCAGGCGCGTCACGATCTCGGTGACCGACTCGCCGCCGAGGATCGCGAGCGGCGCGACGTTCCTCGACAGCTCGGCGGCGAGCTGCTGGTGCCCGAGCGCGCGGAGCGTGGCAACGAGCTCGGGCGCGATCGCCGCCATCTGCCGCTCGAAGGCGGTGACGCGCGCCTCGAGGGCGCGACGCTCGATCTCCCCCTCGCGCTCGAGCGCGGCCACGGCCGCCTCCTGCTCCATGCGCCGGAGCTCGATCGCCTGGGCCGTCCGCCTTCGATCGAGCTCGGAGACGAGCGCGAACGTCTCGCTCTCGGCGGCGTTCACCTGGCGGCGCCGTTCGTGCTCGCGCCGTGTGACCTCCGCGACGATCGCCGCGCGCTGCCCGTCGTCGAGCAGCTTCTTCACCTGCGCGTCGAGGATCCGGACGTCGAGGACCTCGACGTCGTAGACCCACATCTGGTTCTCCTCGAACAGCTTGCCCGGCCGCGGGCCGTCCTTCTTCTCGCCGAGGATCGCGGTGCGAAGCACCTCGGTGGCGTCCGTCGAGAACCGATCGATGGTGATCGAGCGCGACGCCGCGCGGAGGATCGACCCCAGGTGATCGCAGAGCAGCCCGACGTAGTCCTTCACGTGGAACCACCGCTCGCGATCGCCGCCCCGCGCGACGAAGGAGACCCGGTACGAGAGGGTGACGTCGAGCTCGACGTGATCGGTCGTCTTCACGCGGACGACGTCGGACACCTTGTTGCCGTCGATCTGGAGCTGCGTCGTCTCGAGCGTGTGCTCGTCGTTCTTGGGGCGCCCGGTGGAGAGGCGGAGGACCTCGAGCTCCTCGTCGTAGTCGAGGATGCGCGTCGTGGGGCCGACCACCACCTCGCGCTTCGTCTTGCCGAGGACGAGCACGGCGAAGCTCGGCGGGACGTACACCGCCACGGGTCCCGGCAGAAGGCGCGGGACGACCTCCTCGCGCGTGGGATCGGGCAGGTAGTTCCTCGGACCACTGATGGTCGCGATGCGTCCGGTCGCGCGATCGCGCACGTAGATGCCCTCCTTCTCCGCGATCGGGATCGGGTGCACCGCCGCGATCACCTCGACGTGCTCGCTCGGGAAGAAGTAGCCGTCGCCGTCCTCGAGGAACACGTCGGCCCCGGCCTCGTACCGGCCGGCCGGCAGCTCCTCTCCTTCGCCGACGGTGATCGGCTTGGTGACGCGAACGTGCAGCCCGCCGGGGCGCGGGAAGCGCCATGCCTTGCGCACGTACGCGCCCTTCGCCGACGGGACGACCTCGAGGCCGGTCCGCGGGACGTAGAAGCTCACGTCCGAGCCGCGGACAACGATCTCGCTGCCGATGGGATGCGGATCGCCCTCGACGTGATCGTAGTAGCGGACGACGAGGTACTCGTCCTCGCGCAGCGGATGACCGTCGATGACGCGGGCTCGCTGTCCCGGCAGGAGCGGGAACGTCGCCGGCCCGGGGACGACGACCTTCCGCCCGACGAGGAGCTCGCTCGCGCCGTTCGAGCCGCGGATCGGCTTGGGCGTACCTTCCTTGGCCGGGTTCTCGAGCACGATGTACTGGGCGCTCGACGCG
>WBZO01000424.1_pt3 | contig 63543 bp, 50 predicted proteins | sample 5204261 | NCBI WGS metagenome assembly WBZO01 (sample SAMN12412400, study PRJNA552823) | activated sludge metagenome | isolation source: activated sludge from anammox sidestream of wastewater treatment plant... | place: USA: North Carolina | collected 2017-09
AGCGGACTGCGGAAATTCGGCCATATCGCCATCGAGTTCGGATAAGGAGTCAGCCAGTAGGCCAGCCACGGACGTCCCAGATGGATCAGCGGATAAAGCCCCGCGCAGGCCACCGCGAAGAGCGTCATCGCTTCGGCGAAGCGGTTGATCGAGGTTCGCCACTTCTGCCTGAGCAGCAGCAGGATCGCCGAAATCAGCGTGCCCGCGTGCCCGATGCCGATCCACCAGACGAAATTCGTGATGCCGAACGCCCAGGCGACGGGAATGTTGATTCCCCAGATGCCCGTGCCTTTGGCGATCAGATAAGCGACCGAAGCGAGCAGCAGAATCGTCAGCGCAAAGCCCAACGCCGCGCCCGCGAACCATCCGAGCGGCGGCCGGCGGGCGAGCGCAATCGAACTGATCTTGTCGGTGACCGAAGCGTATGTGTGCCCCGGCGCGATCAATGGCGTCGGGGTGTACAACATTTGCTCTTCGTCTATCTTTCGGGCGTTAGGCATAATTTCTCAGGCCACCCAGGGAGCTTTTCACCTCTTCGCTTCAAACCCGGCGGATTGCTCAATCTCCGGGTTCGGGTTGCGCACCGCCGCCAGATACGTCGTGCGCGGTTGCGTGTTCAGTTCTTCGAGCAAACTGTAATTGCGCGGATCGGATTTCAATTTGCGCACGCGGCTCGACGAGTCGTTGATGTCGCCGAAAATGATCGCCTCGGCCGGGCAGGCCGATTGGCAGGCCGTGACGACTTCGCCGTCAACGATGCGGCGGTTCTCTTTCTCTGCTTCGATCCGGGCCTGCCAGATGCGCTGCACGCAGTAGGTGCATTTTTCCATCACGCCACGGCTGCGCACCGTCACGTTGGGGTTGCGCATCGGTTGCAGGCTGGGCGTCTGCCAATCCGAGTAGAGGAAGAAATTGAAGCGGCGCACTTTGTACGGGCAATTGTTGGAGCAATACCGCGTGCCGACGCAGCGGTTGTAAACCATCAGGTTCAGCCCCTCGGTGTCGTGAACTGTGGCGTTGACCGGGCAGACGACTTCGCACGGCGCTTTCTCGCAATGCATGCACGGCAGCGGCTGAAAGTATGTTTCGGGCGACTCGACTCCGCCTTTGTAATAACGGTCAATCCGAAACCAGTGCATCGCGCGCGCGCGCATCACTTCTTCTTTGCCGACTATGGGAATGTTGTTTTCCGACTGGCAGGCGACGACGCAGGCGTTGCACCCGGTGCAACTGTTCAGATCAATCGCCATTCCCCAGGCGTAGCCGTCGTATTTGTATTCGGGATAGAGCGAAGGCAGCGCCTCTCTGCCGCCAGCGGGCGAGCCGTGACCGGCGGCTTCGCCGCCCTCTGCCTGATTGGCCGCCGCCTCCTGATGTTCGGCTTCGTGCGCGAAATTCGGATTGCGTTCAAACTCGGCGAGCGTCGCGGAGCGGACAATCGCGCGGCCTTCCATGTTGGCGTGAAATTGCGTGCAGGCCAGTTGGTATTCTTCGCCGGTCGCGCGCGCTTGAAGCCCGCCGCCTTGCCAGGGCGCGTCGGATGTGCGCAGCGCGTAGGCGTTGAACCCGGCCTTGTCGCCCGCTCGTCCGGCGCGCCATCTGCCGTAACCCAGATGCGCGGTCACGCAGCCGTCGGCGTGGCCCGGCATGATCCAGACCGGAGCGCGTACCGACCGGCCTTTGTAGTTCAGTTCGACGACATCGGTCACTACTCGGCCGTGTTCGCCGCCGCTGGAACTGAAGTGATAACCCACGCCCAATCGCCGCGCGGTCGCCGGACTCATCAGCGCCACGTTGTCCCACGTGATCTTGGTCAGCGGCTTGGGCAATTCCTGCAGCCAGCCGTTGTTGGCGAAGCGCCCGTCGTAGATTGACGGATCGGGACGAAAGATGATTTCGAGTTGATTGCTGGAGGCTGCGCCTTGCGCGCTTTGCGCCGCCCAGCCGGATTTCACAGAAGCCGTTTGCGCCGGGAACGCCGAGTTCGGAGTAACGCCGTCTTGCAGCGCCTGCCGCCAGAAATTCTCGAAATCGCTCGAAGCGGTTGCGCCAGCGGGAGCTGCTGAAGGAGCCGCTTTTGCCGCTGGCGTTGGCGACGGCGCGGCTGAAGCCGACGCCGGACTGCTCGCGCGTTTGTAATTCGCCTTCCAGTAATCGCGCACGATGTCGTAGCCGGAGCGCGCGGGTTGATCGCTGAAGATCGCAAGCAGTTCGTGCGCGCTCTTGCCTTGATAAAGCGGCGCGATCAGCGGCTGGATGATCGTGGCCGTTCCGTCGAAAGCGCGCGCGTCGCTCCACATTTCCAGATAATGCGTTTCGGGAATGTGCCAGTCACACAGCGCCGAGGTCTCGTCGTAATACAAGCCCAGGCGAACGCGCGTTTTCACTTTCGACAGCCGCTCGGCGAACTTCAAATCGGCGGGCGTGTTGTAGACCGGGTTTCCGCCGATGATGACCAGCGTCTCGACGCGGCCCGCGTCCATGTCGGCTACCAGTTCGTTGAGCGATTGCGATTGATTGACGGGGTTGTATTCGACCGGCTGTGTGAAAACGATCGTCTGTCCGAAATTGCCCAGCGTCTGGTTGATCGCGTGTCCGATGGCGTGAACCGCCGGAGGCTGCTCATCGCCGACGATGACGAGGCTGCGGCCTCGGCTGCGTTGCAGATCGCGCGCGAGCGCCGCGACCCACTGCGATTGAGCGGCGCCGAGCGTGACGGCCTGCGCTCCCGGCGCGCCGACGTTCGCCGCCACCTCGCGCGCGATGGTCTCGATTTCGCTCGGACGCGCGGCCAGCCTGTGATCAGCCGTCGCGCCGGTGTTGGTCATCGCGCTTTCGACAACGTAAAGGCGGTTCATTTCGCGCTTGCCCTCTTCCAGTTTCCGCCGCTTTGCGAATTCGCGCGCGTAACGCACCGAGGCCGGGCCGCATTGCAGAAAATCGGAATCGAGCGAGAGGATCACGTCCGCGTTCTCAAATTTGTAGATCGCGTTGAGCGGTTTGCCGAAAGCCAGCCGCGCGCCCTCCATCGCGTTATCGCGGTTGACCGGTTCGTACTGATGCCATTTGGCCGATGGAAAGCCGATGAGCAAACTCCGCAACTGATCGGCCAGCGTTGGCGAGACGACGGTCTCGGTCAAAACGCGCAGCCCCGCGCCGCCGCTCGCGCGCTGCGATTCGACGACGGATTGCGCGGCGTTGGTGAACGACGACCAGGTAGTGATGTCGCCGCGATAGCTCACGGTTTGCGACCGGTCGGGATCGTAAAGCGTCAGGATCGAAGCCTGCGCGTAAGCGTCGGTCGCGCCCAGGCTCGCCGGGTGATCCGGGTTGCCTTCGAGCTTGGTCGGGCGGCCCATGTGGCTTTCGGCCAGCACGCCCAGCGCCGATCCGCCCATCGGCATCGCCGTTGCGAAAAACAGCGGCTTGCCCGGAATGATTCCTTCGGGAGGTTTGACGTAAGGCACGATGACTTCGTCGGGCTGGACGGCGCAACCGGTCAATCCGGCCAGCGCCAGCGACGCGCCCATCAGTTGCAGGAAGCGGCGGCGCCCGACCGGATCGTTCCATTCCGAAGCTTGCCGGGGAAATTCGCGGCCCAGCGTCTCGCGGAACTCTTCGGTGTCGGCCAATTCATCCAGGCTGCGCCAGTATTCGGCCATTTGCCCATTGCCGGAATGAGCGCGCCTCGATATCAGGTCGAAGATCGAAGCGCGGGCGTCCGATTGCTGAAGCACCGGCAGATTCTTCCGCGCTTGGTGATCGTGGCATTTCGGCTTCTCTTGTCTGGTTGATTCCTTCAACTGATCAATGCCTTTCTCCCAGTCTCACCGATGGCAGATCGAACACCGGGTCAGCACAATCGAATTCGAGATACTGTATTGCTCAACCAGCTTGCGACCCTGTGTGTTTTGATCCGGCGGCGGTTCCCATTCCATGTTGTAAATCTGATCACGCGGCCTGACGAACTTTTCGGGATTGCGGTGGCACGTCAGGCACCAATCCATCTGCAACGACGCGACCTGGTAGACCAGCGGCATCAGGTCAACGCGTCCGTGACAGGTCGAACATCCCACGCCTTTTTTCACGTGGATGCTGTGATTGAAATAGACATAATCGGGAAGATCGTGAATCCGCTTCCAGACGATCGGCTTATCCTCGCGCCAGCTATCGCGGACGATGGCCAGATAGTCGCTGCTGGCGAAAAGCTGCGAATGACAGTTCATACAGGTCTTGGTCGGAGGGATGCCCGCGAATGAAGATTTCTCGACTGAAGTGTGGCAGTAGCGGCAGTCAATGCCGTCATCGCCGACGTGGTGCTTGTGCGAAAACTGAACGGGCTGCTCTCTGGGAACAAAAGCCTGCGTGACGTAAGACGAGCCATTAATTTCATAAGCGGCCCAGATGATCGCGGCAAGAATGAAGACCGCGCCGAAGATGCTGACTCGCGCAATCGTGTTCGTGCTGTGATGAAAAATCTGGGGCATTGCCGCCTGTCGCCGTTGGTGAGGGGAGGATGTTTTGGGAAAGCAGCGGGGAACGACCTGCCTAATCTCAAATGTCGCTGCGCGACTGGGCGATCACCATTTCTTCCAATCGCCGCGCCTCAATCAGAGCTTCCAGCATCGGACTGTGCAACACGCGTTCCAGCTTTCCGTTTCTGGCTTCCAGATTCCACAATCCCATCTGCGCCCACTCGCCGGGCGCGTGCCATTCCGGCATGCTCAGAACCGGATACAAGCAAACGCCGCGCAGCGGGATCGGTTCTTTGAGTAACGCTTCCGTTTCGGCAGTCAGTTCGCGCAGCCAGGCGGCGCGCTGTTCATCCACGTGGCTGGTTTCGGTGACGATTATCTCTCCGCCGTAACGTTCCCAGAGCGAACGCAGCAGGCGTCTCAACGGGACGCGGCGCGGATCGTCAGGTTCCAGCGGCGTTCCATCTCCACCCAGTTCCCATTGATTAGTCCAGTAGTAGTTGACGCCGATGATGTCCAGATGCTTGCGGCTGCCGCCAAGTTCCGGCAGCAATCTTCCGGCGATCATGTCCCAGCCCTGGAAGACCACGTGAGAGTTGAAATGCTCAACCGCGTCTCGCATCTCCGGCTTACCCATCGGAACCGCGACATGGCAGAGCGGGTCAATGTTGACGATTCGCGCTCTGGGGCAGGCCGCGCGAATGGCGTCTATGCCCTTGATCGCGGCTTCAGCCAGCAGGACTTTCATCTCCCAGCCTCGGCTCGTGACGTGCGGGGCGAACAGCCCCATCTCTCCCGCCGCCCACGAAAAGAAGGAAGGCTCGTTGACCGGAGTGAAATAAAGCGCGCCGGTCGTTTGCGAAGCGATGTAACCGGCGGCGGCGTGGCAATAGTCCGCGAACCGTCTGGGGAACGTTTCGGAGAAGAGGTCAATGTGGCCGGGATAACCGAAATGAAAAAGATCGTGGATGATTTCAATCCCGTGACGCTCGCTCGCGGCCAGAAACGGATCAACCGATGAGAAATCGTACCGGCAGTTGTTACGATCAACGTAAGGCCAGCGCACCGACTCCCGCACGGTCAGAATGCCCAGATCGCGCAGCCGCGCGTAATCCTCATCCGCCCACCGGTCGTGCTCGGTGGCCGCGATCTGATCTATCCATTGACCGTGCCGGTTATAACCGGTGGTTCCCTCGAAGCCAGCCTGAAAGAAGCTCTTGAACACAATTAACGAGTCGGGTTGTCGGGGTTGCTACTTGCGATCCGGCTGCTTCACGCCGGTGATCTTTTTGTACAGGGTCAGCGCCTGCGCGGCGACCTGATCCTGGTTGTAATACTTGTAAGTCGCCAGCCTTCCCGCGAAGTGAACGCCGGGCGTCGCGTCGGCCAGCGCCTGATACTTTTTGTAAAGCTCGGTGTTTTCGGGACGCGGCACCGGGTAATACGGATCGCCTTCGGCCTGCGGAAATTCGTAAACGATGCTCGTCTTCGCGTGATCCTGACCGGTCAGGTATTTGAATTCGGTGATTCGCGTGTACGGATGTTCGTTCGGATAATTCACCACCGGCGCGGATTGCCAGACCTGCTGATCGTGCGTCTCGTGTTTGAATTCGAGCGAGCGGTAGGGAAGTTTTCCGAAACGAAAATCGAAGTATTCGTCCACCGGCCCCGTGTAGATCATCTCGCGGAACGGGATCATCCGTTCGATCTCGCGGTAATCGGTGTTGAGCATGATCCTGATGTTCGAGTGGTCGAGCATGTTCTCGAACATCCGCGTATAGCCGCGCTTCGGCATCGCCTGATAGGTGTCGGTGAAATAGCGGTCGTCGCGGTTGGTGCGAACGGGCACGCGCGCGGTGACCTGGGCGTCGAGTTCCGACGGATCGAGACCCCACTGTTTGCGCGTGTAACTGCGAAAGAATTTTTCGTAAAGATCGCGCCCGACTTTGCTGACGATCACATCTTCCGAGGTGCGTATCTGCTCGCGCTTCTCGGCCACTGAAGCGAAGAACTCTTCGAGTTGAAACGAGGTCAGGCTCAGGCCGTAGAGTTTATTGACCGTGTCCAGATTGATCGGGATGGGCAGAATCTGCCCGTCCACGCTGGCCCGGACGCGGTGTTCATAAGGCCGCCACTCGGTGAAACGCGAGAGGTATTCAAAGACCTCGCGCGAATTGGTGTGAAAGATGTGCGGGCCGTATTTGTGAACCAGCAGCCCAGCGTCGTTGTAATGATCGTAAGCGTTGCCGCCGATGTGGGGCCGTTTGTCAACGATCAAAACCTTCCTGCCCGCGCCGGCGGCCAGCCGTTCCGCAAGCACACTGCCGGCGTACCCTGCTCCAACAATCAGGTAATCAAACATCCTCTCTCCTCCTTGCGCTAATCACCGGCGCCGGGGGAGACGATGTTAAAGCTGGTTGATCGTGTGGCCGATGCGGCCAGCGGATGCGCGACGAACAGATCGGGATAGCGATTCTTGATCGCCAGGTCTATCAAATGCATCATTCGCGCCCAGGTGCTGTCCCAGGAATTCGACGCCAGCATCTCGTCCACCTGATTGAGCCACGCGGCGCGATTGAATCCCGGACTCATCAGGCTTTCAGCGGCGGCGATGAATTCGGCAGGCGCGTCGGCGATCCTGACCAGGTCCTGGCGCCCGTAAGGATGCACGACGTCGCGGATCGAAGTGGAAATGGCCGGAATCCCAGCCGCCAGATATTCGGGGGTTTTGGTAGGGCTGATAAATCTGGTTGATTCGTTGCGCGCGAATGGCAGCATCGCAATGTCCCACCCGGACAGGTACGCGGGCAGGTCTTTGTAAGCTCTGCCGCCGAGATAATGAATGTTCGGGCGGCGCGGCAAATCAGCCGGATCAATCTTCACGACGGGGCCGATCATCACGAACTGCCAATCGGGCCGGGCGTCGGCGATTCCTGCCAGCAGCTCCTGATCCAGGCGCTCGTCAATCACTCCGAAAAACCCCAGGCGCGGGCGCTCGATGCCGGCCTGATCTTCCGGCTCGGCCAGCTTCCTGCGCGCCTTGCGGAAATGCGCCGGATCAATGCTGCTCGGAAAAGGATGAATGTTGTGATGGAGATGGCATTTCGCTTCGTAAAGACTGTAGCCTCCGGTGAAGACCAGATCGGCGCACATCAGAAGCTCGGCTTCGCGCTGTTTCAGATTCTGCGGCGCGAATTTGAAAGCCGACAATTCGTCCATGCAATCGTAAACTATGGCCAGCGGCTCCAGATGCCAGGTGAAAGCCAGAGCCATCGGCGTGTAATACCAGAGTATGTAATCAGAGATGTCGTATTCCAGAAACAGTTCATCGAGCAGCAGCGACTGCTGCGCCGCCGCGACTTCGGCGTCGCTCAAACCTTCGGGCAGGTGGGAGACTACAACAATCACGCCGCAATCGCGGCGGCTGATGTCCAACTTCGGAACAGGCGCGCCGAAGATCGGTTCTTCCACGAAAAAGACGCGCCGTTCGCAGGCCGACCGGCTCATCAGGTGTTGCGGCCTCTGATAAACGAAGTCCCATCGCAGATGCGACAGGCAAACTATGTCCGGGAGATTGCTGGCTATCAGGTTTTCGGCGGCGAAACTATCTGCCACAAGACTGTTTGAGGAGTATAAATCGGGGCCGGGATAGTTGCTGATTGAAGGCAGCGAGTTTCCATTACCTGTAACTACATTGTTGTTCATGCCTCTCCTTTATTAAGTTGTGGTTTGTTTCTGCGGGAAAGCCTTTGCTCGGTCTTGAGCAATACGAGCAATGAATGTGCCAGTGCATTTCGCGCGCCGCCAACGTCCGAATTAACTCAGGCGCGGTGTTGTGATGGAAATATTCAAGAAACGTTGGATGGACGGAGCATGGTTGTACTTGATGTGAACGTTCCGAAGCGATATGGAATGAATGGGAATCGTGCGAAACTCTAATCTTTGAGCAGCGCAACTCGCGATCAGAAAATGCCGCGCCGCAATGCGCCGACCTCGCCCGTTTGAGAATGCGTTGATACATCAATACAGAAGAGTACGGATCAGACGGCGCGGGCAGAGCGAACGGAACGGCTGGCAGGTACGGCATTTGCCACTACCAACCGATGCTGAAATTGATCTCAGAAAGAAGGGAAGCGATGACGAGTTTAGCTCGAAAGACAATTCAGCCGGCTTACGCCAATCCTGTTTATCCGCGCTCCTGCCCCGATCCCTTCGCGCTGAAATACCTGAACGAATACTGGCTCTACTGCACCGGCTTCTGGCCTGACGGTCGTTGTTTCGGCGTGCTGCATTCGCGCGACCTCGTTTCCTGGCGCGAACTCGGCGGCGCGATGGAGCCTCCGTATAAAGACGCGACTTGTTACTGGGCGCCTGAAGTCCGGTACGAGAACGGAGTTTTTCTGATGTATTACAGCGTGGGTGACGAAAAGCGAATGCAGATTCGCGCCGCGCGCTCCGATCATCCGGCGGGGCCGTTCGTTGATTGCGGAGTTCGGCTGACTTCAGAGGAATTCGCCATTGACCCGCACATATTCGACGACGACGACGGAACACGGTGGATGTTTTACGCGACCGATTTCCTGACGCACACGCATATCGGCACCGGGACGGTTTGCGACCGGATGATTGACGATTTCACGCTCGCCGGAGAGCCGCGCCCGGTCACTCGCGCGAGTTTCGACTGGCAGGTTTACGATCCGCATCGGATCGAAAAAGGCGGCGTCCGCTGGTACACGGTCGAAGGGCCGTTCGTGCTGAAGCGCAAGGGACGCTATTACCAGATGTTCAGCGGCGGCAACTGGCAGAACGAAACCTACGGCGCGACTTACGCGATCAGCGAACACATAGATGTTCCTGACGAATGGCGGCAGGTGGCCGACGGCGAAACCGTGAAGCCGATTTTGCGCACGATCCCCGGCAAGGTGATCGGCCCCGGACACAACTCGGTTGTGCGCGGCCCTGACAATCAGCAGTTATTCTGCATTTATCATTGCTGGCCCCGATGGTTGGATGAAGAGACGGGACGCGCGCTGGCGATTGATCGCCTGGATTGGGCGGGCGAGCGAATGCTGGTCATCGGGCCGAGCGTGACGCCGCAGCCAGCGCCCATCGCGCCAGCGCTCGTTGATTATTTCGACGACCACGAAGACGACCTGGAAGAGAGATGGAAGATCAACGGCGGGCAATGGGTGGCGCGTGACGGAGTCTTCCGCCAGGAGCGGCGCGAAGACGAGGCCGAAGCGCTGCGCTCATTCCGCTCGCCGTATTTCGTGGCCGAAGTCAGTTTGAGAATGAGCGGCGATTCAACGGAAGGCGCGGCGGGAATCAAATTGATGGGAGAGCAGGAGCCGGTTCTGTTCTTCAATTTCAATCCGCAATCGGGGCAGGCGGTGGCGACGGCGCGGATCGGCGGCCATTGGGTTCACGAAGATCTGCCGCTTCCACCGGCTTTCGATTTCACGGCATTTCATCTGCTGCGCGTCGAAGTCAACGGCCTGCGCGTGACGATCATTGTTGACGGGACTTTCGGCGGAGCGGCTTTGAAATGGGAAGGGCTGCTCGGTTCGCAGGCCGTCTCGATAGCTCTGACGGCGAAGAACGCGGCGGCGCAGTTCGCGGGCTTCGCGCTGACCGAAGGCTGGCAGGATCTGTTCACCGGCGATCAGGAAGACCCGGCGTTGTGGAACTGGCGCACGACCGCGAATGACGACCGCTGGCGATTGAACGATGACCAATTGTGGTATCTGGGGCCTCACGGCGAAGCTTCGATTCTGACCAAAGGCCCGGTACCGGAAGAATACGAACTGGTCGTCAACGCGAAACTGATCGGCGAGCCGAAGCCCGGCGAATGTTACGGATTTTTGCCGGTGATCGGCGCAGACGCTGACAGCCCGGTGATGACTGTCAGGAGGTACGGATCGGGCTGGATCGTGCTTTGCGACGCGCCGTCCGGAAAACAGGTGTTTTCGTTGCCGCCCGGTTTCGACCCGACGGAATATCAGCAGTTCCGTTTTCGCCGACAGGCGGGCAGGCTGACCATCCAGCACGAGGCGCAGGTCATCGGCGAGATGAAATCAACCGGCGCCGCCGGAATGGTCGGGTTATACGGCGCCCGCATAATCGCCGCCTTCGACATGGTTCGAGTCACAGCCCTGGGGTAAGGAGGATTACTGAACAGTCGGAAAATGATTGAAATAAAATTTCTCCGGCTGTTCCGTTATTCTCGTTTGTTCCGTATTCTCTACATCTTCTTCGTCGCGCCGCATTCGTTTTCAACCGACATATCAATATGATCAAACCGAGCTTGAGCCAGGACTCGCGCGATTTCATCTGGGCCGGCGGCATCGAGGACACATTCGTTCCGCAAACCCGTCTGGGCCATCGCGCGCTGGACGAATATGAACTGATGGGGCATTACGATCACTGGCGCGAAGACCTGGCGCTGCTCAGGGAAGTCGGCGTGCGCGCCGTCCGCTGGGGCGTGCCCTGGTATCGCGTCGAGCCTATGCAGGGGGTCTTCGATTGGAGTTGGACGGATCAGGTCATTCCTTATCTGATTAAAGATTTGGGCGTCACTCCGATCATTGACCTGATGCATTACGGCTGCCCGTTCTGGCTGCGGCGCGAATTCGCCAGCCCGGATTATCCGCGCGCCGTAGCGGCCTACGCCGAAGCATTCGCCCGCCGGTACGCCGGGCTGATCAAATGGTACACGCCGCTCAACGAGCCTCTGGTCAACGCGCTAATGTGCGGCAGGCGCGGTGTGTGGCCGCCGTATTTGCGCGGCGACGCGGGGTACATTCGTGTCATGTTGCAAATCGTCAAAGGCGTCATCAATACAGTCGAGGCGATCAAGGCGGTTGATCCTGATACGGTGATGGTTCAAGTCGAGGCGACGGGGTTGAGCCGCGCTGTCCGTCAGGAATTGGAAGTGCTCGCGCTCGAAGATCAGCGGCGCGGTTATCTGTTCTTCGATTTGATCACTGGATTGGTCAATCACGAGCATCCGCTGTTCGGCTGGCTGCTGCGCAACGGGGCTTCACCCGACGATCTGGCGGAACTCGTCCGCCATCGCATCCCGATTGATGTGCTCGGAATGAATTTCTATCCGCAATGGTCAACGAAAGAGATTTACATAGATCACAAAGGCCGCCTGTCGTACCGCTCGATTGAACACGACGGCGACGGATTCGCGGCGCTGATCGAGGATTATTACAACCGCTACCGCGTTCCGGTCATGATCACTGAAACCAGCGCGCTCGGCGAAGACGACGTCCGCTCGCGATGGATGCGAGCGTCGGTGGCGGCGGTCAAACAGTTGCGTGGCGCCGGAGTTCCGGTGATCGGCTACACCTGGTTCCCGCTCTTCACAATGGTTGACTGGCGCTACCGGCTGGGGCGCAGACCGGTGGAGAATTACTACATTGATCTGGGCCTGTACAAAATAAATGGCGACGGCGGCGCGCGCCGATGGAAACAGACGCCGCTGGTCGAGCAGATACAAAGCTACATTCACAATCCTGAAGAATCCGTAGGGCTGCTCAAATTGAATTAGCCTCAACACGCAACTGAACAATGAATCGAAGAAGGTGGACAGCGACTTCAAGCATATTTCTTGCCCTTCTCGTAATTGCCGGCGGGACGATTGCAGGAGTGGAGTTCAGTTGCGCGCAGAAGGTAGACAAAACGAGCGCGACACAATTCCCCGAGCCGAAGGGGTACATAAACGATTTCGGGCAACTCCTTAATGATGACGAAGAACAGGAACTCACCAAAATCGCCGCCGCATTCGAGCAACGAACAACAGCGCAACTTGCAGTGGTAACCATTGAAACGATAAAGCCGTTCGAAAATATCGAATCCTACGCGACGAAATTATTCAACACATGGGGAATTGGGCGGAAAGATAAAAACAATGGCGTCCTCCTACTGATAGCCGTCAAAGACCGGCGGGTGAGAATAGAAGTCGGGTACGGGCTGGAGCGGAAACTTTCCAATTCAAGGTGCAAAGAAATCCTGCGAACTGGCGTGACGCCGCGCTTACGGGAAAGCGCTTATTACAAGGCAATGAAGACAGGAATGGAATTAATCATCGAAGAGATCGAAAAATAATAACCGGGTTGCTGGCGCGGCAATTGCAGATTTCCATTCATCCAGACTCATATCGTTTTGAGAGGAATGATAAGGAATTATGGCGCCGAACAATCTAATTGACCGGTTGGTCTCATTTGAACCCACACCTTTTCCAGTCGTCAGTCTTTACCTGAACACACAAGCTGATCAAAACGGGCGCGACTACTTCGATGCGTTTGTGCGCCGCGAATTCAACGCGCGGGCGAAGAACTGGACGATGAGGACGCCCGAACGCGTGAGCTTCGACCGCGACACCGAGCGCATCAACTTATACCTGCGCGACGAACTGCGCCCCTCCGCCAACGGCGCGGCGATCTTCGCCTGCTCGGCGGAGAACGATTTTTTTGAAGCCGTTCAGTTCGACGCGCCGATTGAAGAGAATCATCTCTATACTTCTTATCAACCGCACGTTTATTCGCTGGCGCGTTTTATTGATCATTATCCGCCTTACATCGCGCTGGTGGCCGACACCAACACTGCGCGTCTTTATGTTTTCGGCGCGCACGAAGAGCTTGAACAGCGCACCGTCGTCAATCCGAAAGTCAATCGCACGATGATCGGCGGCTGGTCGCAGGCTCGTTATCAAAGGCATATTGACAATTACCACCTGCGCCACGCGAAAGATGTGGTTGATGAATTGGATCGCCTGGCCCATCGAGAGAACATCGAACGGGTCGTGCTTGCGGGCGACGAAGTGATCATCCCGCTGTTGCGTGAACAATTCCCCCAGCGGCTGGAAGAGCGCGTGATTGACGTGCTCCGCCTGGACATGACCACGCCCGAACACGAAGTGATGAAGGCGAGCTTCGAGGCGGTGCGCGCGCACGACGCCCGGCAAGACGCCGAGAAGGTCGGGAAGTTGTTGGACGAATATCTGGGCGTCGGCTTTGCCGTGACTGGCGCGCGCGAGACGCTGGTGGCGCTGACTCTGGGGCAGGTCGAAGAAATGCTGCTGAGCGCGTCCGAACAGGATGTGCGCGACGATTTGACCGGGAGCGACGCGGCGATTGTTCCTGCGGCGCTCGAAGCTCTGAACGCCCGTAGAAATGGCGAGACGAGCGGCGAAACGCGCAGCGCGATGATCGCCGATGAATTGGTGGCGCGCGCGCGCCAGACGGACGCGAAGATCACGTTCATCGAAGACGCCTCGCGGCTCGCCGAGCGCGGCGGGGTGGGCGCGAAGCTGCGATATCGTCTTTAAGGAGTTGTTATGAGCAGTAAGAACAACGTCAATCCGGATCATTACAAGATCGCCGGACGTGAACGTCAGGGAGAAGACATCATCCACGACGTTTACAAGCGCCGGTACACACAGTCCAAATCGAATACCGGCGTGGGCCGGCGAAACTTCATCCCCGGTTCTCTGGACGAGGAGATCATCGCTGAGGTTGAGCGAAAGACGGATGAAGCTGGTCGCAGGGAGAGCGGAACAGCGCGCGACGCGGAATAGCGCGCGTGCGAAGCCGGTAAGACGGCAGACAGCGAGACCAGGCAAAGAAGGTGAGAGAATTAAGGCAGGACAGCCGTGGCGATGCGCCGGTGCTTTTTCACCTGACGCCGTTCATTTGGTGGGAGAGGGAAACGCCTGCAAAACAGCTTTGAAGCTGATTTTGCAGGCGGAACTGAGGTTGATAACCATTTTGATAGTAATCGCGGACGGTTTCTACCAACTGATCGAAATCCACTGGCTTGGACATGATCAGGTCCGGAAGGTAGTTGAAATCCAGTCTCTGTTCAACGTACTCAGGCGGGTAAGCCGTGACCAGGACGACCGGTATATCCGACGTTCCATTCGTCCTGAGATGTTCAACCAATTCCGCGCCATCCATGTCTGGCATGCCGAAATCTGTGATGATGACAAAAGGATGATAAGTATCCGAAAGTTTCAACCCTTCTCTGGCGTTATCAGTGGTCAGTACGTCGTATCCTTCTGGCGCGAGAACCTCTTTGATCAATTCAGCCTGGTCTTGATCGTCGTCAATGACCAGCGCAAATTCTTTCCGTTGTTGTTCCATACATCGGGTGCAATTCCCTTCGGTTTATTGAACCGATAAGGCTCCTTCTACATTAGTCACGCCATCCTTCCGTATTTCCGGCGCTGGGGCGTGTTGTGTGTAATGCGCCTGTTCTTCTCCTTCCCAACCGTATCGGAATTTGTCTGTCAAAGTCAGGACGAATTTTAAAGATCAGGCCATGGGTCATCTGCTTTCAGGTGGCATAACTGAACATAGCAACTACCGTTCCCAGAGAGTCATGTCCCAGTGGTTGTGGCTTCTTTGAGTCTCTAAATTCCGGCTGAAAATAAAAGTCGCAGGCGCACCCGCCGAGCGCCCTGACGCGCACAGACAGGAGTTACCTCCCTGCGCGCCGCTCGCGGATGCGCCTGCGACTCTTCCGGAAAATCCGGGGCTGGAATTGTGTGACGGGATACCTTTTCATCCCGCCTTAAGCGCCCAGATTTTCGTTGAGCGCGCCTGGTTCTATTTCCTGGCCTGGCGCGAAGTGTAGCGAGAAAGCGTTTCCGAGAAGGCCATCACCCTGGATGGCGCGTTGGTTCTGGAGCCTCCCAGTATTTCCCCGGAATTGACGTTGTCGCCGTACACATCACGCATGCCGCTTGTATCCGTCTCGAACGTGACGCCATCCATCGCCACGCCGGCGACCTTTCCCTTGCTGCGCGAGTAGCAAAGTATCTGGGCGTTCATCGCGGCGGGCGAATTCGCGGCGGCCGTTCCTGCCGGCGCTGCCGGCGCTGTCGGCCCCACTGGCCCCGCAGCCGCCGGAGCGTCAGCGCCGACTGTGAATTTGCCGCCCGACAGCGGATTGACGGTGTCTCTGTTCATACACAACACGATCAGGTCGGTAGGTTCAGGCCCGATCTGGGCGCCGAAATCATCGCTGCGGATGTTCAAATAAACAGGCGCGCTCCAACTGCCGCCCTTGCGGCAACTGACCACGCCGCGTCCGCTAACGGTGGAACCGGATCTGTTGACTTCTGGAAAGACAACCACGCATTCGGCGCGGTCGAAAACGTTTTGCGGAATTCCTCTGCCGGGGGCCTTCATGATGTCTTTGAGCGCATTGGCGGCCTTTCTGGACTGTTTCTCTTCATCCTTGGTGGTTCCGAGGATGTGATCATCGTTCCTGGCCGTTGTGGGCTGGGTGTTAGCCTTGTTGTTCGGGTCTTTCCCGGCGGTCTGATTTTGGCTGAACGACACGGCGGATAAAGCCAGCGTCAGGAAACAGGCTGCCGCCAATTTCAGAATGGATTCGAGTTTCATCGTGGAAATATCTCCTTCTCATTTCAATTGTCACAAACCGCATCGGCGGCCAGTGGCAATGGTTAAGACGTGGCGTCAATTCCAATTACATGTCAACTTCAAAGATGAATGTCTGCCCGCGTCTGGCGCCGTTAAGCTCGGCGCCATCGAAAAGGGCACGCAAGGCGCGTGCTCACAGGCGATGTTGAAGTGACTTTGCGATTCCGCGTGGCGTGAACAGAATGGTGAGTTGATTCGCTCGATGGAAAAAAATACGGGCGGCCTCGCTCGGCGAAGCCGCCCATAAAATATGACCAGACATTGGCAAGCATTACCGGCGCGGACAATCGTTGGCGATCCGTTGTGGCAAGCGTCAGATTGTCCGCCAATTGGCTTATGTAATTTGTGGCTATGAATCGGAGACTAAAACGTGGCGACTGCGATCACGCGCTATCTCGCCGGTTTCGACTCCTTCTATACCTTCATTCTTATCAGCTAGCGATTTCATCCCAGCAATGTCTAGTGAGCACAACCGTCTCAATGAGCTAGTACAACACTCAATGAGCTAACTTGCAGACGCCGTGTCCCAAGCAATTGGCGTGCTAAGAGCTTGCCCGCTTCTCGCGCAGGATAGACAGGAGGATTACGCAACAAACGGAAAAGACTGAACAAAAGGAAACAAGCCGAGGAACTTTTCCTTCCTTCCCGTTTTTTCCGTTTGTTGCGAAATCCTCTTGTCTATCCTGCTGAGCAGTTACTTCCTGTTTCCCCTTCTTTTATTGTCGCCATCTTGTAAGCCGATCAATCGCGGGCGAATGACTGACGCCGTCAATGACACGAATGTTGAATGCCGAATTGAACGCGACAAGAGAAGAGGAATGTTCGTATCGAAGACAACCGCTGTACGGTTACATCGGCGCCGGCGTTCTTGTGCGCAACGAAGCGATGCGGTTTTGAGCCTGATTGATAGAGTTTTATCTGGCATCAATGTTGCTAAGCCAATGACGATTGCTAAAGCAATGGAGCCGATGAACTCATCACCGGAGCGGCGTTCATCAGTTTTGCATTCAGGGGATTGGATCGGGAATTCCGAAGGAACGGGCGAAACATTACGAGGCAGGGAGTAAAGGTGGTGGAATCCTGATCCGCGTTGCGCCGCGATCAGCGGACGACGCCAGATGGATTGAGCGCGAATGGCGCAACCTGGGCGGCGATATCGCGGCGCATTGAGCATTCTTTCCTGGCAACAGGAAAGAACGAGGCAGGCATTGACCTTTGTCGGGATGGGTTGATGCCTGCCTAAAATTTTTTAGAGGTGTTGCCGGAAATAGCAATGGAAAGCATGACCGATAAATGCGCTCACGCTATCTGCAATTGTCCCGCGCAAGCAAGCACAGGTTATTGCGGTAGTTACTGCATGACCGCGAGCAACGATCCCGACGCAGGTTCAGTATGCGGCTGCGGGCATCCTGAATGCAGGCCGGGCGACATACCGATGCCTGCGCAATCTTCGCCGGCGCAATCTTCATAGACGCAAGCCTCAGATCACTTCTTCGTCGGCGTCAGCTTCGCCGGCTGGTCTGGAATCGCTCTCCATCATGTGTTTGAAACTGGACAGGTCTTTGGTGATTTGTTGCTCAGGGCTTCCGCCGAAGATGCTGGCGATGAACGCGCCCAGCCGTCCGCCTGGCGGGTTGTATTCCAGGGAGACTCTCACCTCGGTTTCGTGTTCAGTGAAATGCAGGAACCGCACCGATCCCGCGTTGGCGACGGTCGCTCCTTCCAACGAACGCCATGCGATCAATTCGTTTTCCTGATCGTGCGTAATCTCGGCGTCCCATTCGACTTTGGTTCCAACCGGCGCTCTGGCCACCCAATGCGAACGCGTCGGGCTGAGCACGCGCACTTCCTGCAGATGATTCATGATTTGAGGCAGATTCCTGAAATTCCGCCAGAAATGGTAAAGGTCGGAGCGGCTTCTGTTGATGATGACGCTCTTTTCCACCCTGATGCCATTGATTTCGGCCACTACTTCTTTCGTTTCAGCGGCATGATTTACCGCCGGTTCATTCGCGCGCGCGCCGGTTGGTTTTGTTGAAGCTGCCATAAGTCTGTATCTGATTTACCGCGAATAATCTTTGGACAATCTTTTGCGAAGCCCTTAAAGCGGCAAGCCGTATGCCCGAAAGAGCGCTGGAAAATTCCTGAAGCGCAGCGACAGGATGAACATTGACGGCGCCGCGCGCAAAACGACAGTGGAGCGACCGCATACACAGGCGTCACAGTTTGAAACGGAATCACGGCGCGCCTGCGTTCTCAGTTCACGCGGCATGTGAGTTGCCCGCAGACCGTTTCGCGGAGAGATGAAAATCGTTTTGGCTGAAAAGCGGCGGGAGATGCGATGACGTTGTGCGTACTGAGCGTAGCCTACCCGTTTGCTCCCGTCAGCCGCGATTCGGCGGGCGGCGCCGAACAATCGCTCAGCCTGATTGACGAATCGCTGGCGCGCGCGGGTCATCGGTCGCTGGTCGTCGCCTGCGACGGTTCGCAGGCCGCCGGAGAGTTGATTCCCATTCCGCGAACGCGCGGCGTAATTGACGACGTCGAACGGATGCGCGCTTATCAGCATCATCGCGCGGCGATCCGGCGAACGCTCGAACAAAATCCGGTTGACCTGATTCATCTGCACGGCCTCGATTTTCACGAATACCTGCCGCCTTTTTCTGATGATGATGGCGACGATGGCTGTGTCCCGGCGCTTGTGACTTTGCATCTTCCTCCAGCTTGGTATCCGCCTGAGATTTTTCGATCGAGGCGTCCGCGAACGCTGCTGCATTGTGTTTCCGAAACGCAGCGCCGATTTTGCCCGCCTGCGGTTACGCCGCTGCCCGTAATTCCAAACGGCGTCCCGGTTGACCGTTTCAATCTCAGGATCAGCAAACGCAATTTCGTTTTTTCGCTCGGCAGGATTTGCCCGGAGAAAGGATTTCATCTGGCGCTCGACGCCGCCTCGCTTGCGCGAACGCCGATGTTGCTCGCTGGAGAAGTTTTCCGCTACCCGGCTCACGAAGATTATTTCCATCAGGAGATCGCGCCGCGCCTCGGTGGCCGGCGCAGATTTATAGGCCCCGTCGGGTTCGAGCGCAAACGCAGGTTGATGGCGGCGGCGCGATGCCTGCTTGCGCCGAGTCTGGCGCAGGAGACGAGTTCGCTGGTGGCGATGGAATCGCTCGCTTCGGGCACACCCGTCATCGCTTTTCCATCGGGAGCGCTGGCGGAAATTATCGAGGACGGAGTGACGGGATTTCTGATGAATGATGAACGCGAGATGGCCGAGGCGATCCGCGCGGCCGGCTCACTCGATCCGAACGTCTGCCGCGAAACGGCGCGGTCGCGGTTCTCCGCCGCGCGGATGATCGAGCGTTACTTCGATCTTTATGAGCGATTGATCGCGGGAGACGCGTCCGGCATTGGTTGTTTGTCGTTCGCCATTTGTTATTTGTCATTTGTGTTATTGCGCCGGGCGCTGCTCGACTAACGCCTCGGCTCTCGGCCAACTCAGCGCTGGCACGTTAATTGTCAGTCAGGCTATTGAAGGGTTCATTGTGTGATGAATTCGATTGCAGACGGAAAGTTAAAAGACGCAATAGCTATTTTCGAGGAGATTTATGAAAAGCCCGGGTTTCGATCCTGATACGAATGGCCACCCGCCGCAAATGGCTGAAGTCGAAATACACACTCCGCAAGGCGTGGTCAAAGGCATGTTGCACAAAGCTGAAGGCGCGCGCGGCGCGATGGTCATGGTCGGAGACCTTGAGGGCGGGATTGAAGGGCCTTCGGGCATTTATGAACCGCTGGCAGCCCGGCTGCAAAAAGCCGGGATCACGGCGCTACGTCTGGATTACCGGTTAGCGGGCGATTTGCTGGAATGTATTTACGACTCGCTGGCCGGCATTGAAGCTCTGCGCCAGCAGGGCGTGGAGCGCGTGGCGCTGCTCGGTTGGTCATTCGGCGGCGCGGTGGCCATCACCGCCGGGGTGGCCAGTGAATTCGTCGTCGGCGTGGCGACAGTCGCTTGCCAGACTTTCGGGGCCGAGGTCGTAGCGGATTTGGCCCCGAAGAGCCTGCTGCTGATGCATGGCACGGACGACCAGACGACGCCGGATCATAACTCGCGCGAACTGTACGCCCGCGCCCGCGAGCCGAAAGAACTGGCGCTGTATCCCGGAGACGATCACAATTTGACGTGGCGCGCTGACGAGGCGCTCGACAAACTTTACGCGTGGAGCAAAAAACTATTGCTCGTCTCCGCCAGCGCCAGCGGTCGTTAGCGATCACGAACGGGTGATGAATGCGAAAGCTTCCTGGGAGCGCATCGCTTCCATCGCGCAGGGTTGGTGGGGCAGGCTCGGAACCTGCGCCACCAACCCAGGGGAGGAGAAATGGAAAAACAAAAGAACGACAATTCAGGTTTGCTGGAAATTCGGGCGAGGATCGCTGTCGGCGCCGCTGTTCTCGATGGCGATCTGATGATTCCGAGCGGGGCCAGCGGGATTGTGCTGTTCGCGCACGGCAGCGGGAGCAGCCGTCATAGCCCGCGCAATCAGGGAGTGGCGCGCGTCATCCGTGAAGCCGGCATCGGCACGCTGCTGTTCGATCTGCTCACGCGCGAAGAAGAGTCGGTGGATGTTTTCACGCGCCATCTGCGTTTCGACATCGGGTTGTTGTCCCAAAGGCTGTTTGAAGCGACGCGGTGGGCTTTCGAGCAGGAAGAGACGCGTGGGTTGCGCGTCGGCTATTTCGGATCGAGCACTGGCGCCGCCGCCGCTTTGATGGCCGCCGCCAGATTGGGCGAAAAGATCGGCGCGGTCGTTTCGCGCGGCGGACGGCCCGATCTGGCGGACACCGCGCTGCCGCTGGTCAAATCGCCGACGCTGTTGATTGTCGGCGGACGCGATGAAGTGGTGATCGAATTGAATCAGGATGCTTACGCGCAACTGCGCTGTGAAAAAGCAATGATGATAATTCCGGGCGCGACGCATCTGTTTGAAGAGCCGGGCGCGCTCGACCAGGTCGCGAATCTTGCGTCCGCCTGGTTCGCAGAGCATTTGCAATCGCAGACGCCGCGCGCCCAGACAGCGGGCGGGCGGAGATGAGCCGAGTGCGGTATCGAACAGACACTTGAAAACCTGCCCGATACCATCTCGCTCCTGATTCCTTTTCGCCCTGAGGTAGTTTCGGATGGCGATAAACACGGGAAAATACCGGCGGCGCTTGTTGGATGAACGCGACAGGATCAAACAGGACATCCTGGGCAGAACCGAATTGCCGCCGTCTTTCAATGATGATGGCGCGCTCGATTCGGCTGACAGTTCGGTGCGGGAACATTCGATGGATATGGAAGGAAGCCTGATGAACATGAAGAGCGGCCGGCTGGAACAGATCAACGCCGCTTTGCAGCGGATCGAGCGCGGCGATTACGGAATCTGCGTCAAGTGCAAAAAAGAGATTGATCCGAAGCGGCTCGACGCTGAACCGACCGCCATGACCTGCATGGATTGCCTTCCAGCGAAAGAGCAGAGCTTCAGCGCTCCGACGATGTAGCTCCTCAGAAAATCGGTGTGGCAATTTGCCAAATTTCCACACCAGGTCTTTTCATCATTTCAGGGCCTCACATAGCGACATAGAGGCTCATACGGAAAACCATGCCACATAACCTTTTCAACTCATCGCAAACTTTTCAAACCGGAGATGGCCGCGCGGCGCGCTTTTATTCTCTGCCGCAACTTGAGAAAGAAGGACTCGGTTCGATCTCGACATTGCCTGTGAGCCTGCGCATCGTGCTCGAATCGGTTCTGCGCAACTGCGACGGCAAACGCATCACCGAAGACGACGTGCGCGCGCTGGCCGGCTGGCGTCCCGGCGCCGAGCGCGAACGCGAAACGCCATTCGTCGTCGCGCGCATCCTGCTGCAGGATTTCACTGGCGTGCCGCTGCTGGCTGATCTGGCCGCGATGCGTTCGGCGGCGGCCAGGCTGGGCCGGAATCCGAAAATCGTCGAACCGTCGGCGCCGGTTGATCTGGTGATTGATCATTCGGTTCAGGTTGACTATTGGAGCGGCCCCGAAGCGTTGCGTTTGAACATGGAGATGGAGTTCAAACGCAACCGCGAGCGCTACCAGTTTTTGAAATGGGGACGGCAGGCGTTCAACGGCTTCGGCGTCACGCCGCCCGGCATCGGCATCTGCCATCAGGTCAATCTGGAATATCTGTCGAAAGGCGTTCACGAACGCGACGGGGTTTTTTATCCCGATTCGCTGGTCGGAACCGATTCGCATACGACGATGGTCAACGGTCTCGGCGTCGTCGGCTGGGGTGTGGGCGGTATCGAAGCCGAAGCCGGAATGCTCGGACAGCCGGTCTATTTTCTAACGCCGGATGTCGTCGGCGTTTGCCTGAGTGGCGCGCTCGGCGAAGGCGTCACCGCGACAGACCTCGTGCTGCGCATCACGCAGTTGCTGCGCAAGGCGCACGTCGTCGGCAAATTCGTCGAGTTTCACGGCGAAGGCGCGGCGACGCTTTCAGTGCCCGACCGCGCGACCATCGGCAACATGTCGCCCGAATACGGCGCGACGATGGGTTATTTTCCGGTGGACGAAGAATCGCTCAGGTATTACGAGATGACAGGGCGCCCGCGCCAGCAAGTCGAAACGATCCGGCGATATTTTGAAGCGCAACAGATGTTCGGCATCCCGCGCCGGGGCGAATGCCGCTACAGCGAGCTTATCGAACTCGATCTGGCCGAAGTGAAGCCAAGTGTCGCGGGACCGCGCCGCCCGCAGGATCGCATTGAGCTGCCGGATTTGAAGAATAGTTTCCTTGAACTGCTGCGGAAGCCGGTGGGCGAGGGCGGTTACGGCAAATCGCCCGATGAGATCAATCGGCGTGTCAGCGTTGATTGCGGGATCGGATCGCCACGCCTGAAGGAACCGATTCGCGGCGGCGGCGAACAGGCGACGGAATCATCTCCTTCGATAACACGCAAGGCCGACGCGAAGAGCACAAACGCGTGGACTGAAACAGAGATGATGAACAACCGTCCGACGCCCGATCCGGTCAGAAACATGCCGCGCAGAGAAGCTCCCGACGACCCGGCCAGCATCGGGCACGGCGATGTCGCCATCGCTGCGATCACTTCGTGCACAAACACATCGAATCCGAGCGTGATGCTCGCCGCCGGGTTGCTGGCGAAAAAGGCTGTGGAGCGGGGCCTGCGCGTTCCGCCCACTGTCAAACCGAGCCTCGCGCCCGGATCGCGCGTCGTCACCGAATATTACAAACAGACGGGATTGCAGCAGTACCTTGACGCGCTCGGTTTCAATCTTGTCGGCTACGGTTGCACCACCTGCATCGGCAATTCCGGGCCGCTCGATCCGAAGGTCGAAGAAGCAATCACGGCAAACGATCTGATTGCCGCAAGCGTGTTGTCGGGCAATCGCAACTTCGAGGCGCGCATACATCAATCGCTCAAAGCCAATTTCCTGATGAGTCCTCCGTTGGTTGTCGCGTTCGCGCTGGCGGGCCGCGTCAACATTGATCTGACGCGGGAGCCGCTGGGCAAGGGGCGCAACGGCGAGGACGTTTATTTGCGCGATATCTGGCCGGCGGCGGAAGAAGTGCGCGAGGCGATGAGCGCGGCGCGCGATCCTGAAAATTACCGCAGGCTTTACGCCGGAGTCGCCGAAGAGAATCCGATGTGGAACGAAATCGTTTCGGCGACCGGCGACGTTTACGCCTGGGACGCCGATTCGACTTACATCCAGGAACCGCCGTTCTTCGCCGATTTCGGTTTGCAACCTGCGCCTGTTGGCGATGTCAGAGGCGCGCGCGCGCTGGCGATCTTCGGCGGCAGCGTCACGACCGATCACATCAGCCCGGCTGGCGCGATTAAGCCATCGTCTCCAGCGGGACAATACCTGCGCAGTCGCGGCGTCGAGCCTGAAGACTTCAACACCTACGGCGCGCGGCGCGGCAATCACGAAGTGATGATGCGCGGCACGTTCGCCAACGTGCGAATCAAAAACCGCATGGTTCATCCGGTCGAAGGCGGAATGACGATTCATTACCCCGCCGGCGAAATGATGGACATTTACGACGCGGCGATGCGCTACCGCGACGAGGGCGTACCGCTGGTGATCTTCGCCGGCGAGGAGTACGGCGCGGGCAGCTCGCGCGATTGGGCGGCGAAAGGAAGCCTGCTGCTCGGCGTCAGAGCCGTCATCGCCCAAAGCTTCGAGCGCATCCATCGCAGCAATCTGGTCGGGATGGGTGTGCTGCCGTGCGAGTTCGCGCAAGGAGTGAACGCGCAATCGCTCGGTCTGGACGGCTCGGAAACGCTCGACCTGATCGGCGTTAGCGCCGGAATCAAGCCGCGCGAAAAAATGAAGCTGATCATTCATCGCCTGTCGGGGCAGGCCGAAGAAGTTCCGGTGACGCTGCGGATTGATACGGCGATTGAAGTTGATTACTACCGGCACGGCGGAATTCTGCCTTACGTGCTCAGACAACTCGTGAGTCAAAACTCCGGCGCGGCGCAGCAGGTTTGAGCCGGCAACCGGCTGATTAAGAGTGACTTTCCGGGAACGCCAATTGCTCTGTTCGGGAGAAGTTTGACAGGTAGCGGGAGATTCAAACAAACAGACAGATAGACAGGACAAACTGATTAAACAGGGAGGAAAGGTCATGGTTTCTCATCAAACTTCATCTACAGGAACCGGCGCGGGCGGAACCAGGCAGCGTTACGAGGCTGCTGACAGAATCGAGCAGGCGGCGAGGAGAATTGACGAGCCGGTCAGGCGGAAGACCGGAATGAGTATTTTTCACGTGTTGACGCTGGCTTCCATCGGAGCTTCGATTTCTTTGTTCATCGCTGGCAGGAAGGATTTGGCGGTCTTCGTCGGGCTTTGGCCGCCGACCTTTCTGGCGCTGAGGGCCGCTTCTGAACATCATACGCATCACCACCACGATGGCGAATACACGAGCGGCTCATACAGGTAAGAAGAGAAAATGCGTGGGTAAAGAGCGGAGGCGAACCGGGTAATCTGCTGTGATCTTCGCTCAGTACGTTTCTTGCGCGCCTGCATACGGAATCGTACAGAAGGGTATGGACGCCGTACAGGCGCGCAGAAACGTTAAATCTGTTCCTGACACGATTTAACCTGATTACATTTCTTAGACACACCGAATATCAACCTGTTTCTTACGTCATCAATTCGGAGGCGCCGATGAATTCATTGGTCAGAAACCGCCTGCTGGCGGCGTTACCCGATCAGGAACTGGAAAAGATTTTTACCGGACTTGGATCAGTTCGCCTGCGTTCGGGCGAGATTCTTTATCATTCCGGTGAAGAGATTCGCCACGTCTATTTCCCCGAACAAGGGCTGATTTCCCTGGTCGCCATGATGATGGATGGCGCGACAGTGGAAACAGGCATCGTGGGCAAGGAAGGAATGATGGGAGTGCCGGTGTTTTTGGGGGCGGGCAGCGCGCCGTATCGCGCCATCGTTCAGGTCGAGGGGCACGCGTGGCGCATGAAGGCTGAAGCTTTCAAATACGAAGTGTTGCGCGGCGGCGCGTTTTACAAAAGCCTGCTGCTTTACACTCAGGCGCTGATGACCCAGATGTCGCAGATGGCCGCCTGCAATTGCCTGCACACAGTCGAAGAGCGATTGTGCTCGCTGCTGCTGATGGTTGATGACCGCATGGATTCGGGCGAATTCTTCCTGACGCACGAGATGATCGCCGAGATGTTGGGCGCGCGCCGCGCCGGAATCACCGTCGCCGCTGGAAAGCTGCGCCAGGCTGGCGTGATCAGCTACATGCGCGGCCGTATTCACATCCGGGACAGGCGCAGTCTGGAGATGTGGGCCTGCGAATGTTACCGCACGATCAAAACCGAATTCGACAGGTTGTTCGCAGTTGAGCCGGAATCGGAATTATCCGGCGGGCCGAGGATTCCGGCTACCGTTCATTGGCCGGGTTCGGGAGCGCCAGCCGGGATAAACCAGGGACGCGAATCAATCAGGTTGACGTGATGAGCGTCGAATTCTTCGGCTGAGATCGGCAATGAAGGTTTGACCAGATTCAGCCTCTCCCAAAGCCAGTTCGGAAGCGTTCGGGCGCGGCCCGGACACAACCACACGAAGAGCGGCAGCAACCCGCCCAGCAGCGCCGCGTGATCGCCCAGCCGCTTCAGCAGACGATCCCAATCCATGGTTTCGCCTCTCCAATAAATCAGGTTGAGCAGGTCGGGCCAGTCGCAGCGGTCACGCTGCAACACATAAAGTTTAGTCCAGAGCAACTCTTCCGGCGGCAGAAGGCGCAACCGCTGACCTTTGATTTCCACCTCAGGCCCGCGCGTCAGCCAGACCTTGTCCACCTCAGCGACCTGATTGGCCATCGCCCAGATTACATCAACTATGACGCCATCGGCGTAGCCGCGATAAATCCACCTGGGATCGTAAGGCCGCTGCTCGTAATAGTCGCTCATTCCGGCCCGCGTCAGAATTCTTTTCATCGCTTCGCTGTCGGAATGCAGTATGTAGATGTCCAGGTCTTTGGTGTCGCGCCGCAGACCCGTGTAGGCGTTGATCGCAAAGCCGCCGCCAAGCGCGAACGGCAATCGCTGCTTGTGCGCCTCGTTGATGACCCGGCGGTAAAGCTCTCCCTGCCGATGAATGAATGGCGCAATGAGCGCCTCGTGGTCGAGTGGTGGTTGATATTTTTCCTGAACAGCTTTCGTCATTTCCGGCGGCTCCTTCTCCGATCTCGAATCGCATTCAATTCAGTTTACCGGTTAGCCACAGAGACCACAGAGGACACAGAGGCACAGAGCAGGTCAATTTGCCTCTGTGATCTCTGTGCGCTCTATGGCTGCCCTTACGCTCAATGATCTCGAATCGCATTCAATTCAGTTTACCGGTTAGCCACAGAGACCACAGAGGACACAGAGCAGGTCAATTTGCCTCTGTGATCTCTGTGCGCTCTGTGGCTGCCCTTACGCTCAATGATCTCGAATTGCATTCAATTCAGTTTACCGGTTAGCCACAGAGACCACAGAGGACACAGAGCAGGTCAATTTGCCTCTGTGATCTCTGTGCGCTCTGTGGCTGATCTTACGCTCAATTGAAATCCGAACTAAATTTCCTCCGCGCCCAGGTTGTAAATGGTGTAAGCGCGTTTGAGCAGCGGCATCGCCACGTTCCTGACCGGAATGCCTTTGGCGGTGATGCCTTTCTCCGCGCCGTGATGCGAATGCCCGTGTATGACCAGATCGGCTCCGGCGCGATCCAGCGCTTCAGCCAGCAGGTAACTGCCCATGAATGGATAAATCTCAAGCCGCTCTCCGGCCAGCGTATCCTTGACCGGGGCGTAATGCAGCAGCGCGATCCGGTAATCCGTGCGGAGCGCCGCCAGATTCTCTTCGAGCCTCATCGCCATGCGTTCGGTCTCGCGCATGAATTCCTTCATCACCCATTCGCCGAACGCGTGGCCGCAGGCTCCGGCAAAACCGCCGCCGAAGCCTTTCGTGCCTGCGATGCCGAGCGTCTTGCTATTGATCCGCAGCGTTGTGGTCTCGCCTTCGAGCATGGTCACGCCGGCTCTTTCGAGTATGCCGCGCACTTTGTCATCTTCGTTGGAATGAAGATCGTGGTTGCCGAAAACCGCCACCATCGGAATTTGCACGGCCTCCAACTCGCGCGCCAGTATTTCAGCCTGGCGCGTATCGCCGAGGTTGGTCAGGTCGCCGCCGAGCAGCAGCGCATCGGCGCATTCGTGCAGCCGGCGCCAGTGCGGACTCAATTTACCGCTCGAATCTTCGGCTACGTGCATGTCGGCGATGGCCGCGATCCTAAGCATGAATGGCCTCCGCCGAAATCGCCGGATTAAGCTCGAACACAGTCAATTCATTGAGCACTTCAATGCCGGGCGCGAGTTCCGCAACCACCAGAGCGGCGGCCCACCGCCTCTCCTCGGTCGGAATCTCTCCGGTCAAATGAATCTTGTGACCGCAAATTCTGACTTTCACATCCAGCGCATTGACTCGCGGATCGGTCGCCAGCGCGTTTTCGAGTTTGCCGACCAGGTATTGATATTCGACATCCATTGTCTTTCCTCTCAGGATTCAGCCGGTGATGAGAAATTCATTCCGCCGAATGCCGTCCGCATCAAAATCCAAACCCACGAATTCAGCCTCTAATCGTGGAGTATGGGTGATCGGGGAAGCAATTGCCATTCCAATGCTACTGCCTGAAAAGCGCGCTTTGCATAATCCATATTACAAACGAGTTCGGGCGATTGTGTTTTTGAGCGTACAGACCTTGCGCGAAGCTATTGCTATAAGCTTGCTCATCCCCCGGAAAGACTTGTGAGCAAAACCCGGGAGCGCAGGCGGCTCGCGCACTAAGTTTCGATGAGGAGACTTCCACGCGGAATCCGCGCGCGAGCCGCACGCGCTCCCGGGTTTTTCATTCGAGGTAGAGCGTGAAACTGGTTATCTTCGGGCTTTCAATCAGCTCATCGTGGGGCAACGGGCACGCAACGTTGTGGCGTGGGTTGTGCCGGGCGCTGGAACGGCGCGGACACAGGACGGTCTTCTTCGAGCGTGATACGCCCTATTACGCCGCCCATCGTGACCTGACGGAAATTCCCGGCGTGGAACTTCGACTCTACCAGCGATGGGAGGAAATCTTGCCGGAAGCGCGCAAGCATCTGGCAGGGGCCGACGTGGCGATGGTGACTTCATATTGCCCGGATGGAGTCGCCGCTTCCGACCTCGCGCTTTCGTCTACCGCGCGGACGCGGGTCTATTACGATCTGGACACACCGGTCACGCTCGAACTACTGCGCGAGGGAAAACACGTCCCCTACCTGAACCCTGATGGGCTTGGAGACTTCGATCTGGTGTTGAGTTATACCGGCGGCGAAGCGTTGACCGAATTGAAGCAACGTCTGGGCGCTCGCCGCGTCGCGCCGCTTTACGGCAGCGTTGATCCGGCGGTTCATTGCCCGGCGCCCGCCGTCGAAAACTATCGGGCGGATTTATCTTACCTGGGCGCTTATGCCGAAAATCGTCAGGCGGCGCTCAACACTCTGCTGATCGAAACCGCGCGACGGTTGCCCGGACGGCGCTTCCTGATCGGCGGTTCGCTCTATCCCGAAACCTTCCCCTGGGCTGAGAACATTCATTTCGTAAGCCACGTCCCGCCCGCGAACCACAACGCGTTTTATTGTTCGTCAACGCTGACGCTGAACGTGACGCGCGGCGCGATGGCCGCAATGGGCTGGTGTCCGTCGGGCCGCCTGTTCGAGGCCGCCGCCTGCGGCGCTCCGATCGTCAGCGACTGGTGGGAAGGGCTTGATCATTTCTTCGAGCCTGGCGATGAGATTCTTATCGCGCGTTCGACCTGCGACGTGATCGCGGCGATGGAAGCGACGCCGGAAGAATTGGCCCGGATGGCGCAGCGCGCGCACGCTCGCGCGCTTGAAGAGCATTCCGCCGAACGTCGCGCGGCTGAACTTGAGAGCATTCTCGAATCGGCTTACGGCGGCGTGCGGCAAGCGGCCAGTTCATCGCGGGCTTTGCCCTGATTGGTTGGGCGAGTCGGCGACCTACCCTGCCAATTTTTCCGAGAGGTTTGTCCGATGTGGGGAATCATTCCAGCCGCCGGAGCGGGCAGCCGTATTCAGCCGCTGGCTTTCTCGAAAGAGTTGCTGCCCATCGGCAGCCGGTTTGACAACGGGGCGGAACGGCTGCGCGCCGTCAGCGAATATCTGGTCGAACGCATGCTCAAAGCGGGAGCGACGAAACTCTGCTTCGTCATCTCGCCGGGCAAATCGGACATCCTTGAATATTTCGGGGGAGATTACAGCGGCGAATACGGCAAGGCCAGCATCTGTTACGCTGTGCAGCCGCGCCCAGCCGGATTGTGCGACGCCATTTTTCGCGCGCTGCCTTTGATCCATCCCGACGAATGTGTGTTGATCGGTCTGCCCGATACGATCTGGTTTCCCGAAGAGGCGTTCAACGCGCTCGGCGATGGCGATTTCTCGTTTCTGCTTTTTCCGGTCGAACGTCCGGAATTCTTCGACGCAGTGGTGACCGATCAGAAGGGGCGAGTGCTGGAAATTCAGGTCAAACGGCAGGGCGCGAGTTCATCGTGGGTTTGGGGCGCGTTCAAGATGCCGGGGCGGACGCTCGACGCGTTGCACAGCCTCTGGCTCAAACGCGACCGCGCGGATGAATACGTCGGGACGCTGGTCAACGCTTATTTGGCCGAAGGCGGCAAAGCGGTGGGTGTGCGAGCCGGGCAAGCTTATGTTGATGTCGGCACGCTGCGCGGTTACCGCGATGCGATCGAGGTTTTGAACGGTCAGTGGCCGGCCGTGAATCAACAGTCCAGTGAAGCCTATGGAGATTGAAGAGCAGGAGAAGCAGAGATCGTGATCGAAGCAGTAATGTTCTGGAACGAACCGAACAACAAATCGCATTGGGATTTCGAGATTGATCCCGAATGGCGGCTTTACGGTGAAATGGTGAAGCTGGCGGCGGCCGCCGTAGCGGCTGAAAATCCGCGACTGTTGAAAGTCCTCGGCGGCATTTCGCCGATTGATCCGGACTTCATCCTGAACATGCGCGGGCAGGGCGTGCTTTCGTACGTTGACGTGGTGGCGGCGCACGGGTTCCCGCTTGACTGGAATCATTGGCAGATTCACGAATGGCCGGACAAGTTGCGCGAGATTCAATCGGTGACCAGTTTGCCGGTGTGGGTTTCCGAAGTCGGCGTCTCTACTTTCGGCGCTGAAGAGATTCAGGAGTTCGGCTTGCGACGCACGGCTGAATTGCTGGTCGGTGCCGTCGAGCGGATTCACTGGTACAGCCTTTACGATCTGCCGCGCGCGTGGCCCGCGACGACGCGGCACCGCGAGGCCGAAGGATCGGCTTACTATCGCCATTTTTACATGGGTTTGCTGCGCGAAGACGGCGCGCCGAAACGCGCGGCCAGACAATTCGCCGACTACGCGCCCGCGCTCGGCCTCTGTCAGTGGTTTCATTTTGAAGATCACCGCCTGGATGATGCCGTGAAATGGATGCGGCGGCTCGGCGTGAAGCGCCTGCGCACGGGGTTGAGCTGGGCCGACAGTCTGCGTCCGAACGCCGACGCGTGGTTCGACCGGCAGATGAAGGCGCTCGAAGAGTTCGACGTGACGCTCACGTTTTGCTTCACGCCCGAATCGCGCGGGCTGCGCCGGCACCACACCAGCCCGCCGAAACAGCTCGAAGAGTTCGCCGAATTCTGCGCGCGAATGACGCGGCGGTATGCGGCTTAGAGGGATTTTCAGATGCGAGAAGAGTTTCAGCCGCAGAGAACACAGAGAGCACAGAGGACTTTGACGATTTCTCCGTGATCTCTGTGAACTCTGTGAACTCTGTGGCTATTCATTCGGATGAGTAGCGCCGATGATTGTTTACCGCTCGACAAAGCAGACCTTCGAGGTTTCGCGACTGCTCGCGCGTTTCCGCGGCGATCTGGCGCGATATGAGCGCGGCGGTTTAGCGAATCAGGATCAAGCCGTCGCGCTGCTGATTGATTTCGGGGAGATCGAAGCGGGCGTGGCCGACGCGCTGTCGCCCGAAGCGGATTCCGATTGCCCGACCTTGCGCGCGTTCAGGCGAATGAGTTTGCTGGTCGGCCGCGTGTTTTGTTTGTCATGGAGAAAAGAGCGCGGAAGAATCGGGCCGCTGATTGCCGAGTTGAACGGACGCTTGAATGATCCGAGCCTGCGCGGACTTCCGCATTCGATTCAAATAGGCTCGCCTGAAGGTTACGTCTATTACGGCCTTTATCCCGAAACTTATCTTGAAGCGGCGGCTGGCTTCTTTCATGAACGACGCCCGCGCCGCGCTGCGATCATCGGCGTGCGAGGCATCGGCGCGAGCCTTTCGGCAGTTGTGGGCGCGGCTCTGGCTGAATGCGGAGTCGAGATCGAATCATTCACCGTGCGCCCTCGCGGGCATCCGTTCGACCGCAGGCTGAAGCTTGCGCCGCAGCTTGAAGACCGTTGGCGCTCATTCGACGGCGCGCATTTTCTGATCGTTGATGAAGGGCCGGGGTTGAGCGGCTCCTCGCTCGCGTGCGTCGCGCGCAGGCTTTCGGAACTCGGCGCCGGCGATGAGCGGATAGTTTTCTTTCCAGGCTGGGTTCCCGACGGTTCGCAGTTTGTCTCGGAATCGGCGCGCGAGCGCTGGCGCAGGCATCGAAAATACGCGGCGAGTTTTGAGCAGGTCTGGATCGAGAGCGGCAGGCTTGCGCAATCGCTTGCGCGCAGTGAAATGACTGATCTGTCGGCGGGCGCGTGGCGGAAGCTTTTCTACAATGACGAAAACGATTATCCGCCATCGCAGCCTCAGCACGAGCGGCGCAAATATCTTTGCCGGACGCAGGGAAGGGAAAGGCTCTGGCTGAAGTTCGCCGGGCTGGGGCGATACGGCGAGCAGAAACTCGAACGCGCCCGTGCGCTGGCTGAAGCGGGATTTGCCCCGCGAGTGTTCGGATTGAGCGACGGTTTTCTGATCACTGAATTTGTTCAAGGGCGGCCACTGCGGAGCGGAGAAGTTGATCGGCGGTTGCTCGACACAATCGCTCGCTACCTGGCTCATCTGCGAAAGCATTTTCCGTCAAGCGCCGGCGCCACGCGAGAAGAGTTGGCGGAGATGATCCGAATCAACGTCGCCGAAGGTTTGGGCGAAGAATGGGCTGAAAAGCTGGAATGGTTGAGAGGCTCTGATGAAAGCGATTCGATCACGGCGATTGACGGGCGAATGACGCCGCACGAATGGCTGCGCGCCGGAGACCGCTTCATCAAGACCGACGGCGTTGATCATCACGACGACCATTTTTTTCCGGGACCGCAGGACATCGCCTGGGACATCGCCGGAACCAGTGTTGAATTTTCGTTGAGCGCGGAGCAGCAGGATTATCTGATCAATCAATACCGCGCGCTGAGCGGTGATCGCAATGTCGCTGAGCGGTTGCCGTTTTTTCTGATTGCTTATCCGGCTTACCGGCTCGGTTACGCGACGCTGGCTGCGACGGTGTTGAACGGCTCCGCCGATGCGGTGAGGTTCAAGATGCAGGTTGATCGTTATGCGTCTCTGCTGCGATTGGAGATTCGATGATGGACATTCCCGAACAAATCAAGCTGATCATCTTCGACGCCGACGGCACGCTGCGCCGAACGACCGTCGCCGGGAAACCGTGCCCGCATGCTCCCGGCGAGTGGGAGTTGATGCCGAAGGTCAAAGAGGCGCTGTCGGGCGTCAACTGGCGCGAGCGCAAGCTGGCGCTGGGTGTGGCGTCGAATCAGGATCAGGTCGCTTATGGCCATCTCAGCCGTCGGATGGCGTATCAACTGCTCGAAGATATGATCGTCGCGGCCACTGGTTGCGATCCGGCGAGCGTTACGATTCGCTTCTGTCCGCACGCGCTGGAGGATGATTGCGGCTGCCACAAACCCCGGCCCGGAATGTTGATTGAAATCATGCATTCGCGCGACGTCGCGCCCGCTGAAACTATGTTCGTCGGAGATTCTGAGAGCGATTGCGAGGCTGCGCGACGCGCCAGCGTATCGTTCGCCTGGGCGAAGAATTTTTTCGGATGGGAGTGAACAACCATGACTCGATTTCTGCTGATTCGACACGGAATGACAGACCTTGTGGACAAGGCCGTCTCCGGTTGGACGCCGGGCGTTCATCTGAACGACGAAGGGCGCGCGCAAGCCGCGAAACTGGCTGAACGGCTGGCGGGCGCTGAGGTCAAGGCGATTTACAGCAGTCCGCTCGAACGCGCGCGCGAAACCGCTGAGCCGATCAGCCGGAGATTCGGCCTTGAGGTTCAGATCGTTGAAGAAGTGGGCGAGATCGTTTTGGGAGAGTGGACTGGGCGTGAGTTGTCCGATCTGAACAACGAACCGCTCTGGCGGCGGTTCAATTCGCTGCGCAGCCTGACGCGCGCGCCGGGCGGAGAGACGCAATTAGAGACGCAGGCGCGAATGATCGCCGCGCTGGAACGATTGCGCGAGCGGCATCCCAGCCAGACGGTCGCCGTCGTGAGTCACGGCGACCCGATCAAATCGGCGATAGCTTATTACGCCGGGATCGCGCTCGACCTCTTTCACCGCATCGAAATCAGCGTGGCCTCGGTGAGCGTCGTCACGGTCGGCGACTACGGCCCGCGCATCGTTTGCGTCAACAACACAGGCTTCATTTGCCGTTGAGCAGGTTGTCAACCTCACCCTTGATCACGCGATAACATTCGCAGGAGGCGTCTTCCAATCCCTGGCGGTCAACGATACTGATGAACCCGCGATTGGATTGAATCAGACCGGCGCTTTGCAGGTAACCGATCTCGATGCTGACCCTGGGGCGGCGCGAACCGATCATTCCCGCGATAATCTCTTTGGTCAGCGGGATTCGGTCGGACTGGATGCGGTCTTGCGCCGTCAGCAGCCAGCGGCTCAGACGCTGTCTGACAGTGTGGAAGCTGCAGCAAACGGTCATTTGCGCCATCTGAACCATCAATGTGTGCGCGTAACGCAGCAAATGATGCAGCAGACCGCAAGACGCTTTGCCGCACAAATCCCTCAAAATCTCCGCTTTTATTCTGAGCGCCGTTCCTCCGATCTGCACCTCTATCTGGAAAGGCGAAAAGTCAGCGCCCAGCAGCAGGGAAACTCCGACCAGCGCTTCGCTGCCATATATCCCGGCTTCGACCAGATCGCCGTTCCGCGACAAAACTACCAGCGAAAGCAACGCCGTTGTGGGGAAGTAGGCGTAGTCAATCTTCTGTCGCGCGGAATAGATACGTTCGCCTTGTTTGAGTTCAACAAGTTCAAGGTAGGGGAGAATTCGTCGGTATTCATTCGCCGGCAGCGCGGCTAACAGCCTGCTGCCGGCGGCATTTATTTTGTCTTCAGGCACCAAGTCTCTCCTTCAGGTTCTTCCCGAAACTGATAATTAGAAAGCCAATCTAAATCTTTGCCGCTAAGCCGTCTGTTTCTTAGAGAACAGACAGATTAGCTTCAATAGTTTAAGCTAGTTCTCAACATTCCTCCCACAGGCGCCATTGGTTAATTGTATTTTCAGACAAGCCAGTTTGAGAGCGTCCAACCGATCCCCTGCTAGCTCTAAAGATGACGAAGGTTCACGTAAGCCGAGACCCAGGGCAATAACGTTACCTTTGGATCGAGGAAATCCGAAGACAAAGGAGGCGACAGCGTAATTTATGACTACTCCCTGCAAACGCATTCTCTACGTTGACGACGATCCTGATGGCCATGAACTGTTGAGTTACCACCTGGACGAATGCGAATTGGTTGCGGCAGAGACGATGACGGACGGGCTGCGGTTAATCGAGAACGAGAAGTTCGATCTGTACGTCTTTGATCTGCTTTTGCCGGACGGCAACGCGCTGGAATTATGCCGTCGAATCCGCGAATCTGACCAGCGCACCCCGATCATCATTTTATCGGGGGATGTGAGAGAGTTTGTCAAAACGGAAGTCGAAGAAGTCGGGGCGCAGAGGTTCATTACCAAGCCTGTGGATCACGAGGACCTCGCCGGGATCATATTGACGCTCATCGAAGGTCGAGCGCCGTGACGAATTCCCTTTATGCCGCCGCTTCGGCGGCTTCCGTCGCCGCGTGTTCGCGCCGCGCAATCTCCATCTGCTGCCGGTAGAGTTTTGCGTAAAGGCCGTTGCGCGCCATCAGCTCCGGATGCCTTCCCCGTTCGGCCACTTCGCCGCGATTCATCACGACGATGAGGCTGGCGTTGCGGATGGTCGAAAGCCGGTGAGCGATGATGAACGTCGTGCGGTCTTTCATCAACCGGTCCAGAGCGCCGAGCAGCAGATGTTCGGCGCCGGCGTCGAGCGCCGAAGTCGGTTCGTCGAGAATCAATATCGGCGCGTCTTTCAAAAACGCCCGGGCGATTGAGAGTCGTTGTTTTTCTCCGCCCGAAAGCGTCGCGCCGCGTTCGCCGATCACCGCGTCGTAACCGCCGGGCAGCCGCGCGATGAAATCATGCGCGTTGGCGGCTTTGGCGGCCTTGATGATTTCTTCGCGCGAGGCGTCGGGTTTGCCGAACGCGATGTTCTCGGCGATTGTCACGGGAAAGAGAAACGGCTCCTGCAAGACCATCGCAATCTGTTCGCGCAGCGAGCGCAAGCGAATATCGCGGATGTCAACGCCGTCAATCGTCACGCGTCCGGAACTCGGATCGTGGAATCGCGCCAGCAGATTGGCCATCGTGGTTTTGCCCGCGCCGCTAGGCCCGACGAAGGCCACCACCTCTCCGGCCTTCGCTTCAAACGAAACGTTCCTGAGCGTGGGCGCCGCCGCCTCGTAGCTGAACGAGACGTTCTCGTATCGCACGTCGCCGCGCAAGCCGATGTCGCGGGCGTCCGGCGCGTCTTTCACCAGAACTTCGGTGTCCAGAACTTCGGTCACGCGGTTGGCGTTGGCGGCGGCGTTTTGCACGGTCGAAGCCATCGTGGTGATCGAATTCAGCGGTTGATAGAGCGAATGCAGATACGAAATGAAAACCAGGATGTCGCCCGCCGAGACGCGGCCCGCAAGCGCGTACTTCGCGCCGAGCCACATGATCACCGCCGCGCCGACGGCGGTCGTCAATCCGACGAATAGGCGGAACCACAAATCGGCGCGAACGAGCCGCTGCACTGTGGCTACAGATTCGTCGGCGTAGCTGCGGAACCGCGCGTGCTCGGTCTCTTCGCGCGTGAAGGCCTGGATGACGGGAATCGCGCTCAGAGTCTGCTCGACCAGCGTGGCCACGCGGATTTCTTTGTCGCGTCGTTCCAGCCAGCCGTTCCTGAGCCTTTCGCCGAAGATGCGGATCAGGATCATCATCATCGGCGCGACGCCCAGCGCCAGCGCGGTCAGCGTCGGTTCGATGCGCCACATAATGAAAAACATCGTGACCAGCGAAATGATCGCCTGCAGGAGCGGCAGCATCGCGCCCGTCACCAGCGTCTGCACGCAGTAAGCGTCTTCGTTGATCCGCATGATCGTGTCGCCGACAGGCTGGCGGCTGTGAAACTTCAGCGAGAGCCGCTGCAAATGCAGAAACAGATCGGCGCCGAGGTTGTAAGTCATGCGGCGGCCCAATCCGACAGTGGCGTAAGTGTTGGCCATCGAAACCACTGTGTGCAGGACGTAGATCAGCACTGTGCCGATGCACACCCACAACAACAAACCGCCATCGCCCGCAGGCCCGGGCAGCGCGACGATCATCCGGTTGAGCCATTCGGGAGCGCGCTGCTTGCCCAGAATGTCGTCCACCAGAATCTTCATCGGCCAGGGTTGCAACACGTCAACGCCGATGGCCAGCGCCATCGTGATCAGAATCATTTTCAGTTCGCGCCAGTGCGGCAGGACGTAGCGCAACAGCCGTAGCTGAGTTTTCAGCGGCGATTTGTCCGCACGCGCAATCTTATTGCGCCTGGGGAGCGGTTTTCTCATAGCCTCTCTTCGTGGTGGAGTTTTGCTTGCTCAGCGCGGCGGATTATACAGACTGAACAACTTAGCTTGGGCGGCTTGTGAGAGGTTTAATGTTAATTCGCGCGCATCGAGTCGAGGCGGACCCGACTCATCGTTGATTGTGGCCATCAGTGATGTGATCAAAGCGGGTGGGCGGTGTCTGATTGTTCGCCACGTCGTCGAGGAAATGCAGGAAGCTTTGAAAGATGGCTTCGTTGACCGCCTCGCTTTCCTTGAGGCTGGAAAGGTCGCGCACGAAACCTTCGCTGGTCAATTGCAACCCGCCGTCCTTGACGATCATTTGGATGAACATATTCGACACGCTGAACGGCTCCGAAGACGCGGGCAGACCGAGCGCTTGTCTGACCGAGGCCGGAAGCTCGTCATACTTCCCCTCGCTGGTCTGTTCGATACGGCTGTCCGCCCGGCGAACAAGTACGACGGAACTGCTGGAAGGATCGAAATCTTCGGAGGCGTTAATTACGCCGAGCGTGGCCGGCAGCACAGTCGGATCCTTCACTTTCATATTCAGCTTTTTATAAATCTCCGGCCTGTACAACCGCCCCGTGTTGCAGGCGGTCAGGATCGCCTTTTTGACTCCGGCCTCTCCCAGATGCTCCTGCAACGCGCCCAGCGAAATGTAGGAACGCGGCGCCGTCCGGCGCTTCGACCGCTGAAGCTTCAGCCCGTTACCGTTGCTGCCATGAGTTTCGAAGAATACCTGTTGAATCGAATCTTCTGGGTGCGCGAGGTTGAACCGCTTGATCTCCCGCAACACGAAATGCCAGTCGGCGCTCTCCAAATACATAAACCCAAGCGCTTCGTAAAAACGCCTGTTGCCCGAAGCGGCGAAATCCGGGCTGAAGACGATGGCCTGGCGTTCGCCGATTTTGTTAATTCCCGTGGAAAGAGCCGGATGATCTTCCTGCGCGCTGGCAAACGGAACCGCGTTTAGGAACAGAGACAGCGCCAGCAAAAACAAAAGACTGATGATTCGACGCGGCGTTTTCTCTCCATCTTTGCTCGTCATGTGTTTTTTCTCCTTTTACTGCTCCGCATACGCGGCGGTCGTAAAAGCTGATGCGGTTCGGAAAGGAGCAAGCTATATGCCCTGAGGCGCCGGCGATTAAATCGCTTGCAGAATGGGCCGCATCCCGTGTTTATGCTGCGCAATGGCCTCAGCCTTGCATCTTGAATTAGCGACTTGGCGAGATCGCCAGGCGGTCGCCCGTTGAACAGAGCTAATTGAAGAGGGATTTATCGTGAGCCTAATGTGAGTTTTCCGGCGGTAGCCGTGGCGCTGACCGAGACTGCGTAAAATCAAACGCAGCCTGATCAGCGGCAATCGCCACCGTCAACCTCACAGCCTCAGACCGGCGCCGAGACTGACAGGAATCGTGATGGAACAGGTGATCGGCGCCAAATATAAACAACCAGCCATAGTCGCCGATGCAGGAGCGGTTGGAACGGCGACAGAGCGTGGTGGAATAAACGAGATGAGGACCACTGGATCAGGTGATCACGGCGTAGGGCGAAGGCATAGATGAAATCCTGGTGATTCGTCACTCTCAGAAAACTGGAAGGCGGACTGAACGCATTGACGTCAGCCCGCCTTATTTTTTTGAGCGCGGTTCTTCACGTAAAAATGTAGTAACTGCTTAGCCTTTCTTCGTCCCAGCGGGACGGTTTGATTTTAGGCAGGTCGTTCACGGCCTGCAGGCAAAGGCAAACGATTTCACGTCGCGTAGCGACGGTTGAAACCGGCGTCGCAATTGGTTCAATCGTCGCTACGCGACGAAATATATTCCCTGGCGTCTCATGCAGGCCGTAAACGACCTGCCTAAAATCAAACCGTCGCTACGCGACGAAGAGGGCTGAGCAGTTACAAAATGTATAGCTGCTCAGGGAGGGGGCAAAGAGGATTACGGAACATACGGAAAAACTGGATAAACGGAAACAGGCCAGAGAATCTTCAGTCTCTTCCGTTTTTTTCATATGCTCCATAATCCTCTTGCCTCCCGCGGAGCAGTTATTTTCAAACTTGCTTCACGCCGCTTTGGGCAGCGCCAGCCGCGCGGCCAGATCGGGTATCGCCGCAGTCAGCACTTCTTCGACCCGTTCGGCGAAGACGAATTCCATTTCGGCGCGGACGTTGTCGGGCAGTTCGCGCAGGTCTTTCTGATTTTCTTTGGGCAGGATGGCGCGGCGGATGCCGGCGCGGCGCGCGGCCAGCACTTTCTCTTTCACTCCGCCGATGGGCAGCACCAGGCCGGTCAGCGTGATTTCGCCGGTCATCGCGGTGTCGCTGCGCGCGGGCGAATTGGTGTAGACCGAAGCGAGCGCCGTCGCCATCGTGATTCCGGCTGATGGGCCGTCTTTCGGGATGGCGCCCGCCGGGACGTGAATGTGAACGCCCGAACGCCGCACGACGTTCGGGTCAATGCCCAACTGGTCGGCGTGCGCCCAGATGAAACTCTGCGCAGCTTTGGCCGATTCCTGCATGACTTCGCCCAGATGTCCGGTCAGTGTCAGGCCGCGTCCGGCGGGCAGCAGCGTCGCTTCGATGTAAAGCACGTCGCCACCGGTTTCAGTCCACGCCAGCCCGGTCGCGACGCCCGGCGGCAGTTGTTTGCGCGCAAGCTCGAACGAGAAGCGTTCGGGGCCGAGCATCTCCGCCACGTCTTCGACCTTGACGGTCACCGGCGTTGTGTCGCCTTCAGCGAAACGCAGCGCGACGCGGCGCGTCAACCTGCCGATGGCGCGTTCGAGTTGGCGCACGCCCGCTTCGCGCGTGTACCGCCCGATCACGTGGCGCAGCGCTTCGTCGGTCAGAATGAATTGCTGATCGGTCAATCCGCTCTCTTTCAACTGTCGCGGGATCAGATAGCGATGCGCGATCTCCACTTTCTCTTCCGCGCTGTAACCGCTCAGCCGCAAGACTTCCATTCGGTCGAGCAGTGGCTGCGGAACAGTGTCGAGCGTGTTGGCGGTCGTGATGAAAAAGACCTTCGTCAGGTTGAACGGCAGGTCGAGGTAGTTGTCGCGGAAAGTGTGATTCTGCGCCGGGTCGAGAATTTCAAGCAGCGCCGCCGCCGGGTCGCCGCGAAAATCGCGCCCCAGTTTGTCCACTTCGTCGAGCATCAATACCGGGTTGTTCGATTCGGCGCGGCGCATGGCTTGAATAATTCTGCCGGGCATTGCGCCGATGTAAGTGCGGCGATGGCCGCGCAGTTCGGCTTCGTCGTGCATTCCTCCCAGCGATAGACGCTCGAACTTGCGACCGAGCGCGCGCGCGATTGATTGACCGAGCGAAGTCTTGCCAACACCCGGAGGCCCGACGAAGCAGAGGATCGGCGCGTTGGCCGTCGGGTTGAGTTTGAGCACGCCCAGATGTTCGAGGATTCGCTCCTTCACATCCTTCAAATCGAAATGGTCTTCGTCGAGCACCTGCCGCGCGTTCGCCAGGTCGTGATTGTCTTCGGTGCTTTTGGCCCAGGGCAGTTCCAGGATTATTTCCAGATAAGTGCGGATGACGTGGTAATCGGGCGAAGCCTGCGGCAGCTTCTCCATCCGCGACAATTCGCGCTCGGCCTCCTTGCGCACGTCTTCCGGCAATTCGGCTTCATCCATCTGTTTGCGCAGCATATCGGCGTCGGCCTGTTCGGGATTGGTTTCGCCCAGTTCTTCCTGGATGGCGCGCAGTTGCTGGCGCAGCAGGTATTCGCGCTGCTGACGCTCCATTTCGTTCTGAGCCTGATTGTTGATCTGGTTGCGCAATTCCAGCACCTGCAGTTCGTGCAGCAAGTACGAATGCAGCAACCGCAGCGCGTCCAGTCGTCCGGGCGCTTCGAGCAGCGATTGCTCCTTCTCGACCGGCAAACCAAGCACCGAGCCGACCAGGTAAGTTAGTTGCAGCGGCTCCTCGTTGCCGGCCAGCATCTGCGTGATTTCGACCGGCGCGTTGGGCTGCGCGAGTTGGATCGCGCGCGCCGCAAGCTCCAGGATCGCGCGGCGCATGGCTTCGATCTCGGTGTTCGATTCCTCCGGGAGCGGGGCGAGTCTGGCGCGCGCGCTCATGTGCGGTTCGGTCTGTTCGATCTTGACCAGAACCATGCGCTCGACGCCCTGCACGATCAAATTTACCGCGCCGTCCTGACGCCGCATCATCCGCTTGACGACGGCTTTGGTTCCGATGGTGTAGAGATCGTTCGCGCCGGGCGATTCGATTGTCGCATCGCGCTGCGTGATGACCAGCAGTTCCTTGTCTTCGCTGGCCAGCGCGGCGTCAATCGCGGCGATGGACGTCGGACGCCCCGCAGTCAGCGGCATCAACAGGCCCGGAAACAGCACGCTGTTTTTGATCGGCAATACAGGCAGGCTGACAATCTCTTCACTCATTTTCCCTCCTCCCGATTCGTCACATGCGCCAGCAGCAATCCGTCATGATATTCAATATGAATGCCGGCGTGTTCCAGATCGCACGGCAATTCAACTGTCCGCTCGAAGCGGCTGTACGTAATCTCCATCGAGTAATGACTCCATCCTTTTTCGATGCACTTGTCGCGGCGGACGCCGCTGACGAAGATTTGCGAGCCGCTCGCGGCGACATTGATGTCTTCCGGCCGCACGCCCGCCAACTCCATCTTGACGACCCAGCCATCCCGCGTGCGATAGATGTCCGTCGGAGGCCGCCACGCCATCGCGGTTCCAGGCTCGGCTGATGCGAAGAAAAACGACATGGGTTTCAGTTCTTCCAAGATTGATTCTCCTTCCGGGAGCGCGCGCATCCTTGCGTGCTTGCGTCCGGAAATGGCCTATCGCATCACAGCGGGCCATCTGCGGATGCAGGCACACAAGGATGCGTTCGCTCCCGGATTCAATCGCCGCCCGTGGCGGCCTTCGTTTGCGGCCCCGCTTCACGAACGGTGAATTTCAATTCGCCGCTCGCCGGGTCTAAATCAACCAGCACAGTCTGGCCGTCGCGCGCTTCGCCTTTCAGGATGCGGCGTCCGAGCGGCGTTTCGATCTCGCGCTGAATCGCGCGTTTCAGCGGGCGCGCGCCGTAGTTCGGATCGTAGCCTGCGCGAACCAGATGCGTGCGCGCCGCATCGGTCAATTCCAGACTGATGTGGCGTTCGGCCAGCCGTTGCCGCAATCTGTCGAGTTGTATCTCGACGATCTCCTTCAAATGCTCTTCCGACAACGCGTGGAAGACGATGATCTCGTCCACGCGGTTCAGGAATTCAGGCCGGAAGTGATGGCGCATCTCGTCCAGCACGGCTTCTTTCATCCGTTCGTATTCCGCGCCCGCGAACGCGCCGCGATATTCCAGAATGCGATGGCTGCCGATGTTCGAGGTCATGATCACGATCGTGTTTTTGAAATTCACGACGCGTCCCTGCCCATCGGTCAACCGCCCATCGTCCAGAATCTGCAACATCACGTTGAAGACATCGTGGTGAGCCTTCTCGATCTCGTCGAAGAGGATCACCGAATAAGGCCGGCGCCTGACGGCCTCGGTCAACTGCCCGCCCTCTTCGTAACCGACGTATCCGGGAGGCGCGCCGATCAATCGCGCTACAGTGTGCTTCTCCTGGTATTCGGACATGTCAATGCGGATCATCGCGTGCTCGTCGTCGAACAGGAATTCAGCCAGCGCCCGCGCCAGTTCGGTTTTGCCGACGCCGGTCGGGCCTAGAAAAATGAACGAGCCGATGGGCCGGTTCGGGTCTTTCAATCCCGAACGCGCGCGGATGACGGCTTCGGCGACGGCTGTGACGGCTTCGTCCTGGCCGATCACGCGGCGATGCAATTCTTCTTCGAGCGTCAACAGCCGCTGCAATTCGCCTTCGAGCAGCTTCGTGACGGGCACGCCCGTCCACCGGCTGACGACTTCGGCGATGTCTTCTTCGCTGACCTCTTCTTTGATTAGCCGGAACTGGCTTTGTTTTTTCACCAGCAACTCTTCTTCCGATTGCAGCCGCCGTTCAAGCTCGGCCAGTTTGCCGTAACGCAACTCGGCGGCGCGATTGAGGTCGTACTGGCGCTCGGCCTGCTCGATCTCGATGCGGGTGTGTTCTATCTGTTCGCGCAAGCCTCGCAGCCGCTGCACAGCCTGTTTTTCAGATTGCCACTGCGCGCGCAACGAGTCGGCTTGCGACTTCAATTCAGCAAGCTCTTTTTCGAGTTTCGTCAAACGTTCGCGCGACGCGGGGTCAGTTTCCTTCTTCAACGCCTCGCGCTCGATTTCCAGTTGCATCACGCGGCGCGAAGTTTCATCGAGTTCCGCCGGCATCGAATCAATCTCGGTTCGCAATTTCGCGGCGGCTTCGTCAACTAGATCAATCGCCTTGTCGGGCAGGAAGCGGTCGGTGATGTAACGGTTCGAGAGCACAGCGGCGGCCACCAGCGCGGAGTCTTTGATCCGCACGCCGTGATGAATCTCGTAACGCTCCTTCAATCCGCGCAGGATCGAGATCGTGTCTTCGACCGAAGGCTGTTCGACCAGAACCGGCTGGAAGCGGCGTTCGAGCGCGGCGTCCTTCTCGATGTGTTTGCGGTATTCGTCGAGCGTCGTCGCGCCGATGCAATGCAATTCGCCTCGCGCGAGCATCGGCTTGAGCAAATTGCCCGCGTCCATCGCGCCTTCGGCCCGGCCCGCGCCGACCACCGTGTGCAGTTCGTCAATGAACAGAATGATTGCGCCCGCGCTCTCCTGAACCTCTTTCAGCACGGCTTTCAAACGTTCCTCGAATTCGCCGCGATATTTCGCGCCTGCGATCAACGCGCCCATATCGAGCGCGATGATTTTTTTGTCTTTCAAACTTTCGGGCACGTCGCCGCGCACGATGCGCTGAGCCAGACCTTCGACAATCGCCGTTTTGCCGACGCCAGGTTCGCCGATCAGCACCGGATTGTTCTTGGTGCGGCGCGACAAGACCTGGATTGTCCGGCGGATTTCGTCGTCGCGCCCGATCACCGGATCGAGCTTGCCCTGTTCGGCCAGCCGCGTCAGATCGCGCCCGTAACGTTCCAGCGCCTCGTAAGTCGCCTCCGGGTTTTGCGAAGTGACGCGCTGGCTGCCGCGCACGCCCAGCAGCGCCTGCATCAGCCGTTCGCGCGTGACGCCGAATTCTTTCAGCGCGCGGCCCGTCACGCCCATGTCATCTGTCATCGCCAGCAGCAGGTGTTCGACCGAGATGTAATCATCCTTTAGTTTTTTGGCCTCGTCTTCGGCCTGCGCCAGCAGGCGGTTTAACCGGCCCGTGACGTAGATTTGATCGGGCGCGCCTGCCGGGCCTGAAACTTTCGGCAACCGCTGCAACTCTTCTTCGACGCGTTGTCTGAGGCCGTCCGTATTGATGTTCGCCTTGTTGAGCAGCGACGTGGCCAGCCCGCGCTCCTGTTCGAGCAGAGCGGCGAGCAGATGTTCGACGTCAACCTGCTGGTTGCCGTAGCGCGCGGCTTTCGATTGCGCTGCGCTCAATCCCTGTTGCGCGCTTTCTGTAAAACGATTGATGTCCATTTCAAAATCTGGTTCAAAGCCTTGCGATCAGACTTTCGTTCTCGCGTTGTAATGTGATCATCCGGTCGAGCAGATCGAGTATCACCGCCGCGCCTGTCGTGTTCACGCCCAGATCGCGGCGCAGCCGTTCGATCTTGCGCAGCCGCAGAACGCATTCAATATCGAAGAGCATCTGCGCGTCCGCCAGTTGCGCCGGCTCGATCAATCCGTATTCGACGAACCGTTCGATCAAATCCGGGTGGAGGCCCGTGCGCTCGGCCAGTCCGTCCAGCGTCAATTGCTCTCGTTCGATTCGCCCTGATTGCCCTGATTGCCCTGATTGATAAACCGCAATCTGGTAGCTGGTTCCATCCATCATCCGCCTCCATAATGAAATCGCGGGCCATCAAGTCGCGCGCAAGTCGCGAGGATTGAACTGCGATTCGGCGGCGAGCCGTTCAAACAGTTCTCTTTCTCTCTCAGTCGGGTTCGGCGGGTTGACGATCTTCAGCTTGACGTATTCATCGCCGCGCCCGCCGCCTCTGCGGTTGAGGCCCTGGCCGCGCAGCCGCAGCCGCTGTCCGCCCTGCGCGCCCGCCGGGACGGTCATTTCGACCGAACCGTCGAGCGTCGGCACGTTGACGCGCGCGCCGAGCGCCGCTTCCCACGACGCGACCGGCAGATCAATCTGAACGTCACCCTCTGTGGTGACGCTGAAGAGCGGATGCGGCTTCAATCGCAAACGCAGCAGCAGATCGCCCGGAGGCGCATTGCCCGTTCCCGGTTCGCCCTGGCCCGCAAGCCGGATCACTGAGCCTTCGCGCACGCCGGCGGGGATGCTGACTTCGAGCGTTTTGGGTTGCGACACAACGCCTGCGCCGCGACAGGTAGGGCAGGGCCTGCCGTTGATTCCGCCCGATCCGTTACAGGCGGAGCAGGGAATTGTAGATTGAATCGTGATCGCTCGCGTCGCGCCTCGATGGGCGTCCTCCAGATTTATCTCCATCTCAGCTTCCAGATCCTGACCTCGCATTGCGAAGCCCGCGCCGCGCGTCGGGCCTCGCCTAGCTCCTCTTGCTTTCCCTCTTGCTCCGAAGAGAGTTTCAAAGAAATCGCTGAAGCCTCCTGCGCCTCCAACTCCGCCTCCGAAAATGTCGCCGAGGTCGCCGTAATCAACGCGAACGTTTTCCCAGGCGCCGGGTCTTCCTCCATAAGACGCCCACCCGGCCCAATCCGGTGGAGGAGTGAAATCGGCGCCGGCTTTCCAATTCGCGCCGAGTTGGTCGTAACGCCTGCGTTTGTCCGCGTCGGAGAGAACTTCGTAAGCCTCGCTGATTTCCTTGAACTTTTCTTCCGCCGATTTGTCTTCGGGATTCACGTCAGGATGATATTTGCGCGCGAGTTTGCGATACGCCTTCTTGATTTCGTCTTCGCTCGCGCCGCGCGCCACGCCCAGAGTCTGGTAATAATCGTGAAACTTTACTGCCATAGTTGGTGGTTGGTGGTTGGTGGCTGGTGATTGGTGGTTGGTGATTGATGGTTGGTTAAGAAATCTGGTCCCTGCCAACCACCAGCCACCAGTCACCAGCCACCAACCACCAGCCACCATTATTTCGCCACTCGCACGCGCGCGGGCCGCAGCAATTCGCCGTTCCAGAGGTATCCGCGACTCACTTCGTCAAGCACCACGCCCGTTTCGGCTTCGTCGGTTTCGATTGCGCTGACCGCTTCGTGCAGAGCGGGGTCGAACGACTGGCCTAAGGTCTCGATCGGCGTCACGCCCTGCGCTCCGATCACGTCCGCCAACCGGTTGTAAATGGCTTGGAGACCTGCGACGACCGTGTTGGGCGAATTGCCGGCGTGTTCGAGCGCGCGGTCGAAATCGTCCATCACTCCCAGAAGCGAAAGAACGATGGCTCGTTTGCCCGCCCGCGCCGCCGATTCGCGTTCGCGCTCGACGCGTTTGCGGTAATTGTCGAAATCAGCCAGCGCGCGCATCAGCAGCGCGCGTTCGCGATCCAGTTCTTCGCTCAGGTTTTTCACCTCAGCCGCCGTCGCGACGTTGTCTTCACTCTTGCTTTTGCTTTGTTCCGCCTGTGGCATTGGATCACCTTCAAGAAATTACCTTGCGCTTATGCGCCCCTTGCAAACACAGCAAAGCGCGATTCGGCTGCGCAGACCGCGCCTCTTGATCGAAGCCCAATCAAATTACGACCTACTCTGATCCTCGCAATGCTTGTGCCGTAGCGCATCATTCGCGGTCAAAGCGCGCTTCGACTGATACGCCGCCGCTGTTGTTTGCTTCAGTCCGTAAACGCGCGCGGACGACCGGAAATAATCAGACGCCGCAGGCATACCGATTGCGGCCCCTCTTCGACGGCGCACCCAAATCATTGTAAAGATATGAGCAACGCAGGCGTTTCGATCTACGGATGGCTGATGGACGTTCCGGTTGAAGACATGCGTGGTCTGTTTAGGACGAATTTTGGGAACGTGGTGTACGGTTTGCGCCTTGAAGCTGAGCATCTGCGACGCGCCAGTGGCGCAGGCGGAATGGAGGATTGCCCGAACACCCAGCGCATCGCGTGAGCGATGCGAATATCACCGAACATCCGCCCTCGTCGGGAGGATGAAAGTTCAAAACACAACAACAAGAGGAGAAATTGCAATGGTCAATTCATCGGAAATTCGTGAACACATGAAAGTGGTCGGCTCGGACGGCCAGCACGTCGGCACAGTTGACAGGGTCGAAGGCGACCGCATCAAGTTGTCGAAAAGCGATCCGTCGGCGCAAGGCCAGCATCATTACATCCCGGTGAACAACGTCGCCTCGATTGGCCAGGGCGAAGTGCGGTTGCGCCAGTCCGCTCAGGAAGTAAAACAACAGTGGAAGGGCGGAGGCGCAACAGGCCGGACAGCCGGCGGTGGGACGCGGTAAGCGCAATGCGGCGCGTTGGGAAGCGGATTCACAAATCCGCTTCCCGCCCGGCAAGCGAAACGCAACCGGCCCGCCGGTTCAGCCGCTTCGACCGACCGAGAGGCCATTCCCGGTAAACAATGGCTCGGTTCCCCCCGACCACCTTTGCACCGTAGTGGCGGCGTCAATCGCCGAAGCGGCCAACCCGCGGGCCGGCCGCAAATCGGAATGAGACACAGCCAAAGTGTCCCACCCGCTTGCCAAGCTGTCCCATCCGCGTAATTGCAAACCGATCTAAGAGCGCGGTTTGAACTCCGCGTCAATCACGTCATCAGGCCCGCCTTGTCGCGATCCATCTGGTGTGGGAGTCGTTCCTTGCGCGCCCTGCGTGGTCTGCGAACCCTGCCCGCCGGCTCCGCCAGCCGCAGCGCGCGTGTAAGCGGTCGAAGCCAGACCGGCGGCCAGTTGCTGCAAGTCGCTCGACAATTGGCGAAGCCGCGCGATGTCGGACGACTGATTTTTGACCATCTCTCGAACCTCGCTGATCATCGCTTCGGCGCGCGCGCGTTCGTTCGCCGGAGCGCCCGCGCCCAACTCGCCGATCTGCCGCTCGACCTGATAGGCGATTGAATCGGCATGATTGCGCGCGTCAACCTCTTCGCGGCGGCGGTGGTCTTCGTCGGCGTGGCTTTGCGCGTCGGTGACCATTCGCTCGACTACGTCTTTTGAAAGTTGGGTCGAGCCGGTGATCGTGATGCGCTGCTCCTTGCCGGTGGCCTTGTCCTGCGCGGTCGCGGTCAGGATGCCGTTGGCGTCAATGTCGAAACTGACTTCGATCTGCGGCACGCCGCGCGGCGCGGGCGCGATGCCTTCGAGCCGGAAATGGCCGAGCGTGCGGTTGTCACGCGCCAGTTCGCGTTCGCCCTGCAGCACGTGAACATCAACAGCGGACTGGTTGTCGTCGGCTGTCGAAAAAGTTTCAGAACGTCGCGCGGGGATGGTCGTGTTGCGCTCGATCAATTTGGTCATCACGCCGCCGAGCGTCTCGACTCCGAGCGAGAGCGGCGTCACATCGAGCAGCACCACATCCTTGACTTCGCCCGCCAGCACGCCCGCCTGGATCGCCGCGCCGATGGCCACCACTTCATCCGGGTTGACCGATTGATTCGGCTCCTTGCCGCCGGTCATTCGCCGCACCAGCGCCTGAACCGCCGGGGTGCGCGTCGCGCCGCCCACCAGCACGACTTCATCAATGTCGCGCTCGGTCAGCTTCGCGTCCTGAAGCGCCTGTTTGACGGGGCCTGCGCAACGTTCGACCAGATCAGCCGTCAGTTGATCGAATTTGGCGCGCGTCAACTTCATCTCCAGATGCTTCGGCCCGCTGGCGTCGGCGGTGATGAAGGGCAGGCTGATCGTGGCTTCAGTCACGTTCGACAGTTCTATCTTGGCCTTCTCCGCCGCTTCGGTCAGCCGTTGCAACGCTTGGCGGTCTTTGCGCAGGTCAATGCCCTGGTCGCGCATGAATTCTTCGGCCATCCAGTCAACGATGCGTTTGTCGAAATCATCGCCACCCAGATGCGTGTCGCCCGCTGTGGATTTGACCTCGAAGACGCCTTCGCCGACTTCGAGAATCGAAACGTCGAAGGTGCCGCCGCCGAGGTCGAAGACCAGCACGGTCTCGTTGCCTTTTTTGTCCAGACCGTAAGCGAGCGCCGCCGCCGTCGGTTCGTTGATGATGCGGAGCACGTTGAGGCCCGCGATCTTGCCCGCGTCTTTGGTCGCCGTGCGCTGCGCGTCGTTGAAATATGCGGGCACGGTGATGACGGCGTCGGTCACTTTTTCGCCGAGATATTTCGACGCGTCGTCGGCCAGTTTGCGCAAGACCTGCGCTGAAATCTCTTCAGGCGCGTAAAGTTTGCCCTGAATGTCGAAGCGCACGGCGTCGTCCGGCCCGGCGACGACTTTGAAAGGAACGTTTTTGATCTCGCTCTGGACTTCGCTGTAGCGGCGTCCGATGAATCGTTTCGCCGAATAGATCGTGTTTTCCGGATTGAGCACGGCCTGGCGGCGCGCAATCTGGCCGACCAGTCGTTCGCCGGTTTTGGTGAACGCCACCACTGATGGAGTCAGGCGGCTGCCTTCACTGTTGACGATGACAGTCGGCTTGCCGCCTTCCATCACTGCGACCACCGAGTTGGTTGTTCCCAGATCAATACCCACTGCTTTTGCCATACATCCACCTTTTCTCCGGCTGTGGTCCGGCAAGGTTCGGAGGCTTGCCGGACATAAATTTAATGACTGGGCGCTGTTCGCGGTATGGAATGCGCGCGCCGGCCAGAATCGCGCATCGAGCGTAATCTGAACGCAAGCGCGATCATCAGAATGCCTATGATGAACACATAAGCTCCGATCAACCACACGACCGAAAGCGCGCCCGCCAGAGGATAGATCACCAGCGACACTCCGAACGCGATTGAAAGAATCCCGATCAGCGCCATCATCCATTCACCCGTAATTTCGCGCCGCAACCTGATGGCCGTCACCAATTCAAAGAAGCCGGTCACAATCGCCCAAAACGAGATCAGAAAGAGCAACCCCAGGGCGGTCAGCCCCGGCCAGATGAATGTCAAAACGCCGACGACGATGCCGACGATGCCTTCAAACAACAGCGCCCACCAGCGCCGGTCGGAGCCGGCCACGCCTCGCGCGCCCGTGTCGCGTGTGAAAGCCGCAATCAGCGCGAAGATCCCATCTATCAGAGCATAAGCGCCGAACAGCGCCACCAGCACCCAGAGCGTGATCCCCGGCCAGATAAACGCGGCGATTCCGAACAGCACTGCGATCAGTCCGCGCAATGCCAGCGCCCACCAGTTTCGCGTCATCAAAGTAAACATATTTTCCCCCTCACTGATCTGCGAATTGAGGCGAGACAGGCCGTTTCAGGAAGATACGCTATTCGGGTGAACGCTTTTTCCTGAGACGGTATCAGCCCGCGTCTCAAACGCTTTGTTGTTGTCTACTATTGATCGGGCAATTGATATGCCCGATCAGCGGCGCTACAGCGAGCGCGGAATCATCATTGAAGTCACGGCGCCTGGCTGATTTTCAGGTGAGTTTCACTTCATCCAACTTCTCAGGCGAGACATAAAGCTCTTCCAATCGCCGCTTGAGGTAATTGAAAGCCTCGTCAACCGAATCGGTCTTCAGAAACAGATCGAGGTCTCCGGCGCTGACCATCCCCCATTTCACCAGCGCCTCGAAATTGATGACCTCGTCCCAGAATTGCGCGCCGTACAGAACAATCGGCATGACTTTGCGCGGCTTCTTGGTCTGGATGAGCGTCAGCACTTCAAACAACTCATCCATTGTGCCGAAGCCGCCCGGAAAGACCACCAGCGCCTTGGCCGGATAGATGAACCAGAATTTGCGCATGAAAAAATAATGGAAGGTGAAGACCAGGCTGGAGGAGACGTATGGGTTGATCTTCTCTTCGGTGGGCAGTTCGATGTGAAACCCGATGGTCTTGCCCCTGGCCAGCGCTGCGCCCCGATTGGCGGCTTCCATCATCCCGCCCGAACCACCGGAACAGACGATGAAGTGATGATTGCCGGTCAGGGATTTCGACCATTCGGTCACGCGGCGCGCCAGTTCCACGGCGTCCTGGTAATAGCGCGACATCCTGACGCCGTATTCGGCGCGCAACAACATGGCTTTCAGTTCGGGAGTGAGCGTGTCCGCGTGTTCGATGGCTTCGTGGGCGCGGTCCATTCGTCTCGCGGCCTCTTCTGGCGAGAGCGACCGGGCGGAGCCGAAGAAGACAATCGTGTCGCGGATGCGCGCGCGGCGCAGTCGCTCAGCGGGTTCAATGTATTCGGAAAGTATCCTGATTGGACGGGCCGCGACGCTCTTCAAAAATTCAGGGTTCAGGTATGACAGCGCGCCGCTCAAATTGCTTTGTTCTGACATCTCAGTTGTAAGTAGATCACGAATCAGACGGCGCCGATCATCTGATGACCCATTCCTGTTTGAATTTTCTGGTTTCGCCACCGGGGAGGCTGACGACGATCTTGTCCCCTTCGACCGCTTTGACCCTGACCTCGCCGTGCGCGGGCAATTTGACCATATCGCCCGGCCTGATCCGCGCCTCTTCCTGCTGGTGGTAAGCGAAGATCAGGTCAATGAAATCCGGCCTGGCCACGCTTTCGGGCGCGGGCGACAGCTCAGCAGCCGGGCGGGAGCAGTTGTCGCAATGGCCGCACGCTTTTATTTCGGCGCCCGATTCCGCATCGGTTCCCGCGCGCGAGCCGAGATATTCGAGCAGCAACTTCCACCGGCACTCAGGGCTTTGCCCGTAACGCATTATCCGCTCGAATTTTTCGCTGTCGCTTTCACCCTTGCGGGTGTATTCGCCCGCCAGCCGTTCCATCTCCTGCGCGCTCAAATCGCGTTTCAAGAGCGTGTAGCGCGCGCCGCGATATTCTTTGATGAACCCCATGTTTTTGAGCAGGGATAGAATCACGCGCACTCTGGTTTTGGCCACACGGCTTGCGCTCGCCTGTATTCGTTCCAATGGCGCGGGCTTCAGATCCGCTTTCAACATCTCCAGCGTTTCGTAAACGGCGGTCACCTCTTCCGGTTTCGGATGACGCCCGCCCGCGAAGAAGAATTGCGCGCGGCGGTCGGCGATCTGAAACAGCAGCGTGCAGCGCGCCGTTCGCCCGTCGCGGCCTGCGAGTCCGGATTCCTGATAATAGGTTTCGAGCGATCCGGGCGGGTTGTAATGGATCACGAACCTGACGCCGGGTTTATCAACGCCCGCGTCGTTAATGTCTGCGACGAAAGCGCCGGTTGAAACCATCGCCTTCAATTCGCCGGCTATGAAACGATCAAGGTTCCGGCGCCTTTCGCCTTCGCTGAGGTGTTCGTGATAAGGAGCGACGTCGAAGCCGATATGCTTCAGGTAATCGGTGATGGCCTTCACTTCCTTGAATGTCGCCGCGAAAATGACACCCGTTCCCTCGTTCTCTCTCAGCAGCCGTACCAGAGAGAGTCGCTTCTCGCCCTCGTTGCTGACGCGCTCCACTTCGTAGTTCAGATTGGGGCGGTAAACGCCGGAGATGACAGGGAACTGGCCCCTCCCAACAGCTTCGAGTGTAGTTCCATTCAAATCATAAATCTGGTTGTCCATAACCGCCCCCTTGAATCGCTCCGCCTTCCTTGTTCTTTCAAGACCACACCATCGGTTCACATATTCTCGCCGGCGCCGATCGCGTTCGACGCTCTTTGTTTGGCGTCTGTACACAACTGTAATTCTTCTGGTCATTGTGACCAGACAAAAGGAACGCGCAGGCGCAGCCAATCATATGTTGCAAACGGGATGCAGAAGTGAGGCGCATCTGACTTCATCTTGCGGATTGTTCGCCTGTGCGCAATGGCGGGAGGCGTTGCTGATTTTTAAGCTGGAATGCGGATTGCCTCGCTGATCTTCGCGGCCAGAACAAACTACAGGTTGTCTGAATTATATTTTGACGGAGAGTTAATGATGAGAGAGAAGAAGCATGACGAACCGTTGAGCGAAACGCCGGAGGCACGGCGGTCTTCAACGAAGAGAGGGCAAAAAGCTTCCGCTGCGGAAAGCGGGCCGATGGAATTACGAGACCTGATCGCGCAACGCGCTTATGAAATTTATGAGCAGCGCGGTAAGAGAGATGGCGAAGATATGAATGACTGGCTCAGAGCCGAGGCTGAGGTGCGGTCTTCGATCATGGCGGAAAAGCCGCGCCCTGCGGTGGCGCGCGAAGGCGCGAGATCATAGAATCGTCCTCGCCGGACAATTCGAAATGAAAATCACTGAACACCCTCGCCGAATGAATATCGGGGCCAGGGTTTTGCCGCATGGCGGAACGCATTTCCGCGTCTGGGCGCCGCGCCGCCGCACGGTCGAGGTCGTGATCGAGAGTGGCCGAAGCGGGCAAAGATTCGATCTGGCGCCGGAAGACAAAGGTTATTTTTCCGGCGTGATCGAATCCGCAGGCGCCGGCGCTCTCTATCGTCTTCGCCTGGACAGGGGCGAGCGGCTTTATCCCGACCCGGCTTCGCGCTTTCAACCCGAAGGCCCGCACGGCCCGTCCGAGATCGTTGATCCGAACAGATTCAAATGGACTGATCACGATTGGCGCGGCGTCAACCTGCGCGGGCAGGTCATTTACGAAATGCACATCGGAACGTTTACGCGAGAAGGCTCGTGGGCGGCGGCGGCGCGCGAACTCGATGAACTGGCCCGCCTGGGAATCACTGTGCTTGAAGTCATGCCGGTGGCCGATTTTCCGGGCAATTTCGGCTGGGGTTACGACGGCGTGAATCTGTTTGCGCCGACGCGGTTGTACGGTTCGCCCGACGATTTCAGGCGTTTCGTTGATCGCGCCCACGCGCTCAGGATGGGAGTGATCCTCGATGTTGTTTACAACCATCTGGGGCCGGACGGGAATTATCTGAGAGAGTTCGCGGAAGATTATTTCACCAGCCGCTACAAGACCGATTGGGGCGAGGCGATCAATTACGACGGAAAAAACGCCGGGCCGGTGCGCGACTATTTCATCGCGAACGCCGGTTACTGGATTGATGAATTTCATCTGGACGGATTGCGGCTGGACGCGACGCAGAACATTTACGATTTGTCCGGCGACCACATTCTGGCCGCGATTACGCGGCGAGTTCGTGAAGCGGCGCGGGGCCGCGCCATCGTCATCATTGCCGAGAACGAACCGCAGGAGACGATTCTGATTCGACCGCAGGAGCAGGGCGGGTACGGTCTGGACGCGTTGTGGAACGACGATTTCCACCACAGCGCAATGGTGGCGATGACCGGGCGCAACGAAGCTTATTACACCGATTATCTCGGCAAGCCGCAGGAGTTCATCTCGGCGATCAAATACGGCTACCTCTATCAGGGCCAGTGGTACCGGTGGCAGGAGATGCGGCGCGGGACGCCGAGCCTGAAAGTTCCGCCATCGGCCTTCGTCATGTTCATTCAGAATCACGATCAGATTGCGAATTCAGGGCGCGGCGAGCGATGTCATCAATTGACCAGTCCCGGACTTTACCGCGCGATGACCGCTCTGACGCTGCTTGCGCCTGGCACGCCGATGCTGTTTCAGGGGCAGGAATTCGCCGCGTCGAATCCCTTTCTCTATTTCGCCGATCAGAACAGGGAACTGGCGGAGCTTGTCCGCAAAGGGCGCGCCGAGTTCCTCGCGCAGTTTCCCAGCCTGGCCACGCCTGAAATTCAATCTCAACTGGACGATCCCTGCGATCCGCGAACTTTCGAGCGCTCGAAACTCGACTTGTCCGAGCGCGAACGTCATTCGGCGATTTACGAGATGCATCGTGACCTGCTCAGGCTCCGGCGTGAAGACGCGGTCTTCAGCGCGCAGCGCGCGGGTGGAGTTGACGGCGCGGTTCTCGGCGATGAAGCGTTCGTCCTGCGGTTCTTCGGCGAAGGCGGCGATGACCGTTTGCTGCTGATCAATTTCGGCGTTGATTTGAATCTCACTCCGGCGCCCGAACCGCTGCTGGCGCCGCCTGAGCTGTCGGAATGGGCGATCCTGTGGTCGAGCGAAGACCCGCGTTATGGGGGATCGGGCACAGCGGCGCTCGACACTGAGACAGGCTGGCGAATACCCGGCCACGCGGCTGTCGCGATGACGCCGACGCGATTGCCGGAAGAGAAAATCCTGGCGGCGAAGCAGCGCAGAGAAGCCGAATGGAGAGGTGAAAGGAAGAGAAGAAATGATTGACCCGGTTCGCCGCATCGAGTGGCCAGGAAAGCAGGACGCGGAAACTTTTCTCAGACAGGAATGGCTGGTCACCAACGGCCTCGGCGGTTACGCGTCAGGCACAATCGCCGGCGTTCCGACACGGCGCTTTCACGGCCTGCTGGTCGCCGCGTTGCCCGCGCCGCTGGGCCGCACGATGATGTTCAATCATCTGAGCGAACGCCTGTGGCTGACGGGCGGCTCGATCATTCAGCTTTCATGCGATGAATGCAGCGCGGGCAGCCTGGAATTGCTCGGCGCGGAGAGTCTGGCAGAATTCCGCCTTGAAATGGGCTTGCCCGTTTGGCGTTACGAGATCAACGGCCTGACGCTTGAAAAACGCCTGCTGATGCCGCACCTGCAAAACACCGTGCACGTGACTTATCAATTGTTGTCGGGCGTCGAGCCTGTGCGATTGGAACTACGTCCAGCCTTCCATTTCCGCCCGCACGAAGGCCGCGTCAGTGATCCGTTGCCGGAGCCGTACACGCTGACGATTGTCGAAGACAGATACGAGATCAGAGGAAGACCCGAATATCCGCCGCTGAGATTGCGGTTGCGTGGCCGTGAAGTCGCGCTGACGCTCGACTGGGGCGTCATCAAAGATCAGTTCTATCGAGCCGAAGCCAGGCGCGGTTACGATTCGCAGGGAGTGCTGTGGAGTCCGGGTTATTTTCAGGTCACGCTGAATCCCGGTGAAGACGTGACGCTGATCGCTTCGACTGAGTCGTGGCCGACGATCTTCGCCATCTCTTCGCACGAAGCGCCGCCAGCCGAACGCGTGCGCCGCCAGCGTTTGCTTTCAATCGTCGCGCCACCCGCGCAGGACGAATTCGGCGCTGAACTGACGCTGGCCGCCGATCAATTCATCATCGTGCCGGTCGGACGCATTGAAGAAACCGCGCGGGCGCAGGCCGTAGGCGACGATGTGCGAACGATGATCGCCGGTTATTACTGGTTTACTGATTGGGGACGCGACACGATGATCGGACTCGAAGGCCTGGCCCTGATTACCGGGCGCTTCACCGAAGCGGGATGGATCCTGCGCACCTTCGCGCATTACGTGCGCGACGGGTTGATCCCGAATATGTTCCCCGAAGGCGAAACGGAAGGGCGTTATCATACCGCCGATGCGACGCTCTGGTTCTTTCACGCGTTGGATCGTTACCTGCGCGCGACCGGCGACCGCAATACGCTGCGGCAGGTGCTGCCCACGCTGCGCAATATCATCAGGCATCACATCGAAGGCACGCGGTTCGGTATCTGCGTTGACCCGCGCGATGGGCTGTTGAGTCAGGGCGCCGAAGGCTATCAACTCACGTGGATGGACGCGAAGTGCGGCGATTGGGTGGTCACACCGCGCCGGGGCAAGGCCGTCGAGATCAACGCGCTCTGGTACAACGCGCTGCGGCTGATGGCCGAATGGGTGAGCGAGGAAGACAGTGTGGCTGCGGCGCAAACAATCATCGAGCAGTCTGAAATGACGGGCCGTTCATTCAATGACCGGTTCTGGTATGCCAGAGGCGGTTATCTTTACGACGTCGTTGATGGCGAGCACGGAGACGACGCGTCCTGCCGCCCGAATCAGATACTTTCCTTCTCGCTGAAATATCCGGTCTTGATCGAAAGCAGGTGGAGACCTGTCCTCGACGTGGTCACCGACCGTCTGTTGACGCCGGTCGGCCTTCGCTCGCTCGCCCCCGATCACCCCGATTACAAACCGATGTACGATGGCGACCTGCGCGCGCGCGACGCGGCTTATCACCAGGGGACGGTCTGGGCGTGGCTGATCGGGCCGTTCATTGACGCCTGGCTCAGAACGCGGCCCGACCATTTTCAGGAAGCCCGGCGATTCCTTGAAGGATTCAAGCCGCATTTGAGCGAGGACAGCGTGGGTTCGATCAGCGAAGTCTTCGACGCCGAACCGCCGTTTGCGCCGCGCGGTTGCGTGGCCCAGGCGTGGAGCGTCGCTGAGGTATTGCGATGTTATGTGAAGACTGCGCAATGGCAGCATATAGATGACTCTGGCAGATAACTCTGGCTCGGAGTTTGCTCACTAACCGCCCGTTTAAAGAAGCGGATATTTCGCCCGGATAATCCTCGAATCCCACAATTACAGGCGCGGCCAGCAACGCCAACCGCTGGCCTTGCGCCTTGAAAAATGGAGCGTTGGAAATAAGAGATGCAAGAATACAAAAGGAAAAAAAGGCGCCGGCTGAGATAATTGATCCGTCCCGCATTTTTCTTTATTCAATCTTATTGCATCTCTGCTTTTCCATCTCTTATCCCTCCTTACAACGAAAACGATCAGTTCATAGAGGCCCCCCGCCTCTCAGTCCGGCTGATTCGCTGCTTAATCCAACCATCGCAAAACGACAGAACGATGGAAGTGAACGCTATGAGTTCGGATAACAAAAAACTACGTGTAATTGTGCTCACGCACGGCGACGCTGAGTCCCTGCTGGGGAATTTGATAAAGATTGACGGCGTGGAGGTCGCCGGCATGTTCATCGAGACAGAGGTCAACCGCCGGATTTACGGCCTGCGCGATAAACTGCGCCGTTCGATACGTTACGAAGGATATGCCGCCACAGTGATGAAGGGGCTTCGCCTGCTTGCGAATCGTAAGGATTCCTCTTCTGATGAAACCAGTCAGATCCGCGAGAATCAGCGGGCGCTCGGCAAAACCGCCGGACTCCTGGGGACGCCTGCGCATTTCCTGTCGAACTATCACACCGAAGAATCCATCGCCCTGATGCGCGCGGCGGAGGCTGACCTGGGTATCGTTTGGGGAACGAACATCCTGAAAGAGTCCGTGTTCAAAATCCCGCGCCTCGGTTCGGTGAACATTCATCAGGGGCGGGCGCCTTACTATCGCGGCGGGCCTCCGGTTTTCTGGGAGTTGTATAACGGAGAGCGCGAGGTCGGAGTCACGGTGCATTTCGTCGAGCCGAAGGTTGATACCGGCGAGATACTCGTTCAGGAAACCTTGCCGCTCGTCTACGATTATTCTTACGGCCTCGATTTCGAGCGCTTCATCGCCGATTATCGCGCGCGGATGATGGAGCATTGCGTCCGGTTGATGACCGACGCGGTGCGAATGATCGCTGACGGCACAGCCCGGCCCAGGCCGCAGGACATCAGCCTGGGAACGCGTTACCGGCTGCCGATCAAGCGCGAGAAGGATGAATTGCGCCGGCGATTGCGAAGACGATGGCGCGAGAGCGGCGCGCATTCGGGAATTTCGGCGAAAGCCCATTCGCAGGCGGCGGCGAACGCATCGCGGGAAGCGTGAATACGCATGCATCGCGCTTCAGGGCTTCGCCAGCAGGAGCCAGTAAAATCCGTATTCGTTGAGCGCGAGCTGGTAGGGACGTTCCTCGATGCGCGGGAATGGCGACTGGTATTGCAAATCCACGGGCGTTCTTCCCTGATACTGGCTCAGGTCGAGTTGCACCGGCTGCGATGATCGCGCGAGGTTGTAGACGCACAGCACGGTTTCGCCCGCGTAACTTCGCGTGAAGGCCAGAACCTTTCTGTTCTCCGGTCTGAGGAATTCGAGCGAGCCGCGCCCGAAGACCGGATGCTTCTTCCTCAATTTGATTATCTGGCGCATCCAGTGCAACAGCGAGGTCGAATGGCGCTGCTGCGCTTCGACGTTGACTGACTGATGGCCGTAGACCGGGTCCATATTTATCGGGAAATACAATTGCGCGAAATCGGCTCTTGAAAATCCGGCGTTGCGGTCGAGCGACCATTGCATAGGCGTCCGCACGCCGTCGCGGTCGCCCAGATAAATGTTGTCGCCCATCCCGATCTCGTCTCCGTAATACAGAAACGGGCTGCCCGGCAGGCTGAAGAGCAGCGCGTTGAGCAACTCAATTCGTCTGCGCCCATTGTCCATCAACGGCGCCAGCCGGCGGCGGATGCCGAGGTTGAGCCGCATCCGCCGGTCATTGGCGTATTCGGCGTAAAGGTAATCGCGCTCTTCATCGGTCACCATCTCCAGCGTCAACTCGTCGTGATTACGCAGGAACATCCCCCATTGCGCGTTTTCGGGGATGGCCGGAGTGCGATTCAGAATTTCGATTATCGGGCGCCGGTCTTCCTGGCGCAGCGCCATGAACAATCGCGGCATAATCGGGAAGTGATAGCACATGTGGCATTCATCGCCTTCGCCGAAATAAGCCACGACGTCTTCGGGCCACTGGTTAGCTTCGGCCAGCAACAACCGGCCGGAGTAGTGTTCGTCAACGAAGCGGCGCAGGAGCTTGATGAAAGCGTGCGTTTCGGGCAGGTTCTCGCAATTCGTTTCCTCTCGTTCGTAAAGATAAGGGATCGCGTCGAGCCTTAAACCGTCAACGCCGAGATCGAACCAGAAGCGAACGACGTCGAGCATCGCCTGCCGGACTTCAGGGTTGTCGTAGTTGAGATCGGGCTGATGGCTGAAGAAGCGATGCCAGTAGAACTGGCCCGAATGTTCGTCCCACGCCCAGTTGGAACGCTCGGTGTCGAGAAAGATGATCCTCGCGTCCGCGTATTTCAAATCGGTATCGCTCCACACGTACCAATCGCGCTTCGGCGAATTCAGCGAGGCGCGCGACTCCTTGAACCAGGGGTGTTCGTCGGAAGTGTGATTGATCACCAGATCGGTGAGCACTCGCAGGCCGCGCGCGTGCGCCGCCGCGAGAAAATTTTTGAAATCGTCGAGCGTCCCGTATTCCGGCAGGATCGAATAGTAATCCGAGATGTCGTAACCGCCGTCGCGCAACGGCGACGGGTACATCGGCAGCAGCCACAGGCAATCAACGCCCAGCCATTCCAGATAATCGAGCTTCTCGGTCAGCCCGCGAAAGTCGCCGATCCCGTCGGCGTTCGAGTCGTAAAAGCCGCGCACGTAAACTTCGTAAAAGACCGCGTCTTTGTACCAGAGCGGATCAGGCCGGGGCGGATCAGAATGGATCGCGCTTTCAACACTCATAACGTTTCACCAAATGTGTCCGAGAGTAGATACTGCAACAACAGCGTAGGGGCGGGTTTTCCCCGCCCTGCCATCTTGATAGCGGATCAGGGCGGGGAAAACCCGCCCCTACGCTGTTGTTGTAGTTAATTTTCAAACGCCATCAGTTATCGGACATTTTTTCGATGCCTTATCACAGGACATCAAACGCGCTCAAGCAGCGCCACCGGCAGATGCGCGAGCGCTTCGGCCACCGGCAGCGCGGCGCCGTCGCGCCGTTTTTGCGAGCAAAGGCTTGCGCCGGTGAACACGTCGCGGTAACAACCCGCGAGTTCGTCGTTGATCAAAACCGCCGTGTCGCCCCAAACTTCGGCGCCGATTGGCGAATGGGAGTTGGCGGTCAACCTGCTGAAAAATCGCGTGGCGATGACGACTGCCGTCTGGTCGCCGAACCTGCGCGCGAAGCTGACGACGTGGCGTTCGCGCTCGCCCGCCGGTTGCAGCGGCAGGTATTCACCGCGTTCAAAAAGGTCGTGATTATTTCGCCTGTAATTCAGCGCGCGGGCTGTGACGAACAATTTGAGACGGCCATCTTCGGCGTTGCGCGTCAATCCGCCTGCCAGCGCCGACTGGTCGCCAGATTCCTCGGCACGCAGCGAATCCAGCAACCGTTTGCGGTGTTCGTAATCAACGAGGCGCCGGTTGTCGGGATCAACCAGGCTGAAATCCCAGAGTTCGGTTCCCTGGTAAAAATCGGGGACGCCGGGAGAGGTCATCTTCAACAGAGTCTGCGACAGCGAATTGAACATCCCGGCCCGCGAAATCGGAGCCTGGAATTCGATGAAATCGCTGATGAATGGGCCGTCGGATAAAACATTCGAGACGAAATCGCGCACGGCCTGTTCATACTCTTCGTCGGGGTTGAGCCAGCTCGAATGAATTTTGGCCTCACGGACGGCCTTGATCAGGTAATCCTGAATCCTTTGGATGAATGATTGGCGTTCCTGCTCATTCTGCGTCACGAGCGGCCACGCGCCGGCCAGCGTCTGGTAAAGCAGATATTCCTCGTTCGCATCCGGCGCCGCGCGGTCTTCAATCGGCGTCTTCAAATCGTGATTCATAACCTGCCACCGGCGCACGGCGCGATACCAGCGAGCGGGGATTTCCGAGAGCGCGTTGATGCGCGCGCGCGCGTCCTCGCTGCGTTTGGCGTCGTGAGTCGAACTGGCGAGCATCGTGTGCGGCCAGAGCGCCAGCCTTTCGCGGTTGCTGCGGTGAAACGTCCCCGGCGAGACGCCGAACCGCGAAGGCTCGCCGCCGACCTCGCAGAGCGAAGCCAGCGGGTGGTAGCGGTAAAAGGCCGTGTCTTCGATCCCTTTCGCCGCCACCGGCCCGGTCAATTGCTGGAAACGCATGACGAAGCGCCGCCGCTCCCGTCGCTGTTCGTCGTCAATGCCATCGGGATCGCGCAGCAGGAGCAGCGATTCGATGAAATCGAAGATTGACGGGCTGATCGTCGGGTTGCGGCGTTTGGCGTTGCGGATGGCTTTTGAAATGTAGCGGCGGTCTTCTTCGCCGGCTTCTTTCGCGTTTGGCCGAATGTAGCTGCGGTAAACGGGGAAACAGGCGATCACTTCGCCGAGCGCGTATTGCAGGCTGTTGAGCGTGAAATCGCGCGTGTACCGGCTCTGTTCCGAGATTCGGTCGAGCTGGCGCGCCAGCACGTGCAACTCGCTCGACATCGCCGCGCGGAGGATCAACTTCTTGCTGTCGTAAGCCACATCGGCGAAGTCGCTTTCGACGCCGGTCAGCCGCCGGTAAAGTTTGCGGAACGCCGCTTCGTTGTTTGAATCAACGAAGAGGCCGTTGAGCAGATTCAGAAAGTCGTACCCCGTCGTCCCATACGCCGCCCAGCTTTCGCGCAAATGTTCGTCGTTTCCCAGAATCTTTTCGACCACGACGTAACAAGGGCGTTCGATTGCGGATTGCGAATTGTGGATTGCGGTTTGGCCGAATGCGGATTTATTCGATTGACGCAGAGCCTTGCGGCAACCGTCCTGCAAATCGCGCAGATATTGTTCGGGGTCATACAATCCGTCAATGTGATCAATGCGCAGGCTGGTGACGTGGCCTTCTTTCATCAAGCGAAAGATCAATTCGTGAACCTCGGCGAAGACTTCGGGCTGTTCGACGCGGATCGCTGCCAGTTCGTTGATGTCGAAGAAGCGGCGGTAATTGATCTCGTCCGCCGCCACGCGCCAGAAACAGAGCCGATAAGCCTGTTCAGCCAGCAGTTCTTCCAGCCGGTCGAAGCTGTGTTTTTCGCCGCGCCTGCCGTTGAATTCCCGGACGATTTTTTTGAGCGCGCCTTTCACCTCGCGGCTTTCAGTGACGAGCGCGGCCAGACGCCGTTTAGTGACTTCTTTCTCGCGCAACCGTTCCCGCACCTTTTCCGGATCGGTTTGGGTGCGCGGCGGCAGATGCGACAGGGCGGTGATAATGCTTTCGAGTTCGAGCCGATAAGGATGATTTTCGTCCAGGCTGCTTTTCAACTCGTCAAGAACCGCGTCCAGGATGAAGATCGAGCTTCGCGGCGAAATCGGCAGTTTGGTTTCGTAATAGCTGACGAAGAACGCGCCGCGATGATAGGCGAGTTGAATCTCCTGGTTTTCGAGCACGCGGCCATATTGGTCGCCGAGCGTGGGAAGCAATGTTTTATTCGTCAGGTTCTGTTTGGGCGGTCGCCAGTCAATGTCGAAGAAGGCCGCATAAGGCGAGCTTGGGCCGTTTTCCAGAATGTCGTTCCACCACCGGTTGCCCGAACCGGCGATGCACATGTGGTTGGGGACGACATCCATCATC
>WBZO01000713.1_pt1 | contig 63518 bp, 57 predicted proteins | sample 5204261 | NCBI WGS metagenome assembly WBZO01 (sample SAMN12412400, study PRJNA552823) | activated sludge metagenome | isolation source: activated sludge from anammox sidestream of wastewater treatment plant... | place: USA: North Carolina | collected 2017-09
TAATCGTAAATCTCGGTGACGGTGCCGACGGTGGAGCGCGGGTTCTTCGAGGTGGTCTTCTGCTCGATGGAGATGGCGGGGGAGAGGCCGTCGATCTGGTCGACGTCCGGCTTCTGCATCATCTCGAGAAACTGTCGCGCATAGGCCGACAGCGACTCCACATAGCGGCGCTGCCCTTCCGCATAGATGGTGTCGAAGGCGAGCGAGGACTTGCCCGAGCCCGACAGGCCGGTGAACACCACGAGCGCGTCGCGCGGGATTTCCAGATCGACGTTCTTGAGATTGTGCTCGCGCGCGCCGCGGATGGCGACGACGCGGGAGTCGGGAGCGTTCTTCTTGCCGGGCATGTCGCTCATGGGGCGTGCAGGTCGGGTCCGGCGCGCGGTCGCGGACGGACTTGGGGACGAGTTTTTGGAACATAGTGAGAACGGGCCGCGCGCGCCAGCCCCGCCCGGCGCATGGGCGCCATCTTTTCAACAGCGGCGGTTGCGATTCAGCCCTGTTTCTGCACCCAGAACTGATACATGCCGCCGAAGGTCGCCGGATGGGCCAGCTCGAACGCATGCCAGCGCTCGAGGTCGGTCGCGGCGACGTCGTCGGGGAACCGGGCCCGGTAGCGGCTGAGGATTTTCGGGCCGACGTCGAAGCCGAGAAAGGTCAGTCCGCTCGCCCGCAGGAACAGTGCGATCTGCTGCAGCGTGAAGCGGTGCTCCTGGACGTGGAACACAAGGTCGCGGCAATCGCTCACGCTGAAGAAGTCGGCGTAGCGCACGAGCGTGCGCACGGGATCGTCCGCGGGCAGCGCGAGCACGTCCTGCCGGAAGCGGCGGATGTCGTCGGGGCTGTCGCCGTAGCCGCGCGCGGCCGCGAAGTCGCGCGCCGCGACGACCTGCTGGCGCGCGATCTCGCTGTAGAGCGCGATCCGCATCACGCCGTCCGGCCGCAACAGCGAGATCAGGACGTTCCAGCCGACGATGGGGTCGGCGAGGTGGTGCAGCACGCCCGAACTGTCGATGACGTCGAAGTCGCGGCCGAGATCCTTCAGCCTGAGGATGTCGGCGCGCCCATATTCGATGTTGCGCAGGCCGAGCTCGTCGGTCTTGCGCCTGGCATAGGCGAGGCTCGTGAGGCTGAGGTCGATCGCCAGGATGCGCGCACCGGCGATGCGTGCCGTGATGTCGACGAGCTGCTGGCCGGTGCCGCAGCCGGCGACGAGCACGTCGACGCTGCCGTTGCGGCCGATGTCGCGCACGCCGGCATGCGGAAAAAGCCGGCGAAGCTGCACATTGATGTCGATGCTGTTGCCGGGCGGCGCGGTCTTGATCCAGCGCGGATAGGGGTTGCGCTCGTATTGCTGCTGGACGCGGCGCGACACGTCGTCCTCGACCGGGGTGAGGCGCGCCATGTTTTCGCGCAGGCGCTTCTCTTCGAGGGGCTCGCGGATCGTGCGGGTCAGAAGCGCCTCCACCTGCGCGGGCCATGCGCGCCGCAGCAGCCGGTCGCTGCCGTCGATCGTGTGCAGCGGGCCATAGGCGGCCAGCGCGGCGAGCCACAGAGCCGGGATGGGCGTGTCGTCGTTGAGCGCCGATTGCAGGCGCGCGCGCAATGCGTCGGCTTTTTGCCGCTCGTCGTCGGACAGCGCATAGACATATTCGTTGATGAAGCACTGGTGCGCGAGCGCGAGATGGAAGTCGGACGCGTCGTCTGCGTCGGGCGCGAGCGCGGCCTTGAGCAGATGCCGGCGCGCGGCGGTGAGGAAACGTTCGGCCTCGATGTCGGCGAGGCGGGTATTCTCGAGCACCGCGCGCAGCAGGGCATCGGCCGAGAGCGCCTCAAGGCCGGCCGGGCCATAGAGCGCGGCGGCCGCCGGCACCTGCGGCCAGGCGTTGGCCGCGCGCGCAAAGCAGGCGGCGATGACCGGATCGGCCCGGACGACCGCGATGGCGTGACGGGCGAATTCGCTGGCGCGGCCCCAGGGCGTTTCGATCGCGCGCGTGAGCCATGTGCGCATCCGCACGTCGCACGCGGCGGGCGCTGCGAGATTCTGCAGGCATTGCGCGAACAGGCTGCGCGCCTCCGGCGTTTCGGCGATGCGCAGCGCGTCCTTTGCCGCCGCCAGCGCGGCGGGGGCGTCGTCCATGCCGAGGCGGGCGACGCCGAGATGGATATGGGCGGCGAGCAGGCGCGGATCGTGCGCAAGGATCTGCTCGCAATGCCGCGCGGCGTCGGCGAAACGGGAAAGCGCGATCAGCACGCCGCAGAAAGCGACGTGCGCGTCCATATGGTCGGGCGCGAGATCGATGGCGCGCAGGTAGCATTCCATCGCCGCGACGAGGTTGCCGTCCCGGCGCTGGCGGTGGCCGCGTTCGACCTCGGCGGTTGGGGACAGGGCGGGACTCGCATGCAGCGTCCCGGCCGCCGGCAAGGTCAGCCCCATGGTCGGTCCCAAAGTCGGTACCGCGGCCGATCCTTTGCCCCCGCCGCGGCCCGCAGCGCGCCTTGCTTTGCGGTTCATGCAGAATCACCCCCGTTCGGGGGCATTATCCATGATTTTCCCGGTCCGGCCCGGCGGCGCGGGAACCGGAGCAGCGGCCCGGCCGTTAGCTTTTGTCGAGCGTAACAGCGGGGATTTGTCCATGGCCACGCGTGCGTATTGGTCCGGCCGCCTGCGGCTGGCCTTGGTGTCCATTCCGGTCGAGGTGATCTCGGCGATCAAAGGCTCCAGCCGCATTTCCTTCAACCAGATCCACGCCCCGAGCGGAAAACGCATCCGCTACGAGAAGGTCGTGCCGGGCCTGGGCCCGGTCGATGCCGACGACATCGTGAAGGGCTACGAGGTGGAGAAGGGCAAGTATGTCCTCTTGACCGACGAGGAAGTCAATGACGTCAGGCTGGAAGCGAAGAAATCGATCGAGCTGGTTCAATTCGTGGATGAGGATACGATCGATCCGGCCTTTTTCGAGCAGCCTTTTTTCGTGCTGCCCAAGGAAGAGGATGAAGACGCCGAGGAGGCCTATGTCGTCCTGCGCGAGGCGCTGAAAAGGACCGGCAAGGTGGCGCTTGGGCAGATCGTGGTGCGCGGACGCGGCTCGATCGTCGCCATCAAGCCGCACGGCAGGGGCCTGATGATGGAGACCCTGCGCTATGCCGACGAGGTGAAGAAGGCAGACACCGCCTTCGAGGACATCCCGGCCAGGAACGCGGACGCCGAACTGGTCGAGCTCGCGGAAGACCTCATCAGGAAGAAATCGGCCGCCTTCCATCCCGAGAAATTCAAGGACACCTACACCACGGCTCTGCGCGAGCTGATCGAGGCCAAGCTTGAGAAGCGCGCGCCGAAGGAGATCGAGGAAGCCCCGCCGGCCAGCAACGTCATCGATCTCATGGACGCCCTGCGCCGCTCGGTCGGCCGTGAGGGCGGCAAGGAGGGCGGCAAGACCCAGCAGCGCGCGCCGGCGGGCCAGCGCCGCTCCGCCGCCAAGAAGAAATCTGCTAAGACATCGCGCAGGAAGTCCGCGCGCAAGAGAGCTGCCGCCTAGATCATGCCGACCGCCGACCGGCTCCGCGACTACAACCGCAAGCGCGATTTCACGCGCACGCCGGAGCCGAAAGGCACCGCCCGCAAATCCGGCCGCAAGCTGTGCTACCTGATCCAGAAGCACGACGCGAGCCGCCTGCATTACGACTTCCGCCTGGAATGGAACGGCGCGCTGATGAGCTGGGCCGTCCCGAAAGGGCCGAGCGAGAACCCCGACGACAAGCGCCTTGCCGTGCATGTCGAGGATCATCCGGTCGCCTATGGCGGCTTCGAGGGCACGATTCCGGAAGGCGAATACGGCGGCGGCACCGTGATGCTGTGGGACCGCGGCTCCTGGACGCCGCATCAGGACGACGTCGACGCCGCGCTGAAGAAAGGCAAGCTCAGCTTCGAGCTGCACGGCGAGCGGCTGCACGGCAACTGGGCGCTGGTGCGCCTGCGCGCGCGCAGGCCGTCCGACAAGAAAGATTCGGACAACTGGCTGCTCATCAAGGAGAACGACGAGCATGTCCGCCGCAACGGCAGGCCGATCGTCGAGCGCGAGACGACGAGCGTGGCGTCCGGCCGCGCGATGGAGGAGATCGCCGCCGGCCGGAAGGTCTGGCACTCGAACAGGAAGGCGAGGGGCGCCCCGAGCGGCGATCCGATCATCGTCGGCGGCCGGCCCGGCCGGAAAACGGAAAAAACCGGTACGGCCAAAACCGGCGCCGCGAAACGCAAGGCGAAAGCCGGCGGCGTAAAAAAAAAGACTTCGCGCTCCCGCCGTTCGTAGCACCGCAGCTCGCCACCCTCGTCGAGGCGCCGCCCGCCGGCGCCGAATGGCTGCATGAAATCAAGTTCGACGGCTACCGGATCATGACCTCGGTCGCGGACGGGCGCGTCGTGATGCGCACGCGCAAGGGCCTCGACTGGACCGACAGGTTCCGGCCGCTCGTTCCGGCGTTGGCGCGGCTCGATTGCGGCGCGGTCCTGCTCGACGGCGAGATCGCGGTTGCGGATGCGCAGGGGCGCACCAATTTCGGCGCGCTGCAGGATGCCCTGTCGGGCGGCCGGGGCCGCATGGCCTATTATCTATTCGACATCCTGCATCTGGACGGCGAGGATCTGCGCGGGAAGCCGCTCACCGCGCGCAAGGAGATTCTCAAAGGGCTGCTCGGCGGCAGGACGAACGGGCCACTCGCCTATTCGGATCATATCATGGGGCACGGCGACGACGTGTACGCCGATGCCTGCCGCCTGCATCTCGAAGGCGTCATCTCCAAGCTCGCCGCTGCGCCCTATCGCTCCGGCCGCAGCAAGGGCTGGCTGAAAAGCAAATGCGGCATGGAGCAGGAATTCGTCGTCATCGGCTGGCGGCCGTCGGGCAAGGCCGGGCGGCCGTTCTCGTCCATCCTGCTGGCGGTCCGCGAGGGCGGGCGGCTGCGCTATGCGGGCCGGGTCGGCACCGGCTATTCCGAAACGCGGCTGCGCGGTCTGCGCGCCGAATTCGGCAGGCGGGCGCGCAAGACCCCGCCGACGGACGACGTGCCGCCCGCGATCGCGCGGCAGGCGCGGTTCGTCGAGCCCGAGCTTGTGGCCGAGATCGAATTCCGCGGCTGGACCCGCGACGGCCTGGTGCGGCAGGGCTCGTTCAAGGGATTGCGCGGCGACAAGCCGGCGACCGAAATCGTCAGGGAGCGACCGATGGCAAGGCGCAAGGCGGTGGCGTCCGCGAAGAAGGAAAAGGCCGGAAGAACCCGCGCGGCAAGGACGGCCGCGGCGCGGGCGGACGTGCGGATCAGCGACGACGGACCGGAGGAGATCGCCGGCGTGCGCGTCACCCATCCCGACCGCGTGCTGTTCCCGGCGCAGGGCATCACCAAGCGGAAGTTGATCGAACACTATCTCTCGATCGCCGACGCGATGCTGCCGCACATCGTCGAGCGCCCGATCAGCCTGGTGCGTTGCCCGCGCGGCAGCGGCAAGGCCTGCTTCTTCCAGAAGCACGCCTCGGACGGTTTTCCCGACGACTTCAAGGCGGTGCGGATCAGGGAGAAATCCGGCGCCGATCAATATCTCTATATCGAGGACGAGGGCGGCCTCGTCGCGTCGGTGCAGATGGGCGTGCTCGAACTGCATCCGTGGGGCTGCCATGTGGATGCGATCGAGAAGCCGGACCGGATGATCTTCGATATCGATCCCGATGCCGGGCTCGATTTCGCGCACGTGCGCGCGGCGGCCGCGGAATTGCGCGACCGGCTGCAGGAAACGGGACTGGAGACGTTTCCGATGGTGACCGGCGGCAAGGGCGTGCATGTGATCGCGCCGCTGATGCGCGGGCATTCCTGGGACGAGCACCGCGCGTTTGCGGAAGCGCTGGCGCGCGTGATGGCCGAGGACAGTCCCGACCGCTATGTCGCCAGCATGTCGAAGGCGAAACGCAAGGGAAAGATATTCATCGACTATCTGCGCAATACGCGCGGGGCGACCGCGGTCGCGCCGTTCTCGACGCGGGCACGGCCCGGCGCCTATGTCGCGATGCCGGTGTCGTGGCCGCAGCTTGCGCGCATGAAGGACGCGCATCCGGTGCGGGTCGGGGAGGCCAGACGCTATCTCGGCAGGCGCGATCCCTGGCCGGATTATTTCAAGGTGAGGCAGAAGCTGCCGACGCCGAAAGGTCAGCGCCCGCCACCGAAACGGTAATTGAGGCCGAGCCGCCAGACCGCATTGGTCGCGGTGCTGGAGGCGCCGATGCCGGAATAGGTCTTGGCGAGGTCGATCGTGTCGACGTGCAGATATTCGATCCGGGCGGTGACGTTCGAACCATAGAGCGCGGTTTCCAGCCCAAGCCCCCAGACGAAGGCGGCCTGCGGCTCGGAGCCGGTGAGCGCGGTCGTCGTGCCGGCCACGGTGACGCTGCCGCTGTGGCGCATCTCGGTGACCGCGAGCCCGGCGGTGCCGTAGAGCAGCCATTGATCGAGCGCGAAGCCCGCGCGTCCGCGCGCGGTCGCGAGCCAGGGGATTTCGCTGTCCAGCGACAGCGTCACGCCTCCCACGCTCGAATTGAAACGGTTGCCCTGCCACGACCAGCCGAAATCGCCTTCGAGGCCGAGCACGAGCGGACCGAGCTGGCTGTTCATGCCGAGCTGGAAGCCGGCGAGGGCGCCGTCGAAATCCTCCGCCGTCTGGAACAGCGTGCCGCCCGCGCTCACCGACTGGCGCGCGGACGCAAAGCCGTAGCCGGCATGGGCGCCGACATAGAAGCCACTCCAGTTATAGGGACCGAGAGCGGGAATGCGCAGGTCGGCGGCCTGCGCGGCCGGTGCGGCCAGTCCCGCGGCAATGGCAAACACGCAAACGCAACGATACCCGCAACGATACGTCACACCCGTCCCCACCTGCCGTGCCCCGGCCGGAACGCTAGCAATGGCGGGTTGCGCGGAGGTTACCGTGCTGCTAGAACAAAAACAGAACAAAACGGGCAAAATCCGAAACCGCCGGGAGCCCCTTGTGGAAAAGGGATGCCGGTGCGGGTGCCGGCGCGGCCTTCGGACTAGGGTTGCGTCACGGATAAACGCGGATGCGGGCGACAGCGGGAGAGTGTGATGGCAGGCAGCGTGAACAAAGTGATCTTGATCGGAAATCTCGGCGCCGACCCCGAAATCCGCCGCACGCAGGACGGCCGGCCGATCGCGAACCTGCGCATCGCCACCTCGGAAAGCTGGCGCGACAAGGCGACCGGCGAGCGACGCGAGAAGACCGAGTGGCACCGCGTGGTGATCTTCAACGAGGGCCTGTGCCGGATCGCCGAGCAGTATCTGAAGAAGGGCGCCAAGGTTTACATCGAGGGCGCGCTGCAGACGCGCAAATGGACCGACAAGGAAGGCATCGAGAAATACTCGACCGAGGTGGTGCTGCAGGGCTTCAACTCGCAGCTCACCATGCTCGACCGTGCCGGCGGCGGAGCGGGCGGCGGCGACTTCGGCGGCGGCGGCAACGATTTCGGCTCGCCCGGACCAACGGCGGCGCGCAAGCCGGCCATGGCCGGCGGACGCCGCGATGACATGGACGACGAGATTCCGTTCTAGTTTCCGTTTCTGGATTCTGATCTCGCGGTCTGCCCCCTCGCGGACGTTGCGACCGCGTGCGGGCTTCAAATTATGGTTGCAGCGCCACCTTCATGCCTGTTGTAATTGTGCCGCCACGGCTTTTGTGGTGACAGCGACAGGGGTGACAAGCATGACAACGCGATTTCTGATCGCCGGTGCGACGCTTTGTGCCGCGCTCGTGATGGCCGGTCCGGCCGATGCCGCAAGGAAACGTTCCGGCATCGTGCTCGACAAGCAGTTCAGCGGCTGCGCCGTTTGGGCGCCGCCGGCCTGCGTTCTGGTCGGCAAATACAACGTGACGGGATCGGGCATCATTCCGGGCACGTACGTGAAGGGAATGGGCAAGCCCACCGGCGGCATGAGCCCGTGCCCCGGAACGCCGATGAAAGTCAGCAGCTTCCAGACGTTGAGTCTGTGCCTGATACCGTGGCGCACGCGCTGACTGCGTACGCTCTGCGCGCGGCCGGAATGCCGCGCGCTACAGCGTTCAGGTTTATTCGGAATCGTCATGCGCGGGCTTGACCCGCGCATCCATCGGAAAGATGGGTCGCTTCAGAAGGATGGATTGCCGGGTCAAATCTGCGATCAAGCCGATTGGAAATCGGCCCCGGTTGTCCGGCAATGACGGGACCCGCTTTCATCAAAAGCGAAACGACTCTAAGCCGTCTGCCGGTCGCCGGGCTTCGCCGTCAGCGCCGACGCCGTCACGGCGCAGAATGCCGCGAACATGATGACGGCATTGATCGCGTGCGAATATTCCCAGCGCAGGCGCAGCGCCTCCCAGCCTTGGGGAAGCTGCGTCCAGTTCGCGGTCGCGACATTGGCCGGGTAGGTCACCGCGAAGAACACGGCGAGATTGGCCGCGATCAGGATCGTCGCGGCCAGCGCCCAGACGAAGGCCGTCCGCCGGCGGCGGACCATCACCGCGTTGACCGCGTTCGCGGCGAGTGCGGCGATAATGACGGCGCCGAGCAAGGACCAGCCGCGATAGATGCCCTGGACCGCAAGATAGGCCTCCTGCGACAGCGCGATCTTGTTGGGGAGCGCGAACAGGTGCGCCCCGCCGGGCACGAGCACGACGGCCGTCAGGACGATGGCGGCGAACTGAACAAGGCGGACCGGCATGCCATTCTCCTGCGCACGATTGCGAAGGCGGGCGTTGATACCAACCGTTCGTCGTGCGTAATGTTCCGGCAGTGTCACAGGCCGGACGGATGCAATGACGACGCTTGCGGTTTCGCTGCTCAGGGCCCTCAAGGCGCACGGCGCGCGCGAGATATTCGGCATCCCCGGCGATTTTGTGCTGCCGTTCTACAAGGCGATCGAAGACAGCCGCATCCTGCCGCATTTCGAACTGAGCCACGAGCCCGCGGTCGGCTTCGCCGCCGACGCCGCCGCGCGCTATCACGGCGGACTCGGCGTCGCGGTCGTCACCTACGGCGCGGGCGCGTTCAATCTGGTCAATCCGGTGGCCGGCGCCTATGCCGAGCGCTCGCCGGTCGTGGTGATCGCGGGCGCGCCGGGCGCGGCCGAGCGCACGAGCGGCTTCCTGCTGCACCATCAGGCGCGCAGCATCGACACCCAGCTCGCGGTGTTCCGCGAGATCACCTGCGACCAGGCCGTGCTCGACGATCCGGCGGCCGCGCCGGGGGAGATCGCGCGCGTGCTGCAGTCGGCGCGCGAGCGCTCGCTGCCGGTCTATATCGAGTTCCCGCGCGATATGGTGAACGTGCCGGCGGCCGGCGTGCCGCAGCTCAAGCGCCGGCCGACCGATGCGGAGGCGCTCGCCGAATGCGCCGACGAAGTCCTCGCCCGGCTCGCCGCCGCGAAGTCGCCGGCGATCATCGTCGACGTCGAAATCCGCCGCTTCCATTGCGAGCAGCGCGTGGCGGCGCTCGCGCGCAAGCTCGGCATTCCGGTGGTGACCACGTTCATGGGCCGCGGCCTGATGGCCGACGCGCCGGACGTCGTGGCGGGCACCTATCTCGGCGCGGCCGGCGATCCGCACATCACGAAGCTCGTGGAGGCTGCCGACGCGCTGCTGCTGCTCGGCGTCATCATCTCCGACACCAATTTCGCGCTGTCGCAGCGCCGGTTCGATCCGCGCCGCACCGTGCTCGCTATCGACCGGCAGGTGCGGGTCGGCCATCACCTTTATGCCGACATGCCGCTCGACGATCTGGTCGATGCGCTGATTGCGCGCGCGCGCAAGGCGAAGGCGCGCAGGAGCGTGCGGCGGCGGCCGAAGATTGTCTATCCGCGCAAGCTCAAACTCGACGACAGGCCGATCCGCCCCTCCGACATCGCCTGCGCGATCAACGACCTGTTCGACCGCCACGGCGTCATGCCGATGGCCGCCGACATGGGCGACTGCCTGTTCACCGCCATGGAGATCGAGAATTCGGCGCTCGCCGCACCCGGCTATTATGCCGGCATGGGCTTCGGCGTGCCGGCGGGGATCGGGGTCGCCGCCGCCACCAAGAAGCGCCCGCTCATCCTGGTCGGCGACGGCGCCTTCCAGATGACCGGCTGGGAGATCGGCAATTGCCGCCGCTACGGGCTCGATCCGATCGTGGTGCTGTTCAACAATGCGAGCTGGGAAATGCTGCGTGTGTTCCAGCCGGAATCGAAGTTCAACAATCTCGACGACTGGCATTATGCCGCGATCGCGCCCTCGCTCGGCGGCCATGGTGAGCGCGTGTCGACGCGCGCCGAACTCGTCGCCGCGCTCGAGCGCGCGGTGAAAAGGCGCGGCACCTTCTCGCTCGTGGAGGTGATGCTGCCGCGCGGCCAGACCTCGGACACGCTGGCGCGCTTCGTCACCGGCTTCAAGGCGGCGCGCGAGAAGGCGGCGCGGGCGACCGCCGCCAAGACGGCGAAGCGCTAGGGTTCGATCCACGAAGATTGGAACAACCCCATTTCCGTTCGCGGGGACGAATGGAGGTGGTGTGGTTCAATCTTTGCGGACCAGCCGCTAGCTCCAGACCGCGCGCACGCCGTCGATCACGAACTGCACGGCGAGCGAGGCGAGCAGCACCCCGAGCAGGCGCGAGATCACGATGTTGCCGGTCACCCCGATCAGCCGCGCCACGCGGCTTGCGAACAGGAAGACCGCGAGCGTCAGCACGAGCACCGCGACGATAACGCCGAGCAGGCCGGCATAGGCGGGCAGGCTGGTGCCGGCGCGGCCGGCGAGCAGCACGCAGGCGGTGATGGCGCCGGGGCCGGCAATCATCGGAATGGCGAGCGGGAAGGCGGCGACATTGCGCACATGCTCCTCGATCGCCTGCTCGGCCTGGCGCGCCTGCCGCTCGATGCGCACGCCGAACACCATTTCGGACGCGATCGAGAACAACAGCAGGCCGCCGGCGATGCGGAAGGCGGGCAGGCCGATGCCGAGCGCGTTCAAGAGCCAGGCCCCGATCAGCACGGCGCCGGCGAGAATGGCGGTCGCGATCAGGCAGGCGCGCAGCGCCACCTGCCGCCGCGCGGCTGCCGGCAGGCCTTCGGTCAGCGCAATGAAAGTGGGAACGAGGCCGAGCGGATCGACCACAACCACGAGCGTCACGAAAGCGGAAACGAGGACCTCGAAGGGCATGACACGCGCCTCGCCGGATGCCGCCGCGGCATCATCCCGGACGCCGCAGCATTACCATTGATAGCGCAGCGTGGCACTGCCGCCGTAGGACTGCGAATTGGCGGCGAACTCGCCGTCGAATTTCGTTGCGACCGACCAGCCGCCGGCGATGCGAAGCTCGGAGGCGAGCGAAGCCGCCAGCGCGTCGGGCGAGGTGCCGGCGCCGGTGACGGTGAAGCTACTGCCCGGCAGCGCCTGGAAGGCGGCGTCGATGACCGGCAGCTCGCTCCAGCTATGTTTCCAGGCGACGCGGCCGCGCACGAGAAGGCGGCCGTGCCGGGTATCGATGAGCCGATCGGCCCACAGGCCGAGCTCGCCGCGCTGGTCGGCGGCGGTGCGCGCGGCGACCGACAGCGCAAAGACGTTCGCGCCGGTGGTCGCGGTTTCGTCGTAGGCCGGCAGGCTCCAGCGCTGGACCTGGAATGCGGCATAGGGCGTGACGCCGAATTGCGGCGGCCCGAAACGGTGGCCGATCTCGATGCGGCCGCCGATGCCGTCGGCGTCATAGTCGGCCGCCAGCCGGCCGCCGGCGGAGAGCGTGATCAGCCGGTCGGTGGACACGCTCTGCCGCGCATAGGCGAAGGCGGCCGACAGATAGGCCGCGTTGACGCGGTACGACATGTAGGCACCGCCCTGCAGCATTTCGCTGCGGCCGCTGCCGAGATTTTCCGCAAGCCCCCAGCGGCTGGTCGCGGCCGAGATCGCCACGCCGGCGATGCCGCCCGGCGCGAAGCGGTAGTCGAGCCCCGCCATCATCCCGCCGCTGCGGATGGTGGCGTCGTGGCTGCCGGTCTCGGCATTGCCGTCCATGCTCGAATAGATGCCGTAGGTCGTCATCCACGCGCCCCAGCACGGATCCGGCGAGGGTAGGCGCCGCTCGGCCGGCGGCGCGCAGCGCCGGCCATGATCGTAGGCGCGGGCGTGCGGCTGCCCGCGACCGTCCGCATTGCGGGCGCCGCTGCCATAGGGCGACTGCCCGTACGGTGAATTTCCGTAAGGCGAATTTCCGTAAGGAGTGTTTCCGTATGGGGCGTTTCCATAGCCCTGGTAAGGAGAATTGCCGTACGCCGGACCGCCATAGGGCGCGCTTCCATACGGCGTGCCGCCATAAGGCGCGCTGCCATAGGGCGAGGTCGCGTAGGATGGACCGCCATACGGCGTGCCGGCATAGGGCGAACCGCCGTAAGGCGATCCTCCATAATACGAGCCTCCGTAACCTCCGTAATACGAGCCGCCATAAGGCGGGCTGCCGTACGGTGCGCTTCCGTACGGCGCGCCGGAGCCCGCCATTGCGGGCGATGCGGCTCCGAAGCCGGCGCCGAATCCCGAGCCGAAATCGCCGCCGCGCATGCCGCTTGCGCCGCCCCAGGGGTCGAGCATCCCGCCAAGGAACGCCCCCATGTCCTGGAACGCGGCCGGCGCGCCTTGCGTGAGCACCTCGCCCGACAATTGCGTCAGCGCACCCGAGAGCGATGCCGGCGAAAGCCCCGCGAGGTCGTAGAAGGACTGGTTGAATCCGCCGCCATTGATCCAGTTGTCGAGGCTCGTGCCGACGGCGTTCTGGTTCTGGTTCTGCGCGAACGAGGCAAAGCCGTCGATGCCGAGCACGTCGGCGGCGGTCAGCGTGAATGTGCCGGTCCGGATGATGTCGTTGATGGGGTGCCACTCGACCGTCGGCGCACCGAGCGGATTGTAGGTGAAGGTATAGGTGCCGGGCGCCAGCCCGGTGAAGGTGGCGCCCTGCCAGTTCAGCACGCTTTGCGTGGCGGGGTTGAACGATCCGCCCGAGCCGTCGGTGGAGGCGACCTGTTCGGGGGAGCCGACCAGCGCGGTGCCGGCGGTGTTGGAATAGAAGTTCGTGACGCCGTCGATCAGGCCGGCAGGCTTGACGTTGCGCAGCAGCGTATAGGCGACGATCGCATTGATGTTGGGGCCGGTGAGCTGCAGGTCGGCTTCGTTGAACGTCGCCGTCGGGTGATAGGAGCCGTACCAGAAATTCACCGCGCCGGGCCCTGCGAACTCGTAGCCGATCGAGACCGTGTGGCCGGAAGCCTCGTTGGCGGCGACGGAGGTCGCCAGGGCAAGGGCGGAAACGCGCGCAGCAATATTCGTGGCGCGAAAAGCGCGCATACAGACTCTCTCTTGCTGAAAGCCGACGACCGGGCGGATCGGACGCCGGTAGGTGTCGCGGGGCGATGACACCGCGCGGGCGGGCCGCGCATGTCGTTGAGCGTATTTGAGTACATTATGGTTAATGGTCGATGAATTACCCGCCTACCGCCGCGGCGGCGCGCCGGGGCGGCTGCGAAAGCCCCGCGCAAGCCCTTCGGCACGCGTGCGCAACAGCGGCCCGCAGCCTGCGGACATGGCTGCGTTGATGTCATTTAAGATATTGATAAATAATATGAAAAGGCGCCACCGCGGGCGCGATTTTAGGTGACGCGGCGAACCCAAATAGGCTAGAAAGAACAACCTAGATTCGTCTGGATTTCGCTCTTGGCCGACAACGAAAATACCGGAGCTGGCGGCGCACAGCCGACAGATATCCGGCCCGTTTCCATCGCCGAGGAAATGAAGCGGTCGTACCTCGATTACGCCATGAGCGTGATCGTGGCGCGCGCGCTCCCGGACGCACGCGACGGCCTAAAGCCGGTGCACCGGCGCATCCTCTACTCGATGCACGAGAACGGCTACGAGTGGAACAAGCCCTACCGCAAGTCGGCGCGTGTGGTCGGCGACGTCATCGGTAAGTATCACCCGCACGGCGACGCCTCGATCTACGACGCGCTCGTGCGCATGGCGCAGGACTTTTCCATGCGCGTGCCGCTGGTCGACGGCCAGGGCAATTTCGGCTCGGTCGACGGCGATCCGGCCGCGGCCATGCGCTACACCGAAGTGCGGCTGGAGAAGATCACCAACGCGCTGCTGGAAGACATCGACAAGGACACGGTCGAGTTCCAGCCGAACTACGACAATTCCGAGCGCGAGCCCGCGGTCCTGCCGGCGCGCTTCCCCAACCTTCTGGTCAACGGCGCCGGCGGCATCGCGGTCGGCATGGCGACCAACATCCCGCCGCACAATCTGGGCGAGGTGATCGATGCGGCGATCGCGCTGCTCGACAATCCCGCGCTCACCATCGAGGAGCTGAACGCGATCGTGCCGGGCCCGGATTTCCCGACCGGCGGCATCATCCTCGGCCGCGCCGGCATCCGCTCCGCCTACGAGACCGGGCGCGGCTCCATCGTCATGCGCGGCAAGGTCGAGATGGAAACCGTCCGCAAGGAGCGCGAGGCGATCGTCATCACCGAGATTCCCTATCAGGTGAACAAGGCGGCGATGGTCGAGCGCATCGCCGAACTGGTGCGCGAGAAGAAGATCGACGGCGTCGCCGACCTGCGCGACGAGTCGAGCCGCGAGGGCTACCGCGTCGTGGTCGAGCTCAAGCGCGAGGCGGTGCCCGACATCGTGCTCAACCAGCTCTACCGCTTCACCCCGCTGCAGACGAGCTTCGGCGCCAATATGGTGGCGCTCGACGGCGGCCGTCCGCATCTCATGAACCTGAAGGACCTGCTGACGGCCTTCAATGCGTTCCGCGAAGAGGTGGTGTCGCGGCGCACCAAGTTCCTGCTCGGCAAGGCGCGCGACCGCGCCCATGTGCTGGTCGGGCTTGCCATCGCGGTCGCCAATATCGACGAGGTGATCAAGCTCATCCGCGCCTCCAAGGACGCCAACGAGGCGCGCGACGCCCTGATGGGCCGCGACTGGCCGGCGAAGGACGTCGAGGCGATGATCACGCTGATCGACGATCCGCGCCACACGGTCAGCGCCAAGGGTACCTACAAGCTGTCGGCCGAGCAGGCGCGCGCCATCCTCGATCTGCGCCTGCAGCGGCTGACCGCGCTCGGCCGCGACGAGATCAAGGCCGAGCTCGACAAGCTGGCGGCGGAGATCGCCGACCATCTCGACATCCTGCGTTCGCGCGCGCGCGTGCAGCAGATCGTCAAGGACGAGATGATCGCCCTCAAGACCGAGTTCGCCACCCCGCGCCGCACCGCGATCGCAGACGAGGAGGGCGAGGTCGAGGAGGAAGACCTGATCCACCGCGAGGACATGGTGGTGACGGTCTCGCACCAGGGCTATATCAAGCGCGTGCCGCTTTCGACCTACCGTGCGCAGCGCCGCGGCGGCAAGGGCCGCGCCGGCATGCAGACGCGCGAGGAGGATTTCGTCTCGCGCCTGTTCGTGGCCTCCACGCACGCGCCGGTGCTCTATTTCTCCTCGCGCGGCAAGGTCTACAAGCAGAAGGTCTGGAAGCTGCCGATGGCCGCGCCGCAGGCGCGCGGCAAGGCGCTGATCAATATCCTGCCGCTGCACCAGGAAGAGCGCATCAACACCTTCATGCCGCTGCCCGAGGACGAGACCACCTGGGGCCAGTACGACGTGGTGTTCGCCACCACGCGCGGCACCGTGCGGCGCAACAAGCTGTCCGATTTCGTCGACGTGCGCCCCTCCGGCATCATCGCCATGAAGCTCGACGAGGGCGAGGCGATCGTGGACGTGCAGATCTGCACCGAGAAGGATGACGTGCTGCTGACCGCGAGCGGCGGCCAGTGCATCCGCTTCCCGGTGACCGAGGTGCGCGTATTCCAGGGCCGCACCTCGATGGGCGTGCGCGGCATCTCGCTCGGCGAGGGTGACCGCGTCATCTCGATGTCGATCCTGCGCCACGCGGAAGCGACCTCCGACGAGCGCGTGGCCTATCTCAAGCGCGCCAATGCGGTGCGGCGCGGCGAGGGCGAGGAGGAGGCCGCCACCGACGCCGAGGAAGCGAACGGCCAGATCGAGCTTGGCGAGAAGCGATACGTGGAAATGTCGGCGGCCGAGCAGTTCGTGCTCACGCTGTCGGAGAAGGGCTACGGCAAGCGCACCTCGTCCTACGAATATCGCACCACCGGTCGCGGCGGCAAAGGCATCGTGGCGATGGCGGTGACGGCCAAGAACGGCAAGCTCGTGGCGTCCTTCCCGGTCGAGGAAGCCGACCAGATCATGCTGGTGACCAACGGCGGCAAGCTGATCCGCACCCCGGTCGCCGGCATCCGCATCGCCGGCCGCTCGACGCAAGGGGTGATCGTGTTCGACACCGCCGAGGACGAGCGCGTGGTCTCGGTCGAGCGGCTGAGCGAGGACGACGCGCAGGATTGACGCCCATGAACTACGAGCTTTTCACGGCGTTCGTTCTCATCACCATCATCCTGATCCTCACCCCCGGACCGGTGGTGACGCTCGTGATCGCGACCGGAGCGAGCCACGGCATCCGCGCCGGCCTGACCACGGTGCTCGGCACGACGGTCGGCAATGCCATCCTGCTCGCGCTCATCGCCACCGGCCTGAACTGGGTGCTCAACAATGCGGTGGCGGTGTTCGAAATCCTGCGCTGGGCGGGCGCGGCCTACCTGATCTGGCTCGGCATCCAGGCCTGGCGCGGCGCCGGCAAGGCGCTCGATGTGCCGCCGCCGCGCCGGCGCGTGCATTTCGGGCGCGGGGTCGTGGTGGCGCTGACCAATCCGAAGACGATCGCGTTTTTTACGGCCTTCCTGCCGCAATTTATCGATCCGACCCTTCCCGCGGGACGGCAATTGTTCGTCATGTGCGCGGTGTCGGTGCTGGTGGCCTGGATCATCGATTCTGGCTGGGCGGTGGCCGCGGGCATGGGGCGGGCGTTCTTCCTCAAGCCGTCGCGGGCGCGTTTCCTCGCCCGCCTGTCGGGCCTGGCGCTGATCGGGGGCGGCATCTGGCTGTCTCTTGCGCGCCGCCCGGCTTGAGGCGCGCGGCGGCTGCCGCATCATCACCATAACCGGAGGGGCGTGTCTTGGAAGCCAACGAAGCTGCCGAGATGATGGAGCAGGAGAAAATCAGCGACAAGTTCAAGCAGCGCGCGGCGATCCTGATCGCCGTGCTCGCCATGCTGCTGGCGATCACCGCGCTCGGCGGATCGAACGCCGGCAAGGAGGCGGTGAACAACAACGTGTTCGCCTCGAACTATTACAGCTTCTACCAGGCCAAGAACGCGCGGCAGACCGCGATCATGCTGGCCGCCGACCAGATCGAGCTTGCCGTGCTCAACGACCAGTCGGTGCCGGAGGCGGCCAAGACCGAGCTGAAGAAGAAGGTCGAGGCCTACCGCAAGACGATCGCGCGCTACGAATCGGAGCCTGAGACCGGCGAAGGCAAGAAGGAGTTGCTGGTACGCGCCAAGGAATTCGAGACCAAGCGCGACCACGCGCTCAGGCAGGACCCGTATTTCGATTATGCGGAGGCGCTGCTGCAGATCGCGATCGTGCTGATCTCGGTGGCGATCATTGCCGAACTGTCCTGGCTCATGGTTGTGGGTGGCGCGCTCGGGTGTATCGGCACGCTCCTGATGGTCAACGGCTTCCTGCTGCTGGTCGAGGTGCCGTTCCTGAGCTGACCACCGGTCCGCGGCACCCGCTCAGCGGGCGCCGGCCGCTTCCAGGATCGCGACCATCTCGCGGTAGCCGCGCGCGCGGGCGAGCGCGAGCGGGGTCGCACCGCTGCGGTCGGCGAGGTTGAGACTGGCGCCGGCCGCGACCAGCGCCCGCAGCGTGTCGGTGTGGTTGCGCCCGCCGTCGCCGAGCACGATCGACTCGATCAGCGCCGTCCAGTGCAGGTTGTTGACGTGGTCGAGCGGCGCGCCGGCCGCGATCAGCATGCGCACAATCTCGGCGTGACCGAGATGGGCGGCCGCGATCAGCGCGGTGCCGTCGTAGCGGCTGGTGATCGCCTTCGGGTTGCCGCCGCCGTCGAGCGCGATCCGCAGCATTGCCGGATCGTTGGCGACCGCGGCGATGGTGATGATATCGTAGCGGTCGATCTCCAGTTTGTTGGGGTCGGCGCCGAGCCGCAGCAGCGTGCGCGCGGCCGCGTACTGCTTCTGGAAGGCCGCGACCTGCAGCGGCGTGCGCAGGCGCGCGTCGAGGGCCTCCTTGTCCGCGCCTTCCGCGATGAGCTTTTCGATCGCGACGATGTCGCCGGCGGCGGCCGCCGCATGCAGGCCGCGATAGGCGGCAAGCTCGGACGGTGTCGGGGCGACCTGGGCGCGCGCGGCCGGCGCTGCAAGGGAAATGAGACAGGCGAGGGTGAGCACGGTCAAAGCCCGCATGATGGCCTCCGGGTTGCCGGAGGCTAACACCGCGCGCGGGCGTCCTATTGCGCGCGGCGGGGGACGCCGGCCTCACTGCGCGGAAAGCGCCAGCGCCAGCGTCAGGCGCACCGGCGCTGCGTGGGCGAGGGTGCCGTCGGTCGCCATCGCGCTCGCCCAGGCCGGGACCGCCGTCTGCAGGGCCTCGACCGAGGTCCAGAGCGGAGCGAGCGTGATGTCCGTGCGCGGGTCGTCGAACGCGAGGCGATCGGTCGTGACGATCCGCACCGGCCGGGCGCGGCCGGCATTGCGCGCGCCGTCGCGCAGGCAGGCGGTGTCGTAATACGGCCAGCCGTGATGCGCGCAATCGGCCGGCGCGTCGGCGCGGTCGGATTTGGCGGCGGCGGCGGGCACGCTTGCGGCAACCTGCGGGCTGAAGCCCGGCAGCAGGCTGATGGCGGCCGCGAGCAGGGCGGCGGCGGCGATGGCTGAGGCGGTCTTCCACATGGCACGTCCCCGTTCGTTCGTTTTCTGCGGCGTCCTGCGCCGCTTCGGCCTTGCGGCCCTTCCTGCCCGTTAGACGCCGTGGGGCCGCGAACGGTTCACGATCAAAAGTCTGCGGGAATCGTGAACCTTTGCGGAGGCTTGCGGGTTGATACCCTTGCGGGCGGCGGGCCGCCGGGCTAGACCGCCCGCATGCGGCGCACCGCCCTCTATGCCGGCTCGTTCGACCCGGTGACCAACGGCCACCTCGACATCGTGGCGGCGTCGACGCGTCTGGCCGACCGGCTGGTGCTGGCCATCGGCATCCATCCCGGCAAGGCGCCGCTCTTTTCGGTGGAGGAACGCGCGGCCATGCTGCTGGAGACCTGCGCCGATATCGCCAAGACCTCGGGCTGCGAGCTGCATGTCACGACCTTCTCCGACCTCGTGGTGACGGCCGCGCAGCGCGAGCAGGCGACGCTCCTGATCCGCGGGCTGCGCGACGGCACCGATCTCGACTATGAAATGCAGATGGCGGGCATGAACGCGGCGATGGCGCCCGACGTGCAGACCGTGTTCCTGCCGGCGGGCACGGCCGTGCGTCCGATCACCGCCACCCTCGTGCGCCAGATCGCCGCCATGGGCGGCGACGTGTCCCATTTCGTGCCGCCGGGTGTCGTCGCACGCCTGCAGAACAAGTTCGCCCGATAGGCCGGCCGCCCGTACCCCGCTTCCATCCACCTGCCGGAGGAATGTCCATGATCCGTATCGTCGCCGTGATCGCCGCGCTCCTGTGCGCGTGGCCCGCCGCGGCCCAGCCCAAAAGCGATCCGCAGAACACGCTGGTGCTCGAAACCACCAAGGGCCAGATCGTGATCCGCCTGCGCGCCGATCTCGCGCCGCGCCATGCCGAGCGCCTCAAGACGCTCGCGCGCGACGGTTTCTACGACAACGCGCCGTTCCATCGCGTGATCGCCGGCTTCATGGCGCAGACCGGCGACGGCGACCGCGGCGATGGCCGCGGCAAGTCGAAATATCCCGACCTCAAGCAGGAATTTTCCGGCGTGCCCTACAAGCGCGGCATCGTCGGCATGGCGCGCCGCGGCGACAGCGTCGACAGCGCCAACTGCCAGTTCTTCATCATGTACACGGACTATCCGAGCCTGAACGGGAAATATACCGTGATCGGCGAAGTCGCCTCCGGCATGGAGGTGGTCGACCAGCTCAAGAAGGGCGAGCCGGTCGCCAGTCCCGATCGCATCGTCCGCGCCCAGGTTCTCGCCGACACACAGAGGTAATCATGGCTCACGATCCCGAAAACACGCTCAAGCTTGAAACCACGCAGGGGCCGGTCACCATCGCCATGCGCCCGGATCTGGCGCCCGGCCATGTCGCGCGCATCAAGGAACTGGTGCGGCAGGGCTTCTATGACGGCGTGGTGTTCCACCGCGTGATCGACGGCTTCATGGCCCAGACCGGCGACCCGACCGGCACCGGCATGGGCGGCTCCGGCCAGAAGCTGAAGGCGGAGTTCAATGCCGCCCCGCACGTGCGCGGCACGGTGTCCATGGCGCGCGCGCAGAACCCCGATTCCGGCGACAGCCAGTTCTTCATCTGCTTCGACGACGCGACCTTCCTCGACCGGCAATATACGGTGTGGGGGCAGGTGATCGACGGCATGGAGAATGTCGACAAGATCAAGCGCGGCGAGCCGGTGCAAGATCCCGACAAGATCGTCAAGGCGGCGATCGCGGCCGACGCCTGACCGGGCGGCAGCGCGGCGCCTCCGGCAGGCATGCCGGACACACGGGTCCGGCGCGCGGCCGGACCTGTTGCAAACGCCGACCCGGACCGCCATCGTCATCGTCTGGATGAATCGCCGGCCCGCTCCGGCGACGACGGTGGTCGCGGATGCGCACGTCCGACTTCGATTTCGAGCTGCCGGCCGAGCGCATCGCGCTGCGGCCGGCTTCGCCGCGTGACGCCGCGCGCCTCATGGTCGTGCGCCCGGGTGCTTCGCCGGAGTACGAGGACTGCAGCGTGCGCGACCTGCCCGACCTGCTGACGCCGGGCGACGCGCTCGTCGTCAACGACACCAAGGTCATTGCCGCGCACCTGACCGGCCGGCGCATCGGACGCGGCGAGGAGCCGCGTATCGAGGTCAACCTGCACAAACGCATCGACGGCTCGCGCTGGTACGCCTTCGCGCGCCCGGCCAAGCGGCTTGCGACCGGCGACGTGGTGCGCTTCGGCGATGAGGGCAAGGTCTGTTTCCTCGGCCAACTCGACGCGACCGTGGAGGAGAAAGGCGAGGGCGGCGAGGTGATCCTGTCGTTCGCCTTTTACGGCGGCGTGCTCGACCAGGCGATCTCCGAGCGCGGCGACATGCCGCTGCCGCCCTATATCGCCTCGAAACGCCCGGCCGACGATCTCGACCGCAACGACTACCAGACGAAATTTGCCGACGTGGAAGGCTCGGTGGCGGCGCCCACCGCGGGCCTGCATTTCACCGACGATCTCGTCGCGCGCCTGCAGGCGCGCGGGATCACGCTGCATCGGGTGACGCTGCATGTCGGGGCCGGCACCTTCCTGCCGGTGAAGACCGACACGGTGGAAGAGCATCGTATGCACGCGGAATGGGGCAGCGTGAGCGCGCAGACCGCGGACGCGCTCAATGCGACGCGGGCGGCGGGCAGGCGGATCGTGGCGGTCGGCTCGACCCCGCTGCGGCTCCTCGAAAGCGCTGCCGACGAGAGCGGGCGCATCGGTCCCTTCGAGGGCGAGACCGCGATCTTCATCACGCCGGGCTATTGCTTCCGCGCGGCCGATCTGATGCTGACCAATTTCCATCTGCCGCGTTCGACGTTGTTCATGCTGGTGGCGGCGTTTTCCGGCCTCGACACGATGAAGCGCGCCTACGCGCACGCGATCGCGGGCGGTTACCGGTTTTATTCGTACGGGGACGCCTGCCTGCTCTATCCGGCCGCGCGGCGTTGAGCGCGCTCGTCCGGGCGGCGCCTGCGCGCCATCAACAGAACGATCACGCCGAGCGTCGAAGAGGCCAGCGAGCCCGCGAGTACGCCGATCTTGACCGCGTCCATCAGGGCCGGGTCGGCGGGGAAAGCGAGCAGACCGATGAACAGGCTCATCGTAAAGCCGATGCCGCACAGGATCGCGACGCCAAAGATCTGCGGCCATCTGGCGCCGAGAGGCCGTGCGGCAAGCCCGAAGCGTACCGCAAGCCACACAGAACCGAACACGCCGATCTGCTTTCCAAAAAACAGACCTGCGGCGCAGGCGAGCGTCAGCGGATGAAAGAGCGCCGAAACCCCCGAGCCGGAAAAGCTCACGCCGGCATTGGCGAAGCCGAACAGCGGGACCACCAGAAAGGCGACATAGGGATTGAGCGCGTGTTCGAGCCGGTGCAGCGGGGAGTGCGGGTCTTCCGGGCGGCCGGGCGAGGGCCGCAGCGGGATCGTGAAGGCGAGCGCGACGCCCGCGAGCGTCGCGTGGACGCCCGATTGCAGCACGCAGAACCAGAGCGCGAATCCGGCGGCGAGATAGACCGCGAGGCGCTCGATCCCGAAACGGTTGAGCACGGCGAGCGCACCGACCACGAGCGCGGCGGCTGCGATCCAGAGCGCCTGCAATTCGGCGGTGTAGAACAGGGCAATGACGATGACCGCGGCGAGATCGTCGATCACCGCGACCGCCGTGAGGAAGATCGCGAGCGAGACGGGAACGGCCGAGCGCAGCAGCGCGAGGACGGCGATGGCAAAAGCAATGTCGGTCGCAGTGGGGATCGCCCAGCCGCGCACCAGCCCGGGAGAGGAGACGGTAAAGGCCACGAAGATGAGCGCCGGCACGATCATGCCGCCGGCGGCGGCGATGCCCGGCAGGATGCGGCGGCGCCAGCTCGACAATTCGCCGTCGGCGAGTTCGCGCTTAATTTCGAGCCCGACGAACAGGAAGAAGACGGCCATCAGGCCATCATTGATCCAGTGCTGCAGCGAGAGCGGGCCGGCCTTGACCTGCAGGAGGGCGAAATAAGTGGCGGCGAACGGGGAATTTGCGACCACGAGCGCCAGCGCCGCCGTCCCCATCAGGGCAAGGCCGCCGGCGGATCCGCTTTTCCAGAGATTGCGCAGAACCGACATGCGGCGGCGAACGGCGGTCAGGGCCATGACGGGAGTGCTTTCTGTTTGCGACAGCGGGGCGGGCCGGCCGGGCGCGAGGGAACGGCTACCCGATTGCGTTGCGCGACCATAACATGCTTCCTGCTGCGGCCGTTCCGCGGCGGCATGCCGCGCAGATGGGACGCGCGGACGTGACATGATCGACGAACCGACGCCGGAATTTTCGTTCGTACTCAAGGCCCGCGACGGTGTCGCCCGCCGCGGCGAACTCGTCACGCCGCACGGGCGCGTGCAGACGCCGGCCTTCATGCCGGTCGGCACCCAGGCGACGGTGAAGGCGGTGATGCCGGACGAGGTCGCGCGCACAGGCGCGGAGATCGTGCTCGGCAACACCTATCACCTGATGCTGCGGCCGGGCGCCGAACGCATCGCTGCGCTCGGCGGCCTGCATGCCTTCATGAACTGGCCGCGGCCGATCCTCACCGATTCCGGCGGCTTCCAGGTCATGTCGCTGTCGCAATTGCGCAAGATCGACGAAAGCGCCGTCACCTTCCGCTCGCATCTCGACGGGCAGACCCATGTGCTGTCGCCCGAGCGCGCGATCGAAATCCAGACGCTGCTCGGCGCCGACATCGTCATGCAGCTCGACGAATGCGTGCGTCTGCCGGCCGAGCGCGCCGCGATCGAACGCGCGATGCAGCTTTCGCTGCGCTGGGCGGAGCGCAGCCGGCGCGCGTTCACCGGCAGCGGGCAGGGACGCGCGCTGTTTGGCATCGTGCAGGGCGGCGACGATCCGGCGCTGCGGGTGGAGAGCGCGCGTACGCTCGCGGGCATGGATTTCCAGGGCTATGCCGTGGGCGGGCTCGCGGTCGGCGAGCCGCAGGCGGTGATGCTGGCGATGATCGAGACGGTGATGCCGCACCTGCCGGAGAACCGCCCGCACTATCTCATGGGCGTCGGCACGCCGGACGATCTGGTCGAGGCGGTCGTGCGCGGCATCGACATGTTCGACTGCGTCATGCCGACCCGCAACGGCCGGCACGGGCTCGCCTATACGCGCTTCGGCCCGGTCAACCTGAAGAACGCGCGCCACGCCGCCGACCCGCGCCCGCTCGACGCGGCGAGCGACTATCCGGCGACCCGCACCTATGCGCGCGCCTATCTGCATCATCTGGTGAAGGCCAACGAGACGCTCGGCGCCATGCTGCTGTCGGCGATCAACCTCGCCTATTACCAGTCGCTGATGTGCGGGATGCGCAGCGCCATCGAGCAGGGGCGGTTCGCCGACTATCGCGCCGAGGTCAAGGAAGGCTGGGCGCGCGGCGATATCGCGCCCGTGGACGGGGCACCGGCCGGGGACGGCGCATGAGCGCGGCCGGAGATGGTGCCGGCCGCCGCAAGCCGCGCTTTGCGCTGCCGCCGCCGGCGACCGACGCGCACTGCCATGTGTTCGGTCCGGCGGCGGTGTTTCCCTATGCGCCGGCGCGCCGCTACACGCCCGACGATGCGCCGAAGGAAGCGCTGTTCGCGCTGCATGCGCATCTGGGTGTCGGGCGGGCGGTAATCGTGCAGGCAAGCTGCCACGGTGCCGACAACCGCGCCATGCTCGACGCCATCGCCGCGCGCCCGCACACGACGCGCGGTATCGCCATAATCGACGAGCGGCATTCGGATGCCGATCTGCGGGCGATGAACGCAGCCGGCATCCGCGGCGTGCGGTTCAATTTCGTGCGCCATCTCGGCGGCGGCCCGGACGCGGCCGCGATCCATAACATCGTCGAACGCATCCGGCCGCTCGGCTGGCATGTCGTGCTGCATTTCGACGCCGAGGGGCTGATCGCGCACGACGCGCTGATCCGCTCGCTGCCGCTGCCGTTCGTGATCGACCATATGGGGCGGGTGCCCGCCGCGGACGGGCCGGAGCAGCCGGCCGTCCGCGCGCTGCTCGATCTGGCGAAGCTCGATCGCTGCTGGATCAAGGTGTGCGGCGCCGAGCGCATCGACCTGCCGCCCTATGACAAGGCGGCCGTCATCGCGCGTGCCATCGTCGCCGCCGTCCCCGACCGCGTGCTGTGGGGCACGGATTTCCCGCATCCCAATCCGACGCACGTCTGCGACGAGGCGGACCTTGTCGACCTTCTTCCGCAGATCGCGCTGACCGCCGAATGGCAGCGGAAGCTTCTGGTCGACAACCCGGCGCGGCTTTACGGATTCTGAGGGCATCCGGACATGCGTCGCCGCCGGGTTTGCCGGCGGCGGGCAGAAAGCGGGCGATGCCGGATGCGCGTCAGCGGCGCGGGCCGGGCACTTTCACCATGGTCTGGAAGACGTGGTCGCATGCGTCGCACGACCACGTATTGACGAGCCGGCCGCGGCCGAGAAATTCGGTGGCGGTGGCTGCAAACAATGTCTCACCGCATTGCGGACAATGCGGGCGCCCGAGCAGGTTGCTGACGGTCACACCCGTCTGCGTCGCGGAATCAATGCGCATGGCCGTCCTCCCTGATGGCGTGGTTTCAAGAGTCACGCGGAAAAATTACCCGCAGTGTGTGGCGCTGATAAGACGCGAACGCCCATCTTTAGTGAAATTTTCGCGGCATCCCGCAATTGCGAAGCCGCTGGAGACACACGCCTTCGGGCGTGGTGAGCGCGCTGGGACTCGAACCCAGGACCACCTGATTAAAAGTCAGGTGCTCTACCAACTGAGCTACGCGCTCTTTCAGGGCGCTGTGTAGGGGGCGGTCCCCGCCCGGTCAATAGTGAGGATTTGAAGAGGTGCGGGTCAGGCAGTGTGGCCCGGTTCGAGACTTTTCGGCGTCTTCTTCGCGCGCTGCGGCGTCATTTTCGCCGGATCGTCGGCGCCGGGAACGCCGCGCGGTCCCAGGGCGGCGCGCTGAAGATCGTCTTCGGTCGGGCGCTCGTCCGCGGGCGGCGGGCCGGATTCGGGCGGAGCCGCCGGCGGATATTCCGCCTGGTAAAGTGCGCGCGTGCGGGCATTGCGGGCCGCATTGCGTGCCCGCCCCAGCCGCAGCCGCCGTCCGGCGAGGATAGCGCCATAGACGAGCGCGGCCAGAAGCAGGATCGGCCCGACAATATTCACCAGCGCAAGCAGGCTCAGCGGCAGCGTTTCAAGCATGGCATGCCTCCAGAACGCCAACGCAAGGAGCGCGGACGCGTTCCGCTCGCCGGCGGTATTTCGCGCGGCCAAATCATTGATCTCGCCAGCGCGCGCCAAATTTTCTAACGTTCGACTCGCATTCGCGTTCCTGGCCAAAATCGCCCGCGTTCCGGAGTCCGCCCCCCATGCCCGTCGTCAACCGCATCGCCGAGTTCCATGCCGATATCGCCGCCTGGCGGCACGACCTGCACCGGCATCCCGAGCTGGAATACGACGTGCACCGCACGGCGGCGACCGTGGCCGAGAAGCTCAAGGCCTTCGGCTGCGACGAGGTGGTGCCGGCGATCGGGCGCACCGGCGTCGTCGGCGTGATCAAGGGCAAGCGCGCCGGCGGCGGGCGGACCATCGGGTTGCGCGCGGACATGGACGCGCTGCCGATCCTGGAGGCGACCGGGCTGCCCTATGCCTCGACCGTGCCGGGCAAGATGCACGCCTGCGGTCATGACGGACATACCGCCATGCTGCTCGGGGCGGCGCGCTATCTCGCCGAGACGCGCAATTTCGCCGGCAAGGTGGTGGTGATTTTCCAGCCCGCCGAGGAAGGCGGGGCCGGCGCCAAGGCGATGATCGACGACGGCCTGATGACGCGCTTCGGCATCGAGGAAGTCTACGGCATGCACAATTATCCGGGCATTCCGGCCGGCGAATTCGCGATCCGGCCCGGCCCGATGATGGCGGCGGCCGACCATCTTTCGATCGAGATCGAGGGCAAGGGCGGGCACGCCGCCCGCCCGCATTTTTCGATCGACCCCGTCCTGATCGGCGCGCAGATCGTGACCCAGATCCAGTCGATCGTGGGGCGAAACGTCGATCCGCTCGATTCCGCGGTGGTGTCGATCTGCCTGTTCCAGGCCGGGACCACCAACAATGTCATTCCGCAGACGGCGCTGCTGCGCGGTACCGCGCGCAGCCTGATGCCGGACGTGCAGGATCTGGTCGAGGCCCGCATCCGCGCGATCGTGGAGGGCACCGCACGCATGTACGGCGCCACGGCCAAACTCACCTATACCCGCAGCTATCCGGTGACGCGCAACCATGCCGACCAGGCGACGTTCGCGGCATCGGTGGCGCGCGAGATTGTCGGCGACAGCCATGTCGACCTGAACGTGCTGCCGGTGATGGGGGCGGAGGATTTCTCGTTCATGCTGGAGGCGCGGCCGGGCGCCTTCATCTTTGTCGGCAACGGCGACAGCGCCGGCCTGCATCATCCGGCCTACGACTTCAACGACAGCATCATTCCCGTCGGCGCGTCCTACTGGGTGCGGCTCGTCGAGAAGGCGCTCGCGGCCTGAAAGCGAATGGCCGGGACGAGAGCCCGGCCATTGCAATCCTCGAGCGATCTGCCCTTAAACGAGCTGTCTCAAACGGCCCGACCGTGCGTTACGGCACCGTCTCCGGCTGCTTCTCGGCCGGGGCGACCGGTGCATTGGGCAGCGCGACCGGGCGCTTGGAGGCGAGCGCCAGCCCGCGCGCGCCGAGCCCGCGCCAATAGCCGAACTCGTTGAACGACGTGCCTTCGATCGCCGCGATCGCGGCCGCCGACAGGAACGGCAGGCTCTGCAGCAGCAGCACGGCGGCGAAGATGCGGATTTCGTGGATTTCCGTCTTGTTGGTCGCGATCAGAAGAACCGCGCCCAGCACCAGCAGCGCGCCGAGCAATGTCTCCCAGAAGGCCTGGAACTCCATCGGCTTCTTGCCGCGGCCGCCCTTGGCGGTGCGCGTGAAGGGCAGGTGGTCCTTGATCAGGCCGTCGCCGACCGCGCGCGCCACCGTCCATTGCACCGACATGGCGGCGATCATGGCGCCGGCGGTCTGGCGTTTGGAGACCGGCACGCGCAGGCGGTAGAGCGTCAGGAAATGCATCGCCGACACCGCAAAGGCGGCGATGATCGGGATGGTCAGGATCTTGTCGGGGATGGCGATGCCGGCAAAGACCACGATCGGCACCCAGAGCAGGTTGAGGATCGCGACCACGACGCCGATCGATTCGGCGCCGAGCCAGACCAGCCAGCCGAGCAGGAATTCGCGCCGCTGCTCGCGCGTGAGCCGGCTCATGCCCGGCAGGAAGCGGTGCCAGTGCTTCTTGACGATCTGCACGCCGCCATAGGCCCAGCGGTGGCGCTGCTTCTTGAACGCCTCGAAGGATTCCGGCAGCAGGCCGAAGCCGTAGCGGCGGTTGGTGTAATGCACGTGCCAGCCGAGCTCGACCATGGTGAGGCCGAGATCGGTGTCCTCGCAGATCGTGTCGCTCGACCAGTTGCCGGCGGCCTCGAGCGCCGCGCGGCGCATCAGGCACATCGTGCCGTGCACGATGATGGCGTTCTTCTCGTTGCGCTGGACCATGCCGATGTCGAAGAAGCCGGAATACTCGCCCTGCATGGCGTGATGCATGAGCGAGCGGTCGCCGTCGCGATGGTCCTGCGGAGCCTGGATCAGGCCGACCTTGGGATCGGAGAAGACCGGCACGAGATTGGTCAGCCAGTCGGGCGTGACGATATAGTCGGCGTCGATCACGCCGATGATCTCGGCGTCGGGCGTGGTGTGGTCGAGCGCCAGCCGCAGCGCGCCGGCCTTGAAGCCTTCGAGGCGGTCGGCGCGCACGAACTTGAAGCGTTCGCCGAGCGCGCGGCAATGCTCCTCAACCGGCTGCCAGAAGGCGGGGTCGGGGGTGTTGTTGATGACGACGACGCACTCGAAGTTCGGATAGGCGAGCTGCGCCACCGCGTCGAGCGTGGCCTTCAGCATTTCCGGCGGCTCGCGATAGGCGGGGACGTGAATCGACACTTTCGGTCCGCCGGCCTCCGGCACGAGCGGGGGCGAGGAGGGCAGCAGGCGACGCGGCTTGCGGCCGAACGCGATGGCGGCGATCTCCTCCACGCGCGCGAGCGCGATGAAGACGAGCGGGATGAGCAGCAACACGCCGAGCCCGAGCGCGATCGCGGCGCCGGTGACGAAATAATGCCACTTCCAGAAGATGAAGACGGTCGCGAACCAGGCGCCGGCGGCATGCGCGGCGGTGCCGAGCAGCGCGGCCTGTCCGAACGTGGCGCCGCGCATCGAGATGATCGGCAGCGACAGCAGGACGCCGAACAGCACGGCGAGCATCATGTTCTTCCAGTGATCGACCTCGATCACCGGGCCGCTCCAGGCGAATTTCGGCGCGCGGTTGACGTCGTAGATGCCCCAATAGGGACCGACGCCGCCTTCGAAAATCTTCCATGGCTGGTCGATAGCTTCGACGATGTTGTAGTCGATGCCGAGCGCGTCGGCGCGTGCGGTGAATTCGCGCAGCACCGCGGCCTGGGTCAGGCGGCCGGGATGGGCGGCCTTGAGATTGTAGCCCGCGCTCGGCCAGCCGAATTCGGCGATCACGATGCGCTTGCCGGGATAAGTCTGGCGCAGCTTGTTGTAGATCAGGATGGCCTGATCGACGGCCTGCGTTTCCGAGAAGCCTTCCCAGTAGGGCAGGATGTGCGCGGCGATGAAGTCGACCGCCGACACGAGCTCGGGGTGCTCCATCCAGACGTGCCAGATTTCGCCGGTCGTGACCGGGACCTGGGTCTCGCGCTTCACGCGCTGGATTTTCTTGATCAGGTCGTCGACCTTCTGCTCGTCGCGGAAGACCGTTTCGTTGCCGACCACGATGCCGTCGACATTCGAGTTGCGGCGCGCCAACTCGATCACCGAACGCATCTCGCGCTCGTTGCGGGCGTCGTCCTTGTCGATCCAGGCGCCGATCGTGGCCTTCAGTCCGTATTCGTTGGCGATACCGGGGACGAGCTCGACGCCGCCGGTCGACGAATAGGTGCGCACGGCGCGGGTCACCGGCGCGAGCACGCGCAGGTCGGCGCGGATGCGCGCGGCGGAGGCCTGGTGTTTGTCGGGATGCTGAGCGCCTTCGAAGGGGGCGTAGGAGACGCTCGGGAGCGGGCCTTCAAAGCCGGGTGCGTCGATCTGGCTTCTGCCTAAAGCCCAAAGTCCCGCATGCACGCACGCAAGCAGCGCGACGGCAGACAAAGCGGAGCGCATAACACGCTAACCAAGAGGGGCTGAGATTGAAGCGGCCATTCCGTCCCCTGGAACGGCGCCTGTTGCGGCGCAACATACCTCTTATTCATCGCGCTTTCAAGAGCTTCCGATGAGAAGAGGCGCGGGATTCAATTGATTTCAGGAATGGCAAATTGAAGGCGCCATCCCCGTAACCGAAAAATAAACGCGACTACTGCGTCGTGGTTCCGGTGGGCGCGCCGGAATTCGTCGCCGCGGCCGGCGTCGTCTCGATGGCGGGATCGATCCAGCAAGCGTGCACGCGGGCCGCCAGGGATTCCGGCGCCTTGGGGTCGAGCGGACCCTGCCGCACGACGCAGCGGAACGTCGCCTGGATATGGCCGCCCGGGCAGCCGAACCGGTCATAGAGATCGAGATGGCGGAAAGCGGTATCGAGATCGTCGCGCCAGAGCAGGTTGACCACGCGGCGGCCGAGCCAGATGCATTCGGGCTGGCCGGCGGGGCCGGGCAGGCGGGCGGCGACGTCGGCAAGTTCGGCGGCGCGGCGGGAGGCGTTGTCTTTCTGCGGATCGCCGGCCTGGTTGCGCGCCTTTTCGCCGGACTGGTCGCCGCTCTGGGCGAAGGCGGGAAAGGATGCGCTGCACAGCGACGCGCCGTACAGAACCGAAGCGAAGGCGAGCACAGCCGGTTTACGCAAAACTCGAAGGAGCATCGGAGGCTTTGTTTTTCTCGGGTTGCGCGATCGGACTACGTGCGGATCGCTTCCGTTTCGTTGTGTTCGCTCGCGGGGACCTTAGGCATCCAAATCCGCCGGCAATACGGCGCACGCAATCCCGAAGATGAGATTGCCAAAGTTCCCGGTTTTGTCCAGCGCGTGGTTGGAATGTCGCACAATGATCGGATCGTCTGGGATCGGATCGCTTGGCAGGCGTCGTTCCGCCCGGCATAAAGACGGGCCCGCATGCAACGCGTTCCTGCATATTCGTTCATTTTACCGGCGCTCTGCGCCGCCCTTGCGGCATCGTTAACGGCTGCGTTCTGGTGGTGGATGGGCCAGCCGGTTGCAATGCCGCCCTCGCCGCTTGCCGCCGGCGAGAAAATCCCCTGCGTGTCCTATGCGCCGTTCCGCGGCGACCAGACGCCGCTCGATCCGGCGACCCGCATTCCCGGCGCGCAGATCGACGAAGACTTCGCGGCGCTGAAATCGCGGACCGGCTGCGTGCGCACCTATTCGATCGAGCACGCGCTCGACCAGATCCCGGGGCTCGCCCGCAAGCACGGGCTGAAGGTGATTCAAGGCATCTGGCTGTCGAGCAATCCGGTGTCGAACCGGCGCGAGATCGACGGGGTGGTCAATCTCGTTCGCCAGTATCCGGATGTGATTTCGTCGGTGATCGTCGGCAACGAGGTGCTGCTGCGCGGCGAAATGTCGGGCGCCGACCTTGCCGCCCTGATCCGCGAGGTCAAGGCGCGCGTCGGCGTGCCGGTCACCTATGCGGACGTGTGGGAATTCTGGCTGCGCCACCGGGAGGTGTATGAGGCGGTGGATTTCGTCACGATCCACATCCTGCCTTACTGGGAGGACTTCCCGATCGCCGCCCGCGACGCGGCATCGCACGTGGACTCCATCCGCCGGAAGATGGCGGCGGCCTTTCCCGGCAAGGACATCCTGATCGGCGAGACCGGTTTCCCGAGCCAGGGTCGGATGCGCGAGGGCGCGCTGCCGACGCCGGCCAACCAGGCGCGCGTGCTGCACGAGCTGCTGGCGCTCGCCAGGCGCGACGGACTGCGGGTCAACCTGATCGAGGCGTTCGACCAGCCCTGGAAGCGTGGGCTCGAAGGCACGGTCGGCGGGTTCTGGGGGCTGCTCGATACCTATCGTCGCGACGTGAAGTTTTTATGGGGCGAGCCTGTCTCCAACCATCCGTCGTGGGCGCGGCAGGCGACGGGCGGCGTGGCGCTGGTCCTCGCGGTCGTGCTGGCCGGCATGGTGGCCGCGCGGCGCAATGCGCCGCAGCCGGTCGTATGGGCCGGCGTGTTCGCGTGCGCGGTCGTGGCCGGTTTCATGGTGCCGCTCGCGATCGAGAAAATCCCGCTCGAAAGCTTCACCGCCGGCGGCTGGCTGCGGTCGCTGGCGATGGGGCTCGTGGCCGTCGCGGCGCCGCTGCTGTGCGCCGCCGCGCTTGCCCACGGCGCGCCGACGCCCGCCTTTGCGCAGGTGCTGGCGCGGCGCGAGGGGCGGCTGCGCGATCCGCTGCGGCTTGCGCTCGGGCTTTCGCTGATCGCGGCGACCGTGCTTGCCCTGCATGTAGCGCTCGGGCAGGTGTTCGACCCGCGCTATCGTGAATTCCATTACGCGCCGCTGACCGCGGCGATCGTGCCGTTCGCCGTGCTTGCCCTGACGGCGCGCCGCGGCGAGGGGGTACGTCCGGTAGCCGAAGCCGCGGCGGCCGGCATCCTTGTCCTGTCGGCGGTCTATATCGCCTTCAACGAGTCGGCTGCGAACTGGCAGGCGCTGTGGCTGTGCGGGCTGCTCGTATCGCTTGCGCTCATTCTGTGGTGGGCGCGGGCCGCGCCAGGCTGAGCACGAGCAGGCCCGCGGCCAGCGCCGACAGCGCGATATTATAGAGCACGATGCCGAAGCCGGTTGCGGCGAGCGCGATCGAGAACAGCACGATCGAGGGCCGCACGAAATTGAGGGCGGCGGCCGCGAGCGCGACCCAGCCGAACGCGGCATGCGTGAACAGCGCGGTCACCACCGTGCGCGTGAAGCACAGCCAGGTCGGCAGTCCGGCCTGGCAGGCAAGCCCGACGGTCGAGTTCTCGATCGCGAAATAGCGCAGATAGAGCGCGTAACCGACGCTCGAAAATCCGACGATCAGGAGCCAGTTGAGCTGGCGCGCGGTCGGCCTGAAGGGGGGGCGCATGGTTTATCCGGAACGGTTCGCGCGTTGACGTACGAAGGATTTCAGCAGACCGGGCAGGCCGGTTGCAAGCCCGACGCCGGCCATGACCAGCAACAGCCCGATGACGTGATAGGCGTGGATCGCCTCGCCGAGGAATACCGCGGCCAGCACGATGCCGTAGCACGGCAGGAGATAGAGAAAGATGCTGGTCAGCGCCGGGCCGACGCGCTTGACACCATACTGATAGGACGAAAACGACAGGACGGAGGCGAAGACGACGATGCCGGCAATGCTCGTCCAGGCCTTGGCGCTCGTCGGGAAGCCGCCGATGAGCGCAAGCTCCGCCAGCATGCAGGGCAAGAGCAGCACGGCGCCCGCGAGCGCGATCGCAAGGAACACGAGCAGGGTCGGGAAGTCCTGCAGCGCGCGGCTCTTGAGCTGGATCGAATAGATCGCCCACGAGATCGCCGCCACGATGAAGAGCAGGTCGCCGGCATTGAACGGCCGGTGCAAGATCGACAGTGGCGCGCCCTCCAGCACGATGGTGAAGACGCCGGCGATGCCGAGGATGACGCCGAGCGCTTCGGCGAGCGGCAGCGGCCGGCGGGCAAGGACGGCGGCGATCAAGACGACGAGCACGGGCGAGGCGGTGTAGATCAGCGTGCCATGGGTCGCGGTGGTGAACTGCAGCGCGACATAGACGATGCCGCCACAGATCCACATGCCGAGAAAACCGAGCCACAGGATCAACCGCCATTGCGCGGCGATCGCGCGGCCGTGCTCGCGCAGGCCCGGCCAGGCGAACGGCAGCAGGATCAGGCAGGCGAACGACCAGCGCAAAGCCGCCAGCGTCCAGGGCGGCACGGTGTCGACCGCCGGCCGCCCGATGATCAGGTTGGACACGAAGAACAGCGGCATGACGGCAAGTATGACGTAGTCGCGCGGACGCGGGCTCATCGCGGAGGCAATCGTCGGCTGGAGGGGCTTCAGCGAAGCGCGAGGCGCTGGCCGTCGAACACGGCGGGCCGGCAGGTCCAGCCGCTCGCCGCGAGGGATGCGCACAATTTGGCGGCTGCGTTGGCGTTCGACAAGGGGCCGAGCACGAGACGCAGCTCTGCGCTGCCGCCGGGCTTGGTGTCGCGCACGGCGATCACCGGGCGCAGGCCATCGAACAGCCCGCCGTGCGTGGCGCGCGCCGACATCCATAATTCGCGCATGCCCTCGACGCTCTGTCCGCCGCCGATATCGATGCCGAATTCGGTGATCGTGCCCACCGATTCCGGCGCGGGCGCCTTGCCGTTGGCGGCGGCGTGGCCGGTGGCGATGCGGGTCGAGGGGAAGGCGGCAACGGTCTGCGGCGCGGTGATGGTGCCCATGAAGGAGGGGCCGGCGGTGAGCAGCGAGCCGCCGGGCGCGGCGGCGGGCGCTTCGTTCATGCGGCTGACGGAGCCGGTGACGTCCTGAAGGTTGCGTTCGAGCGCGGTCATGCGCATCAGCAGGCGGTCGCGGTCGGCGGTGAGGCTGCGCACAAGCTCGGCGAGGCGGCGCGCGTCGGGCTCCTCGGACATCGGGCGCGGCGGGACGCTCGCCGTGGTCTTCGGCGCCCCCTGCACGGCGGTCGTAATGCGCGCCGAGCCCGATTGCGACGTCACGGCAGCAACCGCGGCCAGGAGCGCACCGACCGCGGCCGAGCCCCACCAGGCCATGCGCTTCAATGACCGGAAATCGGACCGTTCCTCGCCGCCGTCGCTCATCGCCGCCGCTGCGTGCAAAGGTTATGAACGCGCGAGCGCCGCGGGCCCGCGCACGAATCACCTCCGGGATGGTAGCAGGATCGGACCGGGGCGCTGAGCGAGGCGGGTTTCGTCAGGCCGGGCTTTTCCACACGCGAGCGCTCGGCTAGACCATGGCCCGGCCGGACCGGATACCGGCGGTTTTCTTGAATTTGTCGGGCGTGCGTACCGGCCACGGGCCGGCAACGGAGAAATTCATGGGTGCGCGGACCTGCCTGACCATCGTGCTCGCGGCCGGCGAGGGCACGCGTATGCGCTCGCGCCTGCCCAAGGTGCTGCACCAGGTCGGCGGGCAGACGCTGCTTGCCCATGTGCTGGCGGCGGCGCGCGCGGCCGACAGCGAGCGGCTCGCGGTCGTCGTCGGTCCCGGGCGCGAGGATGTCGCGGCCGAAGTGAAGCGCCTTGCGCCGGATGCCGCGATCGCCGTCCAGAGCGAACGACGCGGCACGGCGCATGCGGTGCTCGCCGCGCGCAAAACGATCGCGCAGGGCGCCGACGACATCCTGGTCGCTTTCGCCGACACGCCGTTGATCCGGCCGCAGACGCTCGACCGCATGCGCGCGGCGCTTGCCGAGGGCGCGGCGGTTGTCGTGCTTGGCTTCCGGCCGCGGGATCCGTCCGGCTACGGCCGGCTGGTCATGGACGGCACGGCTTTAAGCGCGATCCGCGAGGAGAAAGATGCGAGCGAAGCGGAGCGCGCGATCACGCTCTGCAATGCCGGCCTGATGGCGCTTGCCGGCGGCAGCGCGCTTTCGCTTCTGGACAAGATCGGCTGCGGGAATGCGAAGCGCGAATTCTATCTCACCGACGTCGTCGCGCTCGCGCGTGCGGACGGCTTGCGGACGGCGGTGATCGAGGCGGAGGAGGACGAGGTGCGAGGCATCAACACCAAGGCGCAACTGGCCGAGGCCGAGGCTGCGCTGCAGCAGCGCCTGCGGCGCGCCGCGCTCGAGGCGGGTGTGACCATGATCGCGCCGGAGACCGTGTATCTGAGCGCCGACACCGCCTTCGGCGAGGATGTCGTGGTCGAGCCCTATGTCGTGTTCGGTCCCGGCGTGCGCGTCGGCGACCGCGCCGTCATCCATGCCTTCTCGCATCTGGCCGGCGCGCAGGTCGGCGAGGAGGCCTCGATCGGACCCTATGCGCGGCTTCGTCCCGGTACGGTGGTCGGCCGCGGCGCGCGCGTGGGCAATTTCGTGGAGCTGAAGGCGGCGGTGATAGAGGCCGGCGCCAAGGCCAATCACTTGTCCTACATCGGCGACGGGCGCGTGGGCGAGGGCGCCAATATCGGCGCCGGGACGATCTTCTGCAATTACGACGGCGCCCGCAAACATCATACCGACGTCGGCAAGGGCGCCTTCATCGGCTCCAATTCCGCCCTCGTTGCGCCGGTGACCATCGGCGACGGCGCCTATGTCGGCTCGGGCTCGGTCATCACCGACGACGTGCCGGCGGATGCGCTGGCGCTCGGGCGCGTCAAGCAGGTCGTTAAGGAAGGCTGGGCGCAGCGCTTGCGAAATCTCAAGGGCGCGGGCAAGAACAGCACGTGACCGCGTTGCGGCGATACCGGCCGGCGCCTGTCACACGGCGAAACGGATTTTGATTTCCGTCGCCGCGGCGATGCCGCTTTAACCGAAAACAGGACGCCTTGCGGGCGGGGGTTGAGACAAGCATGTGCGGCATCGTCGGGATACTGGGGCATGCGCCGGTCGCCGGACAATTGCTCGACGCGCTCAGGCGCCTCGAATACCGCGGCTACGATTCCGCGGGTGTTGCGACGGTGGAGAACGGCCATCTCGAACGCCGCCGGGCCGAAGGCAAGCTGAAGAATCTGGAGGCGCGTCTGGCGAGCGAGCCGTTGTCGGGAAGCGCCGGCATCGGGCATACGCGCTGGGCGACGCACGGGCGGCCGAACGAGAGCAACGCGCATCCGCATGCGACCGACAGGCTCGCCGTCGTCCATAACGGCATCATCGAGAATTTCCGCGAACTGCGCGAGGCGCTCATCGCCCGGGGCGTGACGTTCGCCTCCGAGACCGACACCGAGGTCGTCGCCCATCTCGTCACCGAGGAGATGGAGAAGGGCCTGCCGCCGGTCGAGGCGGTGAAGGCGGCGCTGCCGCGTCTGCGCGGGGCGTTCGCGCTCGCCTTCATCTTTGCCGGCGAGGACGACCTGATGATCGGTGCGCGGCTCGGTTCGCCGCTCGCGGTCGGGCACGGCAACGGCGAGATGTATCTGGGCTCCGATGCGATCGCGCTCGCTCCCTTCACCGACACGATCTCCTATCTGGAGGACGGCGACTGGGCGGTGGTGCGCCGCGGCGGCGTGGACATCCGCGACGCGGCCGGCCGGCCGGTCAATCGCCAGGTGATCAAGACCGGCGGGGCGTCCTTCCTCGTCGACAAGGGCAATCACCGCCATTTCATGGCCAAGGAAATCCACGAGCAGCCCGAAGTCGTCGCCCACACGCTCGCGCATTATATCGACATGGCCGCCGAGCGCGTGGCGCTGCCGGCCGCGCTGCCGTTCGATTTCGCAAAGCTCGACCGCGTGTCGATGTCGGCCTGCGGCACCGCCTTCTATGCCGGGCTCGTCGCTAAATACTGGTTCGAGCGCTATGCGCGCCTGCCGGTGGAGATCGATATCGCCTCCGAGTTCCGCTATCGCGAGGCGCCCATGCGCAAGGGCGATCTGTCGGTCTTCGTCTCGCAGTCGGGCGAGACCGCCGACACGCTCGCCTCGCTGCGCTACGCGCGCGAGCAGGGCCAGCATGCGCTGTCGGTGGTCAACGTGCAGACCTCGAGCATCGCGCGCGAGAGCGACGTGATCATGCCCACGCTCGCCGGTCCCGAGATCGGCGTCGCCTCAACCAAGGCCTTCACCTGCCAGCTTGCGGTGCTCGCCTGTCTCGCCATCGCGGCGGGACGCGCGCGCGGAACGCTGTCCGAAGACGACGAGCGCAAGCTCGTGCGCGCGCTGATCGAGGTGCCGCGCCACATGAACGAGGCGCTGGTGCTCGAACCGCAGATCGAGGCGCTGGCGCGCGATCTCGGCAAGAGCCGCGACGTGCTCTATCTCGGCCGCGGCACGAGCTTCCCGCTCGCGCTCGAAGGCGCGCTCAAGCTCAAGGAAATCTCCTACATCCACGCCGAAGGCTATGCGGCGGGCGAGCTCAAGCACGGCCCGATCGCGCTGATCGACGAGACCATGCCGGTGATCGTGATCGCGCCCTACGACCGGGTGTTCGAGAAGACGGTCTCCAACATGCAGGAGGTGGCCGCGCGCGGCGGGCGCATCATCCTCGTGACCGATCCGAAGGGCGCGCGCGAGGCGACGGTCGATTCGCTGATGACGCTGGCGATGCCGGAAATGCCGGCGAGCGTCACGCCGCTGGTCTATGCCGTGCCGGTGCAACTGCTCGCCTATCACACCGCCGTCGGGCTCGGCACCGACGTCGACCAGCCGCGCAACCTCGCAAAGTCGGTGACGGTGGAGTGAAAAATCCGGCCGGGCGCGGTCTTTGCGTCTGCGGTTTGGGTTATAATGGCCGGCACCCTTTGCCGATACAGCGACAGGCGTCATGACCAGCAAGAAAGATCCCGGGACGGAACCGCACGACCTGCTGGAGACCGATCTGCCGCCGCCCAGTTTCGGCCAGCGCCTGCGCAATTATTTCCTCACCGGGCTCGTCGTCACCGGGCCGCTGGCGATCACCGCCTGGCTGATCTGGTCGTTCGTGACCTGGGTGGACGATCTGGTGCGGCCGCTGTTGCCGGCGATGTACCGGCCGGAAACCTATCTGCCCTGGAAGATTCCCGGCTCCGGCCTCGTGATCGCGTTCTTCGCGCTGACGATGCTCGGGTTTCTCACCGCGAATCTCGTCGGGCGCTCGCTCGTGCAACTCGGCGACAACCTGATCGACCGCATGCCGATCGTGCGGCCGATCTACAAGACGGTGAAGCAGGTCTTCACTATGCTGTTCTCGAAGTCGGGCACGAGCTTCCGCAAAGTCGGGCTCGTGGAGTTTCCCGCGCCCGGCATGTATTCGCTCGTCTTCATCTCGCAGCCGCCGAGCGCGGAGATCGCCGCACGCCTGCCCGGCGACGACGAGCAGGTTTCGGTCTTCCTGCCGTGCACGCCGAACCCGACCACCGGCTTCTTCTTCTATCTGCCGCGCAAGAACATCATCGAGCTTGAAATCCCGGTCGAGCAGGCGGCGACGCTGCTCGTCTCCGCCGGCATGATCCAGCCCGGCGCGAACGGCGAGCAGAAGAAGCTCGCGGCGCTCGCCGCGACCGCGCGCAGCGCACAGGCGGCGCGCCGCATGGAAGAGGCGCACAAGGCGGATGCCGCCCGCCAGGAGCGCGCCGGCGAACCCGTCAAGTAAGGCACGCAGCGTTTCGCAAAGCCTCAGCCTGCGCCGATCAGCCGGATCGCGGCATCGCGCTCGAACAGATAGAGCAGGCAGCGCAGCGCCTGCCCGCGCGGCGACGTGAGCGCGGGATCTCGCGAAAGCAGCAGCGTGGCGTCGTCGCGCGCGGCGGCGAGCATGTCGCCGTGATCCGCGATGCGCGCGATGCGAAAGCCGGGCAGGCCGCTCTGGCGCGTGCCGAGCACGTCGCCTTCGCCGCGCAGCCGCAGGTCCTCCTCGGCAATGCGAAATCCGTCCTCGGTCTCGCGCATGATGGCAAGCCGGGCCTTGGCGGTTTCGCCGAGCGGCCTGCGATAGAGGAGGAGGCAGGTCGAGCGGCCGCTGCCGCGTCCGATGCGTCCGCGCAACTGGTGAAGCTGGGCGAGGCCGAAGCGTTCGGCATGCTCGATCACCATGACGGTCGCTTCCGGCACGTCGACGCCGACCTCGATCACGATGGTGGCGACGAGCAGGCCCGTGCGGCCGGCGGCGAAGTCCTCCATCGCCGCGTCCTTCTCGGCGCCGCGCATGCGCCCGTGCACGAGGCCGACGCGTGTGCCGAAGCGCGCTTTCAGTTCGGCGAAACGCGCCTCCGCCGCCGCCATGTCGCTTGTCTCGGTTTCCTCCACCAGCGGGCAGACCCAATAGACGCGCCGGCCCTCGTCGAGCGCGCGCCCGACCGCCTCGACGATCTCGTCGAGGCGCGCCAGCGGCACGGTGCGGGTATCGACCGGCTGGCGTCCGGCCGGCTTCTCGCGCAATTCCGAAATGTCCATGTCGCCGAAAAAGCTCAGCACCAGCGTGCGCGGGATCGGGGTCGCGGTCATCACCAGCATGTCCACGGCTGGGCCTTTCTGCGCCAGCGCCAGGCGCTGGTGGACGCCGAAGCGGTGCTGCTCGTCGACGATGGCGAGCGCGAGGTCCTTGAACGCGACCTCGTCCTGGAACAGCGCATGCGTGCCGACGAGAAGATCGATCGCGCCGTCGGCGAGGCGGCGCAGAAGCTCGTCGCGCTCGCGGCCGCGCTCGCGCCCGGTGAGGATGGCGACCGTGATGCCGGCGCGCTCGGCGAGCGGAGCAATGGTGTGCAAATGCTGGCGGGCGAGGATTTCGGTCGGGGCCATGAGTGTGGCCTGCTGGCCGGCCTCGATCGCGGCGGCAGCGGCGAGCAGCGCGACCACGGTCTTGCCCGAACCGACGTCGCCCTGCAGCAGGCGCAGCATGCGTTCGGGCTTGGCGAGGTCGGCGACGATGGCGTCGAGCGCGCCGTGCTGCGAGCGCGTGAGCGAATAGGGCAGCGCCGCGACGATGCGCTCGCGCAGGCGGCCGTCGCCGGTGCGGCCGCGGCCGGGTTGCCGGCGCCGGTGGGCACGCACGAGCACGAGCGCGACCTGGCTTGCGAGCAGCTCGTCATAGGCGAGACGCCGCCAGGCCGGGCGGTCGGCGCGCAGATCGTCGGGCTGCGGCGGGCGGTGCAGGGTGCGAAGCGAATCGGCAAACGAAGGAAAACTGCTGCGCGCGCGCCAGGCCTCGTCCTGCCATTCGTCGAGCGCGGGAATTCTCGTCAGCGCGGCATCAAGCGCCTTGCGCACGGCATTGGCGCCCAAACCTTCGGTGAGCGGATAGACCGGCTCGATCAGCGGCAGCGTGGCGAGGCCCTGCTCGTCGACCACGCGGTCGGGATGCACGATCTGCAGCGTCCCGTCATAGAGGTTGGCGGTGCCGGACACGTAGCGCGTCTCGCCGACCGGCAGCAGGGTTTTCAGATAATCGGCGCGCGCATTGAAGAAGGTGAGCACGATGTCGCCGGTCTCGTCGCTGGCATGGACCTGATAGGGCAGGCGGGCACGGCCGGGCGGCGGCGGGCGGTGGCGGTCGATCGTCACCGCAACCGTGACCACGGTGCCGGGCACGACATCGCGCAGCTTCGGACGCGCCCGCCGGTCGACATGGCCGCTCGGCAGATGAAACAACAGATCGAGCATGCGCGCGCCTTCGGGCCGCCCGAGCAGGCGGCCGAACAGCCTGTCGAGCTTGGGCCCGACGCCGGGCAGCGTCGTCAGTGCGGCAAAGAACGGATCGAGCAGCGGAGGGCGCATGGCATCCAGTCTAAAATCAAATTTGCAGGCTGACACGTCCGTCGGCGGGCCTTATATAACGCGCGCCCGGCCCGTCCGGGCTTTTGGCGTTGTGGAGAAGCGATGACGACCGGGACCACACGATCGAGCGAGGGACTGGACGTGCGCCGTCGCAAGCTCCTGTTCCGCTGCTGGCATCGCGGCATCCGCGAGATGGACCTGATCCTCGGCCGGTTCGCGGACGCCGCCATAGCCGACCTCTCCGAGCGCGAGCTCGACGAACTGGAACACCTGCTCGACGTGCCGGACCAGGAATTGTACGGCTGGGTCAACGGCGAGCGCGTGCCGCCGGAAGAGGCGCGCAGCGGCCTGCTGACGCGCCTTTGCGACTTCCACCGCGCCGGACCGAGGCCCGCCGCATGAGCGGCTCGCCCGCAGCCGCGCTCGCGCCGGGCAAAGTCCTCACGCTCGCCCATGTCGCCGACGGCGCCGAAGGGCTCGTGCTCGCCGACCTTGCGCGCGCGGTTGCCGCCGGGGGCAACGCGCCGGCAGTCAGTCTTGTCGTCGTCTGCCGCGATGGCCCGCGCATGGCGGCGCTCTCGCGCGGGATCGCGTTCTTCGCGCCGGAGATCGCGCGGCTGGAATTCCCGGCCTGGGACTGCCTGCCTTACGACCGCGTCTCGCCGCACGCCGGCATCCTCGCGCAGCGCATGACCACGCTGTCGCGGCTTGCGCATGTGAAGGGCCGCGAAACGCCCTCGATCCTGCTCACGACCGTCAACGCCATCCTGCAGCGCGTGCCGCCGAAGACGCTGGTCGCCGGCCAGTCGCTGTCGGCGGCGCCGGGCAACATGCTCGGCATGGACGGCGTCGTGCGCTGGCTCGAACTGAACGGCTATCTGCGCGCCTCCACCGTGCGCGAGCCGGGCGACTATGCGGTGCGCGGCGGCATTCTCGATCTCTATCCGCCCGGCCTCGACGAGCCGGTGCGCTTCGATTTTTTCGGCGACACGCTGGAATCGATCCGCACCTTCGATCCCGACAGCCAGCGCACGCGCGGCGAACTGCGCACGCTCGATCTCGTGCCGGTGGCCGAATTCCAGCTCACGACCGACACGATCCGCAAATTCCGCACCGGCTATGTCGCGGCCTTCGGCGCGGCGCAGCGCGACGACCAGTTGTACGAAGCGGTGAGCGAAGGCCGCCGCTATCCCGGCATGGAGCACTGGCTACCGCTGTTCCACGACCGGCTCGACACGCTGTTCGATTATGTGCCGGGCTCCCCGCTCGTGCTCGAGCCGCTGGCCGGGGATGCCGCCGACGAGCGCGTGGCGCAGATCGATGACTATTATCAGGCGCGGCGCGAGCCGATCGAGGCTGCGGGCGCGGTCTATCATCCGCTGCCGCCGGAGCGGCTTTATCTGCTGAAAACCGAATGGAGCGCGCGCCTCGATGCCGCGGCCGTGGCGCGGCTGTCGCCTTTCGGCGTGCCCGAAGGGCAGGGCGTGGTCCTCGATGTCGGTACCCGGCAAGGCCGCAATTTCGCGCCCGAGCGCGCGCAGCAGGAAACGAACGTCTTCGACGCGCTGGCACGGCACGTCGCCGCGCTGCAGGAGAAGCACAAGCGCGTCGTGATCGCATTGTGGAGCGAGGGCGCGCGCGAGCGCATGCGCCAGGTGCTCGCCGACCACAGGCTGGTCAATCTCGTCGATGTCCGCTCCTGGCCGGCGGCGATGGCGCGGCCCAAACCGGAAATCTCGCTCGCCGTGCTCGGCCTCGAATCCGGCTTCGAGACCGCGGACGCCGCCCTGATCGGCGAGCAGGACATCCTCGGCGACCGCCTGGTGCGGCCGCGGCGCGCCTCGCGCAAGGCGGAGAATTTCATCGCCGAGGCGACAAGCCTCGCCGTGGGCGACCTCGTCGTGCATGTCGATCACGGCATCGGCCGCTTCGCGGGGTTGACCACGATCGAGGCGGCCGGCGCGCCGCACGACTGCCTCGAGCTGCATTATGCCGGCGGCGACAAGCTGTTCCTGCCGGTGGAGAATATCGAGCTTCTGTCGCGCTACGGCTCCGAGGAGACCGTGGTCGAACTCGACCGGCTCGGCGGCAGCGGCTGGCAGACGCGCAAGGCGCGCATGAAGAGCCGCATCCGCGAGATCGCGCATGAGCTTCTCAAGGTTGCCGCCGAACGCCTGACGCGCGAGGCGCCGCGCCTGACGGTCGGTCCCGGCCTGTTTGACGAATTCTGCGCCGGCTTCCCCTACGAGGAGACCGACGACCAGCAGACCTCGATCGACGCCGTGGTCGGCGATCTCGCTTCGGGGCGGCCGATGGACCGGCTCGTGTGCGGCGACGTCGGCTTCGGCAAGACGGAAGTGGCGCTGCGCGCGGCCTTCATCGCGGCGATGAACGGCAGGCAAGTCGCGGTCGTGGTGCCGACCACGCTGCTCGCGCGCCAGCATTTCAAGACGTTCTCGGAGCGCTTCCGCGGCTTCCCGATCGTGCTGGCGCAGGCCTCGCGTCTCGTCTCGCAGGCCGAGCTGACGCGTACCCGGCAGGGGCTCGCCGACGGCAGCGTCAATATCGTGATCGGCACGCACGCGCTGCTCGGCAAGACGATCAAATTCAAGGACCTCGGTCTTCTGATCATCGACGAGGAGCAGCATTTCGGCGTCGCCCACAAGGAGCGGCTCAAGCAGTTGCGCGCCGACGTGCATGTGCTGACGCTGACCGCCACCCCCATTCCGCGTACGCTGCAGCTTGCGCTGACCGGCGTGCGCGATCTTTCGATCATCGCCTCGCCCCCGGTGGACCGGCTGGCGGTGCGCACGTTTGTTTCTCCCTTCGATCCGCTCGTCGTGCGCGAGGCGCTGCTGCGCGAGCGCTATCGCGGCGGCCAGTCCTTTTATGTCTGCCCGCGCATCGAGGACCTGCCGGACGCCAAGGCGTTCCTCGACAAGACTGTGCCGGAGGTGCGCGTCGTGGTCGCGCACGGCCAGATGGCGTCGGGCGCGCTCGACGACATCATGAGCGCCTTCTATGACGGCAAGTACGACGTGCTGCTTTCGACCACGATCATCGAATCCGGCCTCGACATCCCGACCGCCAACACGCTGATCGTGCACCGCGCTGACCGTTTCGGTCTCGCCCAGCTCTATCAGCTGCGCGGGCGGGTGGGGCGCGCGAAGCTGCGCGCCTATGCGCTGTTCACCCTGCCGGCGCGCCGCATCACCGTACAGGCGGAGCGCCGCCTCAAGGTGCTGCAATCGCTCGACACGCTCGGTGCCGGCTTCCAGCTCGCCTCGCATGATCTCGACATCCGCGGCGCCGGCAACCTGCTCGGCGAGGAGCAGTCCGGCCACATCAAGGAGGTCGGCTTCGAGCTCTACCAGCGGATGCTGGAGGAGGCGGTGGCGAGCCTGAAATCGGGCGCGGCGGAGCCCGCCGCCGACCATTGGTCGCCGCAGATCGCGATCGGCATGCCGGTGCTCATCCCCGACGATTATGTTGCCGACCTGTCGGTGCGGCTCTCGCTCTATCGGCGGCTCGCCGAACTCGACGACGAGCGCGAGATCGAGGCGTTCGGCGTCGAGCTTGTCGACCGCTTCGGCAAGATGCCGGAGGAGGTGGTGCACCTGCTCAAGATCGTCACCATCAAGTCGCTGTGCCGCAAGGCCAATGTGGAACGCATCGAGACCGGCCCGAAGGGCGCGGTGATCGCATTCCGCGACAATGTGTTCGGCAATCCGGAAGGGCTGATCCGTTTCATCGCCGCGCAGGGCCCGCGCGCGCGCGTGCGGCCCGACCAGCGCGTCGTGTTCTTCGAGGAATGGGAACAGCCGGAGGACCGGCTCGCCGGCACCGCCACCATCTTGCGCGAGCTCGTGCGCATCGCGCAGCCGGCGCGGGCGGCGTGAGGCCAGCGCGACTAGATTGACATCAGCGGAATGCCGAGCGCGCGCGCTGCAATCGCGAGCCGATCATCGTAGGTTGCAAGTTCGACCCGCTGGCCGCGTTCGCGGAGGAAATCGATCGATGCCAGATGCAGCGCGTCGAGCGTTCGCAGCGGGGTCGGGAAGGGAGCAAGCGCGCGCTGGAGCACCGGCTGCGCGAGTTCAATCAGGGCCACGCGGCCGATCAGCGCGCGCGCGTGATCTGCGTGCGTAGGGCCGAGATTGCGGGCATTCAGCCGATTCCAGACTTCGTATTCGAGCAATCGGCTCGCAATCAGCGGCTCATCCCACAGCCGGCGAGGGGGCACGCGGTCTTCAGCCAACAGATGCGCAAGCGCAACGGAGCTGTCGAGGTAGATCACCGCTCGTCCCGCGAACGCTGCAGATCGCGCATCGTTTCGTCGAACGACGCGACGGGCTGGCGTGGCGGGACCTCGCCCGGCGCGAACACCGGCGGCGTGATCCAGCCTTCACGAACCGCCTGCGCCAGCATCGCGTCGGCATGAATGAGGCTGCGCCCGCTGCGGGGAGGCACGAGTTCGGCCACCACCCGGTCGCGATCGGTGACCAGCACGGTTTCGCCGCCTGCGGCAAGCCGCACATATTCGCTGAGCTTGTTCTTCAATATTTTCAGGCCAACCGCGCGCATTCTACAAAGGTAGCTACCGGTAGCCACCTGTCAAGCGCGGCCGGTCCTAGCCCTGTGCCCGCTTTCTCTGCTCTTCCAGCGCCCGCTCCATGGCGCCGGCAAGATAGTCGGGGGCCTGCGCGCCGGAGACCGCCAGCACGCCGCCGAAGATGAAACACGGCACGCCGTCGATGCCGGCCTCTTTCGCGGCCTGGGCCTGGCGGGTGACGGTGTCGACATCCTCGTCGGTGCCGAGCCGCCGCAGCGTCTCCTCGCGGTCGAGCCCGCAATCGGCGGCGGCCTGCGCGAGCACGGCGCGGTCGGTGAGGTCGGCGCCCTCGGTGAAGTAAAGCTCCATCAGCCGCTGCTTCATCGCCGGCGCGTTGCCGTTGCGGCCCGCCCACAGGATCAGGCGGTGGCAATCGGTCGTGTTCGGCTGCCGGCCGATCCTGTCCATCGCATAGACGAGGCCTTCGTCGGCGGCCGTGGCGGCCACGCGCTGGGCGATCTCGGCGTAGCGCTCGACCGAGCCGAATTTGGTGGTCAGATAATCCTCACGCGAAATGCCCTCGCGCGGAATCCAGTCATTGAGGAAATAGGGATGGAAGCGCAGCGTCACCGGAATGTCCGGCCTGAGCGCCATCGCCTTCTCGATGCGCTTCTTGCCGATGAAGCACCAGGGGCAGACGACGTCGGAGACGACGTCGATGACGAGGATGCCGTTTTCGTTTGGGTTCATCGGCGGACCTTTCCTGCGATCCACCGCAATGTAGGCGCGGCCTTACTCCGCCGCAATCGCGGGCATGGTCACGCGTGCGAGAAGCGAGGCGACGGTATCGGCGGACTTACGGGTGGCGAGCGTCACCGATGGGGCGGCCGGGGTGTGGATCTGGTCGGGCGTGAGCATCGTGTGCTTGAGCACGCTTGCGATACGGCGCGCGACGACATGGGCATGGCGCAGGTCGGTCTCGGTGAAGGCGAGCAGCACGGTGCCGTCGGTGTCGCAGCATCCGAAATCGACGCCGCGCACGAGGCGGCTGACGAGGCGGGCGGCGTCGCGCCGGGCGCGGTCGGGCAGGCCGACATCGAACACGAAGCGCGCGACCGACAGGCCGGTGCCGCGCTCGCGCGCGTCGGCGAGCGCGCGCTCGAGGTCGCGCAGGAAGGCGTCGAGCGTCAGAAGGCCGGTGGCCGGGTCGATGATGCCGTTATTGTCGAACGAGCGCAGGATGCGGCGCAGCCGTTCCTCGAAGGCGTGCAGGCGGATGAAGGGCAGCATGCGCTGCACGAGCCGCTCCGGCTCGGCGACGAAGGTGACGCCGGGAAAGGCCTCGCGCGAGAAGGGCGCGGCCGCGCACAGAACGCCGACCGGCAGATCGCGAAAGCGCGTGTCTTCGCCAATCGCGGTCAGGAAGGCTTCGACATTGCGCGCGCCGAAGCCGTCGCCGACGATCAGGCCGTCGGCATCCCGAGTCTTCAGATAGCGCGCCGCAGTCTCGATGGTCAGCGTGCCGATGGCGCCGGCCTGCTCGCCGATGGCGACGGAGAGTGCGGGATAGGCGCGCCCGCGGCCGGCGACGATGACGGTCGCGTCCTCGAGCGGATCATTGCGCGGCACATCAGGCAGCGGATGGCCGTCGGCGTATGCCATGTCGGCGCGGCGCAGCACCGCCCCGTGCAGCGCGCGCGCGCGCAGCGCCGCCGACAGGCGGGCGGCGATGACGGCGGGCGCGGCCTTGGCGTCGAGCGGCAGCGCCTCGCGGTAGGGAATGTCGCGCTCCGGCGCGGCGCAGGCGAGCACGGGCCTGATCGGGGCCGCCGGCGTCACATGGGCCGAAAGCCATTCGGCAAGCGCGGGGTCGCAGGCGGCGTCCTCGTCGGCGAGCAGGATCGCGCCGGGCTTGGCGGCGGCGATGGCGTGGGGAGCGTCGGCGGGCACGCTTTCGACGATCGGGAAGGCTCCGCCGGTCGCGAGCGTTTCGATCAGATCGGCGGCCGGGCGGTCGGCGACGACGACAAGCGGACCCTGCAGGGACATGAAGGCTATCCGGACGTGAAACAATGCGCCCACGTTAGCCGGCCCGCCATTAAGAACCGGTCAATGCATTCGCAGAAAATCAGGCCTTTCCGGCCGGCCGGATGCTTGCGGCACGGTCGCGAAAGGCGCGGACCAGCAGCGGGTTCGCCCCGCGTTCGACAAGCGCCTCGCGCATGGAGGCCCGGTCGGCCGCCTGTCCGGCGAGCCGGTGGCCGGCGAACGCGTCGGGGAAAGCGGCGATGCTGCTGTCCCCGTCGGTGCGGGCCACTTCGTCCTGCAATTCGCGCAGCGAGAAGCGATAGCCGCCGACGCTGACGAGGCCGGCCGGCGGGCCGGTGACGATCAGGTCGCGCGTCGTCGCATCGATGCGGCCGGTGAAGCCGGTGTCGATGAAATGCTCCTCGTCGATGCGGCTGCCGAAGGTCGTGCGCTCGCCGCCCGGCGGGAAAGCCCGACGCGGCACCATCGGTCCGCGGAAGGCGAGCGTGCCGGCTTTGGTGCGCGCGATCTCGCAGACGGTGACGGCGCCCGCCGCCCGGTAGGGCGCGGTCACGGGCCCCGCGGCGAACGGCACGGGGCGCCCTTCGCGCCGCGCGGCGGCGATGAGCGCGGTCTCGCCGAACACCGAAACGTCGATCAGCGTCACGTCCGGCAGCGTCCATGACGGGCTCGAAACAAGACGCTCGGGCGCACGCCAGACGCCGAGCACGGATTTGAGACCGTGCGTGGCGCTCAGCAACTGCGCGTCCGCAAGCCGGCCGGCGAGCGGGCCCGGCAGCACGGCATGGTCGCAGCGCAGGTCCTCGAGCTGGGCGGCGAGCACGGCGCGATCGAAAGGCTGGTGCAGGAGGAGCGCGCCGCCGGTCAGGAGCCAGGGCACGACGCACAAGGCGAGGCCGGCAAAGGAGGAGAGCGGCAGGCCGGAGAGCAGCATGCTCTCCGGCGCTATGCGCGCCTCCAGCACGCCGGCCACGCCGCCGGCCAGCAACTCGACATGGCTGCGCGCGAGCGCGACGACGCCATCGGCCGTGGTGTCGAACGTCACGGCCGCAAGATGCGCCGCGGGTGGCCCGTTGCGCTCTACGGCCGTGAACGGCATGGCGGGCGGGACCGCCGGCGCAAAGATGTCGTCGAGCGGGATGACGCCTTCGGGCAGTTCGTCGCCGAACGCGCACACATAGCGGACCGGAAACAGCGCCGCCGCGACCTCCATCGCAAGGGTTGCGTGCGACGTCTCCCCGACACGGGCGCAGGTGATCAGCGCCTTGGCCCCGACCTGCGACAGCGCCGCGACGCATTCGGCGCGCCGCCACAAGAGCGGCAGCGGCGCCGCGATCAGCCCGGCGCGCAGGACGGCGAGGAAGGTGACGATGCTTTCGACCGTATGCGCAAGCTGCACGCCGACCACGCTGTCGGCCGGCAGGCCGAGGCGCTGCAGGCGGTCGGCGAGCGCGACGACGGCGGCCTCGGCCTGGGCGAAGGTGAGGTAGCGCGGCGCGCCGTCGGTGAAGGCGGAGCGGTTGGGTGCATCGGCAAGCGCGAGCCCTTGCGGCCGGCGCGCCGCGGTGCGACGGAAAATCTCGTCGAGCGTCGTGCGCGCATCGGCGGAGACGGGATTGGGGCGCGGCTCGTCGTCAAGGATCATGCGCGGACCTTCACGGCGTTCGCCACCAGGTTTCCGGCAGATAGCCGAAAAGCGGCGTGACCTGCGGGCGCGCGATATGCGTCCAGCGGGCGATCCATTGATCGGGACTGTGAAACAGCGGCACGACATAGAATCCCGACAGCAGCAGCCGGTCGAGCGCGCGCACGGCGGAGACGAATTCGGCGCGCTCGCGCGCCCGCAGCAACGCGGCGATCACTGCATCGATCGCCGCGCTCTTGACGCCCATGTAATTGCGCGTGCCCTCGACGTCGGCCGCCGCCGATCCCCAATAGAAAGCCTGCTCGTTGCCCGGCGACAGCGACTGGTCCCAGCGGTTCTCGATCATGTCGAAATCGTAGGTCAGCTTGCGGCGGTCGAACTGCACCGCATCGACCGTGCGCAGCGTGGCGGCGATGCCCGCGCGCCTGAGGTCGCGGATGAAGGGCAAAGCGAGGCGCTCCTGCTCGCGCGTGGTGACGAGGATTTCGAAGACGAGCGGCTCGCCGCTCTTTCGGTTGCGGAGTTCGGCACCTTGCAGTTCGAAGCCGGCCTCGGCGAGAAGCGCGAGCGCGCGCTTGAGCGTGTCGCGGTCGCGGCCGGTGCCGTCGGTCACCGGCGGTGCCCAGCGTCCCTCCAGGATGTCCTCGCGCACCGCGCCCGGAAACGGCGCCAGCAGCGCCCGCTCGCGCGCATCGGCCGGCCGCCCGGCGGCGGAGAGCTCGGAGCCCTCGAAATAGCTCGTCGTGCGCCGGTAGAGATCGAAGAAGAAGTTCTTGTTCGCCCATTCCGCGTCGAACAGGAGCACGATCGCCTCGCGTACGCGCACGTCGGCGAAAACCGGCCGCCGCGTATTGAAGACGAAGCCGGACATGACCTTGGGCAGGCCGGTCGGCAGTGCCTCCTTGACGACGCGGCCCGCGCGCAGCGCGGGAAAATCGTAGCCGGTCTGCCAGCGCGCCGGATCGTGCTCGGCGCGCACGTCGTAAAGGCCCTTGCGGAAGGCTTCGAAATAGGTATTGCCGTCGCGATAGAAGTCGAAGCGGATCTCGTCGAAATTCCAGAAGCCGCGATTGATCGCGAGCTTCGCGCCCCAATAATTGGGATCGCGTCGGAAGGTGACGCTCGCGCCCGGCTTCACCTCGCTCACGACATAGGGTCCGCTGCCGACCGGCGGATCGAAGGTCGTTTCCTCGAAGGTCTCCGGCTTGACCGCGTGCGCGGGCAGGACCGGCATCAGGCCGAGGATCAGCGGCAGCTCGTGGTCGTCGCTGCCGGCGAGGTCGAAGCGCACGGTGCGCTCGTCGAGAATGTCGGCCTTGCGTACCTTCGCGTAATAGATGCGATGGTTGGGCCGGCCGCTGTCGCGCAGAAGCTGCCAGGAGAACACCACGTCGCGCGCGGTGACGGGATGCCCGTCCGAGAAGCGCGCGGCAGGATTGATCGCAAAGGTGACGAAGCTGCGCCCGGCGTCGGTCTCCACGGTTTCGGCAAGCAGGCCGTAGAGCGTGAAGGGCTCGTCGTAGCCGCGCGCCATCAGGCTCTCGATCACGTAGCCGCGAATCGACGGCGCCGGCAGCCCTTTCACGATCAGCGGATTGAGGCTGTCGAACGTGCCGAGCACGCCCTGCACCAGGCGCCCGCCCTTGGGCGCCGCGGGATTGGCGTAGGGTAATTGCGAAAAGCCGGCCGCCATTGCCGGCTCGCCGTGCATGGCGAGCGCATGGCCTGGCGCGGCATGCGTCAGGGCAGGTGCGGTTGTGCCGCTTGCAGCCGCGGCGAGGGTGAACAGGGCCGCGCGGAACGCGGTATTTCGGGCAAGGGATGCGCGCGACGCGGTCACGGTTCCTGCGGGCTGATTCGTCCTGACGCAGCGTTCATAGCATTGTTCGCGCGGGAGCGGCGGCTTGCCTGCTGCAATTTTGCGCGGCGGCAGGCCGCGTTATCACCATGATTTCGATAGATGCTTTATCGGCAGGCCGAATTGGGCTATGACGCAGCCGCTTACCGTCACGTTTATGCCTCTTTTGGCGTCGAGACACGCCGCGCCGGGTGCCCACCGGGGCCAGCCCAAGCGCTGACAGCGCGGCGTCTAGACAAAAGGAACAGGGACACATGGTGTATTCGAAAGCGTTCGCGCCGGCCCGGCCTGCGAACGGAACGCTCGCAGCAATTTTCGCCGCGCTCATGGCGGCCGGCCTCGCAACGCCCGCGCTGGCGCAGGCGACACCGCCGGCCAAACCGCCGGCGGCAAAGCCCGCGACGCCCGCTAAGCCGCAGACCGCGCAACCGGCTACGCCCGCTGCCCCGACCGCGCCCGCCGGCCAGCCGCAGGCCGCCGCACCCCAGCAGCCCAATCTCATCTATTCGCCGTGGACCAAGTTCTGCCTCAAGGGGCAGGAGGCGAACGCCAAGCAGGTCTGCTTCACCGGCAAGGACGGCCGGCTGGAGACGGGCGTGCCGGTCGTCGCCGCGGTCGTGATCGAGCCCGAAGGCGAGCAGAAGAAGCTCCTGCGCGTCACGCTGCCGCTCGGCATGCAGGTCCAGCCCGGCACCCGCGTCATCATCGACAACGGCCAGCCGGCCACCGGCCCGTACGTGATCTGCTTCACCAACGGCTGCATGGCCGATTACGAGGTCAATACCGACATCATCGGCCGCCTCAAGAAGGGTCAGCAGCTTGCGGTGCAGGCGATCAACGGCAACGGCCAGCCGGTCAGCCTGACGCTGCCGCTCAACGACTTTGCCAAGGCCTATGACGGCCCGCCCACCGATCCGAAGGTTTTCGAGGCCCAGCAGAAGAAGCTGCAGGAAGAGCTGCAGAAGAAGGCGGAAGAGGCCCGCCAGAAGCTGCAGCAGGGCAAGACCCAGTAACGATCCAGGGACGCGCGCCGGTCTGCGACCGGCCCGGAATCGAAAGAGGCGCATTGCGGTGCGCCTCTTTTTTATTTGTTGTGTGCCGGGCGCGCGCAGCGCCGGGCAACTTGATGCTCAGTTGATGACGAGATCGCGCGGCCGGTAGCCGCCCTTGCCGTCCTTGACGAAAACCTCGGCGATCTGCGGATGGCGCAGCGGCTCGCTCGAATTGTCGGCGAGCAGGTTCTGCTCGGAGACATAGGCGATGTATTCGCTCTCCGCGTTTTCGGCGAACAGGTGATAGAAGGGCTGGTCCTTGTGCGGGCGGATTTCTTCCGGGATCGCCTGGTACCATTCCTCGGTGTTGCTGAAGGTCGGATCGATATCGAACACGACGCCGCGGAACGGAAATATCCGGTGGCGGACGACCTGTCCGATCTTGTACTTCGCGACGCGCGCCTTGAATTCTGTGCTGGTCATGTTGCGCTAAAGATAGCGGACAATTGTGGCGCCGCCAGTCGTCAGAGCCCGTATATTTTGCCCATTTCCGGGTCTTTGGCTGCGACGAGACGCGCCAGATCGACGACCACTTTAGCCTGCTTCCAGGTCGCATCGTCCTGCATCTTGCCGTCGATCATGACGGCGCCGGTGCCGTCGGGCATGGCGTCGAGAATCTTGCGCGCGAAGGCGACTTCGCCGGGATCGGGCGAATAGACGCGCTTGGCGATGTCGACCTGGGAAGGGTGCAGCGACCAGGCGCCGGCGCAGCCCATCAGGAAGGCGTTGCGGAATTGCGCCTCGCAGGCAGCCGGATCGGCGAAATCGCCGAACGGCCCGTAGAACGGCTTGATGCCGGCAGCCGCGCAGGCATCGACCATCTTGCCGAGCGTGTAGTGCCACAGGTCCTGCTGGAAGGCGGCGCGCGTGCCGCCCGCAGGAAGCGCGTCGGCGAGCACCTTGTAGTCGGGATGGCCGCCGCCGACCCGCGTGGTCTTCATCGCGCGCGAGGCGGCGAGGTCCGCGGGCCCCAGACTCATGCCGTGCATGCGTGGCGAGGCGGTGGCGATCGCCTCGACATTGTTCACGCCCTCGGCGGTCTCCAGGATGGCGTGGATGAGGATCGGCTTGGCGACGCCGTGGCGCGCCTCGAGCTGGGCGAGCAACTGGTCGAGATAATGGATGTCCCAGGGGCCGTCGACCTTGGGCAGCATCACCACGTCGAGCTTGTTGCCGACCGCGGCCACGATCTCGGTGACGTCGTCGAGCACCCACGGCGAATTGAGCGCGTTGATGCGCGTCCATACGCCGGTCCGGCCGAATTCGGTTGCGCGCACCATGTCGATGAAGCCGCGGCGCGCCGCCTCCTTGGCGTCGGCGGGGATGGCGTCCTCCAGATTGCCGAGCACGACGTCCACCTCGGCCGCGAGCTGGGGCACCTTGGCGCGGATCTTTTCCAGATGCGGGGGCACGAAATGGATCATGCGCTCGAGCCGCACCGGCAGCTCGCGCAGCGGGGCAGGCGCGCCGATCGCGAGCGGCTTGAAGAATTGGCGCGGCATTTTCATCGGAAGCTCCAATCGCTGTGGTCCGGCGGCGGGTCCGCTGCCCTTTAGAGGAACGCAAGACGCGCGCCAAGGGCAAGGATCAAGCGGCCGCGGGAAAAAGTCGGGACAAAAGGACAGGGCAAGGACGCGGCAATGGCGGGGGCATCGCCCCTGGGCGAAGGTGGCGTAGATTGACCGTGCCGGAGCGAACCGCTACGTCGCCGGCACCAGCGCGCGGATGCGGTGATGGGCAAGGGGCGGGCAAGTGCGCGGCAAGGGGCGCCGAAGGGTGCGGCGAGTGCAATGATCGACGTTCTGAACCTCGCGCTTCCGTATTTCGGGCTGATCTTCCTCGGCTTTGCCTGCGGGAAGATCAAGCGCATCCCCGACACCGGGCTCGCCTGGCTGAACTTCTTTCTGATCTATGTCTCGCTGCCCTGCCTGTTCTATCGCGTGCTGGCCAAGACGCCGCTTGAGGAACTCAACAACATCCCGTTCGTGATCGCGACGACGCTCGGCACCTATATCGCCTTTGCGCTCGCTTTTGCGGTCGGCATGCTGGTGCGCGGGCGGATCGGCGATGCGGCCATTGCCGGGCTCGCCGGCGGCTACGGCAATATCGGGTACATGGGGCCGGGCCTCGCGCTGGCCACGCTGGGCACGCAGGCGACGGTGCCGGTCGCGCTCATTTTCTGTTTCGACAATATCCTCGTCTTCTCGCTCGTTCCGTTCCTGATGGGGCTTGCCGGCGCCGACAAGAAAAGCATCGGGGCGACCGCCCTCGACGTCACCCGGAAAATCCTGCTGCATCCTTTCATCATCGCGACGGCGCTCGGCGTGGGCTCGGCGGCCTTGCGGTTCGAGCCGCCGGTCGCGCTCGACCGGCTGATGCAGTTCCTGCAGAACGCCGCCGCGCCCTGCGCGCTGTTCGCACTCGGGGTGACGGTCGCGCTGCGGCCAATGGGGCGCGTCGCCTGGGATGTGCCGGCGGTGGTGCTGGTCAAGCTCGTCGCGCATCCGCTGGTCGCGCTCGTGATGCTGTCGATCCTGGGCCCGTTCAGCGAGCCCTGGGTCTATACCGCGGTGCTGATGGCGTCGTTGCCGCCGGCTTTGAACGTGTTCATCATGGCGCGCCAGTACGACACCTTCGTCGAGGAGGCGTCGAGCGCGATCCTGCTTGGCACCGCGCTGTCGGTGGTCACGCTCACGGCCGTCATGTGGCTGGTGAAGACGCACCAGTTGCCGCTGGCGCTGTTCTAGAAGGACGCTCCCAAAGGATATTCTCATGGCTTCGCCACTGCCGCTTGCCGGCCTGAAGGTGCTGGATTTCACGACGCTCCTGCCGGGGCCGCTGGCGACGCTGATGCTGGCGGAGGCGGGCGCCGATGTGCTCAAGATCGAGCGGCCGGGCGGGGAAGACATGCGCCGGTATCAGCCGGCGTTTGAAGAACAGGGCGCCGCCTTCTCGCTGCTCAATCGCGGAAAACGCAGCCAGGCTATTGATTTAAAATCTGAAAGCGGCCTTCTTAAAGTTAAATTATTACTTGAAGAAGCCGATATTCTGGTTGAGCAATTCCGCCCCGGCGTCATGGAGCGGCTTGGGCTCGGCTACGAGGCGGTGAGCCGCGCCTTTTCGCGCCTCATCTATTGCTCGATCTCCGGCTACGGCCAGAGCGGGCCGCGCGCGGCGGAGGCGGGTCATGACATCAACTATATCGCGGCGACCGGCCTGCTCGCGCTGCAGCCCGGACCGCTCGAAAGGCCGGTGGTGCCGCCCGCGCTCGTCGCCGATATCGGCGGCGGCACCTTTCCCGCCGTCATCAACATCCTGCTCGCCCTGCGCCAGCGCGACCTGACCGGGCGCGGCTGCCGTCTCGACATTGCGATGACCGACGCGATGTTCATGTTCGCCTGGCACGCGCTGGCGAGCGGACATGCCGGCGGCGCGTTCCCGAAGCCCGGCGCCTCGAAGCTCGTCGGCGGTTCGCCGCGCTACCAGCTCTACCGCACGCGCGACGACAAGCTCGTCGCCTGCGGCGCGCTGGAGGATCATTTCTGGCGCGCGTTCACGGCCGCCATCGGGCTTGATGCGGCGCTTGCGGACGACGCGCTCGATCCCGCGCGCACGCGCGAGGCAGTGGCCGCCCGCATCGCGCAGCGCACGGCCGCCGAATGGAAGCCGGTTCTTGTGGCCGCCGATTGCTGCGCGACGATCGTCGCCTCGCTCGAAGAAGCGCTGCGCGATCCGCATTTCGTCCAGCGCGGTTTGTTCGATGCCACGATCACCGCGCCATCGGGTGCGACGCTGCCAGCCTTGCCGCTGCCGCTCGATCCGCAATTCCGCGCGCCGGCCGGTAGCCGGCCGGACTGCCGCCTCGACGGCGAACGTTAAGGCAGCGTGTCGCCGCGCATCAGCCGCGGCTGCGCGAGCTGCGGCGCGATGCCCTCGCGCATCACCGCGCGGCGCAGCGGGCCGATCCGGTTGAGCAGATAGAGGCCGAGCCCGCGCGCGCCCTGCACCGGCAGGAAACCCGAGAGCAGGCTGCGGTTGAGAAGATCGATCGCGATCGTGCGTCCGCGTACGTCTGAAGCGCGCATCGTATCGTAGCGCGACAGCACTGCTTCGCCGCCGGGATCGCGACCGGCGGCGACTGCGTCGGTCACCAGCTCGGCGATGGTTGCGGCGTCGCGCAGACCGAGATTGAGGCCCTGCGCGCCGATCGGCGGCACGCGATGCGCGGCTTCGCCGACGAGCGCGATCCGCGCGCGGGCGAACGTCTCGGCGGTTTCGGCGGCGAGCGGAAACAGGCCGCGGCCGGGCTCGACGCTCACCTTGCCGAGGACGAAATGCGAGCGGCGCTCGGTCTCGCGCGACAGCGCCTCGTCGTCGAGCGCATGCAGGTCCTCGGCCTCGGGCGGATCGACGACGCAGATCACGCTCGAACGCAGCCCCGGCAGCGGCACGAGCGTGAACGGCCCGGCCTCGGTGTGGAACTCGGTAGAGACGTTTCCATGCGCGCGCGCGTGGCCGATATTGTAGGTGAGCGCATGCTGCGGGTAGGGCCGTTGCCGGGTCGCGATGCCGGCGGCCGCACGGCAGAGCGAGCGCGCGCCGTCGGCGCCGATCACGAGCTGCGCCGCGATCGCGCTGTCGTCATCGAGCGCGATGCGCGCCTCCTGCCCGGTGGTCACCGCGCGCGCATTAAGCGGCAGGCGCCGCAGCGTCGGCAGCATTTCCGCGCGCGCCTCCATCGCGGCGACGAGGTGGCGGTTCTCGATATTGTGCGCGAAGGCGGGCAGGTCGATCTCGGCGGCGGTGAAGCGCGCTTCTGGCGCACGCAGGAGACGGGCGGTGGCGTCGGCGATGCGCAGCGTCTTAAGCGCAGCGGCATGATCGCGGCACAGCGGCCATACTCCGAGCGTCTCGAGCGCGGTGACCGAGCCTGCCATCAGCGCCGTGGTGCGATGATCCTCCGGCGCCCGCCGGCCGATCAGCACGGTATCGATGCCGGCGGCCGCAAGTGCGATCGCGGCAAGCAGGCCGGCCGGGCCCGCACCCACCACGGCGACCTCGGTCATTAACCCTGTATTCTCCGCCATCGCGCTATCCTTTGCGCCTTCTTAGCGCGCGGTTCCGGGTGTGGCGAGCGGCGGAAACCATTTCCGCGTCCGCGATTTCCGTTCCCGCCGCCGTTGCGCTAAGCGTTGCGTACACAGCCTGTCCGGATCCCGCCGTGGCTCATACCGCCGACCGTTCGTTCCTGCATCTGCCTCTCGCCGCGGCGCGTGTTGCCGGGCTGGCGGCGCGTCCGCGCGCGATCGCCGTCCTGTGCGTCGTGCTGTTGAGCGGGGCGGGCTGGCTTTATCTCGGGGTTCTCGCGGGGCTGTCGTTGCCGGGCGGCGCGCTCGACTGGCTGGGCGCCCTGTGCCGGCCGGCGACGGCGACGCCGGACAATGTGCTTGCGCAATTCGCGCTCGTCTTTGCGATGTGGAGCGCGATGGCGCTCGCCATGATGCTACCGAGCGCGGCGCCGATGATCCTCACCTATGCCGAGATCGCCGACACCGCGTTGGCCAAGGGCGAGCCCGTCGTCTCGCCGGTCGTGCTGGCCGGCGGCTATGCGGCGGTCTGGATCGCGGTATCGCTTGCGGTTGCCGCCGTGCAGACCGCGCTGCTGCGCGCCGGACTTGCCGGCGCCGCCGGGATGGACCTCTTCGGCTACGGCTCGGTCGCCCTGTTTATCGCCGCCGGCCTCTATCAGTTTTCTTCCGTCAAGCATGCCTGCCTGCGCGTCTGCCAGCGGCCGTTTCCGTTCTTCTTCGCCAACTGGCGCACGACCGCGCCGGGCGTTTTCGGCCTCGGCCTGCGCCAGGGCGCGCATTGTCTTGGCTGCTGCTGGGCGATGATGCTGCTGATGTTCGCGACCGGCCTGATGAACGCGGTCTGGATGGCCACGCTCGGCATCGTGATGGCGGTGGAGAAGCTGAGCGCGACGCCGCGCTTCAGCCATGCCGTCGGCGCGGTTCTGATCGCCGTCGGTGTCGCGCTCGCGGTGCTGCACGGCACGGGGATTGGTACGGATTTGGGATTTGGCGCGCGCTGACCGGCCCGGCCGGCGTCGCAACTGTGTAAGGAGTGCAAGGCCATGGAACAATGGTCGCTGAAGGGCGAGTTCACGCTGTCCTGCTCGTGCACGGTGTTCTGTCCGTGCGTGCTCTCGCTCGGCGAGCATCCGCCGACCGAAGGCCATTGCCAGACCTGGGCGGCGCTGAGCATCGATCAGGGCCGCTTCGACACGGTCGACCTGTCCGGCGTGAAGGCCGCGCTGATGATCGAAATCCCCGGCCTGATGTCGCGCGGCAACTGGACGGCGGCGTTGTTCGTCGACGAGAAGGCTTCGATCTATGCCGTCAAGGCGCTGACGCGCATTTTTGCCGGCAAGGTCGGCGGCTCGACGCACCTCTTGTCGATCCTGCTCGGCAGCTTCCTCGGCGTGCGGCAGGTGCCGATCAGCTACCGGCGCGAGGGCGAGACGCGCCTGATCACCGTGGACAAGATCATCGATGGTGCGATCACGCCGGTGCGCGGCAAGACGCGCGGCGATAATGTCGTCATCCGCAACAGCGAATACTGGATCGCCCCCGACGTGACGGTGGCGCGCGCCGACAAGTCGCGCTTCCGCGCCTTCGGCCGCAACTGGAATTTCAGTGGACGCTCGGCTGAAATATGCCAGATCGACTGGGGCAACCAGTAACGGGACGCGATGGCACGCAAGGCGAGGGCGGCGCGCAAGGGCGACAGGCCTGCGGCAAGCAACGTAGCAAGAGACAAGGCGCCGGCGACGGCGCGCGCGGCCGCGTTCGGCGTCCATGTCTTCACCGCGCTCGGCGCGGCCTGCGCGCTCATGGCCCTGCTCGCCGCGGTGCGCGGCGACTGGGTCGCGATGTTCGGCTGGTTCGGCGTTGCGATGGTCATCGACGGCGCCGATGGCGCGCTCGCCCGCCGTCTCGATGTTGCGGCCACGCTGCCGCACTGGTCGGGCGAGGCACTCGACCTGATGGTCGACTATACGACCTATGTCTTCGTGCCCGCTTATGCGCTCGCCGCAAGCAGCGTGCTGCCCGCCGCGTTCGCTTTGCCGCTGGCCGTGGCCATCGCTATCAGCGGCGCGCTCTATTGCGCCGACCGGCGCATGAAGACCGCCGACAATTATTTCATCGGCTTTCCGGTCTTGTGGAACGCGGCGGCGTTTCATCTGTTTGTCGCCGGTCTGCCGCCGGCCGGCGCCGCGATCCTCGTCGTCGTGCTGCTGGTGCTGACCTTCGTGCCGTACCGGACGGTGCATCCATTGCGCGTCAAGCGCCTGTTCGCGCTGAACGTCGTGGTCGTCGCGCTCTGGTCTGCGCTGGCCGTCTATGCGCTATTCTGCAACCTCATGCCGGGAGTTCCGGTTGTCGTGGCGCTGAGCCTCGCGGCAGTCTACCTTCTGGGCATCGGAATCGTTCCCGCCCGCCGCTGACCGCCATCCGGAGCGCCGCATGCTTGAACTGTTGGCCGATCCGCACGCCTGGGCGGCGCTCGTGACGCTGACGGTGCTCGAGATCGTCCTGGGCATCGACAATCTGGTCTTCATCTCGGTGCTGGTGCAGCGGCTCGAAGCCCGCGCCGCGCGCCGCGCGCGCCAGATCGGGCTGTCGCTCGCGCTGATCTTCCGCATCCTGCTGCTCATGCTCCTGACCTGGATCATGGGGCTGCGGGAGCCGCTGTTCGCGGTCATGGGCCACGCCGTGTCATGGCGCGACCTGATCCTGATCGCGGGCGGCCTGTTCCTGATCATGAAGGCGACGCGCGAAATTCACGACGAGGTCGAGGCGGGTCACGACGAGCAGGGGCCGCTGAAGACGGCCGACGCCTTCTACTGGGTGGTGATGCAGTTGATCGCGATCGATCTCATCTTCTCGCTCGACTCCATCATCACCGCCATCGGCATGGCGCAGGACATCGAGGTCATGGTGGCCGCGGTCATCATCGCCATGATCGTTATGTACGGGGCCTCCGGCCCGGTCTCTTCTTTCATCCGCACGCACCCGACGACCAAGATGCTGGCGCTGTCCTTCCTGCTGCTGATCGGCGTCGCCCTCGTCGCCGACGGCTTCGCCTTCCACATTCCGCGCGGCTATATCTATTTCGCGATGGCGTTCGCCGCGGCGGTGGAGGCCTTCAACGTGATCGCAAGCCGCAACCGGCGCCGCCGCCGCAACGCCGCGGGGCGGCCATGAACGGCCGTGTCCTGCTGGTGACGGGCGGTGGCCGCGGCATCGGGGCGGCGGTGGCGCGGCTTGCGGCCGCCGAAGGTTACGCGGTCGCCGTCAACTACAAGAGCAATGCCGGCGCGGCCGACGCCGTGGTCGATGCGATCCGGAAAGCCGGCGGACGCGCGGTGGCGGTGCAGGGCGACATGGCGGTCGAGGCCGACGTCGTGCGGGTGTTCACGGCAGTCGACCGCGATCTCGGGCGGTTGACGCACCTCGTCTACAACAGCGGCATCACCGGGAAAAATTCGCGCTTCGAGCAGGTCGCCACGCAGACGCTGCGCGAGGTCGTGGAGCTGAATGTGATTGGCGCGTTCTATGCGGTGCGCGAGGCGATCCCGCGCATTTCCACCAGGCATGGCGGCAAGGGCGGGGCGATGGTGCTCCTGTCGTCGGCGGCCGCAACCCTCGGTTCGCCCGGCGAATATGTCTGGTACGCCGCCTCCAAGGGTGCGATCGATTCCATGACCGTGGGCCTCGCGTGCGAACTCGCCGGCGACGGCATCCGCGTCAACGCGGTTGCGCCCGGCGCGACCGATACCGACATCCACGAACCGGGCCGGCTCGCGCGCGTCACCCCGTTCGTACCCATGAAGCGAGCGGGGACCGCCGACGAGATCGCCCGCGCGATCGTGTTTCTCCTGTCGGACGCCTCGTCCTACACAACCGGCGCGATCCTGCGGGTCGCGGGCGGGCGATAACCTTGCGTCTTTTGGCTTGCCCCCTATGATCCCGGCGCAGTCGATTTCGGGCGCAGGCGTGTCCGGCCGAGGGCGGGCCGCAGCCCAACCGCACATTGAAGCGCGCCGTCCGTGCGCGCCGTCGAACGGGAGACAGACATGGTCAAGGCAGTCCGGGTCCACAAGCATGGCGGGCCGGAGGTCCTCATCTTCGAAGACGTCGAAGTCGCCGCGCCCGGAGCCGGGCAGCTTCGCGTCAGGCATCATGCGATCGGCATCAATTACATCGACACCTATTTCCGCATGGGCATGTATCCCTCGCCGGTCGGCATGCCGTTCGTCGCCGGCAATGAGGCCGCGGGCGAGGTGGTCGCGGTCGGTCCGGACGTGAAGGATTTCAAGGTCGGCGACCGCGTCGCCTATGTGGTCGGGCTCGGCGCCTACGCGCAGGAGCGGCTGATGCCGGCCGAGCGCGCGGTGAAAATTCCCGACGGCATCTCCTACGAGCAGGCCGCCGGCATGATGCTCAAGGGCATGACCGCGCAATATCTGCTCAACCGCACCTTCAAGGTCGGCAAGGGCACGACCGTCCTGATGCATGCGGCGGCCGGCGGCGTCGGCCAGATATTGTGCCAGTGGGCCAACCATCTCGGCGCGACCGTGATCGGGACCGTCGGCAACAAGGAGAAGGGCGAGCTGGCCAAGGCGGTCGGCTGCCATCACGTCATCTATTATCGCGACGAGGATTTCGTTGCGCGCGTCAAGGAGGTCACCGGCGGCAAGCTGTGCGACGTGGTCTATGACGGCATCGGCAAGGCGACGTTCCCGGGCTCGCTCGACTGCATCCGCCCGCTCGGCATGTTCGTTAGCTTCGGCAGCGCGTCGGGCCAGATCGACGCCTTCAACATCAACATCCTGCAGACCAAGGGGTCGCTGTTCGCGACGCGTCCGACGCTCAACACCTATGTCGCCAAGCGCGACGACCTGGTCGCGACCGCAAACGACCTGTTCAATGTCGTCAAGAGCGGCGTCGTCAAGATTCCGGTCAACCAGCGTTACGCGCTCAAGGATGCCGTGAAGGCGCACCAGGATCTCGAGGCGCGCGAAACGACGGGCTCCTCGATCCTGCTTCCCTAAGGCGGGTCCCGGACGGCGAACCGGCAGGAAACCTGCTTTCATCATCACCATGGGCCGTCTGACCACCCACATCCTCGACACCGCGGCCGGCCGGCCGGCCGCGGGCGTCGCCGTCGAACTGTACAGGCTCGACGGCGAGCGCGCGCTGATCGCGCGTGCGATGACGAACGCCGACGGCCGTCTCGACGCTCCGCTGCTTGAGGGCAGAGCGTTCGCGCGCGGGCGCTACGAGCTCGTCTTCCATATCGGCGATTATTTCCGTACGCGCGGGATCGCGCTCGCCGATCCGCCGTTCGTCGATCTCATTCCGGTCCGCTTCGGCATCGGCGAGGATGCGCATTATCATGTGCCGCTGCTCGTCTCGCCCTACGGCTATTCGACCTATCGGGGAAGCTGACCGCGATGGACGTTTTTCTCGGCGAATGGGTCAACCTGCTGCTGCGCTGGGCCCACATGATCGTGGGCATCGGCTGGATCGGCACCTCGTTCTATTTCGTCGCGCTCGACTATTCGCTCAACCAGCAGGAGCGCAAGAGCAAGGGCGTGTTCGGCACCGCCTGGCAGGTGCATGGCGGCGGTTTCTACCACGTCGAGAAATTCACCGTGGCGCCGCCGCATCTGCCGCCGCACCTGCATTGGTTTAAATGGGAAGCCTACCTGACCTGGGTGACCGGCTTCGGCCTGATGGTGGTGCAATATTATCTGCACGCCAACGCCTATCTGATCGACCCGGCCGTGCTGCCGCTTGCGCCCTGGCAGGCGATCGCAATCTCCGTCGCCTCGCTGCTCGCGGGCTGGCTGGTTTATG